>Ga0182030_10025730_pt1 | contig 10696 bp, 17 predicted proteins | sample 812S3MmetaG_FD_121299 | JGI IMG/M metagenome (GOLD analysis project Ga0182030, IMG submission 121299) | Permafrost microbial communities from Stordalen Mire, Sweden - 812S3M metaG (Illumina Assembly) | ecosystem: Environmental > Terrestrial > Soil > Wetlands > Permafrost | place: Sweden... | reverse complement strand
GCCTTCGGGTTCGTCATTGTCCAAAACAGACCCATCGCCGCGATCATCGTAGCTCCGAGCGTCCCGAGAATAACCCAGCCCATGTTCGAGATCGGCGGCGCCTCGGTCCGTTCGACCATCATCAAAACTCGGGCGGGTAGGTGTGCAGCAGCCACGCAACTACCATGCAGGACACGCTTATGCTGAGCGCGCACGCCACTATAAAGCCGAGAAAAAAGGACCCCCAATCAATCATTGCGAAGATCCTACAGGGCGCTGGCGAGAACGGTCTCTCTGAACTTGTGCGCCAAATACCACGACAGGTAAGCCGTGCCTATGTCCGGCGGATGAAGATTGTCGCCGGTCTGAATATACAATGCCGAGTTTGTCGAGTTTGTAGACTCGCTGGCAAAAAAGCTGTTGTTCCACGATCCGGTTATCATCGGAATCGGCTGAGCCGCATATAGCGGGATGGCGTAGGTCAACGGATCATGGAACGCCGCGACGGCGGACATAACAACAGGTTCGTTCGGAGCGACGTTCACATTGTTGGCCGGCCATATACCGTACACAACAATGATACAATACGGATTGACAGACCTGATCGTGGAGAGCGTGGCCAACACCTGAGCGGACAGGCCCGTCGTCGTCCCGTCGTTCGTGCTGCCCATCAAGACAACAACATCGGCGGTCGCCAGAACCGCCTGATTGACCGGATCTTGCACGCGCTGTAAATAATTATAAAGAGCCCCTGAGCTTGCAGTCTGCAAATAGCCGGTGCCGCCCGTCGACATGGAGATCGGGTTCGACCAGCCGAGCAATTTCGCCATTTGATGATGGCAATACCTGCCTGCGAAAAACGGTCCGAAGTTCGAGCCTTGGAAAATCGAATCTGCAATAAAGCAGGCGGTGATCTCCGGATTCATGTCCGGCGTGAGCACCTGACTATTGCCATCGACACACACGCCGGCCCATCCGGCGGACCCGTTCTGAAACACCTCGACGTCAAAAACGCCAGGATGCGAGACGGAGCTGAAATCCACCACGACCCAATTTGGGGTTCCGGATGCCGGCGCTATCACGCCCGGAACCAAATATCGGTTGTTGACGATCGCATTTATGTTGGTGGTCGAATTGGTAAACCCAAACGCGAACTTGCCCGCCACGGCGTTCACTTTGAATTTAATCGACGGCCCGGTCGGAACCGAGCCCGCCGCCCCGAGATTCGGGCCGTTCAGCAGGGCGTAATAGCCCGCGTAGGCCGTGGTGCCTATGCACCCGACATACTTCCATTGAATGTTGGTTCCGGCAGGAGACCCGTAAGGGTAGTATTTCAGTGCGATGCCAGACGGCGGATTGGCGCTTGACACGGTGATCGTCGGGGCCGCCGAGTCGGACGCCGCCTGAAAGGCGGCCCCGATATAGGACCAGTAAACGCCGCCCGAGCCGTCTATGACCGGGGTGCCGGTGTTCGTCTGGACCGGGCCTGTCGCGCCCGCGCTCGTCCCGCCGGTGGTGCAAATATACCAATTGCCCGCGTTCGAAACGACCTGCCCCTGCACGTAGCCCGTCAGAGTGAGCCACGCCGGCGGAATGGTCCAGAACGGATTGGTAATCGCGTTGGAGACCGCCGCCTGCTGCGCCGCGTAGGACAGCTTCTGAAAGATGCTGGACGCCGTAAGCGGCGGCGGGGTCCATAGCGCCGGTGGGGTCGCCGGCCAGGTCAATAGAAGGCCTCCACGCCGATCGTCGGCGTTCCAGACTGCGCTATCCCGTAAACCGGCTGATTGGTCGGGATGACCTTATAAGCCCCGACGCCGCCCGGCAAAAGCGCTCCGGTCGCCGTCGTCACGTTCGGGGAGTTGCTGACGAAAATCGCAATCGACCCTGTGTTCGTCAGGGCGATGTTCGCCCCGCCTGGAATCCCAGCGTGCAGCAAAACCGCCGCCGAGCTCGAAACCGCGACTTGCGCTGTGTCCCAAGATGACATTTTTCAGATCCAATGGGAAAGCACGATCATGCCGCACCCGAGAATGCCGATCATGGCGAATTCGAGCCTGCTCATTTGAACAACATCCATGAGCCAAAGAGATCCGCCCACGCCATAACGCGCAGCTTCATTCTGATTTTGCGCCATTCTTCCTTCAGAAAGCTCATGGTTCATCTCCAGAATTTGCTGCGCGCCGTCGATAGAAGAAACAAAAACACGAGCCCCGCGGGGAACATAATCAGCATCACGATCGGAAAACAGATGAACCCGACAATCACCCCGATTGCAAACGCCATCTCATTCAGCGTTCTTCGCGTTGCCGAGGTTCAGCGCTAAGACGTCGATCGTCGCCCTCACGGTGTTCCAAACCTGATTGTCGCCCGGCTTGGGGGCGACAGACGCCGCGGCCGACGCCGCGCCGATGACCGAAAACACGATCGGCCCGTAGGTCGTAATCGCAGCGAGAATAGCAGCTACCGTCATTTGATCAATCCTTCAGCTTCTGTGATTTGCTTCTGAAGCTCGGCGACCATCGCCGCGATCCCCTGTTTCGCCGCATCGAGCTTTGCCTGCGCTTCCCTCTGCTCCGCGATCGCGAGCGTCAGAACGTCGGTGGGCTTCGGAGCCGGAGCCGCGGGCGCCGCCGGCATTCGATGCCCGAGCTCGTAAATCAAAAATGCCAGCAGCCCATTCGCGAAAAGACTCCCCCCGAGGAGAATCTCTTGCGGCGTCAGGATGTGGCTGCCCGCCGCCGCGATGGCCGCGACAACCCCGCCAGCGGCGGCAGTCACCGATTTCGCCGACGGCGGCGCCGCCTTCGTCATCAAGGCCAGCGTGTCTTTCGCATATTTGATCCGCTTCGCATTCAGCGCCGCGTCGTCGGCCGACCGCTCGAATTGCCGGTTGAATTCCGTCGCGAGATCGCCGATCGAAAGCGCGCCAGCGCGAAGCCTCGCGTCCAGCGCAGGGTAATCGCGGCCCGTTTCGTAAAGCGTAAAGGCGGCCTGCGCCTGAAGAGTTTGCCAATTTCCGAAATGCTTCCCGCACCAATCTTCCATGTCCGTCAGCCGCGAAAGACGCCATTGCAGAACACCATCCGATCCATGATCCTTCGGACCCGCCGTCGTCGGCTGCACGAGATTTTCCTGCGTGGCGTTGCCCGCTACCGCGCACGCCCCGACAAGAGACCAGCCGGGCAGGTTCACCTCCCCGGTGAACCCTCGGTTGAGATAGCCCGCGAATTCCTTCTGCCGGTCCGTGAGCGCCATCAAGCAGGCTCCGCGCTCGCCGGCGCCGGCGGCGGAGGGCTCGCGACGGGATCCGCCGGAGCGGGCGCCGCCGGAGCCGGGCCGACGTCCGCCTCGAGCTTCACGATCCTCGTCCGCAAGTCCTCGATGTCGCTCACGATCGCGGTCAGGCTCGGAACGCCGGCCGCCGTCAGCGCCTGAACCTTGGAATACAAATCGCCGATCATCTCATGCACGCTCGAACCAGCCATGGCTTTTCTCTCCTTCACCACACAAACGGAACCAGCCGCCAGCGCACTCGCGCGCAATATCGACGGTAGACTTCCGAAACCCTAAGATACCGCTCTTCTTCATAAATTCGAGAGATCGTGATTCCGACCAGCCCGAACGCCGGCAACAGCGCCAGATCCGAGCGAAACAGCAGAGGAAGCGCGATAAACCAAATCATGCTCGATACATAAAGCGGATGACGCACGATCGAATAAGGCCCGCCGAGAACCAGTTCCGGCGGCATTTTCACTTCCGGGATAGCATGCGGGTTCCACGATTTTACGACAAAATAAACAATCGTCCGAATGATAACCAGCGCCCCGCCGATTATCGACGCCGCGAAAGGCAATGTCCCCATCGACAGGGCTATTCCGAGAATCATGAAACACCAGAACATCTGGCTGTCTTTGAAAAATGTCTTGTTCATCCCCCGCCCATCCCTGTCACATGCGCCTTGGCATCGCGCGCGGATCGCGCATCTGGTCCTGCGCGACGGCGCCCGGCGGCTGCTGCATCGGCCGCGGCTGACCCGGCGAAGCGCCCGGCTTCGCCTGCCCCGGCATGCCCTTCCCGCCGCCGCCGGGGCCGCCCGGCTGTCCAGGAGGCTGCTGAGGCGGCCCCATCTGCTGCTGCGCCTGCTGGGCCACCTGCTGCATATGGTCCGCCAAATGCGCGCGTTTGGTTCCGAAGCGATCGCCCCGCTGCTGCATGTCCTGCGAATGGACCTCGATGTGAACCCGATGGTCGTCCAGCGGATGAACCGGAACGGCGTTCCCGACGTCCATCAAATCGTCCTCGATCTGCGGATCGACCGAAATCTGGGCCCGGAGATCCTCGAAGATCTGACGGCCCAGCTGCGGGCCGAACGTGTTGCCGATCATATGCGTCATTGCCGGCGCAAGGTTTAGTTTATATCCCTGATAGAGTTGAGGCGGTATCCCGCGCGCCACATTCAGCGCGCTGATTTGCTGCTGGATCTGCTGAGCGCTGCGCGCCGCCTCGACGCCGAACCATCGGTATTCGTACCGATATCCCATCTGCACCGGCGAAATTTGCTCCATGTCGATCGACATGCCCATTTCGCCAAAGCGGCGCACGCTGATTTTCTCGTCCCGATTCTGATGGTCGAGCTCGACAAACAGCTGGACGAGGGGCGTCAATATTCCCGCCTCGAGCACCGTCACGACATCGGCCGTCGTCAGAATGTCGACCTGCTGTTCGTTCGCGATCTCCGCCTGATTCCGCTTCTGCTTCTGGTTTCCCGTAATCATGGCCGGGTTCACGCCAAGCGTTTGAAAAATATAGCCCTGAAGCATTTGGACCAGCTCCATGGCGTCTTGCCAAAGCGGCGGAAATTGCGCGAATTGTGTGTCCCTCGGGTTCGTCTCCCAAACCGCCGCCGGAGCCAGCACCATGCTCGCCACACGCGGATTTTTCTCCGGGTCGGACATCACGATAGGGAGCAGCGCGTAATAGGACGAATCCGCCCCTTCGTTCGCCACGTCATTGATGTAAATCTGCATGTCCAGGATCGGCTTGACCAAAGACTGGCCCTTGAATGACCCTTGGATTTTCTTCACCGGATGCGACAGTAGGGGGACCCGGTCGCACCAAAGCGGATTGCGCCGGCACATCAGGATGTTGTCCGGGCCGCCGAAGAAGGCCTGGCACACCCGCAAGCCCTCCTCGAGTTTCAGAATCAGCCACACCTCATAGACCAGCGCCCACTTGCCGCGGCCGTCGCTCTTGATCCCCGCGGCGTGAACCGCATCCTTCTCTTTGTCCGGCGTGTGAATCGAGCGCCGCGTCTGCTGCATTTCGTCGAGGAGGATCTCGCCCGCCTTGCTGTCGATCGCGTCAGAGGCCATCATTTCCTTGATCTTGGCCTTCGTCCACCGCCGCAGGATCGTCGCGCTCCCGCCCTCGTAAATAGCCTCCTCGATCGAGTCCGCCGTCGAGGGCAGAACCAGAACATCGGAATCGGCCAGAATCTCGACCTCGGGCCGGGACGCGGTCAGCTCCTCTTCTTCGATATCCTCGATATCGCCGACGCCCTCTTGCGACTGCCGCTTGATCTTGCGTACGACATGCCGGACGCGCTTCGACCAGGAAACGTAAATATTATATTGCCCCTCGACATCGCCGTTGCGGATCAGCGACGGGATGAGAGAACGCAGTTTCGCCTTGCGGATGTAGTGCTCGAGCAATGACATGATCGCCTGCGGTTTCGTCACATCGCTCGACATGACTTCCACATGCTGACCAGATACGGGAAAGATTTGATTGGTAAATCTCGTAACGCGCGCCTCTATCGCGTTGTATATCGCGGGCACGAAAAGTTGCGAGTTCCCACTATAGAATTGATTGTCTGAAAGCTCCCCGTTGAAAGCTTTCCAATACGATTGAGCGTTCTGCGAGCGCTCGTTTTGATCTGTAAATCCCGTAACTATATCTTTGTATTTATCAAGCAGATCGTCTTTGATCTTCTTCTTTGTGGCAATATTCTCCCCTCGATCGCGGAGAACCGGATCTTCGGGTTTTTTCTTGTCCGGCATCGATCGCCCAGCGTGAATAAGGCGGCCGAGGCGCCGCCTTGGGGATTAAGCGCCGAGCTGCCCCGCCGTCAAGCCGCTGTTCTGCTTGAGGGCCGCCGTGAGGGCGTCGAACTGCTCCGGGAAATACTGCCCGGCGGGATTCAAAACCGCGGTCGTCGATGTCGACGCCCCGTCATAAGTCGTCCCGACCCGCGCGACAAGCTGAACCGCCTGCTGCATCAAGGAGAGAGTGTTCATGTCCGGAGGACTAGCCGTCGCCGCCGCCAACGCGATCCCGTTGCAGGCCGCTAGAAAGTTCGCATTCATCGTCGTTGCCCTTTCGCGAAAGACCCCTGCACTCTATCTCATCTTGCCGCGCCTTCCAAGCGGCGCGAATCTCAACGACGACGCCATCCAGAATAGCGGTCACTTGGAGATCCAGGCGCGTTGGAGAACGCCCAAGTTTCTGCCTCAGAGCATGTGATACCGTCGCATGATCCCTATTCACCACAGCGCCAATTCTATTTAGCGTAAAATCAGGTCTTATCTCACGTATAGCTCTGATAAAAACCTTCCTCGGAAATAGCACTTCTCTGTATCTTCCTTTACCTGATATCGTTTCTTTTTGAATATTGAATATTTCTGTTATTTTAAATAAAATAAACGCTACGGGTATCTTATCATCCCCTGGCCGAGATATATTTTCTCCCATCTCTCGCCGTCTCCCAATGGACATCACGATCCTGGCGCCCGAGCCCCGCCCCCAAAAGACCGGCTAGGCCCTCCAGCCCCTCGACGAGCGTCCTGTATGTCCCCGCCTTCGGTTCGTCCTTCCCGAATGGAAATGCATACCCCCCCGACAGGGCGCGCAAAACCCAGCTCGCCGACGACGCGACCAAAAACGCAGGCTGCCCGCGCAAGCTCGACGTCGTCATCCGGCGCAATTCTCCCCGCCCGGAAATCAAATCGCCACCCCGCCGCATTTCGATCGGGATTTTCAACGCCGCGGCGCGCAGGCCGATCTGGTCGACGCCCGTGCCGAAATGAGAACGCGGCGCATAGCAGACGATATCCCCGGAGCCGGCTTCCAGCGCCGCGCTCTCGACGATATGCCGAAGCGCGACGCCCGGATCTTCTTCCTCGACCCAGGCCGCGAGTACGTGAAGAGCCCCGCGATCGAACTGCACCAGCACTCCCGTCGTGGCCCCATGATCCGCGTTCACCCCGAGATAAAACGTCCCGCGGATCCGATTCAAAATCGCAATATTCGCGTTCGAGAATTCCGCATATACCGGATGCCCGGGCCGGATCCTCAGCAGATAGGCCATCGCATTCGGGATGTCCTTCAGGCCTGTCGGAAAATTCACCAGCTGCTCTTCCGCCTGCACGAAACTCTCCCGCGCGCCGGCAAAAATCACCTCACGCGCCGCAAAATAAGGCTGCAGCCCCTTGATGAAATCCTCTTTCCCTTTCGGCGCCCGAAGCATCTCGAGCGGCAAAATCTTCCGCCGCTCGATTTGCGCCGCGCGAAGCGGCTGCTTGATAAACTCCTCGAGGCCGTCGATCTCCACCCCGATCAAAACCGGAGCGTATTTTTCATCGACCTCGAACATGTCCGCGATGATTTCATCCGGCCGCCAGTATGGACCACTCGCCTCCCAGATAATCAATTTCGACCCGACCCATGATCCGATCGCCCTCCCCGTGCCGGCGCTCCGGCGCCCGACAGTCCGCGCCGGATCATAAACCGCGAAGACAGGCTCGAACGTTCGAACCCTCGGCTCGTAGCGCATTTGCGCCGGCAGAAATATGCGCGTCGCGGGATCCACGGCCCGGCACATCATCTCCTGCTCCCAAACCCGAAGCTTGCCGGCTCTCACGTAGCTGTCACGCTCCCGATCTATCCACGCGAGAGGATATTTCTCCGGCCAGCTGGCGCGCCTTATTCCGTCCTCGTCCAGATATTCGACCGGATAAACCTTCCCGTTCCAGTCCTCGTCCTTCATCAACTTCACCGCCAACGCCTCCGGGTCCAGGGGCGTCGCCGCCATCCGAAGCCGCGCGAACGGTTCGAGCGCGCGGAGAAGCACCGCATAAACCCAACTCGACAGCTTCTCCCGCGCTTCCGGCGTCGACGCCGTGTCCTCGCTTTCCAAATCATCGATGAAACAAAAATCCGGCCGGGCGTCCAGGTGCTTCACCCCGCGCAGACTCTGCCCGGAACCCAGCGCCTGGAGGCAAACTCCGTTTTTCAAAACGAGCTTCGCCTCCTGCCACGTCGAGCCGATCTGATCATCGAACATCCCGCGCAGTAAATCATTGGTTTCGAACTCGAAGCGAATAGCCCGAAGCCGATCGCACGCGCGCTGATAACTCTCCCCGATCAATACGCAATTTCGGAATTCGCCGAAGGAGGCCATGATAATCAAGGCCTCCTCCGCCAGCGTCGATTTCCCCGACCCGCGAAATGCGATCGTCAGCCGCTTCGCCGCCGGCGAATGCAGATCCTCGATCATCTCCCGATGGAAATCCGGCGTCGTCGCGCCATGCCGATGCTTGAACAACACCTCGTGCGCCATCACCCGATCGGCCCCGAGACGGCCGACCGTCTCGTCATGCAGTCCGGTCACGCCTTGTCGTCCGGCGCTTCATCGATCACATCACTCATTCGCCCGTCTCCCAGATCTTTCCGCTCGAATCCACCACTCGATAATCGTGCGGGCCATGCCCGATCAAATTTACTATTTCCTCCACCGGTATTCCGACCCCCGCTAGATAAGCCCCAATCGCCGCGCTCGCCGTCCCGTCCGCATGATCCGGATCAAGTGTATTATATGGCGCATGAAACCCGACGACCGCCCCCACCCCCATTCCATGCGGGCGCCCGGCGATCCACGCGACCGCGCACCCGCTGTCGCACTCTTTTCCCGCCGCCACCCATGTCACCCAGTGGGCCGCCGCGATCCTCTCCCCGATCTGTATCCAAGCCAATAAAGACCCACCCAGCCCCGACAGCGACACCGCCGCCAGATCGATCCCCTTCGTCCGAGCCACAAAAATATCGCCGTCGTCGACCCCCAGATCCCCGGAGACCGTAATTCGCGCACAGGTGTGATAATCGCCCCTCTCGACACAAGGCAAAATCACGATCCTCGCCTCGGCCTTCGGGGGAGCCGCCTCCGCCTGAAGCCCGACCAGCCAGCCGGTCAAAAGAACAGATGCGACAAAACCGGCCGGACATGAAATCGCATTCAGAAAATCATACATCGAACTCCCCGTCCCTCGCGTTTTCCAGAAACTTCAGCTTCGGCAACGTCACCTTCACCCGAGCCGCCCGCGACACCTCTTTCCCGAGCTCTTCCCTTATTCGCTGCGCCCAGCGCTTCGCTCGCAACGTCGTCAGCCGGGGCGGTGGCGCGTCCAGCTGCCCCGACCCGAGGTAATCACTCCGTAACGAGGGGTGCTTCGCCGTACCACCCTGGGCCGTATGCCTCATCGCCTCAAACCTCCCCCGCCGCCTTCACCCGACGACCCAGATCCTCCACCCCCGAAACAAACGGCGCGCGGACGCCGCCCGCGAGCACAAGCACATGCCGCGCTTGCGAAACTGATATCGATGTCTCTATGGCGAGATACAGCGCGATATCGCCGAGATCAGCCGCCTCGGGCAATTGCATGATCGACAAGATCCGGGCGCGTTCATCCGCCAGAACCCGCTCGTGCGTCCGCCGCTCCGGAGCCCTCCGAGACCGCTTCTCGACCGCCGATACAACACCATGTTTCGCCGGCTTCATGTCTAAAAAATCGTCCTTATTCATCGTCAGTCTCTCCATGTACCTGAATCTCCGGACCCGCGCTCTCCTTCGCAGGCCAGTTCTCACGCTCCCATTGCGTCAGAATAACATAAATCAACTCGTTCAGACTGCACCCGAACTGGCCGGCCAGCCGCCGCAGCTCCGCGTCGAGCTCATGGTCCAGCCTCACCGTCAAGGTTATGTTCTTAGTCGGTTTATCAGTTTTGTGTCCAGCCATGTCCATGCCTTAACGCTATACCTGTGCGTCCGTCACGCTGACACACATACACATATGTACTCAAATTCCGATATTAAATAATTATTCATTTTCTAAATTCTTGAAATCTCTCGCGATTTTGGAGCGGGGTCCTTTGAAATTCTGCCATCCGGCCCCGTCCCTCGTTTTACCTGAGTTGTGATCACATCTAATACTAAATGTATGACGCACGACGACGACGACCCACTAAATGTAGGACGCACAGCCTAATCTACGGCGAAAGGGGTACTCTACATCGAAAGAGGTATTCCTTCGGGAGCTCGAATTCCAATACGATATACCCATTGATACTGCTATGTCAAGAGACGATCGCCTCCATTCCTCGAGCCCCCCTCTATGACTATCGATAACTATAGATTATCGATACCGAGACACCTGCCTCAATGGAAGAGATGCATATTGTATACCTGACGATGCATCCTGTATAAATCGATGCGATGTATTGGTTTCCGCCAGATTTTGCAGAATAGCCGGTTTTTTGCCGAGACACCGTTCCCGAGTTCCCACGTTTTCCCTCTATTGGGAACACGGGAACATGGGAACATGCAGTATGCGGGCAACAAAAAATGGTATTATGTTTACTATACAAAAAAAAACATAATCCT
>Ga0182030_10025729_pt1 | contig 10696 bp, 13 predicted proteins | sample 812S3MmetaG_FD_121299 | JGI IMG/M metagenome (GOLD analysis project Ga0182030, IMG submission 121299) | Permafrost microbial communities from Stordalen Mire, Sweden - 812S3M metaG (Illumina Assembly) | ecosystem: Environmental > Terrestrial > Soil > Wetlands > Permafrost | place: Sweden... | reverse complement strand
TTTTTTAATCAGACTTCTAAAGAGTAATTTTTGAAAAATAGGCAGTCTGACAAGAAGTCATTTCTAAAAAATGACTCATAAACTTTACGTTCCAGTTCCGACTGGGGAAAAACGTTGTTTCGACCTAGGTCCGTTTCGACATGAAGCTTCGATCACACAATCGATGACCTTTGAAGAATTTACTCAAAGTGGAGGATTTGGAGAGCAAATTCATTGTGGCTGTGGTCACTTCAACGGTTGGCGTGATATTTACTGTAAGAAGTGCTCATTACTTCGTGAAAAGGCTCCAAATGAGAAAGAACAGGACTTTTATAACAATAGGATCGTCAACGATATTAAAGTCGATAGGGACAGTGGATATATACTGTGCCGAACCTGCTCAAGACTAAAAGACCGTCAACGTATTTGCGTTACTTGTGGTAAGTTCTGCTACAATGAGTTTTTCACGAATAAGGCATACTGTGATAAGTGTGGTGGCAAGGATTGTGAGTATATAGAAGATATCGTAGGTTTTAGTGATGCTATGGTCAAGAAAATTATCAGCCAAGGAGAAACTATAGATCAGAGTGCATGTATTATTTGTTAACTAAAGATGGATTTCGTTGAAACGATTGCTTCACAAATTCCGGATTTAAAAACTCTTCGAAACTTTGCGGCACTTTTCCCCGATGTGACAAGACTTTATAGCTTTGAAGTTTTACCGTCAGGAAACAGTAAGAAGTTACTATTGTTCTTTGGAGAGATATATTACATCACCGAATTCGACGATGGAGTGAAAGTAGTGGAATCAGCGCGGTGGGATGGAGTCAAGAATGGGGTTTATCGTGAATTGAATGAAAATGGGGTTATAACAAGAGAAGGTAGATACCTCAATGGTAAGGAACAGGGTTTTTGGAAGACACACGATGACGAGGAAGGAATTTATAATGAAGGAAATTACGACAAAGGAATAATCACCGGTATATGGCTTGATAGGTATGAAAATGGGCAGATAAGACGTCAGAGTAGTTATCGGAATGGAAAATGGGAGGGAACATTTATAACTTATGACCGTGAAGGAAACATCACGAGCATGGCGGATTATTTTAATAACCTTCTTGTATAATCTCTAAATGGACAAAACATTTGTAGAAGCAATTGCTTCTAATTTTAAGAAGTTGAAATTCTTCAAGAGATTTCTGGTCTTGTTTCCGGACATTTCTCCGGGGCTCTCTATTGAGAGTGGTAGGACCAGGGATGAAAACGATTTAAAATACAATATCCTGTATCTTGTCGATGAGGAGATTGTGGAGACTGGTTTTTGGGACAATGTAGGAAAAATCATCGAAACTTATCACAAAGATGGATTGAAAAATGGAACCGAACTCGAATGGCATGAAAATGGAACCTTGGCAGCAAAAGGTCGTTTTGAAAATGGTCTTCGCGAAGGAATTGTTACGGAATGGTATGAAAATGGTGTGAAAAAAACTGAGGCAACGTTTCACAATGGCCAGTTGAACGGATGGTCTGAGGAATGGGATTCAAATGGACAAAATGCGGCGGAGGGAAATTACCAAGACGATCGAAGAGTGGGTAATTGGACATATTGGGACGATGATGGAGATTCTCACGAGGTTTTTGAGTCTGGTTGGGACATTTGACGTCATAAAAAACGTTTTGGTCTTATGGCAGACTATTTCACCTAAAAATGATATTCTTCAACACTCTGGTAAGACATTACTACATTCTTCTTTTTTCAGAAATCTTTTATTCATGAAAGTTTTTGAGAAAGTGTCGTGAGCTCCGACATTTTCGATATTTCGCCCAAACATGTTTTTGTAAAACTTCTCTGCGAGACAAAAATCCATATAGTAGTCAATACATCTTCCGGTAGATCCTAGTAAGCAGTGATCCATCAAGTAATACGGGATCCGTATATTATTTGTCAATCCCGGGAAAATCAGATTAATGTATGATTTGAATTTATCTATGATTTCAAAGACCGAGGGAACTTTTTCAAATGAAAAGGAGTTGACGTAGTAATCAAAACCCATCATCAACATCTGCAAAAGATTCTTATGTTTTCTTTCAACGACAATTTCTCCATCAAAATATTCGAAAAGTATCGAGGAGGTCTCATTGAGAAAACATTTTCCAGTAATGAAAATACAATCATCTTCTACAAATAGACTATCGACGATGTGACCAAGCTCATGGTAGAAAGACTGTGGATAAGCCAACGCAAGAGTGTGATAAATCTCTTCACCGAGTCTAAAATAAGTAGCGTGAGAAAACTCATTGTTGAGAGAGACTACAATAACATGTTTTTGACTCCCCAGTTTCAAAAATATTGAGTCTCCAGAAGTTTTCTCAACTATGATATACTTTCCATAGAACTTTTCTAGAATCTCAACCACTCTCACAGCGTAGAACTCAACTTTCTCAAAGGTGAAAATGTGATTTGACCAAATTGTATCTTCAATAATTTTATTTATCAAAGAGTCAGCATCTGTAAATGATCGATAATCTTTGAAAATTTCTCTGATGGTGGAATAAACGTCTGAATAGAGTCTTCCCTTATCGTAATAGTTCGTTAATGATTCTGATCCGAGTGTTTTCGCAGATTTGTAGGCTAAGTGTAAAATTCGATTATAAATGTTACTCATTTCATCGTAATTGTCAGTTTTTTGTTCTCGTAATAACATAATTTGGTAAACCAGTGATGTATTGTCTCCCTGACCGTATATCTCAATCATGTATTCGACACATTCCTTCTTTCTACAATCTTCGCAGTTATTGATGAAACTTATAGTTTCTTTGTCAGAAAAAAATCCGGTATAAAAATTATCCAATTTCTTACGAACTTGTTTCAGAAGATTAGGTTCAATAGTCGAAGATTTTGAACTTACGATTTCCGAGACCAAAATTTTCCGAGAAACAATGCTATTCAGATCATCGTAGAAAGTATCAATCGACTCACGCCTTGGGGGAAAGCATTCAGAGACAAATTTATTCAAATCAGCCTCAGTAATCGTCGAAAAGAAACTCATTTTTGTTTAAATGATTTCCAGAATTCTGGAAATTAACCATAGATAGACTACTCTAACATTCTCCGTAATTCGTGTTTGCCGTTATCACAAATTTCTCTTGCTTCATTGATTAGATGTTTTGGAAGTTCGTTATTTTCTAGTGCTTTTTCTATTTCTGAGATACCAGTTACACATTTCAAGATCTTTTTTGTTAGTGTTGTGAATAATTGAACGTAATCTTCCTCATCGCTGTCTCTCAAGTTCTCAATATTTTCTTTGAGAATGTTCAATTTCCTCCTATACTTTGCTCTTAGTTTTTCATTTTCGGCTTTTTGTGGGTCATCTTTGATACTCTTATGCCTTTGTTTTGTAAGTTCTCGATAATGATCAGCGTGTTCTTCCCTATATTTCCGATAATATTCCGCCCTGTTAAACGACATAGTTGCTACGAAAATTATCCCTAAGCACTTTCTTACGCTACACAAAAGATGGAAGAATACTTAGAAATAATTCTTTCGAATCTGTCCTCTCAAAGATGGGAAAACAGTCTTAACTGTGCCTATATTTTACAGATTTTGAAAATAGAATTTGGTGATTACGAAGGAGACCTTCCGAATAACAACTCCGAACTCCTCGACTCAATTCCTTTTATGACTAAAAATGCTTCCTCGGTAGATCTTATTAGGATGTTTTCAGATGATACGAAGAAGAAACCAGAAATCCGAAAAATAGTATTTGATGGAGGGGAACTGGTAAAACCAGACAGAAATTTTTCAATAGTTCCCTTAATCAATGATTTTGCGAATAAACTTGAGGAAGGAATTCAAAGCCAGGCTGACTGGTTTGGGTATTTAAAAGAGTGTAAAATGATACACTTTGGACCTAAAATTATGATGTGCGATGCCGAAAACTTCCTCTGGGAAGAGAAAACCGACGATGAAATGCCTTTTGTAATTGGTCGTATATTCTTAAACAAATTAAGACTTTTTGGAAGTAATGAACGTATTAAGAGACTGATTAAGGTTTTTAATCAGCCTTATCACTGCAAAAATATATGGAAATGTTTAAAGGTTTTCAGAAAAGAGGGTGAATTCAGGAGTGGAAACTTTATAGGGATTGGTTCCGAAAGCTGCGATCTTTCAAATGGAAAGGTTGTAAGAAGAAAACCAAAACAGCATCTTACATTTGAGTTTGATTTTCAATTTGATCTTGATGAATCAAAAGAATTTTTAAAATTGCTTGATCCATGGATTTTATACCAAATTTATCATTCTCTTTCTCAAAGAACTTGGACAAGGGTGGGTGGGCTACCCGAACCAACCCTCATTTTTATCTCCGAAGTTTCGGAGATACGTTCTTACTTATAAAAATTCCATTTTGTAAAATTTAGTTCCAGAATACTCTTTATAGTATTTTTTGAACCTAAATGTTAACCATTTAAAGAAGCTGGCCTGCGTTCCAGAGAGACAATCATTGTCTTGACACCATTCCATATATTTCTCCCAGATAAGAGTTGGCCTCAGGCGTCCCAACATTTTTATTTTGAGACACTCTTCGAAAAACTCCACTCGCTGATCAGTAAACTCATCTTCGATAAATCCTGTTTTTGTTATTATATTTTCCTTTTTGAGAGCCTGTGAAATACCTCTTACTTCTTGGAGTAATTTTGGAAGTGCTTTATCTTCAATATTGGATTCTCTTTTTACTTCTCTAACTTTTGGGGGAACTACCGGAAACTGAATTGGAGGAGCTTCTCTCATCTCACAGGCTAATTCTATAACTTCCGATAATTTCATTTTAAACCACTCCGTCCCACCACCTTCCTTAATGTTTATTTCTTCAAATCTTTTATGAAGTTCGCCTTCGGTGAACGAACTAACAGCTAATATAGTAAGAGGCCTTGGATTTCCAGTGTTTAGAGTCCCGCGGCGTATTTGAGCATCAATAGACTTTCCGAGTTTAACATATACTTCGACGTCTTCAACCACCAAGTAGGACGGAGTTTCTGCCATTTTACTTTTTAGAAAACGACAGAACCGAATGAAAAGTGGGATAGGCTGTCTTAGTCGTCATACTCAACAAAAATATTCTCAAAATTTTGAGAGTAAATTTCTAATTCATAGAACTTTAGTGAATGTTGGTTAAAATAGAGTCATTAGGCTCGAAGAAGATCATGGCACCAATTGACGAAAGATTGGAAGTACAAAAAAGATACATCAACGTGGAAGAAGGGCGAAATGCAGTCGATGTATTTCTGAAGAATGATAGAATCTATATAGTCTATTATTGGGAAAGTGGTAAGAAATATAGCGAAGTGGGAATAAGGGGATGGAAGAAACAAGGAAAGGAGATTATTTATAATGAGACTGGGACTCCGCGTTCTGAAATAAGGTACAAAAATAGTATAAAGACCGGAACTTCCAAAGAGTGGTACGACAACGGAGTGTTAAAATCAGAAATTAATTACGATGAAAAGGGGAATAAAAGTGGATCTGCTCGCTATTGGGATGACAATGGAAAACTCGTCCTAGACGAAAACTATGTAAATGGGAGACTATACATAAATGGTAGACTTTTCTAGCGAAAATAATTTCAAAAATATATTTTATCAATAAAATAAATGAATTTCTTAGAATCTATTTCCTCTAATTTAGAGAAATTGTTGCACTTTCAAAACTTTGTAGTGCTGTTTCCGGATCTTCCAAGAACAAGATTGGTCGTTGAAACTCATGACGATGTAAAACGTCTAATGTTCATGAATGAAATGCTTCAAATGAACCAATTTTCCAAAACAGGAAGAAAAATAGAAGAAGTTAGGTTCAGAAAGAACAAAAGAAATGGAAAATACGACGCATGGTATCCAAACGGTCAACACAGTGTCGAAGGATCCTATGTTAATAGTCTCAGAGAAGGACATTGGACATATTGGTATAATAACGGAGTTATTGAGAGGGAAGGAAAATTCATAAACGGAAAAGAGTCTGGTTTGTGGATAACAAAGTACGAAAATGGAGAGAATGCCATGGAAAGAACATATATTGATAGAAAAATTCAGGAAATTCGCGCTCATTTTCGTTTTTCATAGCCTAATAAATGGATTTCACTGAAACGATCTCAAAGTTTATCTCAAATTTTGATGATTTCTGCAACTATGCAACGTTATTTCCGGTGAAGATTACACCAATTGTTGAAACGAAAGGTTCCTATCAAAATCTTCTCTTCAAAGATCGAATTTTCCAAGAACATTACTTTGTCAATGGAAAGAAGCGTAGTGTGATAGGAGAAAGGAACGGAATATTTAATGGAGTTTACAAAGTTTTTTACAGTAGTGGAGAACTATGGGAGGAAGGAACCTACGCCGACGGTGAGAGAGAAGGTCTTTGGACAACTTGGTACCGCAATGGAGTGATCGCGAAAGAGGGGGACTTCCTCAACGGTGAGTATAACGGTTTGTGGATCGAGAATTTTCCAAATGGTCAAACTCGCTCCGAAACTAACTACTTGAACCGGGAAAAAGATGGGTTACAGACAATTTACGATGAAAATGCTAATGTCGTGAGCCGACAACTATTCAAAAATGGAAGAGTAGTTGGGTAGCCAAACTCTTTCTAAACTCAATGTCACAGAAATTTTTGTGAAAAATGGTTTCTCATTATTTTGTCGGGAGTTTCTCTAACTGTGTCGCTGCGACTGGGCGACTCGACAGTAGTCGGGAGAAACACGGAGTTTGGAGATATTATTTTCCATCAGGTCTCAAGAGGTTGAATGGAACCACGGACAGATGGTAAGAATGGAGTCGTGGCGAGGGTCAGGAACTTCAGGTAGACCGTCTCACTTTTTGACTCTCTTCGTCACAAGAGTCAAAAGAAAAAATGTCGACGAAGAGGGAATTTCAAAAGTTCGAGGAGGACTTGAAGGTTCTTACACTCGTAGAATGCCCCTCAAAAGCTCAAATCTACGCCAAGATTGGAATCAGGATTAAGATGATGCATGAAGATTTCAGGACCCTTCTAAAGAAAGTTGATAACGAGGCCACTATGCGTCAAAAAATCATCGAAGAACTTGAAGCTCATCCAGAGCTCAAAGACCTCGAGGGTGATGACTTCTACGATACGAATGACTGTGGCGGGGCTCCCTTATCCCACCTCGCCGGAAGGAACTTTGACACCGTCATCCTTCAGAAACTGATTGATCTTGGATTCGATCTAGACTTCGACCACAATGGAGCGTTTGCAGCGATGTGTCGGTTCGACGATGCTCGCATTAGAGCTACTAACTTCATGATTGAGAGAGGTTTCAACTTGAACGAATATGTCCTAATGCTCGGAACACTCGGGGCCTAATTTCACCAAAAAATATTTATTTGAAATTTCAAATAAGAACTACTCTCAGAAGTGAAACTCCTGGAGACAAGGTCTTCAGAGGTGAAACTCCTGGATTCATAGAAGAGACTTCTCCGGTAATGGTCGGTAATAGATTTCCTTTAGTCGTGCGACGACCGGCGCAAAACTTTTTGGATTCTTGGCTGGTAGGTATCTATTCGGTTTTCCTTTAACAAGATCTTCCTCAAGCCTTAGGATGTCAAAGTCTACTGGAGCATAGATCGTTGAGTCTTTTCCTGGAATTTCTTCGACTAGTTTGGAGATTAATCTGAGATCTTTTAAGACCAAATTATACTGTTTCCAGAAGTCTCGTGATTCTTTTGTCGTTAATTCTTCGGCAATATTTTTTGAGTAATTAATTTCACTGGTCAGATTTCCTTCTTCATCGTAGGTTCTCCAAATTCCAGTTCTTTTTCCGTCACCATATTGACCTTCTAGTTGGAGTTGTCCATTCTCAAAATAGTTGGTGACGCGACTCATTTCGCCATTAGCGTAATTAGTTTGGCTACGCATATTTCCATTGCTATACCAATTAGTAAAACGATTTTCATCATTGTCAATGAAGATCATTTCCGTCTCTTTATCCCCATTTGGATACCAACTCATATACCCAGTGTGGCTGGAATTTTCAACATCTGATAATCTTGCATTTCTGACCTCCCCGTTACCGTGATACTCTATTTCATCGACTTTCCACTGAATTCCATCTTCGAAATATTCTATTTCCTGAATTCCTTCCTCGTCCAGATACGTCCAAAATCCAGATTGTTCATCCTTTTCATAGTGACCTTCCATTTCTAGGTTCCCGTCATAAGAATATCGTTGAAACAAACCATTTCCCAACCCATTTTTATAATTTTTTACTGTTTGGGTATTTCCATTAGAATAATAACTCTTGTAAGATCCTTCTTTCTTTCCATTTATCTCAACGACCTCACCTTTTATCTTTCCATTCCGGTAGAACTCTCGGATAAGACCACTAGGTTCTCTGATCTTGACTGTCAGTCCTTTTTCCGAATACCAAATTTTTCCCCCGCTGCGGAGTGTTTCAGATTTTGTCTCTCCATTTTTCCAAAGCTCTCTTTCAGCTATCCATTGACTTTCTGGTCTTTCGATCATTTCTCTTAAATCATTCTGAGCCTGTGTTTTCTCAAGAATGTTTTCAATAAGCTCTTTTCGGGTTCTCCCAACTGCGCCATAGCCCTTTGCCAGTTTCTTCAACTGTTCCAAAGAATAGTTTTTATCATTCTCAAGAAATGAGCGAATCCTTGAAATCGGATTATTCGCAGCCTCTATATCGTCCAACATTTCAAGAATTTCTTCTCTCGGTTTGCGGTTGTGGATCAAAAAACTTATTACTCCATCGACATCTTCCGTGGTATTATATCCTATGCCGTATCTCCGCGCGAGGTCTTCCAAAACAACGGGCATGTTATACAATGACTCACGCATTTTTTCATCGAAATCGATAGTATCTGCTTCGAGAACCGGATCGAGTCTCCTATTCACTTGGAGAAGGTTTTTCAGAAACCGAAATAGAGATTCTCCATAGTTTAGAGAATTCGTTTCTGGAAGTTCACTCAATCCCAGAAATTCATTCCTAGTTGTGATGTTTTCATAGGCCAATAATTCGAGATATTGGTCAGGTGGAACTATTTTCATACCCCTGTATTCGCGGGCCCTTTTAAAAGAGTCGAGTAATTCCCCTTCAGTTGAATTGCGGATCAGATGTTCTGTAAATTCCTGAAAGACCGGATCATCTCGAATGCTTCTCACCTTTTCATCTCTTTGATCTTTCCAGTTTGTTCGAACTGCGACAAAAGTCTCTTCTGGAGCTGAAGTCCCCTGGAGTTCCACGCCTGGGTTAGTTTTTTGAAATTTCTCAAACTCAGAGACTGAAATATAATTCCGTGGAGTATCGAAATCTTCTCGACGATTCAGATACTCCTCTGTCCATTGTCTTGCTTCTTCGCGAGCCGCATTCATGATGTAGCGATAGGACTCCGGAACTTCTGTTCCGCGTGAGGCTAGAAGTCCCAACTGTGGGCCAGCCGCACCCCTGGTCAAGAATTCCTCTTCAAAATTTTGCGGTTGACCGCTCCTAAAAGCTTGAGTTGTTCTTGAACTTCCGCCATATTCTCGACTTTCAGCCGCCTGTTGGCTAAGCTGCTCCGGAAATTGAGGTCTCGTGCTCTGCTTCATTTAGATGGTAAAGACAAAATATGTTTCTAAATAGTTTTTGAGCAGACAACCCAGTAATATTTTTTGACTGGATAAATGCCGCACGGAAAGAAGACCAAAGCCGTTCTGGATCATCTAGAAAACGGCAAACCACTTACTTCAACACAAAAATATAGTTATAACAACGTCTTACAACTTTGTCTCAAGGATAATTACCATCCGGAGACCGGATATACCCTAACAGAAAAAGGTAAAAGTCTTTTAATATGAGCGATATCGAAAAAGAGTATTCTGATTCTGAAACTCCTGGAGAGGACAACTTTCCGGTTCATTGTCCTATCTGCCGTTCGGCAAAGAAACTTGACTCCTTGTTGTAGGTGTAGAAGAAATGTGTGCGCACTAATTGCATCACCTTGTGGCCAGCAGAGCTGATCGCCAAGTGCGATGACTGCAATCATCATCACAAAACGTATCAACACCCTCTGAAAGGATCCAATGGAAAAGCGGGGTGTCTACCATGTGTGTGCATTGATTGCATCAACTTTTGTAATAAATGCGACGACAAATACAAAATGTGTGACCTATGCACAAAAAGTTGCAACCGGTGCGAGAGAAAATTCTGTAAAAAACACGAACCATACCGAGACTATGGTTGGTGCGAAGTCTGTGACTGGGAAAATTGACATACTCAGCAATCTGCTATTAAAATTTTTTATTTGAAATCTCAAATAAAAGTAAAACGAATTCGATAACACTAATTCTCCTTGGAGTGTATGTTGGATTCTTCTATACTGGGTAGGCTATTTTTGATCATAATTTATTTTTGAAATTTCACAATGGCATTTCAAACTATTGAGAGCATCGCAACCGAACTTGACGCCGCACTGCGAAAGGAGGGTCTATTCGCGGATATCGAAGGAAATGCATCGGGCCTGTTTATAACTCCACGCAGCCCCGCCGATAGGCAGAGAATCGAGAAATTTCTAGCCAATCGCTCGTTTGCATGGCCCATTCTGGTCCTAAATCCACAGAAACCTCCAAAAGGTTTTGCGATCCAGCCTAAAATAGGAACTCAGCGGTAATCAGCAATCTGCTATTAAAATTTTTTATTTGAAATCTCAAATA
>Ga0182030_10025727_pt1 | contig 10697 bp, 11 predicted proteins | sample 812S3MmetaG_FD_121299 | JGI IMG/M metagenome (GOLD analysis project Ga0182030, IMG submission 121299) | Permafrost microbial communities from Stordalen Mire, Sweden - 812S3M metaG (Illumina Assembly) | ecosystem: Environmental > Terrestrial > Soil > Wetlands > Permafrost | place: Sweden... | reverse complement strand
TGTGCGAAGAAAGCAGTGGCCGAGCTCACACGCAACTGAACAAGCGCGCGTCGCCACTCAGAGCTGCCGAACCGTCCTCACCCAATGAGGCCAAGGCGTTGTCAAACAATCCCGCCGACAACAGACGATACTCGGCGTGCCCTGCACAGTACGCGGCATCGACATAGGGCTCGATGCTGATGACGACGTCTACATACGGTTCCTCGGGCGACTCTGCGACGACGTCAACGCGGCCGGAGCTGTCGTCACGGGCCACAAGGTCAAGATGTTCCAGGCTGGTCGCTCTTACTTTCGGACCCTCGATGCCGTCGCGCTCGACTGCGGAGAGGTCAACGCGATCAGGCGAACCGATGACGGCCTCCTCGGCTGGGGGCGCGACCCCGTCTCGGTTGGACGCGTCGCCGACCGCATCTGGCCGCGAACCGTTGGACATGTTGTCTGCCTCGGTGCTGGGGGTACGGCACTGGCCCTCGCCCACCATTTGATTACGACACGCGAACACGTCCACTTCGTCTGCGCCGACCCCGATCGAAGTGCTGTTGCGCGACTCGCCAGGCTGACGCGGCAAGACATTGCCGGCCACGTTGGCAATGGGCCTTGGGACGAGATCGTCGCTTCGGCTCCGCCCGGTTCGCTGATCGTGAACGCCACCGGCATGGGCAAGGACCGTCCTGGTTCGCCGATCACGAACACGACCCGCTTCCCACCGGGCTCTGTCGTCTGGGAGCTGAACTACAGGGGAGATCTGGCGTTCCTCGAGCACGCCCGTAGCGAGGCATGTCATTCTCACATCGCGGTCCACGACGGATGGGAGCTGTTCTGTCAAGGATGGGCAGCGGCGCTCACCGCCGTGCTCGATCTCGACGACGACGAGCTTGGCGACCGCTTCGCTGCCGAGAGTTTGCCGATCAGGCCGAGCCTTTCACCGTGAAGGGCGCGACCGTCTGGTCAAGCCCAAAAACGAGCCGTGGACACTCCAGGGACCGCCTCGCCCAGCCTCAATGGACCGTAATGCTCGCCGAGTTCTGGGCGCTGTCGAGAGCCGGAGACCAGCCACGCCAGGGGTCGGCCGCTTGGCTCCTGAGTGGGTCACCCTGCGTGATAGGCGCTCGGGCGCGCTCGAGCTGCTCGTCGAGAGCCCGCCGCAGGAGTGCGACGTCACTCGAAAGAACGATGTCGTTGAAACCGATGGCGGCCCAGTTACGCGCATCGTCACCGTCGATAGCGAACATGCCCGAACGAACGCCATTGCGACGAGCGAGCGCAACTACCGCCTCGACCCCGTCGCGCCACGGTGACTCGCCGCCCCCAGTTTGCCGACGAGCCCCCTCCATCGCGAGGCCGAGGTCGACCGGGCCCACGTAGAGGCCAGCGATCCCCGGGACTTTGGCGATCTCTGCGACGTGTTCGAGCCCTTCTGCGGTCTCGATCATCGGCAATATCTCCGGAACGAATGCCTGACGCACGCCCTCGGCCGTGGTGTCCTCGCCAACCCCGTTGCGTTTGCCGCCTGCCCAGCTCCTCCGGCCCTCCGGCTGGTATCGGGACAAGGTGACCGCCCGCTCGACCTCTTCTACTCTCGACACCATCGCAAGAATGATTCCATCGGCGCCGGCATCGAGATACCGCGGCACCCAGTCGACTTGATCGATAGGAACGCGCACGAAACAGCGAACTCCACATAGGTTCGCAATTTGCACGCACAGCGCCGCCTCATCGAACGAGAAGTAGCCGTGCTGAGCGTCTATACCGACAAAATCCACTCCAGACCGGCATAGGGCCTCGACTCCACCCCGGCTGCCCAAGATAGACCACGCTCCGACCCGAATTTGACTTTCGCCATCCTGCTCGAGTGGACCGGGTCTCGAAGTTATCGTCATTACAAACCTCCTGTTATTGCAACCCTAGTGGACTTGTCACTGGCGCGAAGGTGTCGATGCATTGACTGTCATGTCGATACCGGAGCAACGAGTACTAGAAGGATCTTCCACGGTGGCCCGGCACAAGATAGGCGCGTCGTTATGAGCCAAGGGCACACAGTACGCCCTGCAAAGGCTTCTCTAGGAACCTGAAGCACCGAGGAAGCTGCCGTCGTTCGGTACCCCGACAAATGAATGGCTGACCACTCGACCCGTCAGCGCGGCCCAAGTGTCAGTCTCGACTGCGATGCGTAACCTGTCGGTACGCAGCCACGCCCGGTAACAATCGACGGGCCTTCCCGTCGCATCTCGGGCTACCGACTGAATATAGAAGAGCGGACACCTGCTCGGAACGCCAAGATGTCGGGCTAGCACGGCCGAGGCAGATACGGCCTCCAGCACACGGGTACTCCCAGCCACCTCGACGCCGCACTGCTCGCGAAGCATCTGATAGAGGGAAGCCTTGGTGGTCCGCTCCACTTCTCCTAGAATGGCCGCATACTCGCGGGGGAGGTGGTTGATGACGTAAAGAGCCACCTCACCTTCAACGGAGCGGAGGCGCTCCAGTCTCACACCCTGAGTATGAGGACGTAACCGGAGAGCTTCACTTGCCCAATCGGGTAGCGGATCGACACAGGCGTGAACCACCGTCGACTCGACCGTGACACCGCGACGAGTCAGCTCGTCGTCAAAAAGGCCGCCCACCCACTGCAGGAGCCATGAGCCGGACGAAGTCCGGTTGACGAAGGCGCCTCGGCCCTTTTCCTTGCGAATCAGCCCCTCTTGTTCGAGGGTATGGAGCGCCTGGCGAACTGTCGCCCGAGATATGCGGTAGTAGTCGCTGAGGATCGGCTCGGAGGGTAGGCGGTCTCCCTGGCCCCAGCGACCAGCCCCTATCTGCTGCTCCAGGAGCTTTTGCAGTTGGTAATGGAACGGCACCGAAGACATGCGGTCAATGGCACCGTGAGGGTCCGTCATCCAAAGCTCCTGTTCAAAGGGACGACCGGGCGGCGACGACGAGCTTCCGGAGGATAGCGAGGTATCACCCTTGCTCCACAATGCTCTCGTAGGTCAAACCCAAAGAAACTGACCGAAGCGAATCGCTCGTCGGCGAGCGGGCCCAGTTGATGGAGCTGAAGCCGATTCCCCGGTCCTTCCTTGGTGAAACGGCTGCCGACATGCTTTCGCCTGAGCCGCCTTTACATCGTGTTGACACCAATCCAGTGGACCTTGCCCGGAAGGTGGAAGGAGCTGTCCACCATGCGCACCATGCCCCTATCCACGCCGCGAAGCTGGGTTCCCCAACCAGCGGGATCCGTCGCCCCCGCGATCTGACGAGCATCACTTGCTCTGTACTCGAAGACGAACGTGCTCCTGCCACGGTCGGAGTGGTTCGCCCCGGAGCTGTGCAACATGCAGCAGTGGTGCAAGGCGACGCTGCCCGCTGGGACGACCAGACTGACCCACGAAGACTCGTCGGCAAACACGCTCTTGTCGCTCACCTCGGTCCCATAGGCCTGGCCGTCGGGAGAAAAGTCGTGGTCGAGGGGCCCGAGCTTCTGACTGCCGGGGATGACCCTGAGACAGCCGTTGTCCTCGTCTGTGTCGTCGAGGAACACCATCGCGGCGACCACGTCGAAGTTCGTGTGTGGGAAGAAGGGATAGTCCTGATGCCACTCGAAGTTCGCGTCCTCAGCTGGAGGCTTCAGATTCAGTTTGGTCTGTTGAAGAGTTATATCTGGACCGACGAGCGTTTCCACAATTTCGAGGATCTTGTCGTGGCTCACGAGGTTCCTGAAGGCTTCGTGGCGCAGGATCGGGTTGAAAACTCGCTTTACATAACGTTTTCCAGACCCGTTATGAGGCAAGGACAGAGCAAACTTCTCGTTGCTCTTCTGCAGGCCTTCTGCTTCACTCAGCACCTGATCCAAGGCTGATCGCAACACGGCGATCTCAGAGGAGTCGAGCACCTCCGGAACGATCAAGTAACCATTCTCCTCGTAAAACGAGGCGCGCTCGCTCGGAGCTACCACTGTTCCAACTACCACATTTCCCCCTTTTCGTGTCGTTCGAATGCACAACTCCTGGGTGAAGCCCGGACTGCTTTACGCGTAGGCAGCCAGGGTGCAGGCCAATCCTCAGGTCAAGGCTTGGATCAGCTGCTTAGTCTGCTCGGCGGCCTCGCCTGCGTCACGCCCGTGGCCGTCCGCCCCGGTCAGCGTCTTCGCCTCGGGCGCGTTGCCGTCGATGACGGCGTCATTCAACTGTTGGATATCCACCGGTGCCCCCTTTGCGCCTTGCCCAAACGTAAAGCCCGCACACTTCGATACGTTCGACGTGCACGATGCAAGAAAAGCATGGAAGGCGCTTTCTCACCACAAAGACCATCGCTTAGATGACATGACTCTCGACGCGTTGCGCAATCCACTCCAGCCGGTCAATCAGGTTGTTTCCGAGCATCATGTCGCTTATGCCGAGGATGACCGGGGCATCGCCGACGACCTCGAGTACATGATCGACGAACCTGTGGAGCTCCTCCTCACCAGTGCGCTCTTCGAGCAAAGGGGAGGGAATGATGCCCCACATGAGCGGCGGCCCACCACCGACGACGTCCCACATCTCGTCAAACGTGCACTCGGTCAACGGCGCAGGAGACACCGACTCAATCACGTCGAGGCCGGTGTCGCGCAGCTGGCCGAGCAAGGGCTTCAACTCCCCGTCAAAGTGGCTGCCGACCTTCTTTCCCTGTGCGTGATACAGCTCGGTGTAGTGCTGCAGCTCGGGTATCACGTACTTTGCGAAGAGCTTCCGGTTCGTCATGAGCCCCGTGATGCCGTCGGCGAATTCGACGTACGGGTAATCGAGGCCGGACAACAAGCCAGCGGTTGTCACCCTCACAGCGTCGATGGCTTCGAGCAACGCCTGAACACGCGAGGGCTCGTCGTAAAGGGCATAGAAGGTGTTCACCTCGCCGACGAGCTCGACGAGCATCTCCTGGAAAGGAGACCTGTCGATCCGGGGCACGACGAAGCCGAAGTCGGCAACCTCGTTTGAGGCTTGTGCAACCCGGTCGAAGCGAGGGATCACCTCGAGATGCTCGATGATCCACGTAACGGTGTCAAAGTCCTCTGGCTCTTTGATTGGGTGTTCTTTCAGGTAGGGAATCTGTCCCCAGAGCACCCACTCCTCGAGCATCACCTGGCAGAGGGAGACCTTGCCCACCGGCGTCGCAAGCTCGATAGTCGTCGACCCTGGCCTGTCTAGCTGGACGAGGTCCTCCATCACCGGCCAGCGCGAGGACACAGGGTCACTCTCGCGGCGAACCTCTTGACCATTGACCGCAGCTGTCATCTCAACGCCGCGAAGGCAGTAATCGTAGGGGGCGACGAACTTCAGTTGGCCCATGCCGACCTTGCGGTGCGACTCGAGCAGCGAAAGTCCCTGGAAACCGGCCGGGAGCCGATCCTGGCGAAGGAGCGCCGTGCGCCAAAGCTCGAGCCGATCGCAGAACGGAATCCTGTCGGGCTTGCGACCTTGCATGACCGCCAATACTCGATCATGCATCGACAATCGGGTCCCGGTCTCGGCCATCACGTCCTCCCTCCTTCCTCACTACCTACTATCGGTCACGCCAACGACACTTCCCTTTGGCACCCAGTTCATGGCCTCGGGGGCCGCTGTCAGCCTCTTCCCAAAGCGGCGGCGACCTCCCGGTCAGCGGCGGCGGGATCAAGCGGCATTTGCACGGGAACGCCCCTCGCAATAGCGAGATGGGTGGCAGCGACCATTTCCAAAGCCCGATAGCCGTCGGTGCCGTCGCCCAGTGCCGGTTCCTCACCACGCAGAACCTGGAGAAAGTGCTCGAGCTGGTTCATGTAACCGCCGAACTCCTCGTCGAAAACGAGCGTGCCCGTCAGCACCGGACGCCAAGACTTGGTCGGTCCGGTCTCGTTGTCGTAGAGCGTCAGCTCGAAAACATCATCGACGACGAGCCAGCTGCCATCCCCATGCACTTCCACCCGGAGCCACGGTTTCAGGCTGAGGGCGGCTGCGCTCGTGGCGAATTGGCCGACCGAGCCCGAGACGAACTTCATGGTGATGGCTGCCTGACGGAAGGGATAGGGGTGACGACCGCCCTGACTGCCGATCCCGTGCGCCTCAACTTGCTCCACGTCGCCCATGAAGAAGCGGGCGAGATCGTAGAGGTGGACGGTGGTGTCCTCAAGTAGGTCGACGTAGTCGTAACCGAGCTGCATCCGACCGAGGAAGAGACCGGGCGCGTTGAAGGCCGCTAGCGAGCTCGTCAACTGACGGGCGCGCCTAAATGGTGGCGAGTACCTCAGATTGTTGACGGCCATGAGCTTTGTCCCGCTCTCGTTCGCCAGTTTGCAGAGTCCGTCGGCGTCGACGAGCGAGGTACAAAAAGGCTTCTCCACGAGGGCTGCTATCCCTCGGTTGAGGACTTCACGGGTGTGCTGAGCGTGCAGGCGGTCGGGGCTCGCGACAAGGACGGCTTCCGGTTGCTCCATCTCGAGCATCTCTACTGGCTCCGCGTACCACCGCCCCCCATGAAGGCGCTCGACCTTACGCCCCTGGATCTCGTCGGGGTCGGCCACTCCGACAAGCTCCACGGTGTCCCAAAGGGTCTGCAACCTGGCGAGAGCCGGCAGCCACTTCGACTGGGAAACGCCGCCCACTCCAATGACCCCGAACCGGACGGGACGTCGCTCTGCCCTACGCGGCTCGTAGCCGATCCCGTAGACATCGAGATCCTCGAACATCTTTTTGACCGGGCTGTGACCATAGGTGTCGCGAAGCTCGTCATTTGGGAGCCACTGGTCGCGGGGCGCCTTCGTCGGATCACCAGGAGATGAAACAGGGCTTGAGACCGCGAAGGGCTCGTCACTACTTTCGGATGCCCGGGACATCGAGCTCCCCCTTTCCCTCAGGCGTGTCTCGTCTCAAACGGCGAGGTAGCCGTCATGTCACGGCGTCATCATCGTCGGCTGAGCCCGAGCGGCGAGCGGACTGGAACAGCACTGATCGGGCCCCGAACAGGTCGAGATCGCGAACAACGTACGGGTGTTGACGCGCCTCTTCTTGGACGACGGTCACGCCGATACCCGGCCCGTGCGGGGCACGGACGCGCCCGTCCCGGATCTCGACGCCGGGCGGGGCGACACGGTCCTTCCACTCAGTGTCGACCGGGGCGAACATCTCCTGCATCAACAAAGCCGGGGCTACGGAAGAGATTTGCAAAGTCGCCGCAGTCGCCACGGGACCTGAGGCGTTGTGGGGAGCAAACGAAACAGACGAGGCGTTACAGAGTTCCGCGACCGCCATCATGCGGGTGATGCCACCGACATGGATGATATCTGGCTGCAGGACCGAGACTCCTGCCGCGATCAGCCGCTGACAGTCGCGCAGGTCGTAGGCGCGCTCACCGGCGGCAATCGGGATGTTGGCAGAGCGTGCAACACGACCGATCGCCTCCTCGTCGCCAGCCGGCGTTGGCTCTTCGAAAAAACGGATAGCGAACGGCTCGAGGCGCTTCGAGACGCGGAGGGCGCTCTCGGCGCCAAAGCGCCCATGGCCCTCGATCATGAGCGAAACGTCCGGCCCGACCGCCCCGCGGACCGCCTCGACATACTCGATCGCGCCGCCGAGCTCCCTGTCGCTGAGATGGAACTCAGCCGCGCCGAACGGGTCGAACTTCAAAGCCCTGTAGCCGAGGGCGACGGTCTGGCGAGCGCATTCGGCGAACTCGGCGCTCGAGTGCGCACCGAAGTACCAGGCGTTCGAGTAGACGTCGATGTCCTCACGAACTGCACCACCGAGGAGGCTCACCACCGAGACGCCAAGGCTTTTGCCCAAGATGTCCCAAAGGGCCATCTCTACGCCTCCCGCACCGGAGCTGACGACAGGACCGGCCTCCCAATAGCCATCGCGGGTCATGTGATGGAACAGCCGGCGGATCCGGTCTGCTGGCTCGCCCACAAGATGTCTGCGGAAGTCTTCGATGACACCAACCACGGCCTTCTCGCGCCCTTCGAGGGTGCATTCCCCGTATCCGGTAAGGCCGTCATCGGTCTCGATCTCGACAAAGATCCAGTTACGCCAGCCGGCGTCAACTACAAGGGTGCGTACATCGACGATCTTCACGTCTCTTCCTCCGAGGACTCGGCCGCCGGAACCGGCGGGGACGCTACGCCAGACCGGTCTGCAGACCCCGGGAGCACGAGGGAGGGCGACAGGCGCGCCTTTGAGTCCTGGAGATGCTCGAACATCGCTTGCCCTGCGCCTGTTTCGTCGCCGGCCTCGACGGCCCACAAGACAGCCTCGTGTGCCGCCAGCCCGGCACGAACTGCCTCCGGATCCCTCCAGCTTTCCGACATGGACTGCTCGATGATCTTTGTCATCGGCGAAAGGAACGCAGCCAATAGGGCATTGTGGGACGCATCCGCAATAGCGAGGTGGAATCTCATGTCGGCCGCGATCCATGCCGCCGGGTCGTTCTTGGCGGCCCTCATGTCAGCCACGCACTCAGCCGCAAGACGTTTTTCGGTCTCGCTCGCTCTGGTGGCGGCCAGCCCGGCTGCCATCACCTCGACGGCAATCCTTGCCTCGTAGAGGTTCTCAATCACCCGTGGCCGGGCGAGGGTGTCCAACCGCATGTGCTGAAGCAACACTTCGGCGAGATGGTCGGAATCCGGTCTGCGGACGTAGGTGCCGATGCCATTGACGGTCTCTACCAGCCCCCTGGCCCGCAGCTGTGCGAGCGCCTCACGGACCACTGGACGGCTGACGGAGAACTGGGCGGCTAGCTCACCTGCCGACGGAAGCTTCGTGCCGATCTCGAGGCGGCCAGTCAGTACGGACTCCTCGATTTGGGCCGCTACCTGCTCTATCAGGCCCAATCGCGCAGGAGGGGAAAATTCGAACGGCTCCGCACTACCTATCATACAGGTTGGAAGGTTAATCGTCTGATAGCTACGGCGCAAGCCGCTCAGCCCGGACACGGGACCTTTGCTAGGCGTCCGTCGCGTGACTTCGAGAAAGCTCGTGCGCAACGCAGGGTGAGAGCTAAACATCAGACCAGCCGTCCAAAGGACAGCCCGCCACCGCGTCGACAGAATACGACTCGGTACCCGCGAGGCACCAGTTCGGGGGATTTCAAAACAGACACTACGAACGCCCGCGTAGGAGTCTGTCAGCGAGGATGGCGGCGAAGAGCAGGCCACCTAGTAGGGCCTGCTGGAAGGAGGGGTCGACACCCTCGATCGTCTGGTAGTTCGCCAGCATCCCGAAGATCACAACGCCGATCAGCGTGCGCTCGATCCGGCCTACCCCCCCGCGGGCAACGCTGAGGCCACCGATAAGCACGACGATGATCGTCTGGAAGTTCAAGCTGGTCAGGTCGTTCTGGCTGACCATGCCGAGCTGGCAGACGGTGAGGAACCCCGCGACTCCGTAAATGAGGCCGGCGACCGTGTACGTGGCTACCGTCACCCGCCCCACCGGGAGCCCACTTAGGCGGGCCGCTCTCGGGTTCCCGCCGATGGCGTAGACGTCGCGGCCAAAGGGTGTCTTCTGCATCAAAAAGCCACCGACGAGGTAGAAGCCGAACATGATCACCACCATGATCGGTAAGTTGAGGAGCACGTTGTTCGTGTAGAGCTGGGCGAAAATTGGTGTTGTCACCATCAGGTAGCGCAGGTTGAGCACGAGCTCCCCGAGCCCAGTGGCGACGAGCAAGGAGGCGAGCGTCGCCAGGATGGGCGGGATGCCGACGACGACTACGAGTAGCCCGTTCAACAGCCCCATACCGCCAGTCGCCAACAACGCCACGATGAGAGCGAACTCCCAGGAGTGAGCCCCGGCGCTGGAAATGGTCTGGCCCGTCGCCCCCGAGGCGAGCGGGGTCGTGAGGTCCGCGACTAGCACCTCGCCGAGGAAGGCAATCGCCCCGACCGAGAGGTCGATCCCCCCTGTCAGCATCACCATCGTTTCTCCGACAGCTACGACGCCCAGTACGGAGGTCTGCACGAGGATGTTTCGAACGTTCCCAGAGGTCAGGAAGGCAGAGGCAGTCTCGGCGAAGATGGCGAGGAGAACTGCGCCGACAACGATGATGCCGACGCTCTGGGCGAACTCGCGCGCTTGACCACCTCCGAAGCGGGCCTGGGTCCTGGACAGGACCGAGGTGGGAGCAGAACTCATAGGGTGACCTCCGCCGGCTGGTTCTCGACAGGACCGGCCGCTCCGCCCTGCATGGCGAGCGACACCTGGTGCTCGGTGGCGTGCTCTGGATCGAACTCCTCGGTCACGACTCCGCGGTAAAGCGTGATCAAGCGCTCGGCGAGGCTCATCACCTCCGGGACATCGGTTGATACGACGACTACGGCCGTTCCCCCGGCGGCTAGACGCTCGATCTGGCGATAGATCTCCAACCTGGCCCCGACGTCCACGCCCCGCGTCGGCTCGATCATGATGAGAACCTCGCAGCGACGCATCATCCAGCGTGCCAGCAGGGCCTTTTGCTGGTTGCCGCCACTAAGGACACTGATCTGCCTCTGCAGGGCAGCGGCGGCGATCTCGACCGCGGCGCCCGCCTCCTTGGTGAGACGCCGCTCCTTACGGCGGCTCAGGATCCGTACATATGGAGACCACAGGACACGTTGTAGTGAGGAGATACTGATGTTGGCAGCAACGCGCATGTCGGGGAACAGCCCCTCGTCCTGGCGGCTCTCGGAGATGAGGGCGATGCCGAGGGCAAGG
>Ga0182030_10025725_pt1 | contig 10697 bp, 11 predicted proteins | sample 812S3MmetaG_FD_121299 | JGI IMG/M metagenome (GOLD analysis project Ga0182030, IMG submission 121299) | Permafrost microbial communities from Stordalen Mire, Sweden - 812S3M metaG (Illumina Assembly) | ecosystem: Environmental > Terrestrial > Soil > Wetlands > Permafrost | place: Sweden... | reverse complement strand
CTCAGACCAGCTACCCGTCTTAGCCTTGGTAGGCCATTACCCTGCCAACTAGCTGATGGGCCGCGGGCCGATCCTCAGGTGCAGGCTTGCGTGCAGAGGCCTGCTTTGGCAACATCTTCTCACGAAGACGTTGTCTTATGCGGTATTAGCCCTCCTTTCGGAAGGTTATCCCCCGCCCGAGGGAACGTTACCCACGTGTTACTCACCCGTGCGCCACTGTACTAGGGCCGAAGCCCTTTCTCGTTCGACTTGCATGTGTTAGGCGCGCCGCTAACGTTCGTTCTGAGCCAGGATCAAACTCTCCAGTTAGATCTTTCGAGTCCCCAGGATACCTTCACTTTCGTGTCGGCAGTGCCTGGGCTCTGGCTTTATATAGGAACTTCGGAAGTCACTTCGATTGTCGCCACCGGGATGGTGAACGACAATCCCGTGCTTCCGTGGGACCCACTCGTCATGCGCCTCACCCGAGCTGGTTGGCTCGAGCGCGACGCTAATAGCGAGCGTACGATTCAGTTTTCAAGGATCGAGGGAGCCAACATTTTGTTGGCTTTCCGAACCGGGGCGGTGAATGTAGTTTGCAGTCACCGCGTCGTCAAGTAATTGTTTCGGTTTCTTTTTCGCATCCACTTGACCGGATGCGACCAACGAATTCCGCTGGAGCGCCATACCACAAGAACGTGGCAAGGCATCCACACTTCGCTGCTTCCCACACATGACACGTTGTCCGGTGAAGTTAGCTGGCGAGGTGATTTCCCTTCGAGATTGATAGATCAATCCTAGGGACGCGTTCTTCGTTCCCGCCGTCGTTTGGAACCCCATCCGACGGTTGGGCGGCGCAGAGTACTCGCGGCCGGCCATCTGTCAACGGATTATTTTGGGGGCGGTTCTCTTCGTCCCGAGACCGGCTCATCTGCGTACCAATGTCCCCACGCTTCCCGCACGAGCGTCGTCTCAGCACCCGTCTTCAGCCTCACTCGCCATCCCCGCTCTCTCGGGTCGAGGTCGGTCGCCACAACGCCGAGTATCTCAAGCCCGCCGAATCCGTCGTCCACGCGAATTGCGTGCGGACGGCCGTCAGGCAGGCATACGACGTCGACCGCAAACCATTCGGGCAGTGGCATCCCTGTCCAGCCGGCTTCCGTGCAGAGATCGGCGATGCACACAGTGACGGCGCGATCCCAGCGAGCGAACGCCGCTGTTCGGGCGAGGATGACGACGAGCGCGTATCCTTCGGGCAGCACGCAGGCGATATAGCTGCGACGAAGCGTGCCCACGGCAAGCCACGATCGCCCGGGCGAGGGAGCCGGAAACGTCTCGCTCAGGACGATCTGCCAGTGGGCGCCCGCCAGGCGAGAGGCGAATGGGTCGATAACGCCCCCGTAGTCGACGGATTCGCCCTGGCCGTCTACCAAGACCGCCGCGAGCGACCCCCGCACCCGCTGCACAAGCTCGTTGAGGATCGTTGAGAAGGCGCTTTCATTTTGGTCGCGGCCCGGCTGGCGCAGAGACCCGGATTGCAGCCCTCCTTCGATCGAATTCACTGCAGCCCCGCCACAGCCTCTGCCATCTCCAATTCGGCGCCCCTCGACACGTCCACCCTGACCTGGCGCCGCTGACTCTGGAGTAGCGCTCGCGTCATCTTTCGCGCTCGCGCTTCGATGACGTCTTGCAGAAACCCCGCCGGTGGATCCGAATCCGGTGCGATGCGCTCTAGGAGCCGGATCACATGCCACCCAAAGCGAGTCTCCGAAACCTCACTCGTGTCTCCGGGGGCCTTCAACTCGAAGGCTGCCGCGACGAAGTCTGCGTCGAAACCACCGCCTTCGCCGGTTGCCCCGGTGATGTCGAAGACAGGCAGCCGCTCGATTCGTAGGCCCGGGTAGTCGCGAGCAACGCGGCTCGCGTCTGCTTCGAACTGCTCCGCGGTCCGACCCCCGATCACGGCCGATCGAATCTCGCGAGCGATCTCCGGACCGCGGCTCTCCGACATCCCGCCGCCCCTTCGCACGACCGCATGGATCACTCTGAGTTTCTCGCGTTCGAACGGTTGTACCGGACCCATATCTCGTGCAGATCGCCCGATCGACTCAAGGTCCGCTCGTGCCAGAGCCGCGGTCAAGGCCCAGCTCGCAGCGGGCGTGGCAGCAATGCCCTTCTCCGTGGCAACGTCAGCCAGTCGAACGTCAGCGGCCACCGACCGCAGCGACTCATCCATGGACAGTCCGCGGCTTTGCGCGATGGCCGCCAGTGCGGAAGAGGGAATCGGTTGTGCGCCGCGCAGTCTCCCGGCAACGCCGTCGTCCGGTCGGCGAATATCAGCACGCCCGCATGCCAGCGGAAAGGCACACAATATGAAAGCTACGTACGTCGTCGGCCACACGCGTGTCACATGAATCCTCCCCGGCGCAATCGAATGAGCGTTTCCGATTCCATCTGCTCTTCCTCGCTCGCCACCGCAAGTCCAAGCGTGCGCCATAGTTCCTTATCGAGCAAATGACTTGGGCGCACGTTGCCGACTGCAGCCAACATGATTTGTTTCGTGCCGGGCCTGGTACATTCAAGGTCATCGAGGAGTCTGCCGACAATTTTCCGCTGTGCGTGCGGCTGGCTCCCGCAGAGAGTGCACGGGATAATCGGGAACTCGGAGATTTGCGCAAACGTTCGGATGTCCTCCTCGGCGCAGTACGCGAGCGGGCGGATGACGATATGGGCGCCGCCGTCGGCACTGAGAATCGGCGGCATTGCGGCGAGTTGTCCTGCGAAAAGCAGATTCAAGAGAAGCGTCTGCAAGATGTCGTCACGATGGTGTCCGAGAGCGATCTTGCGACACCCGAACTCCTTGGCAACGCGGTAGAGAATTCCGCGTCTCAATCGAGAGCATAGCGAACACGGAGTGTCTCCGGGAGCGATCTTCTCGCGAACGATCGCATACGTATTTTCCTTTATGAGCGTAAAGTCATACCCCTCTCGCGCCATGTATTCGGGGAGCACATGGTCCGGGTATCCGGGTTGTCCTTGATCGATAGCGACGACCTTGAGGGAAAATCGTATCGGCGCGCGCCGCTGGAGAGTCCGCAGCAGCTCCAGCATCGAATAGCTGTCCTTGCCTCCGCTCACGGCGACAAGCACACGATCGCCCTCCTCGATCATCCGAAAGTCTGTGATCGCTCGCGCTACGGCGCGGCGGAGTCGGCTCTCGACGGGGGAGTTCGAGGGGGGAGGCGAAGCGCCCCCCCCGTCGATATTGGAGGCCTCGACATCCGTTCCCATCCCGGATCAGCCTTGCGCCTGCTCGATCAAGGAAAGAAACGTCAGGAGTCCGTGGCCCGTCGCCCCCTTTTGCGGAAATGTGAGGGAGGGCTTTTCTTGAGATGCTGGCCCGGCGATGTCGCAGTGTACCCAGGGCACGGACGATACGAACTCGCGCAGGAAGAGAGCGGCCGTGATCGACCCCCCCCACCTATCGCCCGCCTGTTTGACGTCCGCTACATCGCTCTTGATCTGCTCGCGCAGGTCTTCGAGCAGCGGCATGCGCCACATCGATTCGCCCGACGCTGCCACGGCGGCCGCGAACCCTTGGGCCGCGGTCTCGTCATTTGCGTACCACCCCGAGCAGGAGGGGCCGAGCGCAACAACGCAGGCTCCCGTCAGCGTCGCATTGTCCACGATGACATCGGGAGAGAGAGTGCGAGCGAACGCGAGCGCATCGGCCAGAATGAGCCGGCCCTCCGCATCCGTGTTGACGATTTCGACGGTCTTTCCGTCGAGCGAGCCCCAGATATCGCCCGGTCGATACGCGTTGCCGTCCGGCATGTTTTCGGCGCAAGGCGCCACCGCATGAACGATGACCTTGGGCTGCACCGCCGCCACGGCCGCCATGAGCCCGACGACATTCGCGGCACCGCTCATATCGTGCTTCATCTCACCCATTCCGGCCGCCGGCTTGATGCTGAGTCCCCCGCTGTCGAATGTGATCCCTTTGCCGACGAACACGAGCACTCGTTTGGCGCCCTTCGGTACATAGGAGAGATGCACGAAGCGGGGCTCGTGTGAGCTGCCGCGCCCGACGGCCTCGATGAGCTTCATTCCTCGGCGTTTGATGCCCGCAAAGTCGAAGATTTCGCATTTCAATCCGGCCGACTTGGCGACGCGCTCCGCGGCATCCGCAAACGACCGTGGGTACATATGATTGCCCGGCTCATTGCTGAGATCCCTGGCGAGATTGACCGCCTTGCCCACTTCCTGACCCACGCGTACTTGCGCCTTGAATGCCTCCTTCGGTTTGGCATCTATCGCAAGAATGACACGAGCGAGATCGGCCTTCGGAACCCTGTCACCCGTCAGGTATTTTGTAAAACGATACGCCCCGATCTCGATCCCCTCGCCGAGGGATCGAGCATGCTCGGTCGCTTCTCGAGGGACGACCAGCCCCAGCGACGACGCCTTTTCGACCTGTCCGGAGTGGGCCGCCCGCGTCGCGAATGTCCTCGCCGCGGCGCTCTTGAAGGCCGCTTCCTCGCCGAGGCCCAAGATGACGAGCCGACGGGCCGGGATGCGCCCCAGCGTGTCGATCTTCACCGATTGATCGGGCTTGCCGGCGAATTCGTCCCTCTTGAGATAACTCAGCAATGCGCCTTCTAGAGACCGATCGAGCTCCTCGAGCCAGGGACTCATCACGCTGCGGCCATCCCTCTTGGCGAAAGCCCCAATCACGAGCACGTCAACGGCAAGCTTCTGCGGCGGCACAACACGAACTTGAATATCGATGGGCATTTTCTACTCCGGCGAAGAAGGCCATTAGAGCAGCGCGGCCAGGACTTTGGAACGCCTGCTCATCGGGAGTGCCCTTGGGAAGCGCGATTACTCGATGGATCGGAGCTGCGACGCGCCCCCTGAACTACCACTCTCAACAGCCTCAGGCGGCAGAGAGAAGTCGGTCCGTGTCGGAACGCCATCCACCACGAATGCCATGATGCATGGTTTTCCCTCGTGGACCCACGCGACGACGCACGGCAACGCGTATTCGATTCCTCGCGCTGTGTCCGTCAGCCGGACAATCACCGCGGCTCCCGGTGTCATGGCCCTGGCACTGGCCGCCAGAAGTGCGGCGGCGCACACGTATCGCACTTCGCCGGCAGCAATAGCCCCCTCCCCGATGAGGTGGGCAGGAACGGCATCCGGAGGCCTCGCACACGAGCCCGGTTCAGGCATGCGGAAATCGTCGGTAACAAGTTGCATGAGTGAAAGAAGCTCGAGGGACTCGGTCCCGGAAAGGGAATCGCCGACCATCGTATGCCGAGCCATAAGCTCCCAAAGTCGCACCAAGAAACCTATCTTGTCGAACACGCGAGCCTCTGGTCCTCCGTTGCGCGTGAACGGATCCGCCGCGCTTCTGACGCGGAACAATACGGCTTCAAAAGCAGCCCGCGTGCCAAGCGTGCGGAGCTACACGTCCCCCCCATGTGGAACCTTCTCTCGCTTCACATGACCATGCGGGCTAGCCTCTGTCGCTGTCTTGATGCGAGCTCGAGTCCGCTTGCTGCTGTCGTGGGGCCAAACGGCTGCTTGCGTTGCGTGTCTAGCGCTAGGGTCTTGTGCCGAACCGAAGGTGTCTCTCGCCACCGGCCCGCGCGAGTACGTTCCCAGCGACTACGGCAGCGTCCTGCTCCGGTGGACTCGTGATCGCGCACTATTGGTCATGGGCGACCTCGACACCAAGCTCACGGTGACGGCGACCTATGAGTCGTGGGATTTCCGCTGGGCGTACGTCGTGCGCTACGCCGCCGATTACCGACTGACGGTCGCACAACGAAAAGAGGTCTTCGACCACACGCTCGCCGAGACAGCCGATCGGCATGAATTCTTCGTTTCTCTCTATGGTGCGAGCGGGGACTGGCGCTGGCTCGACTTGAGTCGCCCCTCGAGCGCCTGGACGGTAAGGCTCATCGACGACAAGGGAAGCGAAACCGCTCCGTCAAACATAGAGCTCGTCGCAAAACTGAGTCCGCTCGAACGCCGATACTTTCCTTACACCAACATCTGGCGCCGCGCGTTTCGCATCTCCTTTCCTCGCACGTCGAGCGATTCCCGCCCCACCATCGCGGACGACGCGCGATGGTTTGGTTTGCGCTTCGCTGGCGCCGAAGGCAGCACGGAGTTGCGGTGGGAGATCGAGCCGACGAACTCCGCTCTGCCCGTTCGATAAATGATTGAATGGACCGTCGGAACATTGCGGTCAGCTGAATCCGGAAACCGGATGTGGGACGTACGGCGCCTCAAGTGCCTTCACTTCTTCCTCGGACAACGTCACGCCAAGGGACTCGACCGCGACCTCGAGGTGCTCCATCTTCGTTGCACCCACGATTGGGGCAGTCACGCCGTCCTTTTGGAGCAGCCAGGCAAGGGCTATTTTCGCATGGGGGAGCTTGCGCGCTCTCGCTATTCTATCGAGCTCGGCGTGCACCCGCTCGTCGGCCTCGGGCATGAGTGAATAGAGTATCTTCCCGAAACGATCGGTCTCCGATCGCTTCGTCGCCCCTTGCTCCGGTCCGCGCGCAAGTTTTCCTCGTGCGAGAGGGCTCCACGGGATCATCCCCACGCCTTGGTCGCGACAGAGCGGCACCATCTCGCGTTCCTCTTCTCGATAGAGCAGATTGTAGTGATTCTGCATCGAGACGAAGCGCGTCCAGCCGTGTCGCTCGGCGACGTGCTGGGCCTTGGCAAACTGCCACGCATACATGGAAGATGCGCCCAGATATCGCGCCTTTCCCGCGCGAACGACATCGTGAAGCGCCTCCATCGTCTCCTCGATCGGCGTTGCCCCGTCCCAGCGATGAATCTGGTAGAGATCGACGTAGTCGGTACCGAGCCGCTTGAGGCTCGCGTCGATCTCGTGGAGGATCGCTTTGCGCGATAGGCCTCGGCCGTTCGGGTCCGGCCGCATCACGTTGAAGACCTTGGTGGCGATGACGATCTCTTCGCGACGAGCGAATTCTCGAAGTGCGCGACCGGTGATCTCCTCGCTAGCGCCAAACGAATATACGTTGGCGGTGTCGAAGAAGTTGATGCCGAGCTCGATCGCTCGCTTGAAAAATGGTCGCGACTCGTCTTCTTTCAAGGCCCACTGCCACCGCATGGCTTCGCCGGGCACCGTGGCGGCGGGATCGCCATAGCTCATGCACCCGAGGCAGATACGAGAGACTGTCAGACCAGTGTTGCCGAGTCGTTGGTAGTCCATTGTGAATCTCCGTGGTCGACCCAGTTGTAGGTCAACCATCCCGGTTGGGAACCTCGTCGGCTGGTGGAGTCGGCTCGACCTATGCGAGCGCGAGCGGAATTGGCGGCGCTGGCACCGTGCTCGCGGGGTATCGCTTCCAGTCCAATGGAGGTGGCTTCCAATTCCGGATCGGTTTGTCGCCCCTGGTTGGTCCATGGGGGAGCAATGCTCTGGGGCTACCTGAGTCTCGGTGGCGCTTTCGGATCGTGAGCGAAGCGGCTCCACTAGCAACATCCCCGTCCGGGTCACGGACCTCTAACCCTCCCAGCACGGTTCCCGCCACGCGTAGACAGCGCGGGAAAACGGACCCTCGTCGAGCCGGATGCCTCCGTGATAGACCACGATCGCCCATGGCTCCCCTGACATCGGCACGAGACGCCCTGCGCATCCTTGCGATCCCGACTCTGTTCGTCCTGTCTTCGGCCTGTGCTGGGCAACCTCCTCCCGCGTCGCTGCCTCCGGCGTCCAAGGCGTCCGTTGCGAGCTCACCCTTCGCAGCTGACGGCGAGCTCGCCGATGCGGCGGCAGCTCCGGTCGACGGGGACACCCCGACCGCAGTGCCGCGTTCGGCCCAGCTTGCGTTCCGTTCAGTCGCGCTTCCCGACGTACCTGCACCGGCCTCGCTCGACTACATCGCGTACGAACCGAGTGCGGACCGCGTTTGGATCCCGGTAGGAAATACCGGAAGCGTACACGTATACGATATCGCGAGCGGCACGTTCAAAACTGTCACCGGATTCAAGACGGCTCAGCGGGTGCGTAACGGGAAGATGCGGACCTTTGGCGTGAGTGCCGTAGCCATTGGGGATGGTGTCGCCTACATCGGAAACCGCGCGACAAGCGAGGTGTGCCCGGTCGACACCCGCACGCTCAAGAGCGGAGCGTGCGTAAGTCTTCCATCTCCCTCCGATGGGGTTGCGTGGGTGTCCTCCGTGAAGGAGGTCTGGGTTACGACACCGCTCGATCGGTCGATCACCGTGCTGGATGCCTCGACGCCGAACGCGCTCAAGGTGAAGGCGACGATCCCGTTCGATGGCGCGCCCGAGGGGTATGCGTCGGACCCCTCGCGGGGCCTCTTCTTCACGAATCTCGAAGACAAGAACAAGACGGCGGTGGTCGACATTCAAACGCACGCCATAAAGGCGACTTGGATTCTCGACTGCGCCGACGAGCCACGCGGCATCGCGGAGGACAGTGAGCGCGGTTTCGTGTTCGTGGCATGCACCGACCGGGTCGTTGTTCTCGATGGCGCCCACGGTGGGGCGAAGCTCGGAACCCTCGACACCGGAGCCGGCGTGGACAACATCGACTGGGTCCAGTCCCAGCGGCTTCTTTACGCGGCGGCCGGCAAGGCAGGGCTTCTGACGGTCGCGAGAATCGATGACGTCGGGCAACCCGTCGTGATGGCAAAGGGGACGAGCTCCGAGGGGGCCCGCAACGCGGTGGCGGACGCTCGGGGCAACGCGTACGTGGCAGACTCGGTGAACGCGCGACTTCTTGTGTTTCCTCATAGCCCGTAACGCAAACGGTTCCGGGTGGACATCCGGGAGAGATGAAAGTTGCGCCGGCAGCATATCGCCGCATGCCATATCGTGGATTGCCCATGTGTGGGCTACGATAGAAGTCCGGAATGAAGACACCCAACTTGTACCGCATCGCGCTGATTGCCTTCTTTCCCGCTCTCGGGATTGCGGCGTGCGGTCAATCCCAGGTTGGTCCGAGCGGCGGCCAAGACGTCGGCGATGGGGCCTCGGGGGCGACGTCGTCTGGCGGGACCGGAAGTGGTGGCGGCACTAGCAGCGGCGGAGCCCCGCTCGATGCCGGAACGGGGACCGCTACTGCCGATGGAGTGAGCGGGAACAAGGGCAATGCTGGTTCGGGCGGAGCCAAGGACGACAGCGGCGGCGTGCCGACGCCGTCGGACTCGGGCGCAAGCACGGCTGCGCTGGCCGATGCCAGTTCCGAGGGCGGGGGGAGTCGAAGCCCGGATGGCGGTACGGACGCGACGACCCCGGGCAGCGACGGTGCGGCGGGCGGAGCGGACAGCGGCGGCTCGAAAGCGCAGGACGGATCGAGCCCAATGGCGGATGGCGGACGCGCGGATGCCGGGCGCGACTCCGGGGCGGGCGTCAGCGACGGAAGCGTGGGCGGAGGTGATGGCGGCCCAGCGGTGGTCTGTCCCGCTTCAAGCCTCGCCGCCGGCAATTCCAACCGAACGGTCACGGTGGGCACGACCAAGCGCACCTACGTCTTGCACGTCCCCACAGCGTACAGCAGCGGCAAGCCAGCGCCCTTGGTCTTGGATTTCCACGGATTGGGAGGCTCGGGCGAGAACGAAATGACGTCCTCGCCCTACAAAGCGGTGACCGATCCCGACGGTGTCATCTCGGCGTATCCGGACGGGTTGGCCGGGCCATCGGGAACCGCCTGGAACCTCGGTCCATGCTGCGAACCCGGAGTCGACGACGTCGCCTTCGCAAAGGCGCTTGTGCAAGACGTAGAGCAAGTGACGTGCATCGATCCGAAGCGCGTCTATGCAGTCGGATTCTCGATAGGCGGCGGAATGACCCACTACATCGGGTGCCACGCGGCCGACGTGTTCGCCGCGATATCTCCCGCTGCCGCCGACCTATTGAAAGAGAACGAGGATGGTTGCACGCCAACCCGCCCGATCACCGAAATTACGTTTCGCGGCACGGCCGACCCCAACGTCCCATATGACGGCGGAGCGATGACATCGTCAGGCATGACCCTCACCTCTCTGGGCGCAGTCGCCACCTTCAACAAGTGGGCCTCAATCGATCAGTGTACCGGTTCCCCCTCGGCAGAGGACAGTAGCGGCTGCTCGACCTATTCTTCCTGCGGGGCCGGCGTCCAGGTGACCTTGTGCACCAAGCAGGGCGGCGGACACGAGCCAGGCAACGCGGCGGTCAGCTGGCCGGTCCTAAAGAAATACACCCTTCCCTGAAGGCCGGCGTCTTTCGGTCGATCCCGGCGCGATGCCGGCGTCGAGCGTGCTCGCGTACAGTCGTACGCTCCGCGCGGCTCGCCGTCGGCCTCGCTTGGTTTCGACCGAAATACGCCGACCTTCTTTCGGGTTTTACCTTCTTTCGGGTTCGACCTTCTTCCGGGTTCGACCTTCTTCCGGGTTCGACCTTCTCCGCTGAACTCCGACGTATCAATCGCCATCTCCCCCCTTTGCGGCTTTGCGGCTTTGCGGCTCTCCCCCATCTTCGGTCGCTGACGCCACGAAGTGGCTCGCCATCGCTTCGCTCCGGCGTCGGCGCACTCGGATGATTCCGGCCTTCCCGATTTAGGAATTTGACCTGCGCGCCCTCGCTCCGCTCTGGCGGCGGCGACGTCGCACTAGGATACCTACCGCGGCCGCAATCGGCGTGAAAAGCGCTCCGCGTTCGTTGGT
>Ga0182030_10025724_pt1 | contig 10697 bp, 5 predicted proteins | sample 812S3MmetaG_FD_121299 | JGI IMG/M metagenome (GOLD analysis project Ga0182030, IMG submission 121299) | Permafrost microbial communities from Stordalen Mire, Sweden - 812S3M metaG (Illumina Assembly) | ecosystem: Environmental > Terrestrial > Soil > Wetlands > Permafrost | place: Sweden... | reverse complement strand
TACGCCGAAGGCCAGCGCCGCTACGTCGAATCGCTCTCCGCCTACGCGCGCCAGTTTCTTGAGCGGATGGAAAAGCCCGACGTCGATGAGATCGACGGCATCGCACCGCCGGTCGCCATTCGTCAGAAGAACACCACGCGCAATCCGCGCTCCACCGTCGCCACGACAACGGAGCTGTACGATTTTCTTCGCCTGCTTTGGGCCCGCGCGGGCCGGACATATTGCCCAAACTGCGGAACGCAGGTGGAGCGCGACTCGGTGGATCACGTCGCCGCGAAAATGCTCGCTCAGCCCGAAGGCTCCCGCTGGTACGCGCTCTTCCCGATTCCCGCCGAAAAAACCACCGACGCTCTCCGCGATCGCCTCTTCGAACTGCGTAAGAAGGGTTTCAATCGCCTCTTCCAGGACAATAAGATCTTCGAGTTTTCGACCCCCGAATCGCTTCTCGATGTCGATTTCTCAAGACCCGTATTCATGCTGGTCGATCGCCTGGCCATCTCTCCCGACGTCCGTCAGCGCCTTGTCGATACGGTCGAGATCTGCTACCGCGAGGCGGGCGAAGCCCTGTTCCAACCCGCTACGGGAACCGGCGTTGGACCAGAAGCCGACGGTGGCACGCTGCGCTTTAACGAGAAGTTTCAATGCAAGCGCTGCGGCAAGGAATTCGTCGAGCCTGAGCCTACTCTGTTCAGCTTCAACAGCCCGTTTGGCGCGTGCAAGCGTTGCCAGGGATTCGGCAACACCATCGATTACGATCTCGGCCTCGTGATCCCCGATCGCACTCTGTCTCTTCAGGAAGGCGCCGTCGATCCATGGACCAAGCCTCAGCATTCCTGGTATTACGCGGAGTTCCGGCAGGCCGTTCGGGGCAAAGTGCGGCTGACCGTTCCTTACATGGATCTGCGCGACGATGAGCGCGCGCTCGTTTCTGAGCACGTGCGCCTCTATTTTCAGGAAGTCGAAAAGAAAAAATATAAGGTCCACGTGCGCGTGTTCGTCAGCAGGTATCGCGGCTACACGGTCTGTCCGGATTGCGGCGGTTCCCGCCTTCGTCCCGAGGCGCTGTATATTCGCATCGACGGGAAGACCATGGCCGACGTGGTCCGCATGAACATCGCCGAGGCGCAAACCTTCTTCCTGAACCTGAAACTGAGCCCGGAAGAATCCGCCATCGCCGACAAGGTTCTAGTCGAGATCCGGCAGCGCCTCAAGTTCCTGAACGATGTCGGCCTCGAATATCTGACGCTCGATCGCCAATCCGCGACGCTCTCGGGCGGCGAAGCGCAGCGCATCCAGCTCGCCACCTGTCTTGGGTCGCGGCTGGTCGGTGCATGCTACGTCCTCGATGAACCGTCCATCGGCCTGCACAGCCGCGATACCGGACGCCTCATCGGGATTCTCGAAGAGTTGCGCGACCTCGGGAACACGATCGTCGTGGTCGAGCACGACCCTGAAGTGATGCGCGCGGCCGATCACATCATCGACATGGGGCCCGGCGCGGGAGAAAACGGCGGACGAGTCATCTTCGAGGGCACCTTCGATCAGCTGATGCAGGACGGCAACAATTCGCTGACCTCGAAGTATCTGCGCGGCGATCTGAAGACATCGCACCTTCAGACCCGGCGGACGCCGAACCCCAAACGCATCATCCGCTTCATCGGCGCGCAGGCGCATAATCTGAAAAACATCGATGTCGCGATTCCCTTGAACATGATGGTCGCGGTCACCGGCGTATCCGGTTCCGGCAAGTCGACGCTCGTGCATGAAGTGATCTACCAGTCGCTCTCCAAGCGCATGAATCGCGACTCGGTTCAATCGTCGAGTGAGGCGGAAGCATGGGACGTCCCTCCGGAAAAGCTCAGCTGCCGGAAAGTGGAGAAGGCCGATTTGTTGACTCAGGTCGTGCTGGTGGATCAATCGCCCATCGGCCGCACTCCGCGATCCAACCCGGTGACGTATATCAAGGCGTTTGATCTCATCCGCGAGCTATTCGCCAAAACGCCCGACGCCGATCGCCGCGGCTACACCGCTGGACATTTTTCGTTCAATATCCCCGGCGGACGTTGTGAAACCTGTCAGGGCGACGGCACCGTCACAGTGGAAATGCAGTTCCTGGCCGACGTCGAACTGGTTTGCGACGATTGCAAAGGCACCCGGTTCAAGCCCAGCGTTCTCGACGTTCACTATCGCGGCTTGAACATCCACGAAGTTCTGCAGCTCACCGTGAAGGAAGCGATTTCTTTCTTTGCAGCCACACCTCGCCTGGTTCAACGCCTGCAGGTCCTCGATGACGTCGGCCTCGGTTATCTCCGGCTGGGCCAGTCCGCGACCACGCTCTCCGGTGGCGAAGCGCAGCGCGTGAAACTGGCCGCGCATCTCAGCCAGTCGACCAGTGAAGGCACGCTGTATATCTTCGACGAACCCACCACCGGCCTGCACTTCGACGATATCGCGAAGCTGCTGGACGCATTCGAGCGGCTCATCCGTTCGGGAGGCAGCATCCTGATCATCGAACACAATTTCGAAGTGATTCGCCGCGCCGATTGGGTAATCGACTTAGGACCCGAAGGCGGAGATCGCGGCGGCCGCATCGTCGCTCAAGGCACGCCCGAGCAGATTGCTCAGGTCAAGGAATCTTATACTGGCAGATACCTGCGCGAAAGCGGGGTCCTTTAACTCATGCCGGCTACTCCTCACGTCGAAGCTCATTTCCAGTCCTCCGAAGTCGTGCGCGATGTCGTCATCGGCATGGCGGACGGCCTCACCGTGCCCTTCGCCCTGGCCGCGGGGCTCACCGGCGCGGTTGCCGGTTCTCACGTCGTCGTCGTTGCCGGCCTTGCGGAAATTGCTGCCGGATCGATTGCCATGGGTCTGGGCGGATATCTCGCGGCGCGGGGCGATGCCGAACATTACGCGAGCGAACGCGCCCGCGAAGAACGCGAGATCATCGAGCGCACCGATGATGAGCGTCATGAGGTCCTCGAGATCCTCGAATCCTACGGCCTCGCGCGGGCGCAGAGCGCGCCCATTCTAGCGGCCTTCGAGGCTAAACCCAAAACCTGGGTTGACTGGATGATGCGCTTCGAACTTGGCCTGGAGGAACCCGACCCCGGCCGCGCGCTTCGCAGCGCCTTCACCATCGCGGTTTCCTACATCGCCGGCGGTCTGATCCCGCTGGCTCCGTATATCCTGAATCCGGTTGCCACCCAGGCCCTGAAGTTTTCCGTCGCAGCGACCATCGTGGCGCTCGCGATCTTCGGATATGTGAAAGGCCGCTTCACCGGCGCGCCTCCGCTTCGCAGCGCCTTCCGGACCACGGTCATCGGCGGATTGGCCGCGGGCGCGGCTTACGGGATCGCCAAGCTGATTAGCTAGCTCTTAAAAGAAGAACAAAGAAGGACAGCCTGACGGGCAAAAGAGTGTCGGCCAACCCGGAGGTCTTAGGTGTATACTGATCTGGCTCAGACCTCTGGAAAGCCAACCGGGCGATCCCGGCCAGACGTTTGTTTTGGAGGAGGAGGATGCATCGCATGAAGACAACGGATTCTTTTTTACCCCTTTTCGGGTTAGGCGCGGTCACGATCACGGCCCTGCTTTTGCTCACGCCGCAGAATACGCTGGCCCAAGGGCTCGCCGGCAGCCCCGAGCAGCAAGCCGCGCAAGCGAAACTTGAGGAAGGCTATCCCAAGCTGCAAATTAATGACAAGTATCTTCGGCTCAGCATCCCCGGCCAGACGATGGGCCAAACCGTCGGCGTGGCGACGAACTCAAAGGGGCACCTCTTCGTCTACTCGCGTTCGGTCAACCAGGGCGTTGCGCGAGGGGGCAAGGCGGCCATCCTGTGGGAATTCGACCAGAACTATAAATTCGTCAAAGAGTGGGGTCCGAACAATTACGCCGAAGCGTTCGCACACGCTGTCCGTGTGGATAAACAGGACAACGTGTGGCAGGTTGACGAGGGCTCCGGCATGATCGTCAAGTACGACCCGGAGGGACAGCATATTTTCTGGCTGGGCCGCACGCCGGAAGCCATCGATTACCTCCAGGGAAACCTCGAGATCCTGCACTTCGGCCGGACGAATGCGCCGGAAAGGAACCAGCACCCCACGGGCCGCAAAGGCACGTTCGATCGCGAAACCGACGTTGCCTTTGATGCGCAGGGCAATATCTTCGTGTCCGACGGCTACGGCAACTCGCGCGTGGTGAAGATTTCCCCCGACGGCCATTGGTTGAAGATGCTGGGGACCTGGGGCCACGAACAGGATCAGTTCAGCACCCCGCATAGCATTGCCTCGGACGGCAAGAACACGATCTATGTTGCCGACCGCGGAAACCGCCGAATCCAGGTTTATGACGACGATCTGAACTTCAAGAAGAGCATCACCGGCATCGGTGCTCCTTGGGCCCTTTGCACCACGGAAACAACTCCGCAGTATCTCTTCTCCGGCGACGGCACGGGCAAGGTCTACAAAATGGATATGGACGGAAAAGTCCTGGGAATGTTCATCACCGGTCAGGACCATGGCTTGGAGGACACCGGTAACCTGATCCACTCGCTCGATTGCCGGAATCCAAATACGGTTTTCATCGGCTCCGCCAGTATGTGGGATGTTCAAAAAGTGACGATTAGCCCCAATACGACGATGTCGTCGGCTGGAAAATAGAGACCGCTGATCGGCCCTGGGGGCACGCTCGGCCGCACGATTTCGAGTCATCGAAATCAAATGAGGTATGCGGTGTGCGCGAACGCCCCCCGTTGGGCTGTCTACGCTAGCCTGATTGGTGGGGCGGGTCCCCTGACCCGCGGCGGGCGCCCTCGCCCGGCTTGTCGAGATTTTCAACCAGATCCGAAGGGAAATCAGGGGGAAACGAGACGTTACCGCATCGACGCTCTGAGCCGAGGCGCGACCCATCTCGAAGTAGTGACCCTTTTTCGACCGTTGGCGTCACCGGGCTCCTTCGCAATACAAAATATATCAGACGAAACGTCTCGTCCGTCACCCGGTTTTTCCATTTCCTTCCACCCTGTAGATCAAAATCCAATCTGGTTCGAGATGGCAATCGCGAAAGCTTTTCCATTCTCCGGATAGAGGATAGTCACGGAGTCTTGATTCAAGCGGTTTCTTCGACGCCGGCAGAGCGACAATATTTTCCAGTTTGGCAAGGTCCGCTCCGCGCCGGCGCAGCCTCCGCACATCGCGCTGGAAAGCGCTCGCTTGGCGTAGGTCAAGCACAGCCGTGCTACCGCTTCCAGTCGGCGAAGAGCTCTTTGGTGTTCGAAGAGCGCTTGCCCCCTCCGCGCCGCAGCTCACGCATGGCGGCGATGGTTTTCTTGTTCGGTATCTCGACCGGGAAGGGCAGCCCTTCGCGCAATTCCACTTGCCTATAAAACAAACGGATCGCGTCGGTGGAAGAAAGCCCCAGCTTCTTGAAGATGGTTTCCGCCGCTTCCTTAAGCGCGGGCTCGATACGCGCCTGTATTTTTTCCGTCTGGACCGCCATGTTGTTTCCCGCTCCTTGTACTCCAAGCGTACTACGTCAGCGGCGAAGCCCGGACAGAATTCGACGTGTTCAAAATGTGGAAAAGTCCGTCTGTCGCTGGTTTGCCCCCGCGGGTTTGCCCCCTGGAGCTAGAGCGTCTTTCCGAAGTCGCAAACCACGAATCGGGAGATTTTATCGTCCACGGGAATCACGAAAAAGCGGTCGGTAATCCAAAGTAGCTTTCGATACGCCACCTTAGGCAATTTGACGGAAAAGCTCGCGACCACGGGTGGGCTACCCCTGCTTCGACCGTCTGCAACGCGCGAGGCATTCTCACCCGGGAGCGCGAATCAAACTCGATAAATCTTAAAAAGGAAATCCCAAAAAGGAGACAGAACACTCTGCCTCTTTTTCGCGGTTCGGAAAAGGGGTAAGGTCAAGCTGAACCATTTTCTAAAGGGCGTGTTGGAACGGAAACGTCGGCGATACGGGCAGTATGATGACCAGAAAGGTTCGGTGACAATATCTCCAAGATCAATCCCTGCATCTCCGCTTCATCGGAAGGCTCTACTTTCTCGGCGCTATCCTCGTTGCGGGCGGCGTAGAGGCGAGATTGCGCTTCATTGCATCGATCACTTTTGCTCGCTGTTCCGGACTCAGGCGCTTCATGGCTTTGCTTAGTTTTTTGCGATCTTTCGGGCTCAGGTTTTGTATTGCGTCGGCCAGCCGTTTGTCCGCATTCGGTGTCGATCCGCCACCGGGTTTCGCTGGGGCAGTCATCCCCGCTTTGGCAGGAGGAAGTGGGGTGAATCCGGGGATCCCCATGGAAAGCTGAGCCGGAAGAGGCGTGACTGCGATGCCCGAAATGAGCCCAATCCCGAGGGCCGCCCGCAGGATTCTGGGCGCGAAGTTCAAACCAGATTTCGGTTCGTGTTTCATGGCTTGAACTCTCCGAGGCAATTGAGTAGCCACATAGATTCCACGTTGCTTCAGTCAGATAGAACAGAAACCGGAGATTTCCGTGTCAACAGCGATGCGAATCGCCAGGTTTTTGACACCTCAACGGGCTCTCTTTCGGCTCGCGGTATGACAAACCCGTTCGCAACGCGCGAGGCGTTTAGCCCGCGGAGTGCGAATCAAACTCGATAATTCTCAAAAAGGGGACAAAGCCCTCTGCCTCTTTTTCGCGGTTCGGAAAAGGGGTAAGATCAGGCTGACCCGTTTTCTAGTTTTCTGTTTTCTAGTTTTCTACGTTAGGACCATGGCTTGGAGGACACCGGTAACCTGATTCACTCGCTCGATTGCCGGAATCCAAATACGGTTTTCGTCGGCTCCGCGGGCATGTGGGATGTTCAAAAGGTGACGATTAGCCCAATACGACAATGTCGTCGGCTGGAAAATAGAGACCGCTGATCGGCCCTGGGGGCACGCTCGGCCGCACGATTTCGAGTCATCGAAATGAGACGTGCGGAAGGTGCGGGAACGTCCATTTCTGGAAGGAACGATCTCGTCCGTCACCGGTTTCTGTCGAGTGTTTCAACCAGATCCGAATGACCGGCCAGGGGGTCGGCTGCGGACGAGGGCGTCCGCCCCACCGTGACTCGGTGGGTTGTCTACGCTAGCCTGATTTGTGGGGCGGGTCCCCTGACCCGCGCCGGGCGCCCTCGCCCGGCCTGTCGAGATTTCAACCAGATCCGAAGGGAAACCAGGGGGAAACGAGAAGATACCGCATCGACGCTCTGAGCCGAGGCGCGACCGATCTCGAAGTAGTGACTTTTTTTCGACCGTTGGCGTCACCGGGCTCCTTCGCAATGCATATCAGAGGAAACGTCTCGTCCGTCACCCGGTTTCCCTTGGTGATCTACGCCCGATGGGTGACGTGGTTGACCAGCCCCGCTTCGACCGCCCGAACTGCGCGAAGCATATCACCCAGGGAGCGCGAATCAAACTCGATAATCCCTAAAATGGGGACAAAGCGCTCTGCGTCTTTTTCGCGGTTCGGAAAAGGGGTAAGATCAGCTGACCCGTTTTCCGTTTTCAACGCTCAACTTTGAATCTCCGAAACATCGACCGGCCCCCGAACTGCGACGCCCGATTGACAATGGCCGTCGCAAGCTCGTCACTATTGGTAACGTCACCACCGGGACCGACTAAGCCAATCCCTGGTGGAAATGGCTTTAACCATTCGAGCGCGGCGTGATTTCGCTGAAATGCTGAGTTGAGCTCTTCACGATTTGCAATCCACATGATGAAAAGTACCAGTGAGAAGGATTGTCTGTTCATCTCCAGATCGATCTTTCTGCGCCCCGGCAAGCTCCGCGATTTGCCTTGAATCACGTCGTTAGACCCGAACAAGCGCACCGGAGCCTGAGGGACCGCCCGCAGGTCCCGAAAGCGCGGCGACCAAACTTTTGGCGAGGGGTAATCCTCCAAGGGACGGAGTTGACGCGACTTTCTGCACCGCACTCGTGGCGAGTGACGCCGTAAGGGCATCACGCCTTTCGGGTCCCGATAATGCGCCGACCACCGAATTGGGAGGAAAGTTGTTCGCGACAGAGACAAACTGTTCCGGACAGAGGCGCAGTGATTCAATAATCAGATCCTGTCGCAAAGTTCTCTGTGCCGCGAATTGCGTTAAGCCGACTCCATATCCTGCGATCATTTCGCAGTATTGGCTCGAAGGCAGCGGTCCAGGCTGCGCTGGTGCTGTTCGCACTAGAAATATCGCAAGAGCGAGACCGGAATAGCGCCTCATTTGTACCAAAATCCGATCTGCTAAAAATCGGGACAGACGGGCACTCCTCGGATTATCGCACTCCCAAAATTCGAATAACTGGGGAGAGTCCGCGCGCTTCTAACAGACTCATCGAAAGATCCTGCCGTTATTGAGCTTCACGCGTCTATTTTAACGCCACACTCTGCGCCGCAGCGGACAGATCATACCTCTCGCACGTCGCGGGTTCCGCGTTCGGATCCACCCATCCACACCTGACGACCCGAAAAGTATCGCGCTAATTCCGCGTCTCTTTCCGGCCCCAGATCCCGCGCCCAGACGATTCGCGACCCATCAATATCCGCGTCGTCATAGATCCACCGTAGAAAATGGGGGACAGACCACCTTTTCGAATAGGAAAACTGGAGTTGCAGTTTTCCGACAAACGAGAGCATTTTTCGAAGCGAAAAGGCGGTCTGTCCCATTTTCGACGATCTCACCTTCGGAGTTCCCACGAGTCGTTACTTTAACGCCACGTCCCGATCCGTCGCCGCCGCGTCATACCTCTCACATGTCGCCGGTTCCACATTCGGATCCACCATCCACACCTGACGACCCGAAAAGTATCGCGCTAATTCCGCATCTCTTTCCGGCCCCAGATCGCGCGCCCAGACGATTCGCGACCCATCAATATCCGCGTCATTGTAGATCCACTGAAACAGATTATTGGGATCCGTCTTCGCCCGCACAAACACCAGTTGCTTGCCCGTCTTACGATCCAGGTCCGCGGCAATCCTGTATTTATTGAGGTTCCCCTGCACGCGGCAGCACCACGATTGATAATTCAGCTTCTGCGTGTACGGCAGTCCCACATCCTGCGCCGCGATCCTCAGCGCTAGCACCAGCGCCATCGCCGCCACCAGCCACGGGAAAACGCGCACTCGTGTCGACGCTTCAAAGTGACGGCAGCACTCGATCACGATGGCGACGATCACCGCGGTCGCCGGAGCAAGATAGTGTGGCGACGCGGCACCTTCCAGCAGAATCGCGAAAATGCCACCCGCCAGTCCCGCAAACAGCATCGGCCGCCTGCGCCAGACCCTCCGCAGCATGATCAGCGGAACCGTCAGCAGCGGACCCAGAAAGAATCGCCAGTATTCCTGAATGCGGAACGGCAGGTATTCGAGGAAATCGAGCGGCCCGTCCACCTTTTCCCGCTCGCCCAATTCATATTCGTAATACCGCGCCATCTCGATGTGCCGGTTCTCGACATGCGGTGGAGGCGTCCACGCCAGGCCCATCGGCCATCCGTAGGTCTTCTGGCTGATCTGATACGGCGTCACCAAGGGACTCCCGGTGATGTGCGCGAAATAGATCCCCAGCCCCGCGACCGCCGCAGAACCCAACAAAATTGCAGGCAGTCCGACCTTCGCCAGCGCAAAAGCATTCGATCGATACTCCCACGCGAGCATTCCCAGAAACGGAAGACTGTACAGCACGCCCTCGAACGGCCGGGTCGATGCCAGGATCGCGAGCCCCAATCCCAGCGCCAGCCCTTGTTCAATCGATGCCCGCCGCCGCAACCGTGCAAATGCGCCGGCCACCAGCGCCCCGCCGATCGCCGGGAGGAATCCTCCGTGAAACGCATTCACCCAATAGCTGCCGATCCCGAACCGCAAACCAGCGAGCACCACTCCCGCAAGCGCCCACTTCGCCGGCATCCACCCGCGCAGCATCCAATACAGCAGGGCCAGGAACGCCGCGCATTCGAACAGAATCCCCGCCCATGCGCTGTGCGCGATCGCGATCCCGGCTGCGAGCACCATCGCCTGTCCCGGAAAATAGTTCGATACATAGTGCGGCTGCTGGATGATGTGCAGGCTTTCGAAATGCTCCCAAAAGGGATGCGTCGGATTTGCCACGCGTCCGTGCAGCAGAGTGCTCGCGAGCAGCAGATGGCTGAATTCGTCCGATACCAGCGGCACGGGCGCAGGCAGCAGCGGAACCAGAGCGAGCCTAAGAGCGACGAATCCCAGCGCCAGCGCGATGGCCGCGACCCACGGCCTCACGGGAACACGCGGCATATGAATTGTTGCCGGCCGCCACCCTCGTTTCCACGCCCACCACGCCGCCGCGATGATCGCGATTTCAAGAACATTGAAATCCTGACGAACGCCTTGCCACACGCCGCCCAGCGTCATCAAAAGGATTTCGAGGAGCCTCATCCTCCTCAAAGATCGTCAGAAGATGCGACATTCCTTAGCGCGCCTCAAGCTATGAAAATGACAGACGGGGACTGCCTACTCTGTCCCAAGCCAGCCTCAAACCCCGAATCGACTCTGACCCGCTGGTGGCGAGTGGACAGAGCGGGCTGTCCCCTCGCGTTCCCCTCGCGTTTGAATGCCCGAGACTGCGGCACGTGGACTTCAGAAACCTCGACTGCAAACGCGAATGTCCCTTTCGCATGCCTCAAAATAGGGGATCAATCGACGGGCCGGTGCGC
>Ga0182030_10025723_pt1 | contig 10698 bp, 10 predicted proteins | sample 812S3MmetaG_FD_121299 | JGI IMG/M metagenome (GOLD analysis project Ga0182030, IMG submission 121299) | Permafrost microbial communities from Stordalen Mire, Sweden - 812S3M metaG (Illumina Assembly) | ecosystem: Environmental > Terrestrial > Soil > Wetlands > Permafrost | place: Sweden... | reverse complement strand
TTTTCAACTCAAGTGTTAACAAAATGCTGGGTGCCCCATCCATTCCGCGTTCTTTGCGGAATGGGTGGGATAGCGCAACTGTTCATTTCGACCGTAAACAACAGAACCGAAAACGCTCTAGAGAGCGGTTCTCCAATACACGTACACTCAACAAGATCGAGAAAGGTGGCTTTTACTTCCACCCCAGCGACGAAGATCTGTCGCCGGACACCCCGGACGGAAAAGCCACTGGGCAGTCGTACTTTCGGAGTATCGCTATTGGAGAACGGCTATAGCCGAACCGCCTCTGGCTTGAGTTCAAGCGTGTAACGTCCCCGCGTTGCCTTCGTCATCTTCGCTACCCTTTCGCATTAGAACAGCTCGCTAAGGGATACGTTTTACGTGGGCAAGGTCACTCGGCGCCTGTCACTGCGGCACGAGCTCGGAGAAATTCCGAACCGCTCCTTAAACGCGGTGCTGAAATGGGCGGAGTTGCTGAAACCCCAGGAAAAGGCTACATCGGTGATCGACTTGCCGCGGCCGTTTGGGTCACACAGCTCGTCGCGGCAGCGGTCCAGGCGCAAGTGCCAGATGTAATCCCAAAGCGAGACTCCTTCCAACTCAAAAGCCTTGTGCAAATACCGTTTGCTGCAATGGAGCCGAGCGGCAATGTGATCGAGGTCGAGCGCCGAATCGCGGAGATGCATCATGACGTGCGCCTTAATGCGATCTCTCAGGACCTGGGTGAGAGTCGAGGCGCATGGGGCACCGGAGAACTCCTCCATTGCCAGCCGTACGAAATGGGACATCGTGTCGACGACGCCGGGTTCAGACCGGGGTTCCAGGTGGCAAACTTCATCGTAGAGGGAGTGGATGAACTGCCACACGAGCTTGCCGATGCCGAAATCACCGGGAAACGGGCGCATGGTGGCGTCGTCGAGGACATCGTTGTTCCGCGCCAGCTTCGTCCGCGGCACCATCACGATCAGGGCTTCAGTACCGTCGGAGACGGCGCCAGCACAGGGTTTCCCATCGTCAACGATCATCCACTGGCGCGGTGTCAGCGCCACCGAGTGAGCGTCCCTTTCAAAGTAGGTGATCCCCTTAAGCTGCAGGATTATCTGAACATACCGCTCGGCCTGCTTTATCCCAATGGGCTCGGTCCGGAGCGCGCCGGTGGTGCGGAACCGGCATAGCCCCATGTCGGCAATGTTCGCATATGCAAGGGCAACGAGCGGGGCATCGCCGATGAGCCTACCCCGGAAGCGGCCGTGGGGGCCCCAGCACGCCTCCTGTTCGCGAGTCGGACCATAGGAAATCAGATGTAGAAGACTCATAAACCTCCGCGCCCTCTGCTGGGACTTGCGTTTCTGAGGCATACGTTCCCGAGGCTTCCACAGCGGGCGGACATTTCGCTCCTGGGAGCCTGGCAGCCACAGCTTTGGATTACTCGACAGCAGACTGGGAGCTCTATGGGGGCTGATCTTATAAAGCCCACATCAATTTGTCAACCTGGGAAACACGAATCGAAAATTCGAAAACCACCTCGAAAACCACGTCACCCCCCTCGAAAGCCCCGAAAGATTCACCATAGCGAATTGAGAGCAGTGCGCTATGGCCAAAGACTCGAAGGGGCGGCGGAACTAAAATCATTTTCATTGTTTTCCATTCCAGGTGCTTGAGGATTATTGGTTGCGGAGATAAACCCCACGTATCCCGCGCCGCAGACAGGAGGAGTAAGAATGAGATTTCAAATATTCAGGCAGAGGCCGGGCTTGATCCTACGGCATTTGAAGAAAGTAACTGCCAAGGCAAAAGCTGTGGGACCAGAGCCATCGATTGTGCGAGAGGAGACGATATGAGCGAAACGAAGAAGTACGCGGCGAACTTGTTTAGCGGTCTTAGAGACGACATGCCCCTCGATTATATGGCCAAGCCTTCGGCCTACTTCCGCGGAGCCCACCAGATTCCCGGGGCCAGCATCAACATCGGCTGGCAAGTCATCGTCAAGCCTACTTTTATGGAAAAGGCGCCGCACACCCACGATTGCGACGAGTACTTCGCAATTCTCGGCGCTCAGTTGCCCGACGTCTTTGGCAGTTTCGACGCCGAAATTGAGCTCTGGATGGGGCCCGAGAAGGAATACCATCTGATCACGCAGCCTACCTTCGTGTTCATTCCCAAGGGACTCTTGCACTGTCCGCTCAACTTCAAGACGGTCAACAAGCCGTTGATGTTCCAGGCCATACACCTGGGTCCGCGATTCCACAAGATCATGGCGGGCAAAGAATACTGGTTTGAAGGTCCCGACCGATCTATGGAGGGCTGGAAGAGCCATCCGGTGTGGTGGTAAGCCAGAAACTTCGGCAGGAGGCCAGGTAGCTGGTGACATCCATGCCCAACAAGGTAAACTTATAGAATTTCGAGAGAGGAGATCATGATGAGCGCTGTACCAGGTGACAACAGCCCTACAAGTGACAACAACAGCCCTACTCGCAGGGCATTCTTTATGGATGTGGCGGGAGGCGCAGCGGGAATAGCGGTAGCCAGCGCGCTGGCCCAATTGGGGGCCCCGGCGGCCGCGATGGCTCAGGAGCCGAAGAAGGAGTTGGAAGGAATACGAGTGCCAAAAGAGCCTGTCTGGCCCACGGGGACTACCGGCACCAAGTTCGACCACCTCTTCTGCACCACACTCAAGGAAGAGAGGTCCTTTACCCCAGCGGTTGCCGCTCCCCAGGTGTACTTCCGGGGAGCCAGCGATCTTCCGGGCGCCGGCATCAACATGGGCTGGCAGATGTTTGTGAAACCGATTAAGTTGGAACTGCAATCCCATCACCACGACGTGGACGAATATATCTTCTTTCTAGGCGCCCAGTTGCCCGACCTCACCGCGAATTTCGATGCGGAAATCGAGATATTTCTGGGGGACGAGTACGAAAGACACGTCATCACCAAGCCCACGGTTCTCTTTATCCCTCGGGGAATGGAGCACAATCCTCTCGACATAAAAAGGCTGGACAAGCCCATCATGCTCAGCGCGCTCCTTTGTGCGCCTTATTTCAACGGTGTTTACCAGTCGGGATATATGCAGTTGCCCAAAATGCCGAAAGTCACCTAGAACTATTGGTTGTGTTACTCTGCCTCTTTAGGGTCTTTGAGTCTTCGCGTGGTTGCAAGACTTAAAGATCCTGGGGTTTCCCGCTGCATCAACCCGCTGCATCAATCTGAAAGGATGGCGACCATGGGCAGTTTAGATTATCTGAAATTCGATCTCATTCCGGAGGAAGCGCATTGGGGCGACTGGTGCGCCAAGCCGCAGGCCTATTTCCGAGGCGAAACCAGCCTCCCGGGAGCCAAGTTTCATGTCGGGTTCCAAGTCTTCGTTAAAGATCTGAAGATGGAAGTCCCGCACTTTCACCATGCCGCTGAGGAATACATGATATTCCTCGGGGCAAGCCTCCCGAATGTATTCGATTTCGACGCAGAAGTGAGAATCGAGATGGGCAAGGATCCGGACCACATGGAGACCATGGTCATTACCAAGCCCTGCGTGCTGCGTATACCGCCCAACCTGTGGCACTGCCCGGTTGAATTCACGATCAGGAAACCCCTCATGTTTCAGACTGCCTACCTGGATGGGACCTGGTCAAAGATTCTGCGCCGGGCCAAACCGGACGGCACCTATGAGTACCTCTATGAAGGCGACAATGTACGTTTTTGCAAGGAGCGTCCCGGCGAGTTTTGCACCGTTTGCGGCAAGTGCTTTGGAGGCGATACCTAGAGCTTGTTTCCTACCTAAAGCTTGTTTCATAAATCAAAGGGGTTAACCCCCGGCTCAGCCGGGGTCACTCCGAAAGCTTGACAGTTCCGGGAGTAGGCCCCGGTTTTGCTTTATCGCTTTTCTGTTGCAGTTGCTTTTGCTTTCAACGGTTGCGAAAAGGCTCCTTGGAGGGGCCAGCAAGCGTTAAGCCTCCGGCTCTGCCGGAGGATACTTACTGGTTAGCCGAGAGGGGCACCCCGCAGGCAGGAACTCCTTCTGCCGGACGTACGCCTGAGGACGAGGAAGAGGAAGATGACCAAGGAACCGCGTTTTTATGGCTGGACACTGCTGGGGGTGATGTGGCTGATTGTCTTTGCCAACTCGTTTCCCTATGTGGGAGCGAGCGTGTCGAACGTCTACATGGCGGAAGATCTGCATTTCAACCGCAGTGCCTTGGGCTTGGTCTTTGCCGTCTTTTCGTGGATGACAGGCATGCTGGGGCCGGTGGTGGCTGTCTGTGTGGATAAGCGGGGCGTGCGGTTCACGCTGGTCCTGGGTAGCTTTATATCGGCCTCGGGTGCGGTTTTGATGGCGACGTTCGTCCATACCGAATGGCAAGCGGTAGCGGTATTTGGCGTCATGATGGGCTTGGGTTTCAGCGTCGCGGGACCGCTGGCGGCGCAAGCTGGGACCGTGCGCTGGTTCATAAAGGGGAGGGCGCGGGCCATCTCGCTGCTGATGACCAGCGGCAGCATTGGAGGAATGGTAGGTCCGATTCTGCTGAATCGGCTGTGTGCCAGCGGGCATGCGGGGTGGCGCACCGGCTGGTGGCTGGTGAGTGGACTGAGTGTGTGCGCGGCGCTCATGACCCTGTTCTGGGTCAAAGAATGGCCTTCCGACCTGGGGCAGACGCCAGACGGCGGCCTCGCCAGTTCCGAGAGTATCTCGCCGGGCAGGCAACGGAAGAAGCAGGTATACAAGACCCCGAAAGAATGGTCGTATTCCGAGGTGTTGCGTTCGCCAACTTTCTGGTTGCTGTTGATTCCCGGCACCGGTTTCAGCGCTGCTCTGCCGCTGCTGGGGGCGCATGAAATTGCCCATTTGAGAGACCTGGGACATAGTCCGGCAGAAGCCGCTCTGTCGGCTTCGATTCTGGCGTTCGCAATGCTCCTCGGCATGTTAGGGGTTGCTGCTTTTGGCGATCGCTTTGAACCACGATGGATTTGGGCGTCGGGTATGCTGGTGCTTAGCCTGGGGGTGCTGTTTGCATTCAACGCCAGTGGGCCCATGGGCATTTACAGGTATGCCATGGTTGTAGGCTTGGGCTTTGGATGCGCTGTTACTGGCGGAATGACGCTGATGGCGAACTACTTCGGCAATAAGCCTTTTGCCTCGATCATGGGCCTGTTGGCTGTGCTCTCCACCACGGCTGGGGCCATTGTGGCTTACGGCGCCGGACTTGTGTACGACCACTTCGGCAGCTACGCCGGAGCTTACTATGCGGTGGCGTTGTTGTGCTTTGCTGGATTCGCTGCGCTAGTACTGGCGAGGCCGCCGGTGCCAAAGGCAACAGCGCCTCTGGCCATCGTTTAAAGGGATATCCCAGGCATTTCCAACCCTGTATCCACTCGGTGGAAGAAGTGCAAAGAATGTTGCGCACAGTCGATAGCCGCCATCGTGGTCAATGGCGTCTGGAACCATACACGATCCGGACGCTACTCCTGCCGCTCTACGGCGCGGGACTGCGCATCGGCGAGGCCAACGAGCAGCAGATCGCGCTGGGCGCCGACACGCAGTATCGGGAGGAGAAGTTTATCGAGCGTTGCGCCAGCGAGAAGTGGCGCCGCATGTCAGCGAGTACGTGAAGGGCAACCTGGAAAAGAACAGCTTGACGGAGGCCGAGCGCAGCGATGAACGGCGCGCGATCAGCCAGCGGAAACGCAAATGCATCGAGAGGGTCTTCGGCTGGAGCAAGCTGGACCGGCCATTGCGCCAAGTGAAGCTGCGCGGGCATCATCGGGTGGATTGGTTCTATCGACTGACCATATGGAAGGCTGCAAAGAGGTTTTTGGCCTGTGGACATCGGCCAACCAAGGCGCGAAGTTCTGGCTACAGGTGCTGACCGAGTTGAAAAATCGTCGAGGCGATGGAGTAAAGCACGTGCAAAACATCTGTACCACAGATCAGTTGAGGGACCGCTTTGTTGCGGTATTGACTCCACAAGCGGTTTCCGACAATCCTGCACTGCTTGCAGGGTTCGCGAGCGACATCAGTTTTGCTCCCCAGTGCAGCCCTGCCCTCGTCGTCTACCCTGAGAGCCGCGCGGATGTGCAGAAGATCGTCGCGGAGGCGAATCAGGCCAAGACCCCGCTGATTGCGGTAAGTTCGGGACCGCCGCATTTTCGCGGCGACACGGTTCCGAGTCGCGGCGGAATTATGGTCGATTTCAGCAGGATGAACCGCATCCTCAAGATCGACCCTGTCGAACGTTACGCCATGATCGAGCCGGGGGTGACCTTTGGCGAACTGATTCCGGCCGTACAGGCACAAGGCATGAGGCTAAACCTGCCCTTCTTGCCACGGGCCACGAAATCGGTAGTCGCCAGCCGACTGGAACGCGAACCGAACCTCATCCCGAAATATCAGCACGACTACCTCGACCCGCTGCTGACCCTGGAAGTTGTCTATGGGACCGGTGATGATTTCAGGACTGGCTCGGCATGTGGTCCTGGAACGATCGAGACGCTGAAGGCCGATAAAGTGAATCCGTGGGGGCCCGGCTCGGTTGATTATTTCCGCTTCGTTTCGGCTGCACAGGGGACGATGGGCTTGGTCACGTGGGCGGTAACAAAACTCGAGGTCCTGCCGTCGGTGCAGCGACTTTATTTCTTGCCGGTGGAGGAGGTGCGCCAGCTATCCGAGCCGCTCAATCAACTCTTACGCCGGCGTGTGCTGGACGAATGTCTGGTGGTTAACAACGTGACATTCGCGACTATGCTTGCCCATCATTGGGGAGCGGAATTCGAACTGCTGGCGGCGACACTTCCGCCCTGGACGGCGATTGTTTGCTTGGCGGGCTATGCGCGGCGTCCAAAAGAACGGGTTGCGATACAGGAAAATTACCTGAAAGAGATCTGCCGCGCTTCAGGCCTTCAGCCGCAGCTTTCCGTGCGTGGCGCTCAGGGCAGGGAAAGCGAAATTCTTGAGCTTTTGGCCAATCCCTGGACCAAGTCGCCGGACTGGAAGTTGCGTGCCAAGGGAAGCAGCCGGGAGATTTTCTTCGTCGCGCCATTGAGTAAGGTGGCGCCATTAATTGACGTCATGGACAACCTTATCGCCAAGTCTCGCTACCCGCTGCGCGACGTCGCATGCTATGTGCAGCCCATGGTGCAGGGTCGAGGATGCCACTGCGAGTTTGTCCTGCCGTGCGATAGTTCCAACGCGGAGGAAATGGAAGCTGTCCGGGAGGTGTTCCTGACCGGTTCCGAAGCGGTGATGAAAAGCGGCGGTTTCTTCAGCCGGCCGTACGGGCCTTGGGCGAAGATGGTATACGACCCGTATGAACAAGGCGTGGCGGCTCTGCGGAAGCTGAAGAGCGTTTTCGATCCTAATTGCATTCTGAATCCGGGAAAGTTATGCTTCTGACAAAAAAGGTGCTCATGGGCAAACTGGAAGACAAGCTGGAAAACTACCGATACACAATGGAATCCTGTAATCATTGTGGACAATGCAAATGGTTGCTGGGTCCGAAGACCAAAGGCTGGGACTTCGCCGAAATCTGCCCCATCCACATGAAGTTCAACTTCGACGCGTATTCCGGGCAGGGCCTGCTCAACATCGCACAGGAGCTCCTCGACGGGCAGCTTAAGTACGAAGCTGGGCTGATCGATCTTATCTATTCGTGCACGACCTGCGGAGCGTGCGACATCAATTGCAAATCGATCCGCGACATGGAAGTGCTCGATACCATCCTGGCTCTGCGCGCCAAGTGCGTGGAGGACAACCAAGGCCCCAAGCCGGTCCATATGAAAATAGCGGAGTCCGTCGAGCAGACTCACAATATCTACGGCCAGGCGCATGAGCGGAGGTCCGCTTGGATTTCCCGCGAGGTTCAACTGACCGACGGCAGCCCCGTGGCGTATTTCACCGGATGCGCCGCATCGTATGAGAGCTCTGACATTGCGCGTAATACCGCGAAGATCCTGAATGCCGGCGGCATCGAGTTCAGCCACCTGGGTGGGGATGAGCACTGTTGCGGCTGTCCGTTGTGGCGTACGGGCCAGGTGAAAGCCGCCACCAAGCAGGTGGAACACAATCTCGATGCCTTTAAGAAGCATGGTGTCAAAACGATCATCACTAGCTGCGCCGAATGCTATGGCTCGCTGCGTGGGTTCTATCCTCGGGTGGCCAAGCTTGAGGTCGAAGTGTTTCACATCAGTGAGGTCGTCCAGAAGCTGTTGGCGGAAGGCAGGTTGAAGTTCACCCGGCCTTTGGACATGAAGATCACATATCACGATCCCTGTCTGCTGGGGCGCCTTTCCGAACCGTACGTTCACTGGAGTGGCGAAATCAAGGCGTTTGGTTACCACGAGCCGCCGAAGCAGTGGCGCAGGGGCAATCGTGGCGTCTACGACGCGCCAAGGCAGGTGCTCGCAGCCATTCCAGGGGTTGAGCTGATCGAAATGACACGCAACGAGGAGAACGCGTTGTGTTGCGGCGGCGGCGGTGGAGTACGCGAGGCATTCCCGGAATTCGCGCGCTGGACCGCCTCCGAGCGGCTGCGTGAGGCCAGATCGACGAATGCGGACACAGTGGTTTCCTGCTGTCCGTTTTGCCAGTCGAATTTCGGCGACGTTCTGGACGCCAGCGGAGATGGGTTGAAGTATCGCGACTTCACGCAAATTGTGGCCGATGCACTTTAAACGGAGAGCGCAGGACTGTAAGGTCTGCCCAAGCCAGCGTTCTCAGCACGGAGGACTTTGTCATGCCCTTGCCACGTCCTATCTATGAAGAGTTGGAGCGGGTCGTCGGAGTGGAAAATATCAGCGATCGTCCTTACATCCTGGCGGGCATTCGCGCGGCGATGCCCGGAGGTCCAAAGCCGCCGAGCCCGGAAGCCGTCCTTCTTCCCGGCAGCACCGAGGAAGTGAGGCAGATTGTCAGGATCTGCAATCGGTACCATGTGCCTTACATTGCGACCGTGTCGAGCCTCATCCAGTTTGCTTACCCGAGCGGGCCCGGCACCGTGATGCTGCAGATGAAGCGGATGAACCAGATCGAGGAGATCAACGTCGAGGATCGCTACGCCGTCATCCAGCCCGGTGTCCGGCAGGGGCAGTTGTTCACCGAACTGATGAAGGTGGGTCTAACCTATCCGGTTGCGGCGGTGGGACCGGCGGGTTCGGTGCTGGCCAATTTTGCCTGTTCCAGCGGTGACAACCACGGCCAGCATGGCGCTTCGCGAACCAATCGCTACCTGGCGGGCATCGAGTGGATAGAACCGACCGGCGAGGTCGTGCGGTTGGGATCGCTGGCCAATGATGACGGATGGTTTTGTGCCGATGGGCCGGGGCCCAGTTTGCGCGGGCTGATCAAGGGCTTCGCCGGCCAATGGGGCGGGATGGGCGTCGTCACGCGGATCGCCATCAGTCTGAATGCCTGGCGTGGGCCGCGGGCCTTTCCCACCGAGGGCCGCTCACCGGCGTACCAGATTCGTCTCGACAAGAAGTGCCACAAGGTTCTCATCTTCAAGTTTCCCACGCTGGATCAAGTACGGGATGCGATGCTGGAGATCGGGAAGGCCGAGATCGGACAAGCGGTCCTGAAGTACTTCTATGCCACGGCGGCGCTGCTCGCCACCGAATCCGCAAACGAGTTTTGGGAGCTATGGAATAGCGGCCTTTTCCAGAAGGAACTTTCCCTGCCGCTGTACGTGTTCCTGTCCACGTGGTCGCCGGAGGAAATGGAATACGAAGAACGGGTGCTGCGCGACATTATTGCGGAAACCGGCGGCGAAGCCGTCGACGAGCAGGTTCTGCGGATATATGAAGACAATATGGACTTTTTCATGTTGGTCGGATTCCTCCAGCGGGTGCTGCGGCTGGGTGGAGGCTGGGCGCCATGCAAGCTCAGCGCCGATTCGGTCACGCATATGTTTGAAGTTGCCAAGGCGATTCCGGATTTCATGACAGAATTCATCGAGCAGGGCAAGATTCTGAACGCGCCAAATAACTTTCAGATTATTCCCCTGGAGTATGGGCACAGCGCCCATATCGAATTGCTGTTCCTGTGGGATCGCACCCGGCCCGACGCCAAACAAATCCCGATGGAATTCATGAGGGCGTCCATCGAGGCGGACATCAAAAACGGCCATCATGGGACCATGCCGCCCGGCATCCCGGCCGCCGCTGGAGCGCTCGGGCATCTGTACAGCAATTCCCAACGCTGGGCACAAGCGATCAAGAACGCATTTGATCCGCAGGGGGTATCAAATCCGCACTGATTCGCACTTGCCGCGCATGAGCGTCTACGGTGGGAGGGCAAGCCAAGCCAGAGGGAGCGGCTCGTTGAGGACGGAGTGAGCGACGATCAAGGCGGGAGTGCAGCCCTCGAGCGCCCTGCCGCAACAGGCAAGATAGGAGAAGGATCAAATGCGACGAATCATGACGATAGCAAGCGCCATTTTACTGGGCTCGCTCGCGACGGCAGCACAGTCAAACCAAGCGAGCGATGTTCCGACCCATGCAGCATTCAATTACGACGCAAACTATGCCAACGACCGGGCGGAGATCGAGAATCTTTGCGCCCGCTATTTTATTGCGTACGATGACCGCGATGGGGACGCTTACGCGGCGACCTTCACGCCCGATGCCGTGCTTGAATTCGCCGGCGGCGTCAGGCATGGGCGGCAGCAAATCCGTGACGAAATAGCCAACGACCAGCACTCCTTGCGACCGATG
>Ga0182030_10025722_pt1 | contig 10699 bp, 10 predicted proteins | sample 812S3MmetaG_FD_121299 | JGI IMG/M metagenome (GOLD analysis project Ga0182030, IMG submission 121299) | Permafrost microbial communities from Stordalen Mire, Sweden - 812S3M metaG (Illumina Assembly) | ecosystem: Environmental > Terrestrial > Soil > Wetlands > Permafrost | place: Sweden... | reverse complement strand
CGCTCAGCGGTCCGCACAGCCGACAACGTCTCCGGCATATCCCCACATAAGCGGCAAATCACGCGGAGGACTCTCCGCTTATCGTGGTGGATTCGGGTTCCGCGGTTGTTTTGGTGTGTTCCCACGCACCTAATCCACCGCCAAGCCCGAATCCACCACGGAAACTTGCCTCCAAGCACCCGGATGCGTGACGCCTGCGAAAGTCATGATTCCTGTGACAGACGTGACGACCGACCTGCACCCGGCGATCGTCCGAGCCGCCAGGCCCGCGAGCGGGTGATTCCGGCTAGCCGCGATCCTTCGGGCTGACCGAGCTCAGCGCGTCGTCGAGCATCTCCGGGAACGTCTCGGGATACTTGGCCAGCAGGTACGTCGTGAGCGCCAGCAGGTCCTTCTCATTCAGCGCCTGAACCCGGGAAATCCGCAGCTCAGCGCCCACGTCCTGCGAAGCCTCAGCAGAATCAGCAGCAGTATCAGCAGCAGTATCAGCCATGGTCCATGGCTGCCCGATCCTCGGACCGTGAAACCACCGCCCGTTCGGCCAAGAGATTTTCTATTTTTCCGAACGGCCTTGGTACCTGCGTCCGGTAACGTTCCCGGAACGATAACGGCGTAGCGTCACCCTCGTGGAAGAGATAAGACCGCCCGCAGCCGGCAGTGCCGCAGGTCGCAGCGCCAGGGCTCGCCGTTTGCCGGTGACCTGGCCGGCCATCTCGGTGGCGGTGCTCGGCGCCCTGGCCGTGCTGTCCCTGGTAGCTATGCTGCCGCTGTCGCTGCTGGCCCGACAGTTCGGCAACGGGATCGTGGCGGTGGTGATCGGCATTCCGTGCGCGGGCCTCGGCGTGCTGGTCGCGCGGCGCCAGCCCGGTAACCCGCTCGGCTGGATCTTCCTCGTCACCGCCGTCTTCCTGTTCCTGGCCACCGACGGCGGCGACTACGCCTTCATGGTCTACCGGCACGGGTACCATCTTCCGCTCAGCGCGGTCGGGCTGGCGTGCGACGGGTTGTGGATCGCGGGCTTGGCCCTGTTCGTGGTGGTGATCCTGCTCTTCCCGGACGGCACGCTCTCGTCCGGGTTCTGGCGCTGGGCGCTGCGGGCCTACGGTGTGGTGTACGCCGCGCTGCTGGCCGCGCTCGTCGTGGACACGGCCCAGGGCCTGGCCGCTCATCCGGTCCGGGTCGATGGCACCGGCGGGCTGTCCGTCATCGACAACCCGGTCGGCTGGTTCGCGACGGTGCAGCATGCGGTCTTGCTCGCGCTGCTGGCCGCCTCGGCCGGCTTCATCGGCTACCAGGTGCTGAGCTGGCGGCGTTCGGCGGGGGAGCGGCGCCAGCAGGTGAAGTGGCTGGCCAGCGGCGCGGCCGTCACCATCGCCAGCGCCATCATCGCGTTGGCGTTCAGCTCGTCGGGTCCAACCTCGACCATCCAGGACTGGGCCGACAATATCGCCTGGTTCGGCGTGGCCGCGCTGCCGGTGTCGATGGGCGTGGGAATCCTGCGGTACCGCCTGTACGAGATCGACCGGATCATCTCCCGCACGCTGGCCTACGCGGTGGTGACCGCGCTGCTGGTCGGCGTCTACGCGGGCCTGGTCCTGCTGGCCACCCACGTGCTGACGCTGAAGTCGCCGGTGGCGGTGGCCGCCTCGACGCTGGCCGCGGCGGCGCTGTTCAACCCGGTGCGACGGCGAGTCCAGCGGGTGGTCGACCGCCGGTTCAACCGGGCCCGGTACGACGCCGGGCTCACCGTGGCCGCGTTCGCGGCCCGGCTCAAGGACGCCGTGGACCTGGACACCGTTCGGGGCGACCTGGCCGCGGTGGTGCAGGAAACTCTTGAGCCCGCGCACGTCTCAGTGTGGCTCGCCGAACGCGGCTGAGCACCCAGCCTCGGCTCGGCGCAGTCAAACAAGCAAGATTGATCGATCAAGTCGTCTTGATGTACTGTGACCGGGTGATCGCACCGCGGGAGAGCGCCCCGCCGGGGTTCTTGCGCCTGGCCGGCCACCCGCTGCGCTGGCAGCTGCTGAGCGAACTGGCGCGCAGCGACCGGCAGGTCCGAGAGCTGAAAGTCCTGACCGGCGAGCGGCAGAGCCTGGTCTCCTACCACCTCGGCCAGCTCCGAGCCGGAGGCCTGGTGTCGATGCGGCGTAGTTCCGCTGACCGCCGCGATGCTTATTACCGCATCGACCTGGTGCGTTGCGGTGAACTCCTGGCCGCGACCGGAGCGGCGCTGCACCCGGGCCTGCGGCTCGTCCCGCTCCCCGCCGGGAAGCTCCAGGCCCGCGCCAGGATCTTGTTCCTGTGCACCGGGAACAGCGCCCGCTCGCAGCTGGCCGAGGCGTTCGCGCAACATCTGGCGGGTGACACGATCACGGCGGCCAGCGCGGGCAGCCATCCCAAGAGCCTGCACCCCAACGCCATCCGGGTGATGCTGGAGTACGGCATCGACATCACCGGCCGTCGGGCCAAGCACGTGAGCACGTTCGCCGGGCAGCGGTTCGACTACGTGGTCAGCCTGTGCGACCGGGTCCGTGAGGTATGCCCGGAATTCCCCGGCCACCCTGAGATGATCCACTGGAGTATCCCTGACCCCGGCCAAGCGGGAGACAGCGCCGCCGAGACCTACCCGGCGTTCCGCGCCGTGGCCGCCGACCTGCACACCCGGATCGGATACCTCCTCGGGCGCCTAGGCCATGCCGGCGGGTGACCCGCCAGGGCGGGAACCAGCCCCTGCGGACGAACCGCAGGGGAGATACCAGGCGAGCCTGGCGACGGTGCTGCGGGAGTGGGGCCGGATCGGGTGCGTCGGGTTCGGCGGCCCCCCGGCGCACATCGCGCTGCTGCGCAAGCTGTGCGTGGACCGTGAGCACTGGCTCGATGCCACGGAGTTCGAGGACGCGATCAGCGCCTGCAACCTGCTGCCAGGGCCCGCCTCCACCCAGCTCGCGATCTTCTGCGCCTGGCGGGTGCGCGGCCGCCTCGGCGCCCTGCTCGGCGGCGCCGCGTTCATCGTGCCCGGCCTCATCGCGATCCTCGCGCTCTCCGCCCTGTTCCTGGCCGGCGCTCCGCCTCTGTGGGTCAAGGGGATCGGCGCCGGAGCGGGCGCCGCGGTAGCCGCCGTCGCGGTCCAGGCCGGCTGGGCCCTGCTCGTCCCCAGCTGGACCCGGGCGAAGCCGGCCGGATCATCGCGCCGGATCCGCTGGGTGCTCTACCTGCTGGCCGGCGGGGCCGCCGCCGCCGCCATCGGCCCGTGGCTCGTCCTGGTCCTGCTCGGCTGCGGGCTCACCGAACTGGCCATCCGGCACCCGCACCGCGCCGGTTCCCTGGGCACGCCCGGCACCCGCATCGCCTCGCGGATCACGCCGCTGCCGCTGGTCATGGTGCCCGGGGCGGCCCGCGCCGCCGGGACGGCGATCGCCGCAGGCGGCCTAGCGGCGCTGGCCTGGACCGCGCTCAAGGTCGGGGCGCTGTCTTTCGGCGGCGGCTTCGTCATCATCCCGCTGATGCGAGCCGACGCGGTCGGCCACCACTGGATGACCAGCAGCCAGTTCCTGAACGCGGTCGCGCTGGGCCAGATCACCCCCGGACCGGTCGTGCAGACCGTCGCCGCCGTCGGTTACGCGGCCGGAGGCGTAGGCGGTGGTCTGCTCGCGGCCCTGATTGCGTTCTCGCCCTCGTTCGTCTTCGTGCTCGGCGGCGCCCGGTATTTCGGTTCGCTGCGCGGTAACAGCCGCGCTCAGGCGTTCCTGGACGGCGCAGGCCCCGCGGCCATCGGCGCGATCCTCGGCTCGGCCATCCCGCTCACCGCCGCCCTGGCTCAGCCCTGGCAATACGCCGTCCTGGCTGCCGCCATGGTGCTCCTGCTCGCGTTGCGCCGCGGTGTCGTGCTCACCCTGCTCGCCGCAGGCGTGGCCGGCTTGATCATCTCCCTGGTCGGCGGCCCGCTCCCGCATTAAGCCGGACCTGCTAGCACCGAACTCAGGCTCTCCCGCGTTCGGTGAGGTAGGCAGCTAGCGCTCGCTGGTTTGCCACCCGGACAGGCATTATCGCCGGAAGCGCATGCACCGGATAAGCTCGCGCCGGTCCCTCCGGACCGTCATCGATCAACGCGCCGCCAGTGACACTGGCGATGTAGCCGTGCGCGCACATCGTGCCGGTGGGTGTTCCTTCCTGGATGAATGTCACGAACTCCCGGACAATAACGGTTTCGAGCCCGGTCATCTCATGGACCATCCGCACCGCGGCGTCCTCCGGCCGTTCCGCTGGGTCACAGGGGTTGCTCGGCAGCGACGCCGGGGCCTCGGGGGAACCTCCGGGCGGGTGAATGAGGACGATCTCGCCATTGCCGGTTTCAACCACCGCGAGCGCTCCGTGGTAATCGAACATCGCAGCTTCGGATGCCATGAACCGATTCTAGGTTTGGCCCGGTGTGTGAAACCATCCGGGAGACGTTAGGGCTAGCGCGGGAGGACGCGGTGAAGTTCGGGCTCTTCTACAACACGGGTTTCCTCGGCACGGACCCAGACCAGCTGATCGCGGTCGCACGGCACGCCGAGGACTGCGGCTTTGAGTCTTTCTACGTCGGCGAGCACGTCGCCCTGTATCCGGGTGCGAAGGCGGGGTCGTACGCCTTCCCGGCGTCCCTGCCGATCGTCGACCCGCTCGAAGCCTTGAGTTTCGTCGCCGCCGCCACGCAACGGATCTTGCTTGGCACCGGCGTCCTGCTCGTGCCCTACCACCATCCGGTGGTGCTCGCCAAGCGGCTGGCCACGGTCGACGTGCTCTCCAAGGGCCGGATGCGGCTGCTGGCCGTGGGCGTGGGAGCGCTGCCCGGTGAAGCGGCGGCGGCCGGCGTCGACTTCAGCACCCGCGGCCGCCGCGCCGACGAGGCGATCGACATCCTGCGGCTGCTGTGGTCGGGTGACGATAACGGGGTCAGCTTCGACGGGGAATTCTTCTCCCTCACGAAGGTGTGCAGCTTCCCCAAACCTCTCGGCGGCGGGACGCTGCCGGTGCACGTCGGGGGATCCAGCCTGGCCGCGGCCCGCCGGGCGGGCTTGCGCGGAGACGGCTACTTCCCGGGCGGTGGGCTGACCGAGCAGGAGCAAGCGAGCCAGCTCGACCTGATGCGGACGACCGCTCGCGCCGCGGGCCGGGACGCGGACGCGCTGGAGTACACCCGGTGGGGATCGATCGACATGACCAGCTCTGACGTTGACGACCTGGCCGCCCGCGGTGCGACGCGGCTGATCGTGAGTCCGGCGTCGGTGGACCTGACCGAGCAGCGCGATCAGCTCTCGGCGTTCGCGCACCGGCTCATCGGCTAAGTTCCAGCTGACCGGGAGCTATCGACGGCCGCCCGGGCGAGCTCCCTGAGCTGACCGAGGGAGTCGCCTGGCCGGCCGGCCAGCACGCACAGCCCGGGAGCGGCCCGCATGATGTCATCCGCCGCCCGGGCGGCGAGCTGGGCTGACTCGGCGGTGGCCGCCGACAGCACCACCAGGCTGGCTCCCGTGTCCAGGGCCAGGTCTGCCACCTCGGCGACCGGGATGTCGACCGACAGGTGATGCACCAGCCAGCGATCTTCCCGCAGGCACGCCGTTGCCATCAGGACCGGCAGGCCGTGCCGTTCTCCTGGTGGCGCAGCTGTCACCGCGATGCCCCGCGGGCGGCCTTGCGGCTGGCGGGCCCGGACGGCGATGAGCCGCTCGCAGATCGCGGTGGCCCGGTGTTCGGCCGCGATACTCAGCTCGCCCGCGGCCCAGTCCGCGCCCATCCGGTGCAGCGCCGGCCCGATGACCCGATCGCACAGGTCGGTCATCGGCACGCCGCGCGCGAGCCTGCCGAGCACCTGCCGCGCCGTGGTCTCATCGCCGGTCGCGAGCGCGGCGTGCAGCCGGTCCGCCTGGGCGCTCCAGTCACGCACCTGGATCCGCGGCCGCGGCGCGGTGCCCGAGGCCCGGCGCTGCGCCAGGGCACTGACGTCACTGTCGCTGACCTCATAGCCGCGCGCGGTCTTCCGGGCGGGAAGCACGCCCTGACGCACCCACCCGTACGCGGTCTGGTAGTGCACCCCGAGGATCTCGGCCGCTTCGCGTAGCTGCATGACGGCTCCAGACGGTCCGGGCACTTGAGCTGATCCAAGCGAGCTGGTTTAAGCTTCTAGTATTAGTGTAATTTAGTATTGATTTACACATGCAGGTAATCGTGGCATATGCGCGTCGCTGACGCCCGGGAGGGCTGCGGGCAGCTGGCGCCGGGGAGGCCTGAAAAGTCATGGGATTCACCTACTCCACTGTGGTGAACGAGGAGCTGAGCGAGGTCTTCGCGTGGCACGGCCGGCCGGGCGCGATCACCCGGCTGACCCCGCCCTGGCAGCCCGTCCGGGTCCTGCAGGAGGCGAGATCGCTCTGGGACGGGCAGGCGGTGCTCGGCCTGCCAGGCGGGCTGCGGTGGGTAGCCGGTCACCAGCCGGACAGCTATGACCCGCCGAACATGTTCGCCGACGTGCTGGAATCCTCCCCGCTGGCCGCGGTGCTCTCGTGGCGGCACCGCCACCAGTTCGCCTCGGCGGGGGAACGGGCCACGCTCGTCACCGACGTGGTGGACACGCCGCTGCCCGAACGGATGCTGCGGTCCATGTTCGTCTACCGGCACCGGCAGCTCGCCGATGACCTGGCCGCCCAGGCCCGGGCGCGGGTGTGGGGCCCGGACCCGCTGACGATCGCGGTCACCGGCTCGGGCGGCCTGATCGGCACGGCCCTGACGGCGCTGCTGACCACCGGCGGGCACCGGGTCATCCGGCTGGTGCGCCGGGCGCCCGCCAATGAGGGGGAGCGTCAGTGGCGGCCCGAGGAGCCGGGACCGATGCTGCTGAGCGGTGTCGACGCGGTGATCCACCTGGCCGGCGCATCGATCGGCGGCCGGTTTACCCCTGACCGCAAGCGTGAGATCCGCCAGAGCCGGATCACCCCCACCCGCCGCCTGGCTGAGCTGGCCGCGACCGCGGCCCCGGGCCTGCAGGCGTTTGTCACCGCGTCGGCGATCGGCCTGTACGGCCCTGATCGCGGGGACGAGGTCCTGACCGAAGCCAGCCCCCGGGGCGAGGGATTCCTCGCCGACGTGGTCGCCGACTGGGAGGAAGCCAGCACCCCGGCCGCCGCGGCGGGCATCCGGACGGTGCAGGTGCGCACCGGTATCGTGCAGAGCCCGCGAGGCGGCATGCTCCGGCTGCTCAGCCCGCTGTTCGCGGCCGGCCTCGGCGGGCGGCTGGGCAGCGGCAAGCAGTGGCTGGCCTGGATCGGCCTGGACGACCTGCTGGATATCTACCTGCGGGCAGTGACCGATGCGGACCTGTCCGGGCCGGTCAACGCGGTCGCTCCCGAGCCGGTGCGCAACATCGACTACACCCGCACGCTGGCCAGCGTGCTGCACCGGCCCGCGCTGGTGCCGGTGCCGGCCTTCGGACCGCGGCTGCTGCTCGGCGCCGAAGGGGCCGCCGAGCTAGCTCAAGCCAGCCAGTACGTCCGTCCGGAGCGGCTGATCCAGGCCGGGCATTCTTTCCGTCAGCCCAGCCTGGAGCAGGCCCTGCGGCACCTGTTCGGCCGTGAGTAAATCGCCTGCGGCCGCCAATCCGGATCGCGTATTGCCCCGAATAAGGGTCCGTAGGACCGGAGGAAGGACAAGCGTGAGCGGTCGCAGGATTGCCGTCATCGGCAGCGGCGTAAGCGGGCTGACGGCCGGATACGTCCTGTCACATACGGACCACGTGACACTCTTCGAGGCCGACAGCCGGCTGGGAGGTCACGCCGATACCCATCTCGTCGTGCCGGCCACCGGCCCGTCGATCCCGGTCGATACCGGTTTCATCGTCCATAACGAACGCACGTATCCGCTGCTGACCAGGCTGTTCGCTGAACTGGGCGTGACCACCCAGGCCTCGGAGATGAGCATGTCGGTCCGCTGCGCGGGCTGCGGCCTGCAGTACGCGGGCCAGCGCGGCCTCGGCGGCCTGACCGCCGGGCTGCGCCGGGGCGGCGGGCGGTACCTGCGGCTGCTCACCCAGGTACCGCGGTTCCACCGCGCCGCGCGCCGGCTGCTGTCCTCCGGCGCGGCGGGGGATACCACCCTCGGCGAGTTCCTCGATAATGGCGGTTATTCCGGCTACTTCACGACCCACTTCGCGCTCCCGCTTGTCGCCGCGGTGTGGTCATGTCCCCCCGGCACGGCACTCAGCTATCCGGCGGCGTACCTGTTCGCGTTCCTCGCCAACCACGGGATGCTGTCCGTGGCCGGTTCCCCGCCGTGGCGGACCGTGACCGGCGGTTCCCGCAGCTACGTCGAGCGCGCCGCCAAGCGGCTGCAAGAGATCCGGGTCTCCTCTCCGGTGCACTCCGTGCACCGTTATCCCGACGGCGCCGAGGTGCGGGACACCTCAGGTGAGCCGATGTATTTCGACGCCGTTGTCATCGCGACCCATCCCGATCAGGCGCTGCGGCTGCTCGCCAGCCCCACCCAGGCGGAGCGGGATGTACTCGGGGCGTTCCGCTACACGCCGAACCCGGCCCTGCTGCACACCGACGCCAGCCTGCTCCCGTCCCGCCGGGCGGTCCGGGCCTCATGGAACTACGAGCTCACCCACTGCCGCCCCGACCAGCACTGCCGCCCCGACCAGGCCGGGGACCCCGTCGGGGCCGCACCCCGCATCAGCTACCACATGAACCGGCTCCAGCGGCTGTCCGTAACCGAGGATTACATCGTGACGCTCGGCGGCGAGTCCGTCGTCGACCCGGCGCGGGTTATCGACCGGATGGATTACGCCCATCCCGAATACACGCCAGCCTCGGTCGCCGCGCAGCGCCGCCTGCCGGAGCTGAATACCGGGGTCACGGCGTTCGCCGGCGCCTATCACGGGTGGGGATTTCACGAGGACGGCTGCCGGGCAGGCGTCGCGGCGGCCCGTGCGCTCGGAGGCACCTGGTGACCACCCTCGCCCCCGGAGCCACGCTCTATGAGTGCATCATCACGCACGCCCGGACCGCGCCGCTGCGCAGCGTGTTCACCTACCGCAGCTACCAGTGGCTGGTCGACCTGGACCACCTGCCCAAGCTCGGCCCGGGACTGCGGCTGCTGGCCGGCTTCGAGGCCCGGGATCACCTCGGTGACCCGGGGCGCAGTATCCGGGTCAACCTCGACCACTTCCTGCGCGAGCGCGGCGTCGACCTAGCCGGCGGCCGGGTCATGATGCTGGCGAACGCGCGCGTGCTCGGGTACGTGTTCAACCCGCTGACCGTCTACTGGTGTCACCGGGCGGACGGCACGCTGGCCTGCGTCGTGGCCGAGGTGCACAACACCTATGGCCAGCGTCACGCGTACCTGCTGCACACCGACGATCGCGGCCGGGCGCAGGTGCCGAAGGAGTTCTACGTATCGCCGTTCTACCCGGTCGACGGCCGCTACCGGATGAGCCTGCCCGAACCGGGTTCCGGTCTCGCGCTGAGCATCGTGCTCGGCCGTCCGGACGGGCGCTCGTTCGCCGCCAGCGTGCACGGCCGGGGCGTCCCGGCCACCGCGCGGGCGCTGGCCGCCGCCGCCGTGCGGCATCCCTGGGCCACGGCCGCGGTATCCGCCAGGATCCGCTGGCAGGGGATCAAGCTTTACCTGCGCGGGCTGCGGGTAGTACCACGACCTGCTCATCTACCCCAGGAGGGGGTTCAGTGACCAGCATCAGCACGCGCCACACCGCGTCCTCGATCATCGACGCCGACCGGTGGCCCGATGTCGCCATGCCCGCCGGTCCCACCGTGCGCGCCGCCATCGCGCGCGCCCTGTTCACCGCCGGGGTAGCCAAGCTGCCGCTGCGGGTTCAGTTCCCGGACGGCCGGCTGATCGGCGCGGGGGCGCTAGGCGATCCGGTTATGACCCTGAACCGTCCCCGGGAGTTCTTCCGCCGCGTCGGCGCCTCCGGCCTGATCGGCTTCGGCGAGTCGTATATGGCCGGTGACTGGGACAGCGCCGACCTGACCGCGCTGCTCACCGTGTTCGCCGCCAATGTCGGCGATCTCGTGCCGCCCTGGCAGCAGCGGCTGCGCCAGCTCGCGGTGCGCAAGCACCCGTCCGACGACACGCAGACCAGGGAAGGCGCGCGCCGCAACATCGGCCGGCACTATGACCTGTCGAACGACCTGTTCGCGCTGTTCCTCGACGAGACCATGACCTATTCCTCGGCCGAGTTCGGCACCGCGGCCGACGGCACTCCCATCGCGTCCGCGCCCCTGCTCGCCGAGGCCCAGCGCCGCAAGATCGACCGCCTGCTCGACCGGTCCGGGGTGGGCCCGGGCTGCCGGGTGCTCGAGATCGGCACCGGCTGGGGTGAGCTGGCCATCCGGGCCGCGAGCCGGGGCGCCCGCGTGGTCACGGTGACCATCTCGCGGGAGCAGCAGGCGCTCGCCGTCCGCCGGGTCGCCGAGGCCGGGCTGGCCGGCCAGGTCAGCGTGGAACTCCGCGACTACCGCGACATCGAGGGCAAGTTCGACGCGATCTGTTCGGTCGAGATGCTCGAGGCGGTCGGAGAGCGCTTCTGGGACGCCTACTTCACCGCGCTGGACCAGCACCTGGCCTCCGGCGGCCGCATCGGGCTCCAGACGATCACGATGTCGCACGACCGGATGCTGGCCACCCGCCGCACCTACACCTGGAT
>Ga0182030_10025720_pt1 | contig 10700 bp, 11 predicted proteins | sample 812S3MmetaG_FD_121299 | JGI IMG/M metagenome (GOLD analysis project Ga0182030, IMG submission 121299) | Permafrost microbial communities from Stordalen Mire, Sweden - 812S3M metaG (Illumina Assembly) | ecosystem: Environmental > Terrestrial > Soil > Wetlands > Permafrost | place: Sweden... | reverse complement strand
TTAGAATTGTGATACGCAAGCGATGCTCCCTCCTCACGTAAAATGCTCTTCGATGGCGAGATAGAGTTTCGCGCGAGGGCTAAATGGTCGGCGCGTATTTTTGCGATTACGCCGCGACCCCGATGATAGACCTTAGCCAAAGCTCGAATGACTGCTTCTGGCGCGAAGCGGGCATTCGAGGTATTGGACGAATTGGCGGCCCAACGATTTGCCGTTGCCCGTCGGGCAACCTCAGAATGGCGGGAAGCGGTCGTTCAGCAAGTCACCAAAAAATAGGCGGAAGCTCAAGAATTCTGGCCTTGGAGGATCAGAAACATTTGGTCCACGCCTAGCGCTGCGCGGTGAACTATCTTTTAGCCAGCCAGAAATCCACCATCGACGGCGACGACGGTGCCGGTGGCGTAGCTTGACGCCGGCATACACAGGAACGCTACCGCGCCGGCAACATCCTCGGGCTGACCCCAACGCTTGAATGCGGTGCGATCGGCGATGCGATTATAGTGCAGCTGGTCCTGTCGCCCGGTCTCGTTGATGCTGGTTTCGATATAGCCCGGCGCGACCGCGTTGACGCGGATGCCGTCCGCCGCCCAGGCCAGCGCCAGCGCCTTAGTCAACATGACAACGCCGCCCTTACTGGCGCAATAGGCGGGAATGCGGGGCAACGCGAGCGTCGCATTCATCGATGCGATATTGACGATCGCGCCCTTGCGCCGCGCCAACGCGCCGCGGAACGCCATGCATGTCCGAAACGTGCCGGTCAAATTGACGTCGAGTACTTTGATGAAGGTGGCGATCTCGAATTCCTTGTCGCGGGCGAGAATTCCTGCGCAATTGACCAGCGCGTCGACGTTCTCGTGACCTCTGGCGAAAGCCTCGACTGCCCCGTCATCGGTTACGTCGAGCGGCTCGGCCGAAAGGCCCGTGCGCGGGCGAAGTTTAGAGCGCGAGATCGCGTCGTCGTCGATGCCAGTGGCGGTGACGGACGCGCCGAGGTCGCAAAACAGGTTGCTGATCGCCGCGCCGATATCGCCCGCGCCGCCGATCACGGCGGCATGAAATCCCGAAGGCAGCGAAAACGGAGATGTCATGGGACTAGTTCCTTGCAGCGGGCCGCGTCAGGCGGACGGCGGCGCGGTCGATTCCCTGACAATCAGGGAATAATCGATTTCGTGATGCATGATGGTTTGCTCGCCGGCGAGATGCCGGACCAGATATTCGCCCGCGCGTTGCCAGGTGGCGCCGGTCGGGACCTGGATGGTGGTGAGGCTCGGCCGCAGATGTCGGCTCCAGTCGAGGTCGTCGAATCCGACCACCGAAAGGTCGCGCGGGATCGAATAGCCGCTGCGTTCGGCTTCCAGCAGCACGCCGTAGGCGATCACGTCATTGCCGCACACCAGCGCGGTTGGCCGTTCGGGCAAACCGACCAGATACCGCGCCGCTTCGCGCGCGTCGTCGAGCGTATAGGGTACCTCGACGTGCCATTGCGGCGGCAGTTCGATCGAGTGTTCCGCGAGCGCGCGGCGAAAGCCGTCGACGCGCGCGCTGGCGCGGTCATTGTTCCGCTGCAGCGCCGAGACGATCCCGATCCGGCGGTGGCCGAGTTCGATGACGTGCATCGCCGCACGATACGCCGCCGCCTCGTTGTCGGTGCCGACGCAGGGATAAGGGCGATCGGGCCGGTAGACCCCGACATTGATGAAGGGAATCGCGTTGTCCGCAAGCATCTTGCGCAGCGCGCCATGATGGCTGTCGCCGCGCAGCACCAGGCCGTCGACGCCGCGGCTGACGAGGTTGCGGGCCTGCTCGAGCTCGGCATCAAGATCATAGCCGCTGGTCGTCAGCAGCAGCATATAGCCGACCGAGGAAAGATATTTCTGCAGCGCGGCAATGCCGCGCGCGAACATGGTGTTGTCGATGGTCGGGATGATCGCCCCGAGCGTGCGGGTTCGCCGCGACGACAGCGCGCGGGCCGAGGCATGCGGGATATAGCCGACCGATTGCACCGCTTCGGCGATGCGGGCGCGCAGATCGGCGCTGACGGAATCAGGGCTGTTGAGCGCGCGCGACACCGATGCCGTCGAAACGCCCGCGCGCGCGGCGACAGCGCGAATGCCTTGTTTCGGCGGCCTCCCAGAAATTGTCTCCACTGCGGTCCCCGCTCGAGGATATGTAACGTTACATGGGATGATGAAGCGGATCCTCAAGCTTGTCTAGTCGGTCCGCAACCGATTCGAGCAGGAAGCGTCGATAAGGCAAGGGCTGGTTGGCTTGACAACCTCGGCTTGGCGCGTAATTTGTAACCGTTTACAAATGCGATCTGGTCGAACCAGACGTCAAGTGCAACAGGGAGAAACGCATGTCCAAAAACGCATTGGCGACGCGGGTCGCAGTGACAGCCGTGGCGCTGGGGGCCATCACGACGGCGGCCAGTGCCGCCGATTTTGACTGGAAGAAGTTTCAGGGCAAGACCGTCACGTTTCTCGCCAACAACAACCCTGTGTCGGCGGCGCTTTTGACCTACAAGGCCGATTTCGAGAAGCTGACCGGCATCACGCTCAAGGTCGATGGCTACCAGGAGCAGCAGATGCGCCAGCGGCTGGTCACGGTGATGAATGCACACAGCGACGAGGTCGATGTATTCATGTCGCTGCCCTCGCGCGAGGGTGAGCAGTTCGCCGCGGCCGGCTGGTATGGCGATCTCTCGGCGATGTCGAAGAGCGAGGCGGCGGCAGACTATGATCTTGCCGGCCTCAGCCGGGCATTGCTCAAGGCCGCGACTTTCAATGGCAAGCTGACCAGCATGCCGATGAATATCGAGGGACCGATCCTTTATTACCGCACCGATATCCTGAAAAAGTGCGGGGTCGAGCCGCCCAAGACCATCAAGGAGGTCGAAGCCGCTGCGGAAAAGATCAAGGCGTGCGACAGCGCCATCACGCCGTTCGTATCGCGCGGCCTGAAGCCGGCGGTCGCCTACACCTTCAGCAACATGCTGCACAATATCGGCGGCAGCTACATGGCCGACGGAAAGTCGAACCTGTGCTCGCCGAAGGGCAAGGAGGCGCTCGATACCTACAGCCGCCTGTTGCGCGACTATGGTCCGCCCGGCGTCGTCAATTACAGCTTCCAGCAGATCTCGGCGCTATACCGAACCGGCCGCGCCGCGATGTCATTTGAATCCTCCAACGAATTGCGCACCATGATGGAGGGCGGCGAGCGGCTCAAGGACACCGGCCTCGCGCCGTTCCCGGCCGGCGAAGCTGGGCAGGTGCCGACAGCGATCGGCTGGGGCATGGCGGTGTCCGCCTTTAGCAAGCAGCCCGATGCCGCCTGGTACTTCGTGCAATGGGCGACCAGCCCCGACATCCAGAAGCGCATGGCGGTGCAGGGCATCGCGCCGCCGCGCCCGGCGGTCGCCAACGATCCGGAGTATCGCAAGTGGATCGATGAGCAGCCGGTGCGCCAGCAGTGGCAGGCGGCGCTCGACGTGCTGGCGTCAAGGGGCTCGTCGGAAGTCGGCTATCCCATAGCCGCCAATCCGGAATCCCGCGACTTCATCGGTCAGGCCGTGCAGGATCTGATCCTCAAGCAAAAGACCTTGGATCAGGCCTGCGCCGACGCCGACAAGGGCCTCGACGCGCTGATCGCGCAGAAATAGCCGGCAGGCGGCCGACCGGCTGTCGCCAATTTGAAACTCGGATAGTACCGCCGTGACATATGCTGCCTATGCAGTAACGCCGGACCGACAGCGCGCCGAACTCGCCACGCTGTCGGCGCCCGCCGTGCTGTTCACACTGGCGATGATCGCATTCCCCGTCGTCTATACGGTTTGGCTCGGCTTCCACACGTTCTCCTCGACCGGCCGGCAGTCGTTCTCGGGGGTCGGCAATTATTCCAGGCTGGTCGCCGACCACGAGTTCTGGCACGGGCTGTGGGTGACGCTGGCGCTCTATGTGCTTTCGCTCGCCCTGCAGCTGGTGCTGGGGATATGGCTGGCGCTATTGTTGTTTCACGCCAAGCGGTTGCCCGGCATCGTCCGGTCGCTGTTCATCTCGCCCTTCATGATGCCGCCGGTGGTTGCCGGGTTGATGTGGCTGGTGATTCTCGATCCCTCGATCGGCGCCGCCAATTATCTCCTGACCAGAGTGGGGCTTCCGCCCTCCGACTGGCTGGCGTCGCCGCTGTGGGTGATTCCGACGATTGCGATGATCGACACCTGGCAATGGGCGCCCTATGTCGCGCTGATCGTGCTCGGAGGGCTGCAGTCGCTGCCGCCGAGCGTCTACGAAGCCGCACAGATCGACGGCGCTTCGCCGCTGACCACCTTCCGGCGCATCACCTTGCCGCTGTTGCTGCCGACCATCGTCACCGCGACGATCCTGCGCAGCGTCGACCTGCTGCGGTTCTTCGACATCATCTACATCACCACGCAGGGCGGCCCCGGCAATGCCTCCAACACGCTCAATATCTACGGCTTTCGCGTCGGCTTCGAGTTCTTCAACATCGGTTATGCCAGCGCGTTGATGCTGACGCTGACGGCGATCGTGTTCGGCGTCGTGCTCGCCTTCAACCGCCTCCGCGGCGCGGTAGCATGGTGATCGCGTGAATAGCACCCTGCTCAGCGAAACCCTGATCCGAAGGCTCAACACCGCGCAGCTGGTGCTGGCCGGCATCTTGATCATGTCGCCGACCGCCTGGATGGTGCTGTCGTCGTTCAAGCCGTCGTTCGAGGTCACCGCCTATCCGCCGACGCTGGTGTTCTCGCCGACGCTGGAGAATTACGTCGAGTTGATGCAGACCACGCCGTTCTTCTCCTACGCCGTCAACAGCCTGGTCGTGACGCTGGGCTCGGCGGGGCTCGGGCTGTTGTTCGGAATTCCCGCGGCGTTCGCCGTGTCGTGGACCCGTATTTCCTGGCCGGCGGTGCTGGCGCTGGCGGCGCGAATGGCGCCGGGAACGCTGTTCCTGCTGCCATGGTACGTGATGTTCCGTCAGGTCGGGATGATCGGCTCCTATACGGCGCTGATCCTCAGCCACGCCGTGATCACGCTGCCGATCGTGATCTGGGTGCTGCTGCCGTCTTTTGACAACATCCCGCGCAGCATCTTCGAGGCAGCGCAGGTCGATGGCTGCAGCATCACGCGGGTGCTGTGGAAGATCGCGCTGCCGCTGGTGGGATCCGGTATCGCGGTGGCGGCGATCCTGTCCTTCGTGTTCTCGTGGAACTATTTCCTGTTCGCGCTGGTGCTGTCGAACGGCGACAGCAAGACGCTGATCGCGGCGGCGTTCAATTTCGTCGGCGAGGGCTCAACCCAATGGGGCGCGCTGATGGCGGCCGCGACGCTGATCGCGCTTCCTCCGCTCGTGCTTGCCGCGATCGTGCAGCGCTGGCTGGTGTCTGGACTGACGCTCGGCGCGGTGAAAGGCTAATGGCAGGTATCGAAATGACAGTGCTCGATCGAACCAATGCGATGATGGAAGCGGCAGTGTTTCACGGCCACGAGCGCATCACCATCGAGCGCATCAGGATTCCCGACGTCGGCGCCGGTGAAGTGCTGGTACGGGTATCCCGCACGGCGCTTTGCGGTTCGGATTTCAAGCTCTGGCACAAGGGTGCCGAATTCACCGCCGGCCACGAGATCTTCGGGGTGGTGGAGCAGCCGGGCCACCGCATGCACGGCCGCCGCTGCGCCGTCTACATCCCCATTCACTGCGGCCATTGCGCCGCCTGCCTTCGCGGCGATACCCAGATGTGCCTGGAAGTCTCGAGTCTGATCGGCTGGAACCGGCCGGGCGGCTACGCCGAATACCTGCCGGTGCCGGAGAACTGCCTGCTCCCGGTGCCCGACGATATCGAGGACAGCCTTGCGCCGCTGCTGCTCGATACCATCGGCACCTCCGCGCACGCGGTCCGCTTCGTCAGCCGAGTGGTGCCGCCGCAGGAAGCCGGGCCCGTGCTGGTCACCGGTGCCGGCCCGGTCGGGCTCGGCGTCATCCTGGCGCTGAAGGACGCCGGCTATAGCGACATTCACGTTTCCGATCCCAATGCCTGGCGGCTGCGGATCGCGGAAGCGTTCGGTGCGATGAGCCATCCGGTCGGCGATACCGGTAAGCGCTTTGCGCTGATCATGGAGTGCTCCGGCGCGCATGCCGCGCGCAATCTCGGCATCGAGGTGGTGTTGCCGCGCGGCGCGCTTGTGCTGGTCGGCGAAAACGCGATGCCATGGACCATCGAGGAGGGCAAGGTGTTTCGCCGCAAGGACTTCTACATGATCCGCACCTTCTATTTCCCGCTTGGCGATTTCGAGCCGAACATCGCGCTGCTGCGGTGCTACAAGGATGAATACCGTGTTCTCGTCGACGGCGAGTTCGGACTGCGGGACTTGCCGCAGAACTTCGCGCGTTTCGCCGAGGGCAAGTTGATCAAGCCGGTCCTGGCGCTGGAACGAAGCTGATGGCTGGCATTTCAATCCGCAATCTGGTCAAGAGCTACGGCAGCTTCACGGTGGTTCCGGATCTCAGCCTGGAAATCGCGGACCACGAATTCGTCGTCTTCGTCGGGCCATCGGGCTGCGGCAAGTCGACCTTGCTGCGGATCATCGCTGGGCTGGAGCCGATCACCAGCGGCGAGTTGTACATCGGCGACAAACGCGTCAACGGCGTGCCGGCCGCGCAACGTGATATCGCGATGGTGTTCCAAGACTACGCGCTTTATCCGCACATGCGCGTCTACGACAACATGGCGTTCGCGCTCCAGCTCCGCGGCATGCCGAAATCCGATATCGATAGCAGGGTGCGGCAGGCGGCCGCGATGCTGCATATCGAGGCCTATCTCGATCGCAAGCCAAAGGAACTCTCCGGCGGCCAGCGCCAGCGCGTCGCCATGGGCCGGGCCATCGTGCGCAACCCGCAGGTGTTTCTGTTCGACGAGCCGCTGTCCAATCTCGACGCCAAATTGCGCGCGCAGGTGAGGGCGGAGATCAAGGCGCTGTCGCAACAGCTGCGCACCACCATGGTGTTCGTCACCCACGATCAGATCGAGGCCATGACCATGGCCGACCGGATCGTCGTGCTGCAGGGCGGGGTGGTGCAGCAATACGACACGCCCGAGGTGGTCTATGAGCGGCCGGCCAACCAGTTCGTGGCCGGCTTCATCGGGTCGCCGACCATGAATTTCTTTGCGGTCGAATGGCGGGGTGACGCCGCCGTATTCGCGGCCGACGCCACGCCGGCGCCGCTGGATGACGCGCTTGGCGCGCGCCTGAGGGCGGCGGCGGGAAAGGCCGTCGCGGGCGTGCGGCCCGAGCATTTCCAGGTCGTGTCGGCGAACGCTTCCGGCATCCCGGTCCAGATCAAACTGGTCGAGCCGCTAGGGTCGGATACCCTGATTCATTTCGAAGTCGCGGGCGCGGCGGCGATCGCGCGCGTCGATCCATCGCTGAAGCCGAAACCGGGCGAGCGGCTGTTTCTCAAGCCGCAGCCGGGAAAGATCCATCTGTTCGATGCCGCGAACGGTCGGGTGTTGCCATGAGCGGAGGCTCGCTGCCGGGGATCGAGACGCAACATGCTTCCGCTGGCATGCTGATGACGGGCGCCGGCAAGACCCGCGTGATCTGTCTTGGTCTCTCTGCGCTCGACCAGATCTGGCGGGTGCCGGCGTTCTTCTCGGGCGGAAGCCAGAAGATCAGGAGCCTGGAATACGGCACCCTAGGCGGCGGAATGGCCGCGACCGCCTCGGTCGCAGTGGCCCGGCTCGGCGGCATTGCCGCGTTCTGGGGCCGCGGCGGCGACGATGCGCCCGGCCGCGAGATGCACGCCATGCTGTCACGCGAGGGGGTCGACGTCAGCCGGTTTCGGCTGTTTCCGGACGGCCAATCGTCAGTTTCGGGAATTCTCGTCGATGCCACCGGCGAGCGGCAGATCGTGAATTTTCGCGGTAAATTCCCGGAGGTGGCTGACTGGCTGCCGTTGCGCGAGATCGAAAGCGCCGCAGCGGTACTGGCCGATCCGCGCTGGGTTGACGGCGCGGTCGCCCTGTTCCAGGCCGCGCGGGGCAAGGCAATCCCGACCGTTCTCGACGCCGATGTCGCCGATACGGGCGTGTTCGAGACGCTGCTGCCGCTGACAGACCACGCGGTGTTTTCCGAACCAGCACTGTCGGGTTTCGCCGGCTCGGCGGGCGACGACGCGCTTGCCGTGGTCGCAGGCTTCGGCTGCACGGTGTCCGCCGTCACGCGCGGTGCTGACGGCGTCAGCTGGCTTGCGGACGACGTCATCCGGCGGCAACCGGCCTATGCGGTTGACGCCGTCGATACCACCGGAGCCGGCGACGTGTTTCACGGCGCTTACGCCTTCGCCATCGGAGCGGGGCTCGAGACCGCCGACGCGATGTCGTTCGCGGCGGCGGCGGCGGCCCTCAAATGCACCCGCCCGGGCGGGCGCGCCGGCATCCCAACGCTAGAAGATTGTCTTACATTTCAAAGGAACGGCCAATGAGAACCATCGGGAAAACGCGCGGCCTGGCGCGGCTGGCAGATACGGAGGGCCATTTCCGCATGGTCGCGCTCGACCAGCGGCCGCCGATGTTCGATGCGATCGCGCAGGCGAAGAAGATCACCCGCGACCAGGTCACTTATGCCGACGTCACCGCCGCCAAGCGGTTGCTGGTCGAGGCGCTGGCGCCGCATTGCAGCTCGATGCTATTCGATCCGAATTTCGCGGTCCCGGCCGCGATCGACCTGTTACCGGCCCGCTGCGGGCTGATCATGACGCTGGAGGAGCATCGGGTCGAGGAAACGCCGGGCGGCCGCAAGTCGCGCGTCATCGACAACTGGAGCGTGGCTAAGATCCGCGCCATGGGAGGCGACGCCGTCAAGGTGCTGGCATGGTACCGGCCGGACGCCGATGCCGCTGTAAACGCCCACCAGCAGAAATTTGTGCGCGATATCGGCGAGCAATGCGCGCGCAACGACATTCCCTACGTGCTCGAGCTTCTGGTCTATCCCTTTCTCGGCAGCGCTAATCATACAGCCGATTACGTGGAATCACCGGGCAAGCTGCCAGCGCTGGTGATCGACAGCGTGCGGGAATTCGCCAAGCCGGAATATCGTGTCGACCTGTTGAAGCTCGAGAGCCCGTTGGCGGCCAACGGTCTGCCGCCCCGCGACGGCAGCGCTGCGGCCAAGGCGGCGCAGAATGAGTTCGACGCCGTCGGTGAAATCTGCCGGCAACATGGCATCCCCTGGGTGCTGCTGTCGGGAGGTGCCTCGCGGGACAAGTTCGAGCGGGTGCTAGAATACGCCTATGCTGCCGGCGCCGGCGGCTTCCTGGCCGGCCGCACCATTTGGCTGGATGCGGTACGCACACACTTCCCCGACCTTGCGGCAGTCTCGGCGGCGTTGAAGCAGGAAAGTGTCGGCATCCTCAACAGTCTGTCCAGCCTGACCAAGACGTGCGCGCCGTCATGGCAGCCCAGCTTTCCTAAACTCGATCAGGTTCGCCAGGAGGGAGATTTCGCCAAGGCTTATTCCGGCTGATTGCCAGCCGTCACGGCGAGAGGCCTGCGCTACTGAGGAAACCTCCGCCATCCCGCGCTCCGCGTCGCTTTATCGCGAGCGTATCACTGTATACCGGGTGGTCAGTCTGACGCTTTCCAAGAAGGTACACTCGACCGGCCGTTTCTGGCGCCGACCCGACGCTCACTGAAGCGATATGCAGAGGCAGGACTTCCGTTGAGCCACTGGAGTCGATAGCCCGGCTGCTGGACCCGTCATGGCTCGACACCGCCCCCGCCCGTCCCAGCGCCCAATTATCGCGGCGAGGAAGACCATCGCCGAGGCCTCCGGGCCGCCCCTAAGTGGTCGAGAGGCGCCTTATCCTCCTTTGCTGGCCAGCAAAACAGCTTGCAAAAGGCGCTTACATATATTACAGATAAGACAATTATTTCAGATGGAGGCATTCGTGACCGACGTCGTGATGAAGCTGAAGGTCGAAGAACCCGATCGTGAGCAGGCCAGGAAAGGTGCGAGCTTCCTGGAACGCGCCTCCGTGCTCGAGCACGGCGGGCTGTACCTCACGAAGGCGGACGGCGAGAGGGTGATGGCCGAAATGCCGGCCTCGCTGTTGCGCGCGATGCAGAGCCTACTGACGGCTGTGGCAGAGTCCGGCACGGCGTTCGTTTTCAAGCCGGAGGACGAGGTCTCGCCTGAGCGAGCCGCTGAACTGCTCGGCGTTTCCAGGCCTATCGTCTATCAGCGCATGGATGCAGGGAGGCTTCCGTTCCGGCAGGTCGGCACCCACCGACGGATACGGGCGGCCGACGTCGCGAAGCTCAAGCAGTTCGAGGACAGGCGGAGGTCCTTTGCGGCGGCCCTGTCGGCCGACACGGAAGATCTTGAAGAGAATTATGCCCAGCCCGGTAAAAGCGCTTCTTGACGCCAACGTCCTGTATTCGAACCACTTGCGCAACTTGCTGCTGCAGTTCGCGCAAAACGACTTGTTCGATGTACGATGGAGCGAGCGCATCGAACAGGAATGGCTTGGCGCGATCGAGCCGCGGACGCGCGATCGTGTCGCGATGTTGTACCGCCCGTAATATGTCCGTGATCGTGTTTCAGAAATTCCCTAATTTGCTGGGCTTCCGATTCCGGAATCCTGCGTCAAACGTCCGCAATACCGTTAGAAATACCTCCGCGATCGTC
>Ga0182030_10025719_pt1 | contig 10700 bp, 7 predicted proteins | sample 812S3MmetaG_FD_121299 | JGI IMG/M metagenome (GOLD analysis project Ga0182030, IMG submission 121299) | Permafrost microbial communities from Stordalen Mire, Sweden - 812S3M metaG (Illumina Assembly) | ecosystem: Environmental > Terrestrial > Soil > Wetlands > Permafrost | place: Sweden... | reverse complement strand
TTCGCTTTGAACGCTCCGCTGTGCTTTTTACGTGGTCGTTTCATATATTTCTCAGGATGGTATTATTGTTCCTTCTAACTCACCATCTAAACCACCTGTCCAGTTTTCGGGGAGCACTATAGCATCTAAATGGCTTGTTTTTCGGCCCGAAGACGCGCTTTGAATATAATAATATTTTTATCTTGAGTGTATTAACTTTCCCTGCGGCCATCCCGCCCCAATTAGTAATGCTTCAGCGTCTGGACAAGCATTACGCGACTTGGTTTGATGAACAAGCCCTCGCACAGGGGTCGAAACCTAGAGCCGAAAAAGAGCGGATCAAGGATCCCACATTTCTTGAATATGAAAGGCAGTTTAACCTCCGTAACGAGCAAGAGAAACTGGCAATCCTGAGAATTCTTCGAGTAAGCGATATTTCAGAACTCTCGGATACCGATCAATTAGCCCCAATCCGTGCGGAGTTGTTGACGTTCGTTCACAAAGAGGGATGGAATTGCTCCGGTGACTTTTTGAAGGCGTGCGAAGTGGGCCGCCGTTGTTACGCTTTGCTATTAGTTGACCAGCCCGATGTTAGAAAGGAATTCGCAGACCAGAATTACCGCAACGCATTAGGCGACGCTCGCCTCATCAAAGACGCACTATTTCTGCAGGGGGGAATTTTAAGCAACGATAAGCACGTTAAGCGCATGGCGTCTTACGTTGAGTTGGACTCCGTTTCCTCGCTCGGCTAACACCAAGCTTCGATGCCCAGCAAACGCAGCTACGCGGTGACGGCACCGGGACAGTCTGTGTTCGACGATTTGAGACGGTGTGGCGGAGTGAATCCGCCTTCGCAAGGCTTCGGCGCGACAAGACGGCGTGACAAGTCGGCGCGGCAAGAAAATCCAGTTCGTGATTGCAGCGTTGCAAGGCGACGCTCCCAATGCACCTCGGTTTTTGCGGTTCATTGGCACTATGAACCACAATATGTTGTGGTTGGTGTCTCCTGCCGAGCCGTCTTGAAGCGAGGAGGCTCCGCGGGCGTGTGCGGCCCATTTGGGCGATCTGCCTGATCGGTCGGATCGGACTGATCTGACGGATTGGCAGCGCTCCCGAGGCCATCGCGCTTTTCCCCGCTTGCAATTGGCGGGCGTTTGCATTGTGCTTGAGGGGATGAAATTGGATTTTCTGCCGTTCGATTTGCGGCTTAAGCATAAATGGGCGGTCGCCAGCGGCCCGCAGTCCGGCGCCGATCAGAGCCGGGCCGCCGTGGTGCTGGTGCGGTTGAGCGACGGCCCGGCCATCGGCTGGGGCGAGGCGCCCGCGACTTCGCGCTATCAGGAGACGACCGCCACGATCAGCGATTTTCTGGTGCGCGTTGAGGCGGACCGGCTTTCTTTCGCCAATCTCCCGGCGGGAATGGAGTATTTGGAAAAATTGGCGCCCGGCAACTTCTCCGCCAAGTGCGCCGTCAACGTGGCGCTGGCCGACGGCGCGGCCCGTCTGGCCGGGCAGGCGGTTTATGATTTTCTCAACCTCGGCTTCACGGAAGGAAAACATGTGACATCTTTCAGCATCGGACTGGACACGCCGGAAAAAATCCGCGAGAAAGTTTTGGAGGCCGCTGCGTTTCCCGTTTTGAAACTGAAGGTGGGCGCGGCGGGCGACCGGGAGAATCTGGCCGCGCTGCGCGAAGCGGCCCCGCTGAAAACCATCCGAGTGGACGCCAACGAGGCCTGGACCGCCAAGGAGGAGGCATTGAAGCAAATCGAATGGCTGGCCCAGGACCCGCATATCGAATTCATCGAACAGCCGATGCCCGCCGCCACGCCGGCCGAGGATTTGGCCTGGTTGAAGCGCCGTTCGCCGCTGCCGGTTTTTGGCGACGAATCCTATCATCATGCCGGAGACGCCGCGCGATGCGCGGAATGCTTTCACGGTGTCAACATCAAGCTCATCAAGGCCAGCGGCATTCTCCAGGCGGCGGAAGCGTTGAAAGCCGCGCGCCGGGCGGGGCTGAAGACGATGATCGGCTGCATGGTGGAATCGAGCGTCAGCACGAGCGCCGGGGCGCATCTGGCCGAACTGGCCGATTACCTTGATCTGGACGGCAACCTCCTCGTGCGCAACGATCCGTTTGCCGGCCCGACCGCCAAGAATGGAATTCTTTCCTTTGCCGCCGCGAAGGAAAAACTCGGCCTGCGCGTCCGCCCTCGGAAGTCCGGCCTTTTTGCGGCAAAGGACGCCAAGTAGCGGCTTTCGGATAGGCTTGACAATGGCGGGCGAATGATGGAGGATCCAGCCAACGCAAATAATGTCTGAATAACATTTTATATGGACGCCATACCACCTCCCATCAGCCCGCCGCCGCAATCGTTCCTTTCCGCCAGGGGGAACGACAAGATCTGGAGCATGTTCTGCCATCTCTCGGTCTTTCTCGGAATCGGCCTTATCCTGGTGCCGCTGGTTGTGTATCTCGCGATGCGGCATGAGTCGGAGTATGTGGCGGCCAACGCGAGGGAGGCTCTGAATTTTCACATTTCAGTAATGATCTATTTTCTTTGCTGCATCCCTTTGTGTTTTGTTCTTGTCGGGTTCTTTTTCGCGGCGGCCGTGGGCATCTGCATGTATATTTTTGCCATAATAGCCACGATAAAAGCCTCGGATGGGGGATGTTATCATTATCCGCTGACACTGCGCCTCATCCATTAAATTTGTTTATTCCCGAATGACGGGCCACGCGCCGCGGACGCTGCCAAAATGGCGGCGCAATGCGGGGAATTCCGGGGACGCCGGGTCCGGCGTGACTGGCTTTCCGGTCGCATCCAAATAGAGACAACCGACATCATCGGCGGGAAGATGTTCCAGCAAACTCTGCGCTTCGCGCGAGGCTTCGATCCATGTTCGCTTCAAACCCTGCAAATCCAGGGGTGCGGCCAGTTTCAATTCCCGAAATTGTTCAGGGCGGAAACCGGTGTTTCGCTGGCATTCCTGCAAAATCATGAACGGATTGATTCCCGGGTCCTTTCCAGAGGAAGCCCAGCAAAGGGCGCCCAGCGAAAGCTGGCGCTGATGGAAGAAAAGCACATCCAGATAATCCCTAGGCTCGCTGCGACCGAAGAGCGCGAGGAGTTTATTGGTGGCGGCATCATAGAGATTGAGCCGCCAGCCCGCCAGTTCATCGCGCTCGACCGGAAAAAAGCGAAAGGCCGAATCGAACACCCACTCGATGAGCAACCGGCTCCCCTCCCTGATCACCTGCGCGCGCTGGAACATTGGTTGCCGCACCAACCATGCAACCTCATACCCGGCTTGTCGCAACGTCGCGGAGTCGGTTTCGGCACTTGCCGTCACGCTGCTCTCGACATCGTGGAAAATGTCCACATCTTTGGAATAACGCGGCGAATCCGCTCCCGCATTTAAGATCGTCCCTCCGGCCACAAAACTTTCTGGCGAGCGGCCCGAAGCCAGCAGGCGAAGCGTCTCGGACTGGAACGGTGTTAGCGGCATAATTTGGCGGCGATCAGAAATGCTTCCCGATTGCCGTGAGAGCGCAAGCCGCGGATGATCGCTTCAAGATCTTCCGCGGTCACTCGCAAATCTTCCCGCATGAACCAGAAACACTGGGTGTGGAATTGGTCGAATGCCTGCTGTGCCAGCGCCAGTTTTTCCGGCGTGACCGGCGGGGCGGCAGCGGGCGTTGACGGTATGTCCATAGCCAAACTTGACACAAATATCCGCAATCCGCAATCCGCAATCCGAGTCCCGGCTCGATCCCGATCTATCGGGACCATACCGATTTTATTTCATTTGACAGTTACGATGAGGCTCTGGCTGTGGCTGTTGAATTCGGGCGCGTACAGGCACTGGATTTCCGCCACGCCGGTCTGGTACTCGCCGCGAAGCTGGACTCGTGTCGAATACTCGAACACGTAAGTCCCCTTGGGCAGGTAGTCTATGAAGAAGTGGCTCGCCGTGTCGCGCGTGCTCTCGTAATACCTGAGGCCGTCCTGGTATTTGTAACGTGACAGCACGTTGACGGGCTCCGTGCCGCTGCCGCGCTGGTCTTTGAGGTGGACGTATTCCATGTCGCGATCGGTACGCAGCTCGATGCGCACGACCAATTCGTCGCCCACGGCCAGCGGTCCCTTCACCGGCTCCAGCACCTGGCCGCGCGCGGTGTTGACTTTGGTGAACAGACTCTTTGTCAGCTTGAGTGGCGTGCCTTCATAAGGCGTGACCTTGCTCATGTCTTCCAGGTATTGCCAATGCACGCTGCCCCAGGCGACGCCCTGGTCGCTTTTCTTCACGGTGATCGCGCCGAGGCCGGGCTTGATGTCCGCGGGCGCGAACCGCACTTCGTAGAAACCGGTGCCCGCCTCGGGGGAATTGCGGATTGGGGATTGGGGATTGCGGATTGCGGAATTATTCGCCCCCGGCGTCACGTCTTTTCCGCCGAGGGATACGTCCACCAGCGCGGTGCTTGATAATAAATCGCGCCCGCGCAGCAGCAGGGCGTAGACCGCGTCCGCGGTGGCCTTGGTCGTCTTCCAGTCCTGCGTTTGCTTTTGCTTGAGCAGCCAGACACGGCAGTCCTCGACCGACGGCTGATCGTTGGCTACCTCGTCAAAAGCCTCGATCATCAGCGCCTGCGTCTCAATTGGCGCGCGATACCACCACCAGCTTAATTCGGTGTCGCGCCAGAACATTCCCATCTCCGCGTTGCTCACGCTGCGTTCCCTGAGCGAGAGCATGATGGCCTTCGCTGCCGCGAGATTGTCGTTGCCGCCAAACCGCTTCAGCGCGAGGGCCAGTTGTCCTTGCGACTGCCGGCAGCTTGTTTGCAGCCAGTATTTCCGTGACTGTTTCAGAAAGAATTCAACCGCCGGTTTGTTCGCCGCCGACACCGGCCTGTCAGTCAGGAAGAAACTCCGCCCGTACAAATAGAGCGCATCCGTTTCGCACGGAACATACTCGTCCGGCTTGGCAACGTGCTTTTGGATGTCGTCATAACGCTCCGTCATCCACGCATCAAGCCGTGCGAGCGCGCGGACCGCCGGGGCGGGAGAAAGGTCCAGGCCCAGATGCCGCAGCCGGCCAAAACCGGTGACTATGTAAAGCGTTATGAAATCGTCGCCCTGCCCGCCGGGGAACCACGGCCAGCGGCCGTCGTTGAGCTGCATGTCGGTCAGCTTTCGGAGTGTCGCTTCCATTTCGGAAGTGAGCCGGTTCTCGTCAAATAGAATTCCGACATTGCGGCGCGCCTGGCTTTCGTTCTGCGCCTGCCGCAGCCAGGGCGTTTCCTCGATCATCACGGACTTGAGGTCCTGGTTCTTTTCGAGAGGCGAGTCGAGGGCGGGCGTGTTTTTCCACTGCTCGAACACGGCGCGGATCTTCGGATCGTGGTTGGCGATGTTCTGCGCCAGCGCATTGGCGTAATAGCGGTTGAACGTCTGCTCGCTGCATTCATACTGGTATTCCATCAAATACGGCAGCGCCAGCACCGCGTACCACGCCGGATGGGACACCATCTGGACGGTCAGGCTCTCGTTTTGGAGCGTTTTCGATTTTCCGGAGTCGGCCAGCTTTTGGAACTCAAACTTGTTCGTCCCCGGCCCGCGAATCGGCAGCGGCAGCGATTCCGTCACCAAAATCCGCCGCGACAAAACGGGCAGGCCGCCTTCTTCGCCGTCGGAAAGATTGCCTGTGGAGGCCACTGCCTTGTAGCTCAGGAACGGCGCGCCGTCCGGCACCGTGATGCGCCACGAGAAACTGCGCGATTCCTTCCCCGGAATGTCGAACGCCTGCTCCGGCTTCGTATTGGCGAGAAGTTTGTCCGCCGACTGCGCGCTCCCCATGTCGTCAAACGTGAGCCGCACGCGGCCGGCCTGTTGTTTGTCGCTCTGGTTCGACACTTTGACGGTGAATTCCACGATGTCGCCCTCGCGCAGGAATCGCGGCGGATTGGGCTGCACCATGATGTCCTTGGAAGTGACCGCGTGGCCGTCAAGGAAACCGGCGCGCAGTTTCTGGTCGTGCGCGAAAGCCAGGAAATGCCATTTCGTCAGCGCCTCCGGCATCGTGAATGTCATCCGCACGACGCCGTTGGAATCCGACATAAGCTGCGGGTAGAAGAACGCCGTCTCGTTCAGATTCTGCCGCGCACTGACTTTGCTCAAGTCAATCGGCAGGGAGGAATGAGCCTGCGCGGCTCCCGCGCCCGAGTCGTCCGCGAGCATGCCGGGAGGAGACGGAGGTGGCATTGCGACCGATTTCGCCGCGAAGGCCATGGGTGCTGCCGCTGCTGGCACAGGTGCGCCCGTTGCCGTCTCCACCCCTTCAGCCAATTGCATCTGCTCTCCGTCCATGTCCATTGGCGCGTTTGCGAGCCTGACCATGCCGCTTCCTCCTCTTCCTCCTCCAAACCCCCCGTGAATTCTGACATTCCACAGATTCGCCACCAAATCGGCCGGGAAATGCCGGTAAGAAATCTCCACCGATTGCATCGTCCGATTCCAGTTGCCAAAAACCTGATAGAACTGGTTCTCAGTATTCAAAAACTGCTCCTGCCATCTCGAATTATCCTCGCGAAAAACCCCGAAACCATGCTGCCAGTTGTGCGCCGCGAACGCGTCCAGCGATTCATCATAAAGCGCCGCCACCATTTCCGCGGCCGATTTCTCCGCGCCCGGCCCGCTGATGACGGCCGTCCACGTCTCCTTCTGTCCCGGCTGCAACTTCGACGTGAAATGTTCCCAGCTCACCGCCAGATCCTTGTTCTTCCATGGAACCTCAACTTTGCGCGATTCCAGATACGCCCGGTTCTCGCGCACTTGCGTGACATGCAATGTAAAGCCGCCGCGCATTGCTTCCGTCACGGCAAGTTTGATTTGCTGCTGCGTGCGGCGTGGCTGCGTCCAGAAGCTCTGGATGATCTTGTTCCTGTGCTCGATCTCCACAAACGCGCGCCCCGCATCGTAGCCCGTTCCCCAGAGCGCCATGAATTCATCGCCCGGCTGCGCCTCCCACTTCGGGGCGTCCACCAGATTCGGAATCTTGATTGCCAGCTTCGCTGCGTCGGGCTGAACCACTTGCAGCGGCAGCTTGCCGGTCACATGTTTGCCAAAACGATCCTGCGTCTCCAGCACCGCCCGATAAGCGCCCGCGCCAAGCGTCACCGGCAGCTTTGCCTCGCCATTGGTGCCCGTGGAGAAGGGGCGCTCCACCGCGAGTTTGCCCTGCGGCCAATTGTTCGGATTCGACATGTTATTCTCATCGCCTCCGCCGTTGCCGAACCGGCCAAACCTCGCATAAACATATTGTTGGTCCAGCGGTGCGCGCTGGACTTTTTCCGGCGGTTGCAACTCATAGATCTTCACCGTGCCCTCGGCTGACTGCGGTTCGCCGTCCAGCGTTTTGGTTTCAATTTTCAATTCCACGGGTTTGTCGCCGGTCAGCCATTCGTCCGCGGTTATCATGGCCTCCAAGGCCGTGTAGCCAACGCGGATGCCGCGGTCCGCCGAGCGCGTTTCGCCCGCGCTGTCCGTGACATCCGCGGTGATCTGATACACGAATGTCGGTTCGTCTTTCTCCAGCACCTTCGGATCGGGCTTGGCGGCGAATTCAATTTTAAATGAGCCATCCGTTCCGGTTCGCACCGTGCCGTGCGCGATGTCCTGGCTGTCATTTTGCATTCCGCGTCCGTACCAACCCCACCACCACGGCATCCGCACTTCGCGCACGATCCGGTATTGCACCGCCGCCCCGTCCACCGCCGCGCCGGTGTAAGCCATCGCGTGCCCGGTGAGGCTGACCGTGTCGTTTAGCTTGGGCGCCGTCTTCGGCGCGTCCAGCGTCACCTCGAACTTGGGGCGTTTGTATTCTTCCACGCGGAAATAGACGTTGCCCGTCGCGCGCCCTTCTGTCTGCAACGACATGCCGCCCATCAGCCGGTCGCGCGGCGCGGTGAAGCTTCCGGAAAAAGAGCCGTAATCATTCGCCCGCTGGCTTTGCCGCGCGATTTCCTTGCCGTTCCCGTCGCGGAATATGACCGTCACCTGCTCGTCCTTTAGTGTTTCATAATTGTCCTGCGCCTGATCCGTCCACAGGCAAATCCCCTTGTATTGAATCGTCTGCCCCGGACGATAAATTGCGCGGTCAGTGAAGAATATCGTGGAGGCCCGCGGCCGCGGCTCCTGCGGTTGATTGCCTTGGTACCAATACATATCCTGCCCCGTGGCAAGTTCCTGTCCGTTGTGCTTCGCCAGAAAAAGGTAGCCGCGATTTTGCGCCGGCTTCATGGTGAAAAGTCCGTTCGTGTCCGTCTTCAACTCCGGATCGGGGATCCGATTGCCGTTGTTGTCCAAATGCCAGACCGAAACCGCCGCGCCGGCGATTGGCTCGCCCGAATTTGCCTCCAGGAGGAACCCCTCGATATTGCTGCTGCGGGTGCGAGTGACCAATGCCAGATCGCTCACCCAAACGTCCGTCATCGAAACAACGTTGTCGCTTGCCCCGAAATTCTCGTTGTGGCTCGCGGCGATGAAATAATAGCCCGGCTTCAAATTCTCCGGCGCGGCCACTTCGAGGGTCTTCTGCTTGAAATCCGTGGTCGCCGGAAGTTTGGCCGACCAGGTCAACGCGGGAGTTCTGGCCAGAAATTCCCGGCGCTGCTGCTGGCTCAAGTTCTCCGGGCGGGGATTGCGCCTCTCCAGGAACTGGTTCCAATCCACCGGAATCGCCCGAAAATAAACCATGTCCACATTGGCATACCGAACGGTGATTTTCGGCCACGGCGCGTTCCAGACCCGTTCCGTCGTGATGTTCGCCTCCTTGGCTTCGATTTCCGTGACGAGATTCTTGCACAGCTTCCCGCCGGGCGAGGTCGGGAACAGTTTCGCCCCGCGCGCGGCCAGATCGTGCGCCACGGCCAAATCGCCTTCCTGTTGAAGCACCCGCGCCTCGCGTTCCAGCGCCGGCGCCGATATGTCGAAATCGCCGTTGGCGCGAATGAACACCTCGAGAGCGGCCTTGTAGGCGGCGTTTTTGACCTCGCCGAACGCCGCGTTCCAGCCCCACTCCAACCGGTCCAAATCCGCCGCCGCGAACGCCAGCCTCGGCGCCGCATCGCCCTGATGAAACTTCAGCAAGTCGCGGTAGAGTTTCAGCGCCTTCACCCCCGGGGCGTTCGTGTCGCCAACCAATTTCACTCCCTCTGCGCCGTCAATTCGGCCCACCCACTCCAGAAACTCCGGCACCGAGCGAAAAATCGCGCTGTCCGCCGACAACTCGAAAGCGTCTTCCGGCTTCGCCGCCGCTTGTTCGCCCGAAGTGTAAAACTCCAGCGCCTCGTGCGCGATGAAATCGTAAAGCGTGGGACGGTTGTTGTCCGGCATCGTACCGTGCTCAATGAGGTCATCCCAAGCCGCAATCGGAGTGGCCTTAAGGACTTTCTCAGCTCCAAGCGATGCCTGGAAGTGCTTGTCAATCTCCGCAAAGAGCCGCGGCAAATCCCAGGTCGTGAAATCGTTGGCGGGCGTTTGGCTTGCCGTCCTTGTGGTGTCGGCGCTCCGCGCCGATCCCCTGGCCGGCGGCTGCGGCATTTGGGAAACAGCCGTGCGCTGCATGAAGCGGTAACGATTTTGCTGGAAATACCGCCAATACCACTCCGCGAGCACCGTTTCGAGCACCGGCGTCATTTCCTTCGGCGCTTTTGTCAATTCCGCTTCCAGCCGGACAATTCGTTCCTCCGGCTTGTTGCCTTCGATGGTCCCTTCCAGCGCGATCTTCTTGGCTATCGCCTTTGCCGCTTCAGGGTAAGCCTTGTCCTTGAGCGCGCCGGCAATGATCGGTTCCAGGTTGGTGATGGCCGTTTTCGGCAGGCCCTTTTGCACCGCGTCATTCACCGCGCGCCACGCCTCATCCCGTGGAGCCGCGCCCAGTGAAAATTGAGTTGCCATAATGAACGCAAACGCCAGGAGTTTAGGTGCATTTTTCATAAATTAATCGCTGCGGCGGATGACAATGCCTCCACCTCAATGAGGTTAGACGGCAACCTATGATTTTTCCTCAGGCGAACTTTGTCAAGCCCTGCTCATGCGTGGTTCCCAAGGGTTATTTGTTCCCGCCAAACAGCTTTCCCGACCGCTCGAAAATCTCCGCCGGCACGCCCAAATCATGCTTCATCATCACATCCCGGTCCCATGGACTTTTCATCCGCCAGATGGAAAACTTCTGCGCCAGGGACAGGTGCCACGAATACCATGGCGACACCATCAGCGTGTTGATCAGCGGATAGTCCGTGCCATAAACCAATCGCCCGGAAAACTCAGGCCGGGTCAGCGCCTCCTTCAGAGCGCCCACCCGGTCAAACTGCGTCAGCGCGGAAATGTCAGCAAAGAGATTTGGAAACTCGCCCATCATCCGCGCCAGCCGGTCGGGGCCGCGCTCGCCGTGGTATTTCTCCGCCGATGCGATGTGCGCGGCGACTACCGTCACGCCGAGGCTCAAGGGCAGCCGCAGTTTCTCCGGGTCGCCCAATTCCTCCGTCGCGCGCGAAAAGGACTTCTCCATGCCCGTGTGCGACAGCAGCGGCAGCTTCAACTCGGCCATTTTTTTGTAGAACGGAACCAGCCTCGGGTCCGCCGGGTCAATGTCCATGATAGGCGGAATCCACTTCACCAGCACCGCCCCGTGCGCCTTCGCCCATCCCAGCCGCTCCA
>Ga0182030_10025717_pt1 | contig 10701 bp, 6 predicted proteins | sample 812S3MmetaG_FD_121299 | JGI IMG/M metagenome (GOLD analysis project Ga0182030, IMG submission 121299) | Permafrost microbial communities from Stordalen Mire, Sweden - 812S3M metaG (Illumina Assembly) | ecosystem: Environmental > Terrestrial > Soil > Wetlands > Permafrost | place: Sweden... | reverse complement strand
GCCTGATGGAGCGGGTGAAGCCCTATTTGGCGCCCTACTACCTGACGGTCGCCGCGGTGCTGGGAGCGATCACGTTGGGTTTCGCGATCGTGTTTGTGCTGCTGGCTCTGGTCGTGGCCAATTTCAACGTGCTCGGCTGGATCGAGTAGGAGCCCTCTCCGTTCCTTTCCGCTCATTCTGTGGTAGAATGACGCCCATGCAGTGGGCGTCCATCGCGTGGCAATGTTTCGTTTGGGGCGCGCCCTTTCTCGCGGTCGCGGCCGTCTGGTGGCTGATCTGCCGGACCGATCGGATCGTCAACCATCTCTTCCCCTATTTGGAATGGGAACACAGCCTGGGCTGGCTGAACATCCGGGCCGAGCGCCGGGCGAACACGGCGTTGCGCTGGGTCGGCTACGGTGTCTACATCATGCTGATCGATGCTTTGGTCGGGATCGTTTGGGGCGCCGAGGGTTTGCGGCAGCTCGACAACTGGTCGGACCCGTGGGTCATGGGGGATTTGGCGCTTCGAGTCCCGGCGCTCGGTTTTTGCCTCGGGATTTGGGTGCTTTATTTAGGCGGCTGGCTGATTCCGAAGCTGCGCGCCCAGCGCGAAGCGGCCGAGTGGAAAAAAATTCGCGCGGAAGCGGAGGAAGCCGAATGGGAGCGCCAGGGCAGCCTGCAGCCCCCTTCCCGCGTCCACTCGCCCCTGCGCAAGCCGAGGACGAACGCGCCGCCGGTACCGCTCGTGCCGGATCGGACAAGAAGGAGGCGGTAGCCCCGGTCCGTCATGAAAGCTGGCAGGTAAAGTTGTAGTCGCCCGATCCGACAAGAAGCTGCGGGCCGCCAGTCCCAACATGTCCCTCCACAACTTTAATCTCGGGAAGCGCAGCCAAATCGCGCCCGCCTTCCTGCACGGAAGAAACGTTGGTCGTGGGAAGATAAATCGTGGCCGTCGTATTGATGGGGATGACGACGTGAAGAGAAAATTTACCGTTCTGCAGATTCCAATTAGTGGAAATTTTCCCGTGGATGGAATCGAAATCGCCTTCCGCCCGCGTTAAGTCGCCGCCTGGACGGGGATGGATGACGATATGATGGAATCCCGGGTGATCGGGATCGACCCCGATCCCAGCCACAGTGTCAACCATCCATTCGCCGCAGGAACCGAGCGAATAATGGTTGAACGAATTCATGCCTGGGTCTTGAAATCCCTTTTCGGGCGTCCAGCCATCCCAGCGCTCCCAAATCGTCGTCGCCCCGTGTTTGACTGAAAACAGCCAGGACGGAAACGTATCCTGCAGGAAGACGCGGTAGGCCATATCAACTTTATCTTCCGAGCAGAGCGCAGGCAGAAGATAACTCACGCCAATAAAGCCGGTCGTCAGGTGATCCTTGTGGTCAGCGACGTCGTCGGCGAGATATTGAGCTGCTTTGGCGCGCAATTCTTCCGGCAGGAGATTGAATCTTAATGCCATGGCGTAATCGGTCTGCGTGCCCTTTTGAATATGGCCGTCAGGATTGACATAGCGCTGGTTGAAAGCCGCCCTGATCTGCTCGAAGAGTTGCTCGTATTTGTCGGCGTTGGCGATATCCCCGACCACCCGATAGGCCTTGGCAACGAGCGAGGTCGAGTAGGCAAAATAAGCCGTGCCGAGCAGGTCCTTTGGGGTGTTTTCCCCCTGCGAAAGCCAGTCTCCATAATCAGAACCGCGGTCGCGGTCACGAATGAGATTGGTGCTATGAGCCTGGCACCAATCGACCCATCGTGTCATGGCGGGCAGATGCTGTTCAAGGATGCGCTTGTCTCCATACATGAGATAAATCGTCCACGGGCAAATGACGCCGGAGTCTCCCCACCCGGGCACGCCGGCACCTGAATAGTAATGGGGCGCCGGGCTAACGCTGGTAAAGCTGCCATCCGCCTTCTGCGCGTCGTCGACATCGACCAGCCACTTGGTGAAGAAGGCCGCGATGTCTCCGTTGTAAGCGGCCGTGCGAATGAAGACCTGGGCATCTCCCATCCAGCCCATCCGCTCATCACGCTGGGGGCAGTCGGTAGGAACGGAGAGATAGTTTCCTCTCATCCCCCACTGGATATTGGATTGAAGCTGGTTGACGTCCGGGTTTGAGCAGGCGAATTCTCCCGTGCGCGGAATGTCGGTGCCCACTACAATCCCCGTCACGGTGTCGTTGGTGGGAGCATCTGGCAAGCCGGAGACTTCCACATAGCGGAAGCCATGGAAAGTGAATCGAGGTTGCCAAGTCTCCACGCCATCCCCTTTGCAAATATAAGTATCGACTGACGGAGCTCCGCGAAGATTTTTCGTGTAAATCGTGCCATCGGAGTTGAGCATCTCCGCATGGCGGAGCGTAACCTTGGTTCCAGCCGGAGCGGAAACTTTGAGCCTGACGAATCCCACCATGTTCTGGCCAAGGTCATATGTCCATTGCCCTGGCTTGGGTTCAGTCATTGATTTGGGATGAAGCTCACCGGTTTCACGCACCGGTTGATCGACCTGCCCATCCAACGAGACGGGGAATTTCAGCCTCTCTATTGCGGCTGCCCAGTCACTGACATCCAATCCGGGTTGATCCCAGCCGGCGATTTCCTGACGGGCATCATAACTTTCACCCAGCATAATATCGGACGACAGGATCGGACTGAGATGAATTTTCCAACTGGCATCGGTTATCACCCGGTCTACGCTTCCATCGGCGTAGGTCACTTCCAGTTGAGCAAACAGGGCCGGTACTTTCCCATACGCTTGGAAGCCGCCGTTGCCGAGATGGCCGCTGTACCAGCCATTCCCCACCAAGCCTCCCAGAGCATTGTCGCCCTGCTTGACGAGCGAGGTGACGTCATAAACTTGATAGCGTGCGCGTTTATCGTAGTCGGTCCAGTCCGGGGCAAACAGGTGATCGCCCACCCGCTGACCATTGAGGTGGAGTTCGTATAAACCCAGAGCGGTTGCATAAAGCCGGGCTTTTGCGATCGGTTTGCCGAGACTAAAATCCTTGCGGAGATAGTTAAGGGCTTTCCGGTTCTCCGGGATGGTCAAAGTCGTCCCCTCATCAGCGTGGGTGTCGTGCTTTTCTCCGTCTATGGCGTAGCTTACGCTCAGTTGTTTGACATGGTTCATGGCGGGGTCGCCTCCGAAAACGTAGTTGCCGACCGGGATGGAAAGGAAATTATCCTTGATCATCCCGGTGAGAATATCAGTGACATCCTTGCTGCCTGCTCCGTCTGTGGCCTCGTACGACGCACGGATAATCGACAATGTGCCATGGATGGCCGCGCTCGGAGCGATAGTCGGAGCATCGATCCACTTCGCTGTCCAATCATCGGGTTTTAGAAGTCCCATTTCCCATCGGGCCGGTTCACTCCAGGCCGATGGAGTGCCGTTCCCGTCCCACACCCTCACTTTCCACCAGCACGACTCCCTCGATTGCAAAGAACTTCCGGTATATTCGATGAATGTGGTCTGATCGGATGGTACTTTGCCGCTATCCCACAAATCGCCCTGATCGTGCGCCAGCAGTTCCGGTGAGGAGGCGACGAGAATCCGATACGAGCTTTGGCTGATATTTCTAGGCGTGTCGTTCGAGCCGGTTAAGATCCAGTCCAACCGCGGCTGGGGAACATCGATCCCCAGCGGATCGATGAGATATTCACAACGCAACCGTTCCGGGTGACAGGTGGAGGGCTGCCCCGCAGGGGCACTAGAAACGTCCGCGCAGGCAATCGACATCAAGGCAACGAAGCATGAAAAGAACTTGATGGATTGGCTGAGGCCCTTTTTTAACATAAGACATCGGGCGTTCTGAAGTTGTCCGCGTGGCCAAGCCAAACCAGTTCGTGAGTTCTGATCCATTCGGGGTAAACTGAAGCACTTTCCCAATCCTTTCAAGGAAAGACCGATGCCGAATGGCGGCGCGACCTTGACCTCTTTCGAAAACACGCCCTAGTCTCTTCTCGTGCCCGATTTTGATTTTCAGCTCGTTGTCATCGGCAGCGGCCCCGGCGGCTACGTCGCGGCCATTCGCGCGTCGCAACTCGGCCTCAAGACCGCCATCGTGGAAAAGGACAAGACGCTCGGCGGCACGTGCCTCAACGTCGGGTGCATCCCGAGCAAGGCGCTTCTTTCCTCGACCGAATATCTCCATTTCGCCAGGGAACGGTTCGCCGCGCACGGCATCCTCGCGGGCAAAATAGAGGTCGATCTCGCCGCGATGATGAAGCGCAAGGGCGAAGTCGTGGGCAAGCTCACCTCCGGCGTCGCCTACCTGATGAAGAAGAATAAAATCGAGGTCGTGAAGGGCCTCGGCAAGCTGGCCGACGGCAACACGGTCGAGGTCACCGGCGAGGACGGCGCGAAAAGGACGCTCAAGGCGCAAAACATCCTCCTGGCCACCGGCAGCGTGGCGGCCGAGCTGCCCTTTCTCAAATTCGACGGCAAGCGGGTCATCAGCAGCGACCAGGGCATCGCGCTCGAAAAGGCGCCGAAGACGATGCTGGTGATCGGCGCGGGCGCGATCGGGCTGGAACTCGGCTCGGTCTGGGCGCGGCTCGGCGCGGAAGTCACCGTCATTGAATTTTTGCCCCGGATCGCCGCCCTCGGCTTCGACGCGGAAACGTCGAAGATTCTCCAGCGCAACCTGGAAAAGCTCGGGATGAAATTCGAGCTCAGCACCAAGATCGAATCGGCGAAGGTCACCGACAAGGGCGTCGAATTGCAGGGCGTGAAGGGCGGCGCGAAAGTTTCCTACCAGGCCGAGATCGTCCTTGTCGCCGTGGGCCGCAAGCCTTTCACCGCCGGGCTCGATCTCGACAAGGCGGGCGTGAAACTGACCGAGCGGGGCCGCATCGCGGTCAACGACCACTGGCAAACCAGCGTGCCGGGCATTTATTCCATCGGCGATGTCATCGACGGCCCGATGCTCGCGCACAAGGCGCATGAGGAAGGCGTCGCCGTGGCGGAACGGCTCGCGGGCAAGCCGGGCCATGTGAATTATGATGTCATTCCCGGCGTCATCTACACCGCGCCCGAAGCCGCGAGCGTCGGCATTACCGAGGACGAGGCGAAGGAGAAAAAGATCGACGTGCGTGTGGGCAAATTCGCCTTTACCGCCAATGGCCGCGCCATCGCGTCGGACACGACCGAGGGCTTCGCGAAGATCATCGCCGATGCGAAAACGGACCGCGTGCTCGGGGCGCACATCGTCGCCGGCAACGCCTCCGAGCTGATCGCCGAGACGGTGCTGCTCATGGAATACAGCGGCAGTTCCGAGGACCTCGCCCGCACGATCCATGCGCATCCGACCATGTCCGAAGCGGTGATGGAAGCCGCGCTCGCCGTGGACAATCGGATGCTGAGTGCGTAGAGAGATGGAAGGTAGCCGGCGCAGGCCCTTGCGCCGGTGCTGCGCACGGCAGTAAAAACCGTCGCGCGGCGCGCGACGGCTACCTCTTGTCTCCCGCGCGGCGGCGCGATAAGCTTCCCCCATGCCCGCCCGCCTCGTGCCCTTGGCCAAGCTAAGCTTGGTCTATAGCCGGAGTGACGATCACCGGCCCGGGCGTGACGCCGCCGGCCGCCGGCTTCTGCTTTGGTTTGTGGGAATTCTTTTCGCCGCCGCCCTCTATTTCGGCCTGCCCGCGTTCTTTGCCTGGAAGCACGTGATCTCATCCAGCGGCGGGCGTTACTTTCTCCACCGGGTCGTCATTCCCGTCCCGGTCTTCACGCAGGATGATCCGCGCTGGACGTTCGAGTTGCTCGGGCCGACGTTCGACACGATGGGCCAGGCCGGTTGCGCGGTCACGTCCGCCGCCATGGTGCTGTCGGCCTATGGCGTCGATACCGACCCGGACCGGCTCAACCAATACCTGACGACCCACGGCGGCTACACGGAGGACGGCTGGGTCTACTGGGAAAAAGCGGCGGAAGTCGCGCCGGGCGGCCAGGTCGAAAAGGCCTATGAAGACCTGCCCTCCTACGCGCTGATCGACCGGAATCTGCTGGCGGGCAACCCGGTCATCGTCCGGCTGACCCTGCAAAACGGCACCACCCATTTCGTCGTGCTGGTGGGCAAGGAGGGCTGGAATTATTTGGCGCAGGACCCGGCGCGCAGCCCGTCCTGGGGCGTCTATCCGCTGAAAGACCTGACCGCCCGCATCGAGGCCTTGCGCTTTTACCGGGTCGTGGCGGCGCATTAGGGCCTGTTAAGGTTAAATGGACGGGATGGCGCGAGCCGCCCTTTTAACCTTAACAGGCCCTAACAGCGGCCTTTCGTGCGGAAGCCGTCCGCCGGTAGCGTTCTGGGCCTCAAGGCCCGAATCCACCAAGCTCTTTTGTTATCGCGGCAACACTCATAAGCACAATCGCGAACGAGATCAGCAGGCACATGATGATGTGTAGCTCCGGCACTTTCCTCTTAAGGGCAAAACCCAGCCCGATTGAAATCGCGATAACGATAAGTACGCCTGAAATGATAAAGACCACCTTTAATAGACACCTGCGATTGCACGCGGTTACAAATTTAATTGTGCCCTGCGGTCGATCTGTGGCAATTCGAATGAGGTCAAGAGAGGCGGAATCGCTTTGGGCTTGATTACCGGGGCAAAAAACGTAAGGTGTTCAGCCTTGCAAAAGCGAGGTGCACGGCGATGAAAGACAGCCTCCGATTTTTATTCCACAAGTCAGTCCTACTCGGGAAGTGGTGCAAAATAAGTGGTACAGTCGCCAAGCAGCAGGTTCATCCCGCCTCTTCAAATGCCGCGTGGTGCAATTGGTAGCACACCAGATTCTGGATCTGGGTGTTCTAGGTTCGAGTCCTAGCGCGGCAGCTTTACCTCTGAAAGTGAGCATTGGGAAACACCGTTGACGCCTGCGAATGTTATGACTATTGTTATGACTCATGGCAACCGTTCATCGTAATCCTCGCGGCAAATCCCCCTACTGGTACGCTTACTTCACCGACGCCAATGGGAAAAGACGTTGTGCCTCCACAAAAGAGACCGATAAGGAAAAGGCAAAGTTGAAGTGCGCCCAATGGCACGATGAGGCATTGGCGCTGCGAAATGACACCACCAAGGACGCCCAGGCAGTGAAGGTCATGAATCGCATCCTGGAGACAGGTGGAATAAGGCAGCAGAAAAAGCTGGCAAGCGCGCGAAAGTTTTTTGCGCCTCGTTGGCCGACTTGTTCGACGAAGAAGTCGATCCGGCATGGCGCGAGGACCTCTGGAAACTGATCCGCGAAACGCCCTGGCTCGATTGGCTCATCCTGACCAAGCGCCCGCAAAATATTGCGTCAATGCTTCCTGCGGATTGGGGCAACGGCTACGGCACCTGTCCCGGCGCGTGCAGGCATACCACGAAAGCTGGGGCGCGGGATTGTCGCGTCAAGCTCGATGGCGTTCCCACGATCCATTGTGTTCACGCCTCATGCGCGAAGGATGTCGAGGAGGCCAACAGGGCGCTGCGGACTCAGACCCTGGCCATTGATCCGGTTCCCGTCACGCCGGAACTGAAAAGGATGGCGGCTGAGGCGAAGGCGAAAGCTGCACGTGAGGCGTTGCTCAAACTTCGCGCCGAAAAAGCGCTGCCAGGTATCCTGAAAAAATACGCATGGCCGTACGATAAAATCGTGGCGGCCAGTCCTCTCATAATCGATCCCCAAGACCGCGAGGTCATGGTGGAGGCGTTTTTTGAGCTGTTCGAGGAAGGTGGCGTGCTCTGGATCGGTGATGTCACCGACACGGGGAAAGTTGAACATGCGCCCCATTTCAAAACGAAGGAGCAATGGCTGGCGGCACCGCTGCCGGAGGGACCGTTGACGTGTCCGTCGTCTTTTTTCCCTGGATCGGTTTCACGGTCGAAGGACAACGTCGCCACTCAACGCTACCTCGTCGTCGAATCTGATGCGCTTAGTAAGAATGAGGTGGGGGCCATTTTCCGGTGGCTCAATGAAGAAGTGAGGCTTCCTTTACATGCGGTGGTCGATACCGCAGGAAAATCATTACACGGATGGTTTGGGTAGTTCCGCCACCTATCGTGATAGCGCACCAATTCTTACGGTGACTGGTATAAAAGTTAACGACGATGAGATTAAAAAAGTCCATCGGTTACTCCGAAAATGGAAGTTCTATTGTCCTGATTGGGATAAACAACCGGTCGAGATTAATGTCCCAGATTTAAGCTTACAGGAACGCATGAGGTTGGCCCCTTTGTTGCCATTGCGTGGAAAGTCAATCGGACAACGACTTTCGAGAGAGCTTGGTTATTCGATCGCTAAAACGGATATTTTATCGGTAGCCTCCTTGGAGAATTATGCGGATTTTAGCAGATATTTTCCTGTTTTTGCGAGACTGTCCGTTTAGATGTTTACCGGCAACAGATGCTCCTTCAGTACCTGACCAGCGTCACCAAGATCGAGCAGGACACTGGCATTGGATTCTTTCCTGACCTGCCTGCTGGGACGAGAACGACGGTGGAGAATGACGTTGAGACGAGGATGTGGTAAAGGTTACGCTTCTTTGAACGAATCCACACCATGCAACCTGCCATTTATCCTGCCCTGCCAGTTCTACAAGCGTTCCTTACGCTGGTTCCACTTTTCTTTATGTTCATGTTCTTCTGCATTTTTGCCGTGGGCATTGCGCTCACGGTCTTCTGGATTTGCATGATCGTGGATTGTGTGAAAAACGAACCCTCCACTGGCAACGACAAGATAGTTTGGCTTTTGCTCCTAATCTTCACTCATTGGGTAGGGGCATTGATTTACTACTACGTCAGAAGGGTTCCAAGACAAAGACTTCTGACGCAGCTTCCACAAGTTCCAAGAGGATAGTCTGGAAGGTTGGTTCAAAAAAAACATCGGGCAGCAACTCAACCAGCGAGTCATCACTGGCTGTTTGTCGTAATCTGTCACGCGAACATTCTCCGGTATGCGCCAAGTGCCAGCAATGCAAATCGCTTCTGGGATGGAAGCAGGCGTTGCCGTTGACAAAGGGCCAATCTGAACGATGTTAAGGTTGTCAGTTGAAAGTATAAGAAAAGTAAGAAACCCCCGGTATCCCAAGCAGGCTCCGGGGGTCTTGCTTTTCTAGTGGCGGTTTCATTTGGCCTGTGAGGATTCGGTCTTATGTTTCTTGAACTTCTTTGCCCACGACCGGGGCGGAGCCTGGCACGTCTTATCAGTCCGCACAAGAGCACAAACTTTGGGGATAGCGTTCTTAGCGCAGTTGTCTGAATTAGTGTGTCGGCAACCGACTGTTTGTTTCTCTGTGTCGAGCGGATGCAGCGGTGTGTGGGAGGCTTTAGCGTTGCGCATAGGTATTGTCCAACGGTTAGCTTGCCACTGATAAGTCGGGGTATCAGTGGAATTTTTCTTGTACCATAACGTGGTGTAATTCGCCTTCCAATGTCTTGAGTTGTTCGAGAAATCGATCCGGGTGCCGGGGCGCAAATTGGGTTATTTTCTCCTGGTAGTACTGAATCCCAGCAAGAAGGTTCTGGACGAACTCTCGAAAGCTCTTCTGCGCGGGCGGGCCACCTTTATTTGCTGCGGGCACAATCCAGCGCTTCAAGTAGTCGATGTTCACGGCCAGTTCGTTGATGAACATGTGGGGACGCGCGTTTTCGTCGATGAGAGAAAGACGCCCGTAGATGTGATCGACCATCTCGCGTAGGTTGGTGCGGCGACGGAAATAGACGACGTTTGGGCCAGGGCAGATGGCAGGGGGCACATTGGCATCGATGCCGTACTTGCGCAGGGCGCTGCCCCCGAGTTCATGGCAGATGCACGATTTTCCGGTGACGTGATCCACCTCCTCCAGGGTGACTTCCGCACCCTTCTCACGCAAGGCCGAAAGCTGCTGCTGCTGGTATTCCTGGGAGGCCAGGCAGAGCGGTGCATCCGTGAACGATTTATCGAAGCGGAGAAATCCCTTCGGGCAGGGAGAACCGGGGTTTCCTTCATCGAGTCGCTTCCGGCGAGCATCTTCGCTTGGAGAGGTGCGCAGGTTCCAGAACGGGACACCAATCGGGGAACTGTCGCTCAAGTAAACGTCACCCGGTCCACACGTGATGAGTCTTTCGAGCAAGTCGTCATCAACGGCGGTCACATCCGGAGCCAGGAGAAACGGGGTGGCCCAGCCGGTTGCATCCACCCCATAATGGGTGAGCAGCATGTCATGTTCAGCCGCAGTCCCAATGCCGCCCTGCACGGTGACGCGAATGGGCAAAGCCGCCGCAGGGACAGGAATTCCCTTGCCCTGCCAGAATTCCGCGCACGTTTTCCAGAGCGATTCCGCCAGTTCGTGTCGTTTCTGCTTAAACTCCTCCAGGATAGGCCCCATCAATTGGCCGCCGCACGGAAAGGCGTGGCCCCCGCAGTTTAGGCCCGATTCGATCCGGAACTCGGAGATCCACAATCCGCGCTTGGCCAGATAGCGGCCCTGAATGGACGCAGACCGGAAGTCGCTTACTTTCAGAATGATTCGCTTTTTCAACCACCCCTGCGCATTGGGCAGGAAGTCCGGGAACTCGCTGGCGTAGGCGTAGAGCCGTTGGTTCATCCCCGCCGAGAACACAATCGCCGAATCCAGATCGCTTTGCGCGTAGCCGCGAAGCGCCGCGATGGCGTCGCGGAATGCGGGCGGCAACGGAGCCCCGCGCGGGTAGCAAATGGCATCAAGCTTGGTCATGATGTGGACATTGAT
>Ga0182030_10025716_pt1 | contig 10701 bp, 7 predicted proteins | sample 812S3MmetaG_FD_121299 | JGI IMG/M metagenome (GOLD analysis project Ga0182030, IMG submission 121299) | Permafrost microbial communities from Stordalen Mire, Sweden - 812S3M metaG (Illumina Assembly) | ecosystem: Environmental > Terrestrial > Soil > Wetlands > Permafrost | place: Sweden... | reverse complement strand
TTGACAAGGTGCCCGAAGATCGTTTCGCCCAGACCCGCGATCTATCCAAGTTGGACCGAGGTAACTTGCTAGATTTTCACACTATTGGAATCTGACGATGAGAGTTATAGCCCTCGACTGATGATTGTCAAACGGACTCAAATGGGTTGCCTTAGATCTGTGACCCTTGCGAGTTGCCCAGATGCGATAATCGTCAGAACCGTTCACTCGCTTGAACGTAAATTTACCACCCCGGTCTGTAATGTATGAGAAGACGACCTTTGTCTCCTCGTCGTCGAATTGTACAACAGCTCTTCGCAGAGGCTCCCCATGCTGGTCGGTAACAATCCCAGTTATATCTCGCGTTGCACTTTGAGCCTGCAGAGATGAGTTGAGTAAGGCCACAAAAAATGAACAAGCACCAATCAGGAGCGCCTGTTTCCATTTTGATGAATTCGGTGAAATCGGAGAAGCTGACATTGAGGTATCTTCGACCATTCTCTTGGGAAAGCGGGGACGTTTGGTAAGCAGGTCGCGAGCAACTCATAACATCTTTACCGACGTGAGAGTTCATCATGTAGAGCAGATGTCAACCACCGGATGATGGACGCGCCTTCATCCAGTGGCTAACTTAAGTCGTCGACTGACGAGCACACTTGAAGCTTAGTAGTTAACCTCAATGAGGTTGGTCACAGATGCCACACCTGGGGCCGCGAATGCTGCATATTCAGCATCCTCGCGCTCCGTCCATGAATGAACCTTCCCGCGCAAGGTTACGATATTGCCTACAGCTTCAACACTGATCTTGTCAGAGTCGATCTGGGCGTCTCGCTTGAGGGCATTCTCGATCTTGAGCTTTACCTCAACCGCCGTCGCCTTGGGAGTCAAGACAATCTCGTTCACGACATTCTTGACACCGAGCAAGGATCGAACAACACGCTCAGCCTCCGTGCGCTGATACTGCCACTCTGCCGTCCCTGTAAGAGTGACCCAACCATTCGCGACCATGGCCTTGATCGTCTTCGGTGTTTGAAAATTCCACGTCAACTGATTTGAGGCAGCCAAAGCAATATCCTCGTCTGAACGCTTACTTTCAAATGGAAGATCTACAACGATTTCACTTGCGACTGCCGTGACATTGAAAACCCGAAGCGCAGCACGTTCCGCAGCCCACTTCTCGTAGAAACTTCCGACATGCCCGTCAAGTTCAACAACTCCCTTGTTGACTGAGACGCCGATCTTGTCTGCACAAACACTGGGTTCCCAACGCAGTTCCTGTTCAACATCATTCTTCAATTCATGTGTCGCTATCATTCTTGGTCTACCTTTCACTGGGCCGTTCTTGGTGGTTGAACGTTCGTTTTCCCAAACCGCAGGATCATGCATAAAGGCTCTCATTCAGTGTGAGGTTAATCTGGTTCCTTCGACACACTGAAAATCCGAGAATGATAATGGAGCTGGCGGAGGGTCTCAACCTTACCTACAGAGATACTTCTTCACTTCTAGACTGCTCTCCAATCCTTGCGTTCATCTGCCGGTAGGTCCTGTGGCTCTTCTTGAGCCTCCGAGTCATGGCCTCGCTCTTTGGTAGGATCACTCTCTACTGGCACAGGTTTGCGAGCACGTTCCAAATCTTTTTCGTAGTCAATGCCCCCAAGAGTCTGGCGAAAGATCTCTACTCGCTGGTTGGATGAATAGGCGGAGAGTTTGGTGAGGGCTGCCAAGAGATCTGAGGTGGAAATACGCCGCTCAACCGCCTCGTCATACAAAGGATCATCCAGGACAACTTGAGCTGCTCCGATGATCAGAACTCGAGCTAGGGGCCATTGTCGGCGTACGTCTTCGGCCAAGTTGCGAAGGCCTATAGAACCGAGGCTATCGCTCAACACCGCCAGATGCATTGCCACGAATCTCAAATCGAAAACTTGCTTACGAGTGCTGGCCGTCGCAACATGGTATCCGGAATTAGACAGTTGGAGAGTCCGCATCGACAGTGGCTCAGCGTCAGCCTCGGCCAGAAGCAGACGCGTCCTTAGAGGACGGTTGGGGACAATGGTCAATTGCCTCGGGAGGTTTGATAGCGGATGATCCACTTCCAAGTGTTGAGATACGTTTGGCATAGTTGCAACCCTCGTGAGATAGCTTTGACTCTCGCTTCATATTCATCCTTAACCACGATACAAATATGTGTCCTTGAGACCACTGTTTTGGCCAGACACGTCGAGTAAGACAACCTAGGAAGCAGTCGCGATGATTTGAAGCAGCCAAGGTCCGGACTCTCACCCAAGTTGGGCTAGTGAGTGACGTATCCGATTGCTCAGAATATATCCCTGCCGGGTGGAACTCTGGTGTTGACGTAAACGGAGCAAGACTGTGGCGAGTCGTCGAACTAGTCTTGCCTCAATCACTTTTCGCTGCTCAATGAACTGTGCCCCAAAGCAGTCAAGTGGCCGCAGCCGATTCACCTCAAGTAGACCGGAGTCGTAAATGTCGATAATGGATTCAGTTGTTGCAACGTTTGACACTCATGAGCAAGCAGAGTATGCCATCAAGGAACTCCAGGAAGATGGCATTGATATGAAGAGCCTTTCTATCGCTGGCAAGAACACACACACCGACGAACATGTTGTTGGTTACTACAATGCTGGAGACCGGGTTAGATTCTGGGGCAAAGAAGGAGCTTTCTGGGGTGGGATCTGGGGACTTCTCTTTGGATCGGCGGCATTCGCCATTCCCGGAATCGGCCCCATCCTCGCCGCGGGTCCGTTGGTCGCATGGATTGTGGCCGGCCTTGAAGGTGCCGTAATGGTGGGTGGCGTAAGCGCACTCGGAGCCGGACTGATGAGCATCGGAATCCCAAAAGACAGCGTCATCAAGTATGAGACGGCATTGACAACAGACAAGTACTTGCTTGTTGTTCATGGAACTCCGGAGGAAGTGGAAAAGGCGAAGAATATCATCGCGGATACTACTCACTCTTCGTACACCGTGCATCATGAACCGGTCCTCGCTGGACAAAGCCACTACGGCAACTACTAAGGTTGAGTGTTGCGTCAACCGTCGTCTCTGAAGAGGCAGCACTGTCTAGGCTGCTGCCTAAGTCGACAATTGAAGCAAGAGCTACATCGTTCGTCCTTTCCCTTGCTTGCACGGGGTACTTTCTCGGCAGCCACGTGATCCTGCCCGAAACGGAGTTACTGCCCATGAATTTGGAAGAACTGAAGTCTACTGCCAAGGCCCTGGTCGCCGACGATAAAGGCCTACTTGCAATGGACGAGAGTACGCCTACGTGTAACAAGCGCTTCGCCGATGCCGGAATACCGCAGACAATAGAGGCACGGTCCGCATACCGCGAGTGGATCGTTGCAACTCCGGGCCTCAACGATTCGATTAGCGGCGTGATCCTCTATGACGAGACGATTCGACTGACAGTGTCGGGCGGAAGATCGTTTGTGCAACTGGTCACAGACGCAGGAATTATCCCTGGGATCAAGGTTGATCTTGGAGCCAAGCCATTAGCAGGTCACTTCGGCGAGAGAGTTACAGAAGGACTGGATGGGCTGAGAGAACGTCTCAATGAATATGCGCGCATGGGCGTTCGCTTTGCCAAATGGCGCGCCGTCATTGCGATCGGCAATGGAATTCCCAGCAGAGCCTGCATCGAGAGCAACGCTCTCCTCCTGGCGCTGTATGCCTCCTTGTGCCAGGAGGCGGGCCTGGTGCCCATAGTCGAACCTGAAGTGATCATGGACGGCGACCATTCGATGGAGCGTTGTTCGGTAGTGACAGAGGAGGTTCTCAGAGCTGTTTTTGCAAGTCTGGATACGCAGAGGGTGGCGCTGGATGGGATGATTCTCAAGCCAAACATGGTCTTGCCAGGACTCAGCTGCGCAGAACAGCCTAGCCTTGACCAGGTAGCCGCTGCAACGGTCACTTGTCTTAAGAAAGCCGTTCCAATCGATGTTGCGGGAATCGCATTTCTATCGGGCGGGCAGTCGAGCAGGTTGGCATCAGAACGGCTAAACACGATGAATTTCCTATGTAGGGCAGACCTGCCTTGGCCGCTGGCGTTTTCTTTCGCACGCGCCATCCAGCAGCCAGCTCTGGAAATTTGGAAAGGCATTGAGGCCAATGTACCGGCGGCACAAATGAGTCTGAACCACCGGGCTCTGTGCAATAAGGCCGCGCTTCATGGCAACTACACAGAATACTTAGAGACCCACTAGTCGTTTGAAGTGAGTGACCCGGCAGAGCAAGTCCACGAACGTTCAGTTAACGCCATCCTCAAGAAAGAGAGAACTACTTGCACGAGAGCGGCCAAAACGATCCGGGTCCATACTGGAAACGTGCTCACCGCGATTGGCGGTTTTGGGTTGGTGTCCTGCTGATGTCTTTGGCCCTTGTTATCTATGTGATGAGCGATAATCTTGCCTTCTTGCCTCATTCATAACGACTCCACGCAAACACACATACAGCTTGACTGCGGCTTCTATGCAGTTGAGTTGTCATAGTGCAACATGATCATCGACCTTGGGTTGACTAGGTAGCTAGCGCCCTGCACCGGGACCCCTTCATTTTGCGTCACAAGATCGTTTGGAGATTGGAGGGAAGTATCCATCAGACGGAGCCATCCGCGGCGTGAATCTCCCGTCACAGGAGGCAAAGTAAACGCCAACACCTGCCAGTAAGAGTTAATTGCGACATATCGAACCTGGTTTAGCCTTGGACTCCGTAACGTCAAAGCAATGCTGTGGGAGTCCTTGCCCCAATCGGGTTTACCGAGTTCGATGCCGTGCCATTCGATACGGGCCCTGGTTAAATATTCTTCGAGGCTAAGGCCGCCAAACTCGGATCCCTCATCGAAATTGATTCGATGTCGATTCATTTTCTGAACGAAGCGAAGTAAATCTGCATTCACCTCACAAAGCCCCCAGTCAAGCCAACTCATTTCATTGTTCTGGCAATACGCATTATTGTTCCCCACCTGTGTTCGGCGCATTTCATCTCCCATTAGGAGCATTGGCGTCCCGATGGAAAGCAGAGTGAGGGCGAGAAGATTTTTTACCTGCCGTTTTCTAAGCTCGTTTACTTCAGAATCAGTAGAGACTCCTTCCGACCCACAGTTCCAACTGAGGTTGGCGTTTGTACCATCACTGTTGAGTTCATGGTTTGCCTCATTATGCTTGACGTCGTAGGACACGAGGTCGTTGAGCGTGAATCCATCATGACAGGTGGCAAAATTGATGCTCTGTCCTGCTGGTCGGTTGCCAGACCCATAAAGATCGAGGCTCCCCGAAATCCGCTCACGTAGCTTGGTTACAGTATCGCGATCTCCCTTGACAAAGGCTCGTATGTCGTCGCGAAATTGCCCGTTCCATTCCTTCCACCTATCCCCGCCGAAGCTACCAACTTGATACAAGCCACCTACATCCCATGCCTCTGCCAAGAGTTTGGTGGATGCCAGAGTTGGGTCGGAATCTATATCCCACAGGATCGGTGGATTTGCCATTGGCTCGCCGCTTTCGTTCCGTGAGAGGATCGACGCAAGATCGAAGCGAAATCCGTCTACATGCATCTCTGAAACCCAATACCTAAGGCTGTCGAGAATCAATCGCTTCACGATGGAGTGGTTAGCCTTGAGAGTGTTGCCTGCGCCGGCATAGTTGGCGTAGGTGGCCTTGTTTCCGTTCAGAATGTAGTAGTAGCTGTTCTCCAATCCACGAAAGCATAACGTGGGTCCATGTTCATCTCCCTCAGCAGTATGGTTATAAACGACATCGAGAATGACCTCAATGTCAGCTCGATGCAATGCCTTAACCATGGTCCTGAATTCGTCTAGGCATGCGAGCGAGTCCGGTCGCGTGCAGTATCCAAGATGCGGGGCAAAGAAAGACACCGGACTGTACCCCCAATAATTGCTCAAACCGATTGGAGCGTCCTGCATATCGAACTGAAAGACCGGCATCAGTTCGACAGCGGTTATACCTAAGTCCTGCAAATAGGGAATTTTCTCGATCACTCCCAGATACTTTCCGCGGTTCTCTTCCTTGACGCCGGATGAAGGGTGTCGCGTAAAGCCAGCGACGTGCATTTCATAAATGATGGTCTTGCGAAAGGAATGATCGAGCGGCTTATCGCCTTCCCAGTCGAATCTATCCAAGTTGGCTACCACACTCTTCATCGACGTGGCAGCATTGTCGCCGGGCTGTGAGGCTCTTGCTCGACTGTAATCGGGACCAACATGAATGCTCTTCGCGTAGGGATCAAGCAGGATTTTCTCAGGATCGAACCGCAGACCATTTTGAGGGTCTTGTGGCCCATCGACGCGATATCCGTAGATCTGTCCGGACACTACTCCCGGTACGAATATGTGCCAATAATGCGAAGTCTTATTGAGAGTCGAGTCGAATGGAATCACCCGAGTTGTAAGTGCATTGCCTACATCGTCAAACAGGATTATCGTCACCTTCGTCGCGTGTGCTGAGAAGAGACTAAAGTTTGTTCCGCCACAGATGACAGTTGGACCGAGTGGATAAGGGAGGCTCACATATTGCGACGGAGTGGCCGAAGGGTTGTCGTTCGACAATGTTGGAGATTTGGCCATTTCGATCCTGTTGGGATGGTTAGTTCTAAACTGCTGCTTCGAGGAGTTGTGATCAGTGCGAAGAAGTCGGAAGGTTCACTTTGACTACGAGCAACCTCGAGCGAAGAGGAGAAAGAGTAGGGAGCAAGCTATGGACGCAGCAATTCCATAAGCTGCGATTGGAGCCCTGCGGCTGTATCCGGCTGCGGCCTTACTGTTCTGTTGGGGATCCAATGGGTTGTAGAGGATGCTGAAGGTTTCGTTCTGCTCTACGGCAACTGGGGAATTGAACTGATCGCTGAAGGTCTTGCCATGGGCGTAGTAAGAAAACGAGATGAGAAATTGCTCTGATGGCGAGAACATCCCCAGGCTGAATGTGTGCATCCGGGCAAACTCAAAGTGACAGGAAACAACCTTGGCTTCGGTCTCCATCCATGGATACGAGGGTTTGGCAAACGGCGAGGGATTTGAGGCTTCATCTACTATCGTCTGGACATTCCATTTCATTGTTCGCTCACCTTTGCCCACCGAAGTTTCCAAAAAACTCAGTGCTGCCAAAGAATCTGACCAGACTCGAGAGGGACACACAAATCACGATGCTGAGGAACGATCCTGACTGTGTAGTCGCTAGATGGCCTACTTGAATCAACCTGAATTGAATAGTGAATGACACCATCAGGATCCAAGTCTGGCGCACGCTGTGCCTTCACCAGGTAAAACTCATGTCCTGAAACGGGAGTGGCATAGAGTTCCACATCAAAATCCTCAGGGACTAACTCGCCGGGCCAGACTTCAATCCTGAAGCAGAGAAAACCATCCTGCGTGTTTGAAATTACGTCGACGATCCGCACACTACTCCAGTGCGTGTTGACCTTCTGTCGCCAGGAGAGTCCGTCCAACCCTAGTTCGCTATTGTTGGCCGCCCTTTGCTTGTAAGCGGAGGCCGCAGGAATGTAGTGATCCTCGGTATACTCCCGAATTGCCCGGCCAGCAGAAAACTGAGGCGTGAGCCGAGCCATGCTCTCGCGTATGCGTCCAAGCCATTTTGCCGGCAACGCCGACTCACCTTGCGCGGAGACCGATCGCTCATAAAACTCAGGAACGACTTCGCGCTCAAGCAAACTGTACATGGCCTCTGCCTCTGTGGCATCCCAGCCTGGGTCTTCTCCGTGCTCCGCGCCATCACCGATAGCCCAACCAACCTCTGGTGCATAGGCCTCCGCCCACCAACCGTCGAGCTCGGAGAAATTGAGACCGCCGTTCACCAACACCTTCATCCCGCTCGTTCCGCATGCCTCCCAGGGACGTCGAGGAGTATTGATCCAAAGATCGACGCCGTGGACAAGTTCCTGCGCCAGGAGCATGTCGTAGTCGCTTAGAAAGATAACGTGCGAACGCACCTGTGGACGCTTGATGAAGTCATTCCATTCTCGAATTAACGCCTGGCCAGGCTGATCCTGAGGATGAGCTTTCCCTGCAAGAATCAGTTGGAAAGGGCACTCTGAATTCGAGAGGAGGCGAATGAGGCGCTCCGGATCATGCAAGAAAAGATTGGGACGCTTGTAGGTCGCAAATCTGCGTGCGAAACCTACTGTCAGCACACTCTCATCGAAGAGGACCTCCGCTAGTTCTGCACTCTCGCCTTGGGAGGTGAGTTGAACGGCATAACGCTTGCGTACGAAATCGACAAGCGCTCTTCGCCCCAGACTACGCATATGCCAGATCTGTTCGTCAGTGAGTTTGCGGATTGCTTCGTCTACGGGACGATCCTCATGCCAGCGCTTCTGACCGCAAGCTGTTGTCCACAATTCGTCCGCATCTGCCGAATCCCAGCTTGGCACATGGATGCCGTTGGTGACGTGACCGATCGGCACTTCCTGCTGCGGCCAACGCGGAAACAGTGGCTGGAATATCTGCCTGCTTACCTGCCCGTGAAGTCTGCTCACTCCGTTGACTCCGCCACTGCCGCGAACCGCGAGATAGGCCATATTGAATGGCTCTGCGTTGTCTTCCGCGTTCTCCCTTCCCATCGCGAGTAAAGTCTCAACGGAAATATTCAATTCCTCTTGCGCATAATGGCTCAAATAGTGGCGCATAAGGTCCGGACTGAAGCGATCAAACCCTGCCGTGACCGCCGTGTGGGTAGTAAAAAGATTTCCCACCCTGGTGACGGTCAGGGCAAGTTCAAAGGATACTTTCTGGCTTTCCATGTAGGATCGCGCACGCTCAAGCACCGCAAACGCTGCGTGCCCCTCGTTGAGATGACATACCTCCGGCTTCAGTGCTAGCGCTTCCAATAAGCGCCAGCCGCCGATGCCGAGAACAATCTCCTGCTTGAGCCGCATTTCCGCGTCGCCACCGTAGAGCTGGCTTGTGATTCCTCGATGCGCTGCGCTGTTTGCGAAATCATTTGTGTCTAGCAGATACAGCTTTGTTCTTCCTACTGAAACTTCCCAGCATCGTACCCACACTTTGGATCCCGGCATTTGAATCGAGAGTCTAAGCCACTCGCCGTTCGCATGGCGGAGAGGCCGGATGGGCATTTGGCCTGGATCGTTGACCGGATACAGAGCTTGCTGATTGCCATTCGAATCAAACGCCTGGCGAAAGTATCCTTGTCCGTACAACAAGCCAACGCCGACTACTGGAATTCCAAGATCGCTTGCCGCCTTCATCTGGTCGCCGGCAACATTGCCAAGTCCGCCAGAGTAGATCGGCAGGGCCTCACTCAACATAAACTCCATGCTGAAGTAAGCAGCGATGGATAGGTCTGAATTGAGGTGCTTCCTCTGGAACCATTGGTCAGTTGTGTAGGACCGTCGATTCTTACCAACCACCTCATCCAAACGCTTGCGGAAGGCTGGCAAGGCAAGTGCTGCTTGGATCTTTTCTTTCGAAACGGTTTGTAGAATCACCCACGGATTTTGTGTCGATTCCCATGTCTCCTGGTCCAGAATTTGCCAGAGTTCGTCGGATGCATGGTTCCAGGACCAGTGCAGATTGAGGGCGACTTCTGCCAGATCTCCGACTCCGTCGATCTTCGACCATACCGTTACAGATTTGGGATCAATCATTCTGTTGGTCCTCTTTCTGAGATGCTGGAGCGCTTCCCAGATTCGACAAAGCCTGCATCACGATGCTCTCAGCCTCGGCCTGGATCTGACGCAAATGTTGCTCGCTCTTGAAGCTTTCGGCATAAATCTTGTAGATCTCTTCAGTGCCGGAAGGACGGGCAGCGAACCAGCCGTTCTCCGAAGTCACCTTCACTCCGCCGATAGGGTTGCCATCTCCTGACGCATCGGTTTGGACGGAAACAATGCTCTCCCCCGCCAGGTTTGAGACCGCGATATCCACTTTCGATATCCGACAGAGGAGTTCCTTTTGTTCGGTCGTTGCGGCCGCGTCTGTCCGTTCATAGAAAGACGTGCCGATTTCCTTCGTCAATCTCCGGTAGATATCTCCAGGATCTTTGAGTTTGGCTGTCATTTCGGCTGCCAGGAGAGCAGCAATGATCCCATCCTTATCCGTCGTCCACACGCGGCCATCCATACGAAGGAACGACGAACCAGCACTCTCCTCGCCTGCAAAGCCTAAATCTCCGCTTATAAGCCCATGAACAAAGTATTTGAAACCTACGGGAACCTCGTACAGATTTCGACCGAGCTTGCGCGTTACACGATCAATCATGCTGCTACTAACGACCGTCTTTCCTACTGCTGCTTTCGGGCCCCATTCTGGGCGATGCGTGAATAGGTATTCAATGCAGGCAGCAAGATAATGGTTCGGTGGCAGCAGTCCATGGTTCTTGGTCACAATTCCATGGCGGTCATGATCCGTATCGCACGCAAAGCAGATGTCGAAGTGATCCTTCATCGGGATGAAGGACTGCATGGCATAAGCCGAGGACGGGTCCATGCGAATCTTTCCGTCCCAGTCGAGAGTCATGAACCGGAATGTAGGATCCACGGCATCATTGACCACTTTGAGATTGAGTCCATACCGCTTAGCGATTGGCTCCCAATAATGCACCCCCGCGCCGCCCAGGGGATCAACCCCAATCGTGATACCAGAGTTTCGGATTGCTTTCAGGTCGATCACTGAGTCAAGATCGGCTACATACTCTGTAAGGTAGTCATGCT
>Ga0182030_10025714_pt1 | contig 10701 bp, 9 predicted proteins | sample 812S3MmetaG_FD_121299 | JGI IMG/M metagenome (GOLD analysis project Ga0182030, IMG submission 121299) | Permafrost microbial communities from Stordalen Mire, Sweden - 812S3M metaG (Illumina Assembly) | ecosystem: Environmental > Terrestrial > Soil > Wetlands > Permafrost | place: Sweden... | reverse complement strand
GTTTATAGAGTAGAGTCCATTTAAAGTATCAATGGATCTTATAGTAATTGGATTGAATTGAATTTCTATATTTATATCCATCCCAAAAGTACCAAGTATCAGATCATTCGTAGTTCTGCCAAATACTAGAGTACCGTAAGTTCTGGCAGTAGTTCTAAGTTTTAAACTATAACCATCACACAAATTTGATGTATTTACTTGGAATACCTGCAAACCATCATCCATTGTAATTCCTATGCTTAATATTCCATTGGCTATCTGCAGACTGGTTAATACTGGAATAAAGCCATCGTAGACAACGAAATTAGCATCACAAAATATACCTGACAAATTCCCTGGATTGATCAGAGGATAGTCAGATTCGTTGTTTTGCCAGTTAGTTACACCTAGATTCATAATCAGCTATATTGTGCCCAGCCAGTCCATTCAGGGGTTGTTGCACCTGATAGAGGAGTATAATAAGTATTGCTAGGGTTGATTGGTGGTAGATTGACAGGTTTGCATAGGTTAGTCAAGTCCAGTCCAGGAGTAGTGAACTGCCAGACCGATATTCCATTTATGGTAGTATAGGTTATTTGCAGAGGAGCTATGGCGCAGATGTTTATATTGTTATTGCTGTCTGGAACTACTCCGTTTATACCACCTATAATCAGATTATCACAAGTCAAGTATTCAGCATTAGTATCCCGTCTAGATTGAATTGCACCAGGATCAATCACTGAAATGTTTATAGTACTGGAGGCATCAACGGCCAAAGAGCTGCTGGTTAAACTTATTCTACCGGTTAAATAATTTCCTTTTATAGCTAGATTGGTTACTGCCGGTGGTGGAATAATGGATAGACAGCTTCCTTCCACCAATCCATTTGTATTGTTAAACTTAAAAGATTGAAATGACTTCGTACTCTCTAGGTTGCCAATTGTTACATTACCGATAACTCCACCAGTATTATAGCTCTTTATTAATATAGATTGATTGGAGTCGGTTAGCAGTGAGCTGGCATATCCGATCGGGCCGTTTGATCCGCTTAAAGATACACCAACTACATAATTCTTGGTTACAATCTTATCTATATAAACATCTAGATCAGAAGCTACGCAAGTAAGCCTCAACCCTACTATAATATCAGTAGGCACAGATTGATTATTAAAATCGATATAACCTTGACCAGCCCTAAAAGGATATTGTCTTTGCCAGTTAGAAATTATGAAATTGGGTTGCATTATAAAGTTATGGTTACAGATTTGCTGGAAGAACCACTAGACCCAGCACCGTTAAATGTAAATGTTTGTGCGCCAGTAGTTGAAATAGGATAAGAAATGGATAACTCGTATTGATTCGTATTAGTATAGTTTAGAACAGTGGAACCAAATCCAAGGCCAGTCAAGGTATGCTTTACTTGATTGAACATGGTTGCGCTATTAACTAAAGTATATCCTCCTGGTAAAGTAACTGACAAAGAAGTTGAGCTGGAACTAGGCTGGGTAGGATCAATGAAATTTAAAGCAAAAGTAATTAATTTAACTCCGTTTATAATTTCATAGGCATAAGAAAGAGTATAGTTAAAAGTAGTAGGGTCGGTTGGAAATACATATCCACTAACCCCTTCGGAACAAGCTAAAGCCAGAGTAATATCATTTAAATCACTGCCAGTATTTACTGTGCTAGAAGATTGTTGGGCCACAAAACCTGCAAAGATAGTATTGTTGCATTTAATTTGTCTAGATATGGTAGAAGAGTTGGTGACGGTTTTTATATTATCAGCAATGATGTAAGTTGAATTGGCTTCCAGGCTAAAAGTAGAGCTTCCAGGGAAGTTTACCGTAACGGTTACACTTAAAGTAGGGCCCGGGTTGTAGATGCCATAAGTTATGTTATGATGTTGTACGGAAGAAGTGGTAATGGTGTCTGATTGAGCTATAATGTAAGGTAACACAGGAGCAGCCAATAAAGCTTGAGCAGCGTAGTAATTGTTTAAGAATGTAGAATAATCAGATTCAGCGGTTGAGGCTAGGGTATTTAATTGATTAGTTCCATCAGTCACCCGGTTAAGATAGTTTGCAAAGTTGACTAGTGAAACCGGCAGGCATTCAGATAGACAAGAATTAGATAAATATAAGGCAGCCGGACCGCCATATGTAGCAGAATAACATTTATCAGTCTCCAGGAATATATTTCCTATGATAGTAGGTGAAGTATTGTTAATGGTTAAAATATCCAAAGGATTACTAATACAACCATCATATAATCCTGTGCCTAATCTGCTGGCTACGTTAGTTTGAACTATATTACCGGTTATATCAAATTCAGTATTGGCTCCTTCAGCAAGATTAACCATGCCAGAATTTATAGTTAATAATGTACTCGGAGAAGAATTAGGCAACGTATTAATGAAGCTGATTGAATTAACTCCTAAACTAACTAGTCTAATACAGGATATGCAAAGAAGGTTAGTGGAATCAAAAGTACAAAACCCAGTAGTGTATGATATGGATGAAAAATAATCTGTTAACGCCGAAGAATCAATGTCTACTTTTAATAGTTTATGATTGTCAGTTGATCTTACACTATAAGTATTTATACCAGAACCACTTGCTGAAATTATAAAAGTATCAATACCAGTAAATGTAAAGACCCAGTTGGTATTAAGATTTACTTGAATAGAAGAGAGTTTTACATTCCCAGTAGTTCCATTAAAGATGGATAACTGAGCGTCTATAACTATATTATTTGGCAGCTCGCCATTAACTACACTATCTGACCAAACCAAAGTGGCGTTATCCTTGAATGGATACCGCATCAAGGCACATTCTTGTTGATAATCTAGGGATTGTAGAGTCATCTTTTAACATGCGCAAGGATAATTTAACAGGGCTGCGGCTTGGTTGATGGCGGCTTGAAGAGTGGTTGTAAAATTCTTAATTCCTAGAATACTACTCTCCAATCCATTTACCTGGGTAGTCAGTGTATCTATGGCTGCGCATCCCAGACAAGGCTGACCACATGAATCTGATATTACCAGACCATATTGGGCGGTGTCAATAGTTACGCAGGATTGTGGGATTAAAGTAAAGTTTCCGTTTGAATCAGGTGAAATTCCATTAATAAACCTGACTGGCTGGGGAATTGCTCCGCAGTTTTTATTCAGCCCCAGGTTTTCACCAGCATCCATATAAATTACACCAGATTGATTTCTAAACTGGATATTGCTATTTCCTTGCATTTGGATATAACCTGACAATACTGCGTTATTGCCTTTAGCATCAGAAAAAGACATCCAGCTAATTCCAGTATTACCAGGACCATATACTTTCATTAATAGTTCTGTATTATTAATGGAGAATGTAAAGTCCCCACTAGGAAGATCAGCCAAGTCATCTGCACTACCTATAGTAATCATTCCGGTGCTAGTAGGAAAAGCAACTCCAGAGTTCATGCTAAGATCTGTATTATAATCAGACAATGGCAGGGTAGTTTGAAAAGTGCCGAATACCCCGATTCCATTAGCGCTTATTTCTATCAATAAACTGCTGGAGTTGCAGTTTATTCTGGAGATATATAAGTCTGGTGAATCATTACCGGTGGCGCATAATGATAAATCTACTATTAAAGAATTAGGGATAGTAAATAAACCATCATCGCTTACCCTGCCTAAACCATCTTTTATAGGGTAGTTTCTGACTGAGTTTAGATTTAAGTAGTCTAGATTAGCCATAACCTGCTTAGTTGGATGGGAAGATTGTATTTCCTGAATTAAGCCATAATCCACTTCCACCACTATTGCTTGAAATTGAACTACTCATAGGCCCATTTGCCCCCATAGCCCACAATACTCCAATTATTCCTATATAATTTGAATTAGCACCAGCAGACAGCCTGGCAAGTCTAAAGTTAACATAAGCACCAGCAGTCAAATTACTAGCTGGAATTGTAAAGAAAGGATTGCCTCCAGAATCAGCCACCACTATACCTTGAGTCAAAGGCTGAAATAATGAACCAGGAATTGTAACTGTATTAGAAGTGTAAGCAGATGATATTGTATTTCCGGCGCTGTTCACAGTATAATCAAATTCAATTCCTATTCCATTGCTGTTTGCTGTATTATTATCAGCAAAACCTATTAGCCCTATAATAAGGCTGGTGTTAGTAGGAATCACATCAGGTAATCTAAATTTACCGATGAACCCTATCATTTGATTAGCCGCAGGTAATTTAAGTCTAAGATAAGAATTAAGTCCTTTATAAACTAGATCCGCTTCTTCAGGCTCAATATCTTCCACCTCACCACTTAAAGCATAATTTGAAAGAGAAATAATAGTTTGACCCAGGGTATTTTCGATATTTAAACCAGGTCCGGCAGCTATGCTATTTATTACTGGAGCTGTTGTCACTGTCAATACACCAGCAGTCGGGTCAAAAGAAAGGCCTTGTACCGTTGAACCAATTCCGGTGGCGCTTATTGGATTTAGATTTAGATTTAGTTTCAGCTCAAGATCCCCAGTAGCAGCAGGCAATCCATTTATATCAGTCACCACTACAGAAGAATTAGCGCTTTTTAAACTAGTAACTACACTAGCAGCATAATTTGGGTTTAGTTTGGTAATGTATATCTGTAATACTTGGTTGTTGGACCAAGGCAGGTTATTACTGGTATTCTGGCACCACCAGATACCATTTTCATCTACTGTATATAATCCAGTAGCATGATCTGTATCGTATTGGATTAATAAACTTCCATTAGCAAACAGCATCGTATACGTAGACGGATGAGCTGGTAGAGCATCTTTTAATAATATTGCGTGCTTTTGTTGTTCACCGGTAAGCCCACTAGCCAATATAGCGATATTAGATGGTAGATTATAATAGAATTGAGCTCCTGTAGGCGGTGTGATTCCTAAAACACTCGTAGCATCCGTGGCATTTACCCAGCCTACGGTAGTACTCATTACACTAGCCGCTGTAGCCGCTCCATAATTAATGGACCAAGTGCTGCCGCTAAGGGTAGGCGTGCCGGCAGCTGATCCAATAAGATATAGATGATAATTAAAGTAAAGCTGATTTAATGAATCTATATTAGGTGAGAGATAAATAGTATTAGACCCTAGATAATAACCTACAAAGATAGAGGCACCAGAAGGCAGAGTGCTTAATTTACCAGCTTCATTACTGGATAAATAGAGAGGACCTGGCAGTAAAACTCCATTTTCATTGCTAGCGGTGTCTAATAAAGCTTGAAAATTAATAGCAGGATCAGTAATCAATCCTTTAACATATACATCACCATAGTATAACCCAGATAACCCAGTTCCGGCATAAACTTGTTTAATCAATCCGAATACAAATGCACTGGGCTGGGGAGTTAAATGCGCTGGATTATTAGAGCCATTAAACCCTGCTAGAGCTGAATTCAATACTGCACTACCAGTAACGGTATTAAAGTAAACCGGAGTTCCTACCGCAAAACTGGATGACATTGGCTGGTTATAGCTCAATAATACAGATTTATCTGAATAACTGTTTAGTTGTTCAAACAGATATTGATCCCGGTTAGCCAATGTAGTGATAACCGGATTGACCGTAGCCGCGTTAACCGGTGAAACTCCATCAGTAAACTGCCCTACATTAGTATTCCAGGTAGTCATAATTATTAATATCAGCTAGTAGCTCTTAAAGTAATTCCCCAGGTAATCGCCAGACCAGTGCTGCTGCTGTATTGAATTGGTGTGAAAGAAATTCTTGAAAATAACATGTCACCAACCCCAGTAGCGCTGACCAGACCAAGACTGTTAATATAGGCATTGTTGGGTACTGTAGTTCCGGTGACATAAATTGTAAAATATACTAGATTGGAAGAATATCCAGCTTCATTGGCATAGCCTGGTGAGAAAGCCAATGGAACTCTGGAATAAGTGGAAAAACTGCTTATGGTATCTCCCGTGGTTACAGGAGGAACGGTAGAACCATCAGACACACTATATCCTACATAAATATGGGATAGCCCTACATTTTTATTCACTGGAGCCACACCACCAGTAATTGTAGCCACACCAGTAGCAGTAATTCCACTAGACGGTGCAGAGAAAGCTACAGTAGGTGGTGCCGCTATATAACCGGTGCCAGCATTTGTGATGGTAACTCCTGTAACCGTGGAATTAGTTATAGCAGTTGTTCCCGTAGCTGTAGTTCCAGAAGTAGGGGCGGAAAAGGTTATTGATGGTGCTGTAACATAACCTGATCCTGGATTGGTTACAGTTACACCCATAATCGCATTACTAGGGAAAGTAGAGACGTTAGGCCACGCAGAACTCCCTAAAGCTTGTGCCGTAATATCCGCGCCTTGTTTAGTAATTAGGTTAGATTTATCCAGCAATAGTTTCTCAATACCGTGTTCAGGAGACCATTGCCATATCCTGACCCTGCCAAAAGCATCTTTGTTTACAGTAAAGTCGGAATGTTTGTCAAGAAAGTCCATAAATTTATTCTATCAGCTTTATTCAGCTAATTCAATATGTTTAATTAACCACAGTCAAGCTGATTGTTCGATAGTCTTCTGAAGTAAGGCCTGCTGAAATAGTTCTGCTTAAAGTCATGTCATTGATTACTAAACCAGGTCCGGCAGCAGTTCCAAATTTAACATAGTCAATTTCTTGTGGCCCTGGTTTAAGGGTAGTACAGTAGTCGGGCACGGAGTTTATGTTGTTTACACTGATAATTTCGCCACCTACTTGAATATCACACAAGATCATTATGAATATATTAGGAGGCAAGGTTTCTTCGATGGCGTTGAAATATTGATAAAATAATGGTATTTGATCTAGTGTCTGAAATTTTATCCTTAATAATGCAGTAGTCGATTCTAGAAATGACTGGAATATAAAGTCTACTGGATTGATTAATACTGGATGAGTTGAATCGAAAGTAGCATTGGCATAGTTGGCGATTGCAGTAATGAAGTTAGGACTGCTGATTTGAGTTAAGAATGCTTTTACATCTGCTGGACAACCACTGACCGGAAAACTAACATTGCCATTTATATCCACCGTAACTAGTTCAGTGGTGTTATTAAAAGTTAAACCGCCACGATAACTCCCCAATAATAGAACTGGCGGAAGGGTGAATGGCAAATTTACTCTGCTATCCGGCCTTAATTCATTTCCTCCAAAAAACCAATTCTGAATGTCTAAGATTGAGGTAGTTGTGTTAGGTTTTATACTTATCTCGGACAACCACCAACTGTTTTCATTTACATTATCGAACAATTCCACGGCCTCCACCAGTACATCACCCGGATTAATAGTATATCCTATGGTAGCAGTGGATTTAGGAACATAAGCCAATGGATATCTATAGACATCGGTATCGGTAATAAATATCTGATAATCATTGTCCTGGGTAATACTTCTAATAGTCCCTGGTTTAGTAATGATTGGAAGACCTATGCTAGTAAGAGCCAAAGCCTTTATATCATTAATAGTAGGCCCATTAGTATAAAGCTGTACTATACTTTTTAATAATTCCTTTCCTTGTTTAGACTCAGGGACATTCAACCCAAACATGTACCCTATGTTATCCTTTAGATTGTCGGCGGCTATTTCAGCGTTATAACACCATAAAATCATTACTTCATCTTGGGTAGGGCCAGGTACTAAAATAGGATCTCCATCTACTGAAAGAATCGGATTACCTTGTACATCCAGTAAATAAGCGCCATTACCTTGATACATTACTGGGCTGCCATCGTTATTATAGACCAAAGCTGGGTTTACCCCTGGTTTAGTAAATGGGTCTTCATAAAAGAACAGTCTAGGTCCTTGAATTATCACATCTTGCCCAGCTACCCAGACAAAATTAGGATTTACTATTTGATCCACAATTATGCTTATGTTTTTTAGTTCTGCTGGCATTAATATATTGTAGGTATTAGGTGCTCCCGGAACCGAGTCACCAAATATACAATTAGCATCACCAAAATTAGCTGATTCACCAAACAGCAATGAGCTTTGGTTTAACTGAGAATGATAAATAAGAATAGGATACCAATTTCGTTTTTCAAATACTGATATATTTTTGCTGCTGTAGCTATTAATCATCTCCAGCATCAAAGTATAGTCTTGAATAGCTGAAAGAGCAGATGATACAGTCAAGGCTTTCAGCGCGTTTTTGTCTGCCCATACTTTTTGCCAGAAATAGCCTAAAGTACCGAACAGATAATTACTGTCCGTTGCTGGGGAAGCGGGATAGCTGGATGAGTTGTAAATCATTAATTTATCGTTATATTGATATTGGACAAACCATTATCATTGAAGTAAGTTATGAAAAATGCGGTGTTGGCAGCAGAAACTCCATAAGCTGGCAGTTCAGGAATGGTTAGAAAGTCAGTTCCCCTTATTATTACGTCTTGATCAGATACATCAGTACTTGAGGCATTGGAATAAGGAGCCAATATTCTTCCATTTAATACAATGGGTAGATCTACTCTAGAGATATTATAGTTGTGACATAGTTTGACTATTTGGCTTACTACAATAGGCTGCCCAGGTTCCAGCTCATTGATATAGTTAAATACATCTCCTTGAAGTGCCACGGTATCTACTTTAGGCCCAGTAGTATTGGCTATTAGAGATAATGATAAATTTACTATGCACGGAATAATACCTTTTACTAGATAATCAGCGCAAGGAGTACGATTGCTGCTGTTTAAAAATAATGATTGTATACTGGCTAAATCTGGTGGTGCGATTACTGTAACTTCAAAGGTAGGAGGTGTGCTGCCTTGATAAGCATACGAAACAACTACATGCGCGGTTTGATATACTGAGAATCTTGCACTAGCACTGTTATCTATAAAATTGGACGCACTAGTATCCCAGTTATAAGTTACGGAAAAAGGAAGTAGTGAAATTGTAACCGCCGAAGCGTCCTGGATATTGTCTATTCGGTAAAAACCTGGAGCATCGGTGGCAGGCATATCAAAATAATAGTTATGATTCACCGAGTCCCAAATACCGGTGTAACTTAATGTAGACTGTGTAATATTATTGGCTTCTTGAACGTATACATCCACACAGCCAGGCACTTTTATTCCTAAAGTAGGGCTGATGCTCCTTAGGTTTATGGAAGACAGTGAATCGGCCAAATAAAGTGATTTAAAGCCGGGATAATTAGCAGTTAGCTGGCTGGTAATACCTGAGTTGCTGAGTAGATTATTAGTGGATAATCCTAGTCTAAATCTAGCGATCAACTCTTTGTCGGTTTCAGTGTCCGCTCCAGCAGTAAAATTACCAGCAGCCACCGCACTTACAAATCCAGGTATTTGAGAAGTATTGGATAATATGAATTGAGAGCCATTGCTGATTGTTTGTTTAGCTCCAATTAAAGTAGCTTGAACGCTTATTTGGAATACATAGTTGCCATTCAATTGTTGCAGTGGAGTGTTTATTACCGTAGAAGCGGTTGTAGTGTAAGTGTAACCCAGATTTGGCTGGGTAAAGGTCAATCCTATTGGAATGGAATAAGTTTGATTCCTGGATACGGTTACCTGGATTATGCCTGAACTAGCCTGGCCTTGTTTCCTAATAATATTATAATTACTGGCAATTGCATCTATTATAGGATTAAAAGTATCAGTTGCACTGGCTAATACGGTTGCGATAGATTGGCTGGCGGATATAGCTTCCAAGTCATTATATACTTGGTTTTGCACCTGGCTTTCTATACCAATCATTAATTCATTAAACACACTGCCTGGCGATGTATCTATGTTGGGTGCCAGCGTTTGTATTAATGAGGTTAATCTAGCTGTGGTTTGGGCTAAGGTTTCTGGCATATTATTAATTTAACGGTAACGGAAGCACAAATTGCACTGTATCCCCCGCTTTGGTTATCAACTGGGCTGAAAAATTGACTGAATCTCCACTAGCTGCTACATTAGTTAATTGTACCGTAGACAGTTGTTCATCTAAAGATTGATTCAGGTTATTGTTTTGGTATGTCTTGAATGCTAGTATAACATTCCAACTATATAAATTAAAGATATGAGTTGCTGATTGTATATTATTATTGACTCCTCCCATTAAAGCTTCTATAAATCCAGAGTTGATCAGGCTAATAACATATCTTTGAACTAGTTTTTGTACGCCAGCTATATATTGACTAGGATTTCCAAAACTATAGACCACTGATTGAGCAGCAGTGGAGGCGGAGTCTAGTGGGCCTGAAATATACATGTCCACTGTTCTACCAGTATAATCTGTAGTTGTATTGCTGATTGCCATGTTATGTTAATGATTTTAAAAAAGCTAGTTTGGCTAGGCTAATTGATAAAGCTGAATATATTCTAACTGATTTATTTTCTGCATCATCCCGGTAGTTTTTTAGCCTGCCTTGATGCCGGTAAACAAACATTTTTCCTAGACTATGAATATGATCTGATTCCACTTGTAAATAAGCTACTGGAATGTTGGTTAGCGTTCCTTTGTCGTATTCGGTTTGATAGGTTTTATTAGGAATTGAGTTATCAAAGTAAGCTGCGGTATTTTGGATAGTAATTGGTTTGGTAATATCCAATATACACCATTGCCGGTTATCTGGAGTTGCTGTCTGGATATCTGCTGTATCTTTTAACCATAATTTTAGTTTTTCTATATGATCTGTATATTCTAATGGGTCATCCATAATTTATTATAATATATTATTATTCAT
>Ga0182030_10025713_pt1 | contig 10702 bp, 11 predicted proteins | sample 812S3MmetaG_FD_121299 | JGI IMG/M metagenome (GOLD analysis project Ga0182030, IMG submission 121299) | Permafrost microbial communities from Stordalen Mire, Sweden - 812S3M metaG (Illumina Assembly) | ecosystem: Environmental > Terrestrial > Soil > Wetlands > Permafrost | place: Sweden... | reverse complement strand
TGAACTTCACCGTCTGGTTGCAGCGCACGCAGGGCACCGGTGTTTCCCCGGCGGCGTAGCTGTCGGCAAAATTGGCGATCACCGCGTTGGCGAAGCGCTGCTCGGCATCGATGACGTAGTGCGGGATGCCAAGGCGATCCGCCACGGCGCGTGCGTCATGGATGTCCTGTCCCGCGCAGCAGGCGCCCTTGCGTCCGGTGGCCGCGCCGTGATCGTAAAGTTGCAAGGTGACACCGATCACCTCGTGGCCGACCTCCTGCAACAGACCCGCGGTCACGCTGCTGTCGACGCCGCCCGACATGGCCACGACTACGCGCATTGGGACGCCTCGGTGTGACTGTGCTGCTTGCCGCTACCCGGGTTTCGACGGGGATGCGCAGATGGCCGGGACAAGCCCAGCCATGACGCCGCGCTTCGGATCGGGGTCGCGTCCATCTCACCCATTCAGCATGTTGCGGCTGCCGGCTGGCAGCTTCACCACCAGGCCGTCCAACGCCTCGGTAATCACGATCTGACAGCCCAGCCGCGAGGTCTCGGTCAGGCCGAACGCCAGATCGAGCATGTCCTCCTCGTCCTCGGTCGGTTCGGCCAGCTTGCGGAACCAGGCAGAGTCAACGATCACATGGCAGGTCGAACACGCCAGCGAACCCTCGCACGCGCCCTCGATGTCGACGTTGTTCTGGTGCGCGATCTCCAGCACCGACAGGCCGAGCGGCGCGTCGACCTCGCGGCGCGTGCCGTCGCGCTCGATGAACGTCATTTTGGGCATCTGGCAGCAGCTTTCGTTCAGGCCTCGGCAACCGCCGGCACTTGCTTTCCCGCGTGCGCGGCCGCCAGGGCCGCGGCGGCGAAATCGATATCGGCCGCGGAGGTAAAGCGTCCGATCCCGATGCGCAAGCTGCGCGCGGCCTCCTCGGGTGACAGGCCGAGCGCGCTTAACACATAAGACGGTTCGATCTCCGCCGAGGCGCAGGCGGAACCGGTGGAGACACACAAATCCGGCACAAGCGCCATCAGCTCCGTCGCCGTCATCGCGGGGAAGGTCAGGTTGAGGTTGCCGGCGATGCGCGCGTCCATGCTGGCGTTCATCCGCAGGCCCGGCAGCGCATCCCGCAACCGTTCCAGCAGGCGTTGGCGCAGTCCCGCAATGCGGGTGCCTTCGTCCGCCATCTCCGCCTGCGCCAGACGGCATGCCTCGCCCAGGCCGATAACCAGCGGTGCCGGCAACGTGCCAGATCGCAGCCCACGTTCCTGGCCGCCGCCGGAGAACAGCGGCACCAGCCGAACACGCGGCCGGCGGCGGACGAACAGGGCGCCGACACCCTTCGGCCCGTAGATCTTGTGACCGGACAGCGACAGCAGATCGATCTTCCAGGTGGTCACGTCGATCGGCACCTTGCCCACGCCCTGCGCCGCATCGGTGTGAAACAGCGCACCGGCGTCCTTGGCAATCGCCGCGAGGGTTGGAATGTCTTGCACCACGCCAGTCTCGTTATTGACCGTCATGATGCTGACCAGCAGCGTCGGCACCTGGAGCGCCTCGCGCAGTACCTCGGGATCGAGCAGGCCATCGGCGCGCACCGGCAGGAAGACCGGCTCGAAGCCTTCCTCCTTCAGGTCGGCCACCGATTCGAGGACGCATTTGTGCTCGGTCGCGACGGTGACGACACGGCGCCGGTCGCTGCCGCTGCGAAGCGCGTGCCGGGCCGCCCCCTTGATCGCGATGTTGTTGCTCTCGGTGGCGCCGGAGGTGAACACAACCTCGCGTGGCTCGGCACCTATCAGCGCCGCGACATGTGCGCGCGCTTCCTCGGTGGCCGCTTCAGCCTCGGTGCCCATCACGTGCTCGACGCTGTGCGGGTTGCCGTAGTGTTCGCTGAACCAGGGCAGCATCACGGCCAGCACCCGCGGGTCGCAGCGCGTGGTCGCTTGGTTGTCGAGGTAGACGGGCCGGTTCGGACGGGAGGGCACGGTGCTCATAGTGGAAAATGTGGCGTCAGGCGGCACGTGATGCCAGGGGACGCCCCAGGGCAGCGCGCAACCGGGCCGCCATGCGTGGATAGGTGGCGGCAAACGCCGCGACGTCCGCCCCGGTCGCATTCCACGGCAACGAGACGCGGATCGCCTCGCCGGCCAGATCGCCAAGACCCATCGCGGCGAGAACGTGACTGGCGGTCACCTTGCCGGAGCTGCAGGCGGCCCCCGCACTGACCGCGATCCCGTCCAGGTCGAGCGCGATGACCTGCGCGTCCGCCCGCACGCCGGGCAGTGCGAGGCACGTCGTGTTGGCCAGACGCGGGCCGGCGCCACCGCAGACCAGGGCCCCGGCGTCCATCGCAATGCGTTCGATGGCGTCACGCAGGGACGCCAGCGCCGGCGGATCGGCCAGCGCGGCGGCGGCGAACCCGGCAATCGCCGGGACCGATGGCGTGCCCCCGCGGCGCCCCCGCTCCTGCCCGCCGCCACGGATCAATGCGCCAATCGCTGCAACCTCCGGCGCCAGCAACAACGCACCGGCACCCGTCGGCCCACCCAGCTTGTGCGATGACACCACCAGGCTGGCGGCACCGAGGGCCGCGAATTCCACCGGAATGCGGCCGGCGGCCTGTACCGCATCGACATGCAGTAGCGCGCCGTGGTGTCGGCAGATCGCGGCGGCCTCCATGATCGGCTGCAACGTGCCGGTCTCATTGTTGGCCATCATCAGGCAGACCAGGGCCGGGCCGCCTTCGCTCAACAATTGCGCCAGCGCCGCGAGGTCAGCCACACCATTTGAGTCCACCGGCAGCACCGCCGCATTCGGCGCCGCGGCCCGCACCGCGTCATGCTCGGTGGCCCCGACGATGATTCGTCGCCCGTGGCCCAGGGCATGGATCGCCAGCGCATTCGCCTCGGTCGCGCCCGAGGTGAACACCAGATCCTGTGGCCTGCCGCCGAATCGGGTTGCCAATGCCGTGCGCGCCGTCTCGACAACGCGGCGGGCCGCCCGACCTGCCCCATGGACCGAGGACGGATTGCCTGTCAGGTCTAGCGCCGCGAGTACCGCGGCACGCGCCGCCGGGCGCAGCGGCTCGGTGGCGTTGGCGTCCAGGTAAGACATGTTTAGTCCGCCGCCAGCGCGGCGGTGTCGACCGCGGCCACCGGCACCGCGCGCCCGGCCACCTGGCCGTCCACCACGTCGGCCAATGTCACGCCCTCCAGGAACAGCCTGATCTGTGCGCCAAGTTCAAACCACAGATCATGCGTCTGGCAGCGGCCCGCAGCGCCATCGGGACCGGCGCCCGCCATGCAACCCTCCCCACCGATCTCGCAGCGCGTGGCGCGGATCTCCTCATCCACCGCGCCGACGATGGCGGCAATCGGCACCTGGCCCGCCGGACGTGCCAACCGGTAGCCGCCACCCGGCCCCCGCATCGAGGTCACCAGCCCCGCACGTCGCAACTTGCCGAACAACTGCTCCAGGTAGGACAGACTGAGGTGCTGGCTGGCGGCGATCTCGGACAGGCAGACAGGGCCACACCGCGCGCTCGCCCGACGCTCGCGCGCCGCAAGGTCGACCATCGCCATCACTGCGTAGCGGCCCCGCGTGGAAAGCTGCATCAGCGTGCCTACTCGGCTGCCGTCTGGCGCGCCGTCTCGTCGGCCACAGCCTGACGCTGTTGCATCTGCATCGCAGCCAAACGCGCAACGCGTGCTTCCAACTCGGCCAGCTCGCAATGCATCTGATCCAGATCACGCAGCACCGGATCGAGGCTGCCATCGCACGGGATGCCGTAGGCGTCGAAGCCATGGGCCTTGCGATCGCGCCCCAACGCCCGATCGACCGGGCGCGCCGGCATCCCGACCACGGTGGTGTCGGCGGGCACCGAGTCGAGCACCACGGCGTTCGAACCGACGCGGGCGTTGTCGCCGATCGTGATCGGACCCAGCACCTTCGCGCCCGCACCGATGATGACGTTGTTGCCCACCGTCGGATGCCGTTTACCGCCCTGGGCCCGCGCCACGCCGAGCGTGACCTGATGATACAGGTAGCAGTCGTCGCCGATCTCGGCTGTCTCCCCGATCACCACCCCCATCCCGTGATCGATCACCAGCCGACGTCCCAGCCTGGCGGCCGGATGGATCTCAATGCCCGTCAGCCAGCGGGCGATGTGGGAGGAAAAGCGCGCCAGCAGCAGGAGGTGGGCCTGCCAGAGCCGATGCGACAGCTTGTGCCAGAGCACGGCATGCACACCAGGATAGCAAAGGAGGACCTCCAGGAAGGAGCGCGCCGCTGGGTCGCGTTCCCGGTATGTCCGCACTGTCTCACGCAAGAACATGAAAGCCATGACGATTCCGTTTAACAATATGTATCAACCCCCGCTATAGTTCGCCTCCCTCGGGGAGCAGGAGCCCAACCGGGGGGCTGGCAAGTCGGAAGGTCGAAGGTCAGGGACTGGAGGGCGCGATCCTAGCGGCACTTTGCCGCGCCGAGCAGGTTAGAATTCCCGACCACGTGAGTCAACAATACGTGTGGGAAGCCCGGTTGTCATGGATTGCGAGCACCTATCGTCCTAAGACGCCCTCCCGGCGCCAAGTTGGATGGGTATTGGGCTTCGTGGGGCAGTACGAGGGTATGAAACCGGTGACGGTGCGCGTCGTGAGGGCGCGCGTCTGTGTTGCCGGAGGTCGCAAGCAAACGGATTTCGAAACGCCATGCCAGAGGTGATGTTTGCCGGCCCCGACGGTCGGCTCGAAGGTCGCTACCATCATTCCAAAGAGTCCGGGGCGCCAGTCGCACTGATCTTGCATCCGCATCCGCTGCATGGTGGGACGATGAACAATCGGATCACCTATGCGATGTACCAGTCGTTCCAGCGGCTGGGCTGCTCGGTGATGCGCTTCAATTTCCGTGGTGTTGGCCGCAGCCAGGGACGCTATGACGGCGGCATCGGCGAGATCGGCGATGCCGCGGCGGCGCTCGACTGGATGCAGGCGGTCAACCCGAACTCGGCTGGGCTATGGATCGCCGGCTACTCGTTCGGCGCCTTCATCGGCATGCAGCTGCTGATGCGCCGGCCGGAGATTTCCGGCTGGGTCAGCGTCGCGCCGCCCGCCAACCACTACGATTTCGGCTTCCTGGCTCCCTGCCCCTGTGGCGGGCTGATGATCCAGGGTGACACCGATGAGTTGGTGCCGGAACCGGCGGTGCGGAAGCTGGTCGACAAGCTGAACACCCAGAAGGGTGTGCAGGTGGATTACCGCGTGTTCGCCGGTGCCGACCACATCTTCGCCGAGCACGCCGACGCGGTATCGGCGGCGGTGGAAGACCACGCCGGCAAGGTGATCGCCCGCCGCCAGATGGCGCTCGCCGCCGACTGACGGGGTGGCTTCAGCGCAGCCTTCGATAACGGCGGGCCTCGGCCCGCCGTTGTTGTTTTGGGGAGTGGACGCGGCGCAAAGCCGGGAGCTGTCGTCTACCTAAGGCGCGGCGATCCGGCCGCCCGACAAAGGCTGCGCCACCCCGGTCGTGCCCGGGAAGCTCAGCGGCAACCCCGCGGCGACGCGGGCCGCCAGGAAACCAAAACACTGTGCCTCCAACGCGTCGCCGTCCCAGCCGACCGCCTCCACCGGATCGACCGGCACGCCAAGCCGGTCGCCCAGCGCCCGCATGATTGCCGGGTTGTGCCGTCCGCCGCCGGTGACCAACCAGCGCAATGGCGGTGTGGGCAGCTTGGTCGCGGCAACCGCGGCGGCGGTGAATGCCACCAGAGTCGCGGCGCCGTCCGCGGGTGACAGCGCGGCAAGCCCGCTGGCGGCGAGCGTTCTAGCAAAGTCGAGCCGGTCCAGCGACTTCGGTGCGCGACGGGCGAAGTAGGGATCGGCCAGCAGGCGGCTCAGCGCCGCCTGATCCACCATACCCGAGCACGCCAGCGTCCCATCCACATCGAACGCCGCGCCGGTGTGGCGCGCGATCCAATCATCCAGCGGGCCATTGCCCGGCCCGGTGTCGCAGGCAACCAACCCGCCATCAGCACCGATCCAGGTCACATTCGCCACCCCGCCGACGTTCAACACCGCCACCGGCCGGGGTAGCGCCGCCGCCAGGGCCGCATGGAACACCGGGGCCAGCGGTGCGCCCTCACCATCAGCCGCCACATCGGCCGAGCGGAAATCCCACGCCACCCGCACCCCGGTCCGCCACGCCAGCCACGCTGCATCGCCAATCTGCCAGGTTCGCCCCCGCCCGGGTTGCTGCCGGTCGGGCTGGTGCAGAATGGTCTGCCCGTGGAAGCCGATCAGGTCCGCCGGCCGCCCCACCGCCGCAACGGCCTTCGCGTGGTACTCGGTCAGCCGCGCCGCCGCCGCCTTCACCCGCCGGTCGTCCGCGGCGAGCGTCGGCGCGTGGTCGAGCAAACGCCGAAGGTCCGACCGCAGCCGGTCGTCGTACGGGATTGTCAGCCGTGGCCCCAGCTCGCCAACCCGCTCCCCGTCGGTCTCCAGCCAGGCCGCGTCCACCCCATCCAGCGAGGTGCCGCTCATCAGCCCGATCACCCGCAGCATTTTCCCGTCGCCCCCGTCTGTGCTAGCTCCCGCACCCTTCCGATCCGGACTCACCACCATGCCGCTCAGCCCCTTCCTTCAGGAAGCCACCGACCGAGGCTTCGTCTTCCAGTGCACCGACACCGAGGCGCTCGATGCCGCCCTGCGCGCCGGCGTGGTCTCCGCCTATATCGGTTTCGACTGCACCGCGGACAGCCTGCATGTCGGCAACCTGGTCGGCATCATGATCCTGCGCTTGCTGCAAAAGCACGGCCACCGCCCGGTTCCGCTGATCGGCGGCGGCACCACGCGGATCGGCGATCCCTCGGGCAAGGACGAATCCCGCCAGTTGCTGACCGACGCGCAGATCGCGGCGAACATGGTCGGCATCCGGCGCAACTTCGCGCCGTTCCTGATGTTTGGAGACGGCCCGACCGACGCGATCATGCCGAACAACGACGACTGGCTGAGCGCGCTCGGCTACATCCCGCTGCTGCGCGAGGTCGGCGTGCACTTCACCATCAATCGCATGCTGAGCTTCGACTCGGTGAAGCTGCGGCTGGAACGCGAGCAGCCGCTGACCTTCCTGGAATTCAACTACATGATCCTGCAGAGCTACGACTTTCGTGAACTCAACCGTCGTCACGGCGTGACGTTGCAGATGGGCGGTTCCGACCAGTGGGGCAATATCGTTGCCGGTGTGGAACTGGTGCGTCGCACCGACGGGAAGCAGGTGTTCGGCTTGACCACGCCGCTGATCACCACGGCGTCGGGCGCGAAGATGGGCAAGTCAGTGCAGGGCGCGGTGTGGCTCAGCGCCGATCGGTTGTCGCCGTATGACTACTGGCAATTCTGGCGCAATACCGAGGACGGCGATGTCGGCCGCTTCCTGCGCCTCTACACCGACTTGCCGTTGGACGAGATCGCGCGGCTGGAGAAGCTGGGCGGCGCCGAGATCAACGACGCCAAAGTTGCACTGGCGAACGCAGCAACCGAGTTGCTCCACGGACGGAACCAGGCGAGCGCCGCGGAATTGACGGCGAGACTGACATTCAAGGATGGTGTTGTGGCCGACACTCTGCCCGGCATCGACATCGCGCGGGCTGATCTGGAGGCCGGCATCCCCGCCTTCCGCCTGTTTACGCTGGCCGGGCTCGCCGCCAGCAACGGTGAGGCCCGTCGCCTGATCCGAGGCGGGGGGGCGCGGGTGAACGACGCGGCCGTGACCGACGAGGCGTTGATGATCTCGCTCGCCGATTTGCGCGACGGGGCGATCAAACTGTCCGCCGGCCGCAAGCAACATCGCCTGGTGCGCGCGGCCTGATGGCCGCGCGGTTCCTCGTCACCTACCACGTCCGCGCCAACGCGGAGACGATCGCGGCGCGCGCCCAGGCGATCGCGGTCGAGCAGAGTGTCGAAATGCCGCTGGAGGCGATCGATACGCCATCGATCCTTCGCGACATCGTCGGAGAAGTGGCGGACACCGCCGATCTGGGCGCCGGGGTGTTCGCCGTGCGCATCGCGCTCGCGACCGCAACAATCGGCGGTGATGCGGCGCAATTCCTGAACATGCTGTTCGGCAACACCTCGTTGCACGACGACGTGGTGCTGGCCGATGTCGAGGTCCCCACGGAACTCGTCGCCGCGTTCGGTGGTCCGCGCCATGGCATCGCCGGGTTGCGTCAGCGTGCCGGGGGCGAGGGGCGCGCGCTGACCTGCTCGGCCCTGAAGCCGCAGGGCCTGCCGCCCGATCGTCTGGCGTCGTTGGCCGCACAGTTCGCCGATGGCGGGGTGGACTACATCAAGGACGACCACGGCCTGGCGGATCAGTCCTATTCGCCGTTCGCCGACCGGGTGCGGGCCTGCGCCGTGGCGCTGCGCGGGTACCAAACGCGCTACGTGCCCAGCCTCTCGGGCAGCCTCGATGCGATGCGGGCGCAGGTCACGCTGGCGCGCGACGAGGGCATCGACACTGTGCTGATCGCGCCGCTGCTGGCCGGGCTCAGCACGATGCAGGCACTGGTCGCGGCATTTCCCGACATCGCTTTCCTGGCGCATCCCAGCTTCGGCGGCGCCGCGCGGGTTGCGCCGGATTTGTTGGTCGGCAAGCTGTTCCGCCTGCTCGGCGCCGATGCGGTGATCTTCCCGACGCATGGCGGCCGTTTCGGCTATACGCCGGAAACCTGCCGCCGCCTGGCCGAGACAGCACGCGTACCGCTGCCCGATCTGCGCCCGGCACTGCCGGTGCCGGCTGGTGGAATGACGCTGTCCCGCGTGCCGGAGATTCTTGACTTCTACGGGCCGGATACGATGCTTCTGATCGGCGGCAGCCTGCTTCTGGCACGTGAGCGGCTGACCGCGGAGACCACTGCGTTCACCACGCGTGTCGCGGCGCACCACTATCGGTAGAGAGCAATGGATATCGAACAATCGCCCAGCCTGCGTGAATTCCATCCCGACTATCGGTGGGATGACGTCGCCTGCATGCCGTACAAGGACGACGGCGCGGCACCGTTCAAGGCGATCTCGCGGCAGGTGCTGTTCCACGAAGCGGCGATGGGCTGCGAGCTGCGCTATTTCGAAATGGACGCCGGTGGCTACTCGACGCTGGAGCGGCATGAGCACATGCATGCGGTGATGATCCTACGCGGCCACGGCCATTGCTTGCTGGGCGATGCGGTGCGTGAGGCGAAACCGTTCGATCTCGTGACGATCCCCGCCTGGACCTGGCACCAGTTTCGCGCCACGCGCGGCGAGCCCATGGGCTTCCTGTGCATGGTCAACCAAGTGCGCGACAAGCCACAGATTCCGACCGCGGAACAACGCGCGGCACTTGCGGCCGATCCGAAGATCGCCGCTTTTCTGGAGGGAACCCCATGATCGATCCGATGCGCGGCAATAACGGTCCGCGTTACCGCCACCTCGCCGAGGACGGCGCGCCGTACGAATCCATCACCATCGACAAGCTGACGCCAATCATCGGCGCGGAGGTCGACGGGGTGGATCTGTCGAAGCCGCTGGGCAATCGCACGCTGGATGAGATCCATCGCGCACTGGCGGAGAACAGCGTGATCTTCTTCCGCGATCAGCACCTGACCGAGGAGCAGCATTTGGATTTCGGCCGCAAGTTCGGCGAGCTGCATATCCATCCCGCCGCACCGTCCGCCCCCGGCCATCCCGAGCTGATGATCATCCGCGCCGACAAGGACAGCCCGCGCGCCAACGGTGAAGGCTGGCACAGCGACGTTTCCTGCGACGTGACACCGCCGATGGGCAGCATCCTGTATATCCGCGAATGCCCTCCGCGCGGCGGCGATACGCTGTTCGCCAGCATGTATGCCGCGTACGAAGCGCTGTCGGATCGCATGAAGGCGTATCTCGACGGCTTGACCGCGATCCATGACGGCGAGGAGAACTACCGCGGCACCTACGCCTATGCCGGCGTGCAGGACAAGCAGACCTATCCGAAGGCGGAACATCCGGTGGTGCGCACGCATCCGGTGACCGGCAAGAAGGCGCTGTATGTCAATCGCGGCTTCACCCGCCGCATCGTCGGCGTGCCGCGCGACGAGAGCATGGCAATCCTGCAATACCTGTGGAACCATGCCGAGAACCCGTTGTTCCAATGCCGCTTCCGTTGGCAGGCGAACTCGATCGCGTTCTGGGACAATCGCTGCGTCCAGCATCGCGCGATGTGGGACTACTGGCCACACACCCGCTCGGGCCATCGCGTGACGGTGCTGGGCGACAAGCCGGTTTGACTGACGCGCCGCACGGCGACAACACGCCGCCGCCGTTGCTGGGCCGCGCGGTGCGGCACGAGTGGCCGCTCGACTGGGGCTGGCTGACCGTCAATCACGGATCGTTCGGGGCGACGCCGCGGGTCGTGCTGGCCGCGCAGCAGGAGTGGCGGCGCCAGCTTGAGGCGCAGCCGACACGTTTCATGCACGAGGTGCTGCCGGCTGGGCTGACGACGGCCGCCGATCGGCTCGGGGCGTTGGTTGGCGCGGACGGCAAGGACATTGCGTTGCTCGACAACGCCACCGGCGGCTGCAACGCGGTGCTGCGGTCGCTGCGCCTGGTTCCCGACGATGAGGTTTTGGTGCTCAGCCACGGCTATGGCGCGGTGCGCAACACAGTTCGTTTCGTTACAGAACGTGCAGGGGCGCGGATGATAGAG
>Ga0182030_10025712_pt1 | contig 10702 bp, 12 predicted proteins | sample 812S3MmetaG_FD_121299 | JGI IMG/M metagenome (GOLD analysis project Ga0182030, IMG submission 121299) | Permafrost microbial communities from Stordalen Mire, Sweden - 812S3M metaG (Illumina Assembly) | ecosystem: Environmental > Terrestrial > Soil > Wetlands > Permafrost | place: Sweden... | reverse complement strand
TTCTCGTATGACTCTTTATAGAGGCTGTTCATGCTTGTGAATATTGCTGACGCGCCCGGCACGGTCAATGCGCGGCTAAATCATGCGACGGTTTTGCCCCCTTTCGGGACGATGACGGCCTGGCTGCACAGCGCCGGGGCAGAGGACGGGCCGGGAATGTTAATGTTCCACCGTGAGACGCCATCAGCAGGCTTTGTTCATCGCGCCGGATCATCCGGTGTTCGCGGGTCACTTTCCGGATGCCCCGGTGGTGCCCGGCGTGCTGCTGCTGTCGAAGGTCCTGGACGCCGCCGATGAATGGCTGGGAACCGCAGTGCAACCCGTGCGGCTGCGCCAGGCCAAGTTTCCTGCTCCCTGGTTGCCGGGAATGCAGGTGCAGGCGAGCCTGGAGTACGACGACAGGCAACTGCGCTTCGAAGTCAGAGCCGCTGCGCAGACTCTGGCCCTGGGCGTGTTCGAACTGGAGACCAGTGCATGAGCATCGTGAGACGAACTGCCCTGATCCTGACTGCCGGCGCGGCGGCGCTGCTTGCCTTGCCGATCCTGGCCGCCGCGGACTCCGGTGCACCGGATCTGGATGCCCTGCTGCAGCACCTGGCGCGACCGGCGCCGGCGACCACGCCGTTCGTGGAGGTGCACTTCTCGCCGCTGCTCAGCCGGCCGCTCATCGTCTCCGGTGAACTTGTGTATTCCGGTCCGGACTCGCTCGCGCGCACGGTCGAAAAACCGTATTCCGAACACACGGAAATCCATGGTGACGAGGTCAGCGTCGTGCGCGCCGGCGGCAAGCCGCGTACCTTTTCCCTGCAGCGCGCGCCGGAGCTGAAGACCCTGCTCAGCAGCTTCTCAGCGCTACTGGGCGGGGACCGACAGCAGCTGGAACAGAGCTTCACCCTGACCGTCGGTGGCGATGACGCGCACTGGACGCTGGACCTGACGCCGCGCGACAGCCGGGTGAGTCAGCGCGTGTCGCGGATCACGGTCAACGGCGCGGCGGGCAGTCCGCGGTGCATGACCACCGCCGCACCGGACGGCAGCCTGACCGTGATGCTGATGGCAGAAGCCGCCCGCACCCAGGTGCCGGCCGACATCGACCGCGCAGGGCTTGAGAAGGTGTGCCACTGATTCACCCCATGCGCGGATCCGCCCGACTCACGGCGCTGCTGTGGCTGGCCCTGCTGGCCGGCGCGGGTCTCGTGATCCATCACAGCCTGCGCATCAGCGGCGATCTGCGGCTGTTCATGCCTGCGCCCCGGGACGCGGTGGGCCGGCTGCTGCTGCAGGAAGTCAGCGAGGGCCCGGCGGCCAAACTGCTGTTGCTGTCGATCCAGGGTGCGCCGCCCGAAGCGCTGGCGGCCACGTCGCAGAAACTCGCCGCGGCGCTGCGCGCGGATCCGGCATTCGGGTTCGTCAGCAACGGTGAGCAACGGCTCGACATGGTGCCCGATGCCTTGCTGCCCTACCGGTACCTGCTCTCACCGACCCTGGATTCGAATCACCTCGATGCGGATTATCTGCGTGACCAGCTGCAGGAACGCGAACGGGACCTCGCCTCACCCGCCGGCACACTGCTGACGCCGCTGCTGCCGCGCGATCCGACACTGGAGCTGATCAAGGTCCTGGAGTCCTGGGAACCCGCCCACCAGGCGCAGCAGCTGTTCGATGTCTGGTTCAACCCGGCCGGCAACGCGGCGCTGCTGATCGTGCAGACGCGCGGTGCGGGTTTCGATCCGGCACGACAGCAGACGGCAATCGAGACCCTGCGCCGGCACTTCGCTGACGTGCGCGCCAGTCCCGCCATGCAGCTGACGGTGACCGGCCCCGGCGCTTTCGCCGTCATCATGCAGGGCCGCAGCGAAGCGGACGCGCGCGTTGCGGCGGTGTGCGACTCGGTGGGCATGGTGCTGCTGATGCTGGTCGCCTATCGCAGTATCCGGCGCGTGTTCCTGGGAGCACTGCCGCTGGCCACGGCGGGCGTCTGCGGACTGGGCGCGGTCGCCGCCCTGTTCAGTAGTGTTCACGGCATCACCATCGCCTTCGGGTTCACGCTGACGGGCGTCGCGCTGGACTATCCGATCTACCTGTTCAGCAATGAACAACCGGGGGTTCGTCCGCTGGATGTTGCGCGGACGGTATGGCCCACGCTGGCCACCGCTGTGGCCGCAGTGTGCATCGCCTACCTCGCCTTCCTGGTCTCCGGAGTGCTGGGACTGGCGCAGCTCGCCACGTTCAACATCGCGGGCCTGGCCGCCGCCGGCCTGTGTGCCCGCTATCTGCTGCCGCGTCTGCTGCCGGTGGGTGTCCGCGATCACGGCACGGGAATGCTGCCCACGGCGCTGGTGAGCCTCTCGAGTCGACTGCCGCGGATGCCCTGGCTTGCGCCGGTCATTGCCGTGATTGGCTTAGGCCTGGTCCTCGGCATCCGCACTCCCTGGTGGGACAACGATCTCGGGCATCTGACGCCGGTACCCGAACCGCTGCTGCGCGAGTACGAAACCCTGCAGCAGGCGCTGGGTGCGCCCGACGTGCGCTACCTGCTGGCGTTGCAGGCGCCCACCCCCGATGCGCTACTGGCTCGCGAGGAATCCCTGTCCAGGCAACTGGACGGACTTGCCACGCAGCATGTGATCGGGGGCTATGACCTCGCCTCGAGGTACCTGCCCAGCAGCGCCGTGCAGCTGCGCCGCCAGGCCGCCCTGCCCGATGCCGCGACCCTGAAGGCCAGCCTGACGCAGGCCGCGGCGGGGATGGCCTTCAGGCCCGACCTGTTCGCGCCCTTCCTGGCCGATGTCGCACGTGCCCGCACGCTGCCCCCGCTCTCGGTGGACACCGTGGCCGGAACGCCGCTGGCACTCACGGTGGGCGCGCTGGTGCAGCAGCGCGAGGGCGGCTGGACGGGCCTCGTCACCTTTACCGACGTACAACAACCGCAGCAGCTGGCGGCGCTGGCAGCCGGTTCGCATGGCACGATCCAGCTGCTGGACCTCAAGCAGGCGGCCGAAGATCTGGTCGCCAACCAGCGGCAACGCATTCTCGCCAGCATGGCCGCGGCCTTCGTACTGCTCATCGTTGTGGTCGCAGTGACCTGCCGGTCGTTGCGCCGCATGGTGCGCGTGGTCACGCCCATGGCGCTGTCGACGCTGACGACCCTCGCCATCCTGCACGCAACCGGTGTGGCCCTGAACCTGTTCCATCTGATCGCCCTGGTACTCGCGGCGGGGCTTGGCCTCGACTACGGTCTGTTCCTCGAGCGCGCCGGCCGCGAGCCCGCGGCGCACCGGCGCGCCGTGCATGCGGTCACCATCTGCGCCACCGCCGCCTGTGTGGTGTTCGCGGTGCTCGGCAGTTCGACACTGCCCGTGCTGCGCTCGATCGGCATCACCGTTGTGCTGGGTGTGGCATGCAACTTCGTGCTGTCGCAGCTCCTGATCCGTAAGGAGCACCAATGACCGGGGTGGGCCGGGAACTTATTTCCCAGCTGATACCGCATCAGGGCGCCATGTCGCTGCTGGACCGGGTCGTGCGCTGGGACGGTTCAAGCATCGACGCCGTGGCCATCTCGCATCGGAGCGCCGCGCATCCGCTGCGCACGGGCGGCCAGCTGCGCGCTGTGCACCTGTGCGAATACGGCGCCCAGGCGGCGGCGCTGCACGGCGGCCTGGTCGCACGGGCGGCGGGCGGTACCGCGGCACCGGGGTACCTGGTGTCACTGCGCGATGTCACCCTCGCCTGCCACCGCATCGATGACCTCGCCGGTGAGCTTACGATTCATGCCGAACTGCTGCTGCAGGACAGCGGCAGCTGGCAATATCTGTTTGCGGCCAGTCACGACGGTGCGACACTTGCGACCGGGCGCGTGGCCATCATCCGCCGCAGGTAATCGAGCCCATGCCGATGAGAATCGAAATTGACGATCTCACCCGCTCGGAAATCCACGCGCTGCTCAATGAGCACCTGGAGCACATGCGCGCCATCACGCCGCCGGAAAGCGTGCACGCCCTCGACCTTTCCCGGCTGCGTACGCCTGACATTACCTTCTGGTCGGTGTGGGACGACTCACAGCTACTGGGCTGCGGTGCGCTCAAGGAACTGGAGCCGCGGCACGGCGAGGTGAAGTCCATGCGCACGCCCGAGGCGCTGCGCCGCCGGGGCGCCGGGCGTGCCGTCCTCATGCACATAATCGCGGTGGCCCGCAGTCGCGGCTACCAGCGCCTGAGCCTCGAGACCGGGGCCATGGGGCCGTTCAAACGGGCGCACGCTCTATACGCGAGCGCTGGTTTCACATTCTGCGGACCCTTCGGCGAGTACCGCGACGATCCGAACAGCGTGTTCATGACCCTGGTCCTGTAGTCGTATGCTCACGCGACGCCTGGAACCCGCCGACACGCAGGCCGCTTCGGATCTGGTGTGCCTGGGATTTCGGGCTCATATCGCGCATGAATGGGAGGCATGGGCAGGACAGGAGTTCATCGATATCGAACTCGCACCCGAGCGCATGGGCAAGCTGATTACCGAGTCCGCATTCACGGCGGGCACCTTCAGCGATCAGGGCGAATTGCTGGGGCTGCTGATCCTGCCGGAGCCGACGTGGCTCGCGTTGCTGTTCGTGCATCCGCGCGCCTTTCGGCAGGGCATTGCCCGCGAGCTCTGGGATCGCGCCCGGGAATTCGTGACATCACTGTCGCCGCCGGTCGCGGAGGTCAGGCTGAATGCCTCGACATTCGCGATAGGCTTCTATCTGAAAGTGGGTTTCGTGCTGCGCGAATCGATCGACATCAAGGGTCGGCATGCAAACCGAATGGTCTGGCAGGTTTCACCTCGGGAGAAGACATGAACACTCAGATCGAAAAGGCCGAGGCGTTCCGGCAGCTGCACGCCAAAGGCTCGTGCTTTGTCATTCCGAATCCCTGGGACCAGGGGTCGGCGCGACTGCTGGAGCATCTGGGGTTCAAGGCGCTCGCGTCCTCCAGCGCCGGGTTCGCCTTCTCACAGGCGAAGAGTGATCTCAGTATCACCAAGAGCAGCCTGATGGGCCATCTCACGGCGCTGTGCCAGGCGACCTCCCTGCCAATCAGCGCGGATCTGCAGAATGGCTTCGGCAACGACCCGGAGGATGTGGTCGTCACGCTCCTGCAGGCGGCCAGGACCGGCATTGTCGGTGGCTCGATCGAGGACGCCCCAGGCGATGATTCCGTCTATCCGCTGGAACTCGCGGCCGAGCGCATCCGCAATGCGGCCGTAGCCGTGAAGTCCCTCAACTTCAAATTCACGCTGACCGCGCGGGCCGAAAACCATCTGTACGGCCGCCAGGACCTCAGCGACACCATCCGCCGGCTGCAGGCCTACCAGGAGGCCGGCGCCGATGTGCTGTTCGCACCCGGGATCAAGTCCCGGGAAGACATCCGCGAGATCCTCAGATCGATTGATCGACCGTTGAACGTGCTGGTCGGCATGTCCGGCATGGACCTCACCGTGGCGGACCTCCAGGAACTGGGCGTCACGCGCATCAGCCTGGGCGGAACGCTGGCGCGGGCGGCATATGGTGCGCTGCTGCAGGCGGCCAGCGAAATCCAGACCCAGGGCACGTTCGGGTACGCGGGCAAAGCGGTCTCCGGAAAGGAGCTCAACGGGATATTTTCAACAGCGGCACGTCGTGACTAGTGCCGCATCCGGCTCACGGCTACCGAGGTAGCTTGGCCTGCGGCACTGCGTCATCAACACGAAATCTGCTTTTGTCATAGTAGCCACCCCGGCAGATGCGGGGTGGCACCGGAGACCGCTGATGGGAATGCGTACCTGGTCGGTAACGCTGCTGGCCACCGCGGCCGCTGGCATGTTCAGCGCAGGCATCGCCCGCACCCATTCGGATGGAATAACTACGGATGTCGCGCGCATCCGGCACGTATTCATCATCGTTCTGGAGAACAAGAACTACACCGACACCTTTGGCACGAGCACCCAGGACCCCTACCTGCAGAAGACGCTGGTACCGATGGGCGCACTCCTGACGCAGTATTACGGCACCGGGCACGTGAGCCTGGACAACTACATTTCCATGATCAGCGGCCAGGCGCCCACGCCGGACACGGTGGACGACTGCATCCCCGGCCTCACGGGTACGCTGGGTAACTACGATGACGTCACCCAGACCGGCTGGGCACCGCAGGGCCAGGTCGTGGCGACCGGCGGATGCATCTACCCCGCACGCGTCAGGACGCTGGTGGACCAGATGACGCAGGTGGGCCTGTCATGGCGCGGCTACATGGAGGATATGGGCAATGATCCGGCCCGCGAGAACGCCAGTTGCGGCCATCCGGTGATCGGTGTCAGGACGGACCGCACCAATACGGCGGAGGCGCCCAGCACCGCGGTGCCGCTGGGCGACGCCTACGCCACGCGCCACAACCCGTTCGTGTATTTCCATTCGATCATCGACTCGAAGTCCTGCAAAAAGAACGTGGTGAACCTAACCCACCTGCAGGCCGACCTGGCGCAGCAGAGCACCACCCCGAACCTGGTGTTCATCACGCCGAACCTCTGCAACGATGGCCATGACGGCGCCGGCACCGGCGCGACTGGCACGACCTGCGCGAACGGCCAGCCCGGGGGCCTTACTTCCGCGGACGAGTTCCTGCAGACCTGGGTACCGCGCATCCTCGCCTCACCGGCCTACCGCGAAGACGGACTGCTCATCGTCACCTTCGATGAGAGCACCTACGGTGCCGTGACTTCGAGCAGGAACACCACCACCGGGCAGACGACGGTAGACATCACGTATGCCGGTCAGACCTGTTGCGATCAGCAGCCGGGTCCGAACCTCTCGGGCGTGCGTCCGAGCACGACGACGCTGGTCACTACCCCGACGGTGGTTCAGAACCTCGTGTTTGCGGGTTTCGGTGGTGATCGCATCGGGGCCGTCCTGGTGTCACCGTTCATCATCCCCGGCAGCACCTCCGCGACGCCGTACAACCACTACGGGTTGCTGCGTAGCCTCGAGGACATCTTCCACGTTGGCGGCTACCTGGGCTATGCGGCCGATGACCCGCGCGCCGGCTACCACCTGGATACCATTGGCAATGATGAGGCGATCTTCCAGCACCCGTAATCACGTGCGGGCACTTCTGCCGCAGGTCGCGCTCGGCATCGGCGCGGCCCTGGGTGTGGCCGGGCGCGCCGATGCCGCTGCGTCGGCGCAGGCCGAACTCGGCCGCCAGATTTTCTTCGATACCGCGCTCTCCGCTTCCGGCCGCCTCGCCTGCGCGAGCTGCCACAGCCCGGCGCACGCCTACGGCCCGCCGGATGGAGCCCCGGTTCGCAAGGGCGGCGCTGGCCTCGATCAGCCGGGTCTACGCGCGGTGCCCTCGTTGCGGTACGTCCTGAACCGCACACCAGTATGGTCCAAACCCTTTATTTCGAGCCCCACGGAGCGACTCCTCGAGGGTGATGAGCCACCTGCAGGCGGCTTTGGTTGGGATGGACGCTTTGACACCCTGGAAGCGCAGGCCGCCTCCCCGCTGCTGGCCTCGAACGAGATGGCGAACCGCGACCCCGAGGAGGTTACCCACAAGCTCGCCGCCGCACCCTACGCAGAGCTGTTCAAGCGCGTTTTCGGCGCGACCATCTTCGCCGATCCCGAGGAGGCATTCGCGGGGGCGCGCGAGGCCCTCGCACGTTTCGAACTCGAAGATCCGAGCTTCCACCCGTACCGCAGCAAGTACGACGACTACCTCGATGGCCGCGTCAGCTTAAGCGCGCAGGAGCGTCGGGGGCTGACGCTGTTCGATGATGTTCGGGGAGGCAGCTGCGCCGCCTGTCATCTCGACCGCAAGGGTGCCGATGGCTCACACCCGTTGTTCACGGACTATCAGTTCGAGGCGCTGGGCGTGCCGCGCAATGCGCAGATCCCCGCCAACGCCGATCCGGACTTCCACGACGAGGGCCTGTGCGGTCCGCTGCGCAACGATCAGAGCGGCCAGAAGAACTACTGCGGCCTGTTCAAGACGCCGGGGCTGCGCAATGTCGCGACGCGCCGCGTCTTTTTTCACAACGGTCGGTTGCACACTCTGAAGGAGGCGCTGCAGTTCTACGTGCGGCGCGATACGCACCCCTCGCAGTGGTATCCCGCCACCGGTGGTGTCTTGGACAAGTTCGATGATCAGCCGCGCAACGAGCGGGGCAATATCGATGTGATCGATGCACCGCTCACGCGATCCGTCGGCCAGGCGCCCGTCTGGACAGATGCTCAGATCGATGACGTGATTGCATTTCTCGAAACGCTTACCGACCGGGATGCGACCCCCGCGGCCCCTGACCCTGCTGCCGACGTCGCCAGCCCTGCGCCGTCCCTATCGGTGTCGAAGCTGCACCTGCAACGATGATCCGGGGCCCAGCGGCAGGCGCAGCACATCGCCGGAGCCGCGCTCGAGCGCGGCAATCAGCGGCAGACTGTCGGCCATGGCATTGGCGGACGCGGCGAAGGCCGTGTCTGCCGATCGTTCCGCAACCGCGGCCAGTTCCAGGCTCGTCCCACTTCCGTCCCGGGTGAGCACCAAAGCAACACCGAGGATGCCGTGGCTGCGGGTAATCTGCGTCTGCGGACCGTGGGCATCGATGTCATAGGCGACGTAGAGCACGTCGGTCTGATCCGCGCACACCTGCAGCGCCGCAGCGAACAACCCGTTGGCAAACGTGTACCGGCCGGCGCTTAACGCGCAGTACGGCTCGTGACAGCCCGTGGCGATGCTCCAGTAGCCGGCGGCTGCGTTGTGGACCGAGTTGTGAAAGCGCGTGGGCGACAGCGTCGTGGGCGCCTTTGCCAGAGTGCTGCACATGTAGTCAGTGATCGCCAGATCGCCGTAGGTTGACGCGAACACCATCGGCAGCCGCGCCGGATCGCGTCCGGCGTTCGCACAGGCCGCCTGCGCCACCTCCAGTGCGACCGCCACGGTATCCGGTGCGCGACGCCGTTCATTGGGCGGCAGGATGCATGGCTGTGGCCTGGCACGACCTGGCGGATTCCAGAGGGCAAATCCCGCAACCGCGACTTCGAGCGCCGCGCTCATGCCGTTTGCCGACCGAACAGCAGCACGCAGTTGCTGCCCCCGAAGCCAAATGAATTGCTGAGCGCGAAGCGGATGTCGCCATCGGTATTGTCGAGCTGGATCTGCGGACCACACTCGGCATCCAGCTGCGTGGTATTGAGCGTGCCCGGAACCAATCCGGTACGCAGCGCCAGGAACGTGATGACCGCTTCGAGGCTCCCCGCGGCGCCGAGCGTGTGCCCGGTCCAGCCCTTGGTGGAACTGGCGCGCGTCGTGGCGGGGAAGAGGTTCGCCACGACCTGGGCCTCGACGGCGTCGTTCTTGGGTGTCGCCGTGCCGTGAAGATTGATGTACTGGATCTCGCGAGGTTCGCGACCGGCGCGTGCCAGCGCCTGTTCGACCGCGAGGCGCGCGCCGAGACCCTCCGGATGCGGCGCCGACATATGATGCGCATCACTGGTCTCGCCGTATCCGAGGAGCGTCAGGTCCGACCGGTCGCCGCGCTCCAGCAGCACAAAGGCCGCCGCTTCACCGATGTTCAGCCCGCGTCGATCCACCGCGAAGGGCCGGCAGGTCTCCGGCGACAGCAGCTGCAGGGAGCCGAACCCGTACAGCACGCTGTTGCACAGCGAGTCCACGCCCCCCACCACAACGGCGTCGCACAGCCCCAGGCGCATCAGCCGCTCGGCCTGGCAGAACACCTTCGCACTCGAGGAGCAGGCGGTGGCGATGGTGAAGCAGGGTCCCGCAAGCCCCAGTGCGCGTTGCACGAAATCGCCGATCGAGTGCGGCGTATGCAGCTCGGGCTGCAGCAGCTGCGGCGGCACGCCCGCCGGATCATCCACGTGGCGATAGAACGCCTCGGTCGCGTCGATCGCCGCGGTCGACGTCCCCATCACCAGGGCCACGCGCCGTGCGCCGTAACGTTCGACCGCACCCGCGGCGGCACTCATGAAGTCATCGGCGTTGAGACCCGCCCAGGCCACCCGGTTGTTGCGGCAGTCCCACGGAGTCAGCGGCGCAGGCAGATCGCGGGTGGCGGACTCAAGATCCGGCACCCGCCCGATCCAGGTCGGCAGGGGCTGCGCGGTGAAATCGTTGGGCCGCAGCGGTCCGCGTCGCTCCCGCAATGCATCAAGCAGGGCTTTTTGTCCGTATCCCGTCGCGCAAACCACCGAATAGGCGGTGATGGCCAGTGGCAGCATCAGCCGGGTTGCGGGCTGGGCTGCTGACTGTGCTGCTGGATATAGGCGGCAAGGGACCGCAGCGAGGCGAAAATGCGGCGATTGTCCGCGTCGTCCGAGCGCAGCTGCAGCCCGTAGCGCCGCGAAACCTCCAGGGCGATCTCCAGCGCGTCGATCGAATCCAACCCCAGTCCTGCGCCAAACAGCGGTGCCTCAGGTTCGATGTCAGCGGGGCGCACGTCCTCGAGATTGACGGCGGCAATGATGAGCTCGGCGAGTTCGGTTTCAGCAGTGGTCTGTGTGGCAGGCATGGCAGATCGCAAGATAAAATGTGGCAGCCCGCGTCGAAGGCGGACAATCGCTGCAAATCCTAACATGGAGCCTGACCTACCCTTGTCACAAGACACTGATCGCGCGCATGTCCTGGTGGTGGGCGGCGGACCCGGCGGCTCCACGGCGGCGGCACTCCTGGCACGC
>Ga0182030_10025710_pt1 | contig 10702 bp, 9 predicted proteins | sample 812S3MmetaG_FD_121299 | JGI IMG/M metagenome (GOLD analysis project Ga0182030, IMG submission 121299) | Permafrost microbial communities from Stordalen Mire, Sweden - 812S3M metaG (Illumina Assembly) | ecosystem: Environmental > Terrestrial > Soil > Wetlands > Permafrost | place: Sweden... | reverse complement strand
GTGACCTCCAAGGCGATGCGGCGCTCTCCCAGCTGCACTTCGAAGTCAGGCGTCAGGCTGGGCGCCCTCTCGACGTCCAGGGGCCGACAGGTACCATGCAACGCCGTCGCCACAAGCTCGGCGGCCTCCAACTCCTCAGCGTCCAGGGGTCGACCAGCCATATCCAGGCTCCACTCTACGAGGACCGGTATCCAGCTCGAGCTCAAGTGGCTCGATCAGTTCCGTCAAGACTGGCAGCGGCCGCACGGGTGCTTCCTCGCACCGACCTGCGCAAGAGCCACCCCGCGCCGATAACCGGTGAAGTGGGGCGCGTGGGTGGCACATAACGCTCGACCAATAAGCCGCGCTTGGGCCAGAGCGGAATGATGCAGAACGGCACTTCTTGGCACTGGCATAGCGTTGTCTAGGCGCGAGTTGACAAGTTTCTCGTGGCAAAGCGACGAGGCTGAAGTGGCGACCCGTTCTGACGGAGTGTGGCAAAGAACGGCAGTCTTCGTTGCTCAGCAGATTGGGACTGACAATGGGTGGGCCAATGACGGGGCCTTCGGGCCCGTCGTTCCGATCTGGGTAGGCAGGAAGTGCCGGGAAGGCCATAGGCCCGAATGTCCAGTACAACTTGGCGCGAAGGGCGCTCGTCGGCTCAGGACGGTGACGGGTTGGAGCCCCCGTACCGAGCCAATGGCATCTCGTGGGAGGCAGACGAACAAGTGATCACGCTCACGTAGCCCGGACGAGCGGCCTCCAGCTGTTAGGGACTTGTCCCACGAACGGAGGTGGCTATGCCAAGGGCTGGGTCATTGGGACCGGGACGGGACCGTAGCGCGACCTGGAAGCTGGAAGCGGCCCTGGAGACGTTGGCGGACGAGGTGGCGAGGCTGCGCTCGGGAGACGACTGGCAGAGGTTCTTGGGCCTGCAGGCCGCCCTGCACGCTTACAGCCCCAACAACGTGCTGTTGATCGCGCTGCAGCACGCGCAGGCTTTTGCCGACGGCGCGGTCAGTTCGTCTGACCCGGGCTACGTCGCCGGATTCAACACCTGGCGGGCTCTCGGCCGGAGCGTCGAGCGTGGCCAGCGCGGTTACATGGTGCTCGCCCCATGCCGTTACGACCGGCGCGTCGCAGTCGCTGCCGACGGTAGCGCCCGTGCCCTCGGCAGATCTGAGGTGCCTGAAGACGGCGAGACGCTTGAGCGGCGGCGAGCTGTGTCGGGTTTCCGGGTGGAGCACGTGTTCTCGGTCCACCAGACATCGGGCGCCGAACTGGCCGAAATGCCGCGGCCGCAATTGCTGCGAGGCGAGGCGCCGGCCGGGCTCCGCGATGCGGTCGTCGGACTTGTAGAGCGTCACGGTTTCGCCGTCAGCACGGTGCCGGGTGCGGGAGCTATCGAAGGGGCCAACGGCCTGACCCGTTGGGACAGCCGGGCCGTCCTGGTCCGCTCCGACATGGACGACGCCGCCGTCGTGAAGACCCTGGTCCACGAGGCTGCCCACGTCCTGCTGCACGCGAGCCCACCGGGCCGGTCACTGCCCCGGGCACTGCAGGAAGTAGAGGCCGAAAGCGTCGCCTATGTCGTCGGGGCAGCCCACGGCATGCAGACGGACGGTTACAGCTTCCCCTACGTCGCGGCCTGGGCTGGCAACGACGGTGCCAAGACGGTCCAGGCCGCCCAGGCCCGGGTCGCTTGGGCGGCGCGGGAGGTCATCGGCGCCAGCCCCGCAGCCTGGGCCGAGGGGGGTAGGCCGCCAGGAGCGGCTGCCGCCGTTGCCGCCAGGGCCGGATGGGCGCCGCGGCCGACTGCGCCAGGGGGAGCGAACGTGCCCGGGGCGGAGGCCGTCGGTCTGTGAACGAGTCGCGTCCTTCGGCGGGCACCGACCTGGCGCTCGTCGTGTTCATGGCAGGCGCGGCTCTTGCTGGTGTGCTTTGGGCCGCAGGGGCCGCTTCTGCCCTCGTCTCGGGCCACAAGGCCCCCCAGGGCCATTACCTCGCAGGGCTGGAGGCTTTCGCCCATCTCTCGGACCCTTCGGTGGCGTGGGCGTCACCGGTCGGCCCCGCCGCGCTCTACTGGTCATTGGCTCTGCTCGCCATGGCGGCCGCTGGGCTCGTTGCATATGGCGTGGGCAAGATGTGGCGGTCCTTGGGTGCGGGTAACCCGGCGGGCGCCTCAGGCGGCGAGGGCATGGCGACCCGACAAGAGGTCCGGCAGGTCGCCGGCGCCAAGGCCCTCGTTTCCCGCTCGGCGGACCTCCGCCGCTCGCTGGAGCGGCCCCGCCCAGCCGACGTCGGCTTCCGGCTGGGGAAGGCGAGAGGTACCGAGTGCTGGGCGAGCGTGGAGGACTCGATGCTGGTCCTCGGGCCGCCCCGTTCGGGCAAAGGTCTCCACCTGGTCGTGCCCATGGTCCTCGACGCCCCGGGGGCCGTCGTCACCACCTCCACCCGGCCCGACAACCTGGCGCTGACCCTGGCGGCGCGCTCTGGCGGCGCGCCGGTCATGGTCTTCGACCCGCAAGGACTTGCCGGCGCAGGGGGCCACCAACCCCTCTTGCGCTGGTCGCTCACGAGGGGCTGCGAAGAGGCCCAGACGGCCATGGTCCGAGCCCAGGCCCTGGTGCCGGCGGCGGGGTCGGCAGGTGTGGAGAACGCGAACTTCTGGCGTGCCCAGGCCCTGTCGGTCACGCGCTGCCTTCTCCACGCCGCTGCCCTAGAGGGCCGGCCGGTGGCCGACCTGTACCGTTGGAGCCACTCCGCCGGGCCCGCCAAGGAAGCCATAGCGGTCCTGGGCTCGCACCCCGGTGCTGTGCCGGGTTGGGACGGGGCCCTGGACGCGGTCGTCTCGGCCGACCAACGCACCCGTGACTCGATCTGGGCCATGGTCGCCAATACCTTCGCTCCGCTCGCTGACCCCGCCGTGCTGGCGGCGCTCAGCCCGGAGCCGTCGACCGGGCTGGACCCGCTCGCTTTCTTGGCCATGGGCGGTACCGTCTACCTCCTCGGGACGGCTTCAGGGGCCTCGGCGGCCGCGACACTCGTGGCCGCCCTGGTCGAGGACCTCGTCGAGTCGGCTCGCAAGCTGGCGGCCCGCTCCCCGGGCCAGCGCCTGGACCCCCCCCTGGCGCTGGTCCTCGACGAGGCTGCGAACTACGCCTTGCCATCCCTGCCCTCGCTCATGTCAGAGGGCGGTGGCTCGGGCATCACTACCGTGGCTGTGCTCCAGTCCCTGGCCCAGGCCCGGGACCGTTGGGGGCGCGAGGCGGCCCAGGCGACCTGGGACGCGGCGATAGTGAAGGTCGTGCTCGGCGGCTCCGCCAACGCCGACGACCTGGCCGACCTCTCCCGCCTCGCGGGCGAGCGGGCGGTGCGGGAGTGGTCAGAGACCCGTCACGGCTCCTCACCGGGCCGTTCGGTGTCCTCGTCGGTCCGGTACAGGCCCGTGCTGGAGGCCTCCGAGCTTCGCCGCTTGCGGTTCGGCACGGCCCTGTTGCTGTTGCGCTCGGCGGCGCCGATGATCATGGACCTGCGGCCCTGGACGGCGCGGCCTGACGCGCCGGCGCTGCAGGCGGCCCGTGAGGCGTGGGAGGCCGGAGCCCATGCGTGAGCCCCGCCCTGGCCTGCCCTGGTCGGGGCGCCGGGACCTGCGCCGGGCCGAGTACGGCTCGTGGATGTCGAGCAGGGCGTGGCTCCATCACCGAGAGGGCTGGAGGGACCGCTGGGCCGCCTCGCACGGGGCTGAGCCGGTCTGCCAGATCTGCGGCGGCCCTTGGGACCTCCGCCACAGTGACCTGCACCACCGCAGCTACGCGCGCCTCGGCCACGAGCTCGACAGTGATGTCGTCCCTTTGTGCCGGCCTTGCCACCGGCGGCTGCACAGGGTCCTCGAGTCCAGCCCCGTCTGGCTCTGGCTCGGCCGTGCGCAGGCGACCGACGTGATAGTCGCCCGCCTACGCTCGAGGAGAAAGGGGGGGCATGGCTGAGCTCTTCCCCGGGCTTGGCCACGGGCAGGGCCGCGGGCCCGGCGGCTTGGGCGCCATCGTGGTCACTGGGGCCGAGGACGACCTCGTGGACGTCCCGGGCCCGACCTCTTGGCCCGAGGTCCCTTCGGCCGACGCGCCAGACGAGTGGGAGGACCTGCGCAGCTGGGTGGGAGAGCTGTGCCGGCGGTTCCCCTCCCTTGACCACCACGTGGTCCCGAGGTGCTGGTGGCGTCATAACGAGCATGTCGAGGCGCTGGTTGCCCTCCGGGACCACGAGCGCTCGAGCTTTGCCGCCGCATCGCCCGCGACCGCTCCGGTCGAGTGGCTCCGGGCCCTGCGGGACGTCGCCTCGCTTCAGCGCTCTTGGACGGCCGAGCTCGGCTGTGGTGCCAGTCACCGAAGCCAGCCCACAACCCCGCGTCCGGTTGATGCCGAGGAGTGGGCGCGTTTCGTGGCGAACGACGTCGTGGCCCGTGAAGCCAAGGAGGTCGAACAGGCCGTTAGGTGACGCTCCCGGCGGCAGGGCTCCGAGCGCTCCAGCTTCAGATGAGTACCCGAGCCGGCGTCCGTCGACGCGAGGCCGACCGCGCCGCGCGCCCCCCGCGCCGGGCTCGGACGACGAGAGCGGGTTGGCGGTTGGCCATGCTCGGCACCGCATTCCCATCATTAGGTGCTTTCGCCAGGCGAGGCTTGGCCCAGAGCGGAAGGTCGACACCTCTCGACCACTTACTTAGCCCGGACGCCACCTTGTCCCTCCGGTAAAGGGCCGTGAACGGCCCCTGTTCCGGAGGTGATGGCAAGTGGCTTCATGCCCGAACCTGTCCTGTGGGCCACAAGTGTTCAGGCCACGGACCGTGGGCGCAGTTACGGGCGGGCGCGACGACATGGCGCGCGGGGTTGGCGTCCAGGTCAAGGTAGCGCCCGGTCCCCGTGAGCACGCCAAGGAAGGCCAGAGGTAATGGAGCGCTCGGCGAACCACGGCACGGCCTGCGTCGCGGGACGTCTTCGGGAGGCCGCCGCCGAGGTGGGTGTCGAACTGTCGGTCGCCTATAGCCAGGCCATCGCCGCCGACGGCCTGGCCCGAGGGCCCGAGCTGGCAGTCACCCGTCTCGGGGCGGGTGTCGTCTTCCACGCCAGGCCGGGCCGCGACGAGCGGCTACCGGTCGTGCTCGGTTACGCCGACAGCCGGGGGCAGTGGTACCGCGACGGGCGGAGGCACGTGGAGGTCGCGGCTGGCCTGCCTGAAGACGTCTCCGGCGGGGTGGCACTGTGAACCGCCAAGTCAACCTGCCGACGCCAGCTCTCTTGGTGGTAACCGCGTTGGACGACCCTGTCACCGACAGCCTTGGCCATCGCCCCGGCAGCCCTTATGTTGAGGACGTCTGGCTCGGGGTCCTCGGGCCGACGACGACGTGGGCGTGGCTACGCCTTGCTCGCGTCGCAGAGCAATCTCCCGGTTCCACGCTCGACATGGCCGACCTTGCTCGGAGCCTCGGTCTCGGCACCGGTACAGGGCCGAACGCGCCAATATCGCGTACGCTCGGCCGGCTCGTGGTCTTCGGCGCCGCCCAGCGCTCGGGCGACACCCTGATGGTCCGCCGCGCCCTGCCCGACGTCCCCAATTGGTTGCTCGCAAGCCAAGCGGCCAGTGCCCGTCTCGCCCACGAGCGCCTTGGCCATACAAACGTGGCAAGTCGAGAGGCGGTTCGTACTGGGCCAGCCGCCTCGGGTAGCGCAGTTGCTTGCCCCGAGGGGCCCGGTGCGGTCCTGTGAACCACCTCGCTAGCTGGCCCGGCCGGCCGTCGCCGGTGGAAGCCGCCCGGGCCCGTCACCGCCTCGCCGATGTCGCCGGACGGACGGGCATCGCGCTCGGGTCGGTGTCGGGGACGGTGACCGTGAGCTGCCCCATGGCTTCCCACGGCCACCCTGACCGGGCCCCCTCTATGCGGCTCTACCTCGACGACGACCGCTACTACTGCTTCGGGTGCGGCGCCAAGGGGGACGTCGTCCAGTGGGCCCGGGACACCGAAGGCCTCGGTGTCCTCGCCGCTGTTCAAGCCCTCAACGCCGGCGGAACTCTGCACAACGCCTGGGCGGGCTGCGCAGTCGTCCCTCGGGCACCCGGGCTGCGCCGGCAGGTAGGCACCGCCGGGGTGGCGCAATCCGATCAGCCCGACCTCGGCCGGACCCCCGTCCCGCGCGTCCTCGCCGCTCTGAAAGAGGCCTGGGCCTACTACACCGCCAGCCCGTTGAACTCTCGGGGCGCCGGGTACTTGGCAAACAGGGGCATCGATGTCCGCGTGCTGGAAACCTTCACCGGGAGAGCCGAGGTCGGGCACACACCCGACGACCCCTGCGGCGCTATCTCTGCGCTGCGGGCAAGGGGCTTTGCCCCCGACGAACTGGTCGACGCTGGGCTTGCCCATCGGCAGGCGCTCACCGGCGCCCTCAGCGACTTCTACCGCCAGCGGGTCCTGGTCCCTGTCCGCGACGACCTCTGGCAGGTCGTCGGGATCATCGGCCGAAATGTCGGCCACGCCAGCTCCGCCAAGTACAAGAACCCTCCTCGCACAGCGGTCTATGACAAGTCGGTCAACCTCTACCAACCGCTGCCGGTACCCACGGACCGCAGCGGCCAGGTCGTTGTGGTGGAAGGCACCCTCGACGCAATGGCGATAGCTGTCGCTGCCATAAGGGCAGGGAAGGCAGCGGCTTTTTGCCCAGTGACCCAATCCGGGCGCGAGCTCTCCGACGTTCAGGTCCGGCGAGTCATGGCCATGCACCCCGGCAGGCTCGTCCTCGGCTTCGACGGGGACGATGCTGGAAGAGAGTCTGCTGCGCGGTACTCGCTCGCGTTCGCTCAAGCTGGGAAACCAGTTTCTGTCACTTCGTTAACCCGCGGGCACGACCCCGCTTCTTGGTTGGCCGACCGAGGCGATCGAGGCTTGTACGCGTGGTCAGTGGTGGCCCGGACGAGCCGTGCCATACGCAGTGTTGACAGCGCCAGGGGCCGGACCATAGAAGAAACGGCGTCGGCTATAGGTACTGGGCTGTAATCGGGCGAAACGGGCCACTCAGGCAAATGCGCGACTACTCGGGAGCCTGGTTCACAGTTCATGAGCCGTCAGAGCGGCCTGGGCCGTTCCGCCTGGGGTGTGGTGAGGCCAGGAGCAGTCGGCCAGCCGACGTAGGGCACTGCGATGGCTGAACCCGCGCCTAAGAACACGCCGTCCAGACAACCGGTTGTCCAACCACCGAAGCGCTGGTATGTTCCGTCACGTGCAAAACAGCAGGCTGCGCCTTCTGTGCGGGTGACGGCGGTGCATTGGGCCACGACAACGGACCTGGGGCGCCGAACGGCCCTGGGGAGGGTTGTGATGGCCCTCAGGGACGAGGCGGCGTGCCAAAATGTACAAGGAGCCTGCCGGTCAGTTCTCGAGAGGCTGGATGAGGTGCCTTAGATGAAGAGCAGCTTAGCGAGGGCGGCGATTTGCGCTCGTGTGTCCACTGTCGACCAAGTCCGAGGGACTTCCCTGGCGACCCAGTTGGAAGAGGGTTACGCCTACGCACGCAACCGTGGGCTCAACGTCGTAGGGGAGTACGTGGACGGGGGTGTCTCTGGAAAGTACGCCAACCGACCCCGTTTGGACCGGCTCATGGCCGAGTGCCGGGCCGGGCTCATCGACGTGGTGATCGTGTCGAAACACGACCGCTTCGGCCGTTCGTTCCGGCACACCGTCTCTCTGATTGGGGAACTTGAGGAGCTGGGCGTCGAGTTCGTGAGCATAGCGGAGCGAATAGACGACACGCCCTCTGGCCGGTTCCAGCGCAACGTCTTGCTGTCGGTGGCCGAGTTCGAAAGAGAGCGGATCCTTGAACGGACCGTCGGGGGCATGGAGGCGACGGCCCGGGCGGGCCACTGGCCGGCTGGCCCGGCCCCGCTCGGGTGGAAGCTCGTGAAGGACAGCTCCGGCACCAGGCTCGCCTTGAACGCGCCCGAGGTAGCGATATGGGAACTGATCGTGTCTTGCATGGTCGACAAGCGGATGTCCAGCCTGGAGGCGGCCAGGGCGCTCAACGCTGCGGGGCTCCGGAGGCGGAGCGGCAAGGTCTGGTCGGCCAACTCGCTTTGGGACATCGTCCGCGACACCACCTGCTTATCGGGTACGTGGACCTACCGGCCCGAAGGCGGCCGGAACGGGCGAAGGCCAAAGTCCGGCCCGCCCCTCACCGTATCCGTCCCACCGATCCTTACTTCCGAGCGCCACGAAGCGTTGAAGGCTGTCATCGCTGCTCGCTCGTGGACGCGCAAACAAACGAAGCACCCTTGGTTGCTGTCGCTGCGGTTGTTCTCACCCCACGGCCGGAGGATGCACGGCATGCACGACGCCAGAGGCCACCGCCGCTACCGCTGCCCGGGCAAGATAATGCCTGATGGAGGTAGGGGCGGTGGTGGCTGCGAGTGCTTCCAGGTGCATGCCGACGACCTGGAGGCGCTCGTGTGGCGTGTCGTGACCGATGCGCTGTCCAAGCCCGACATGTTGCTGGCGCTCGCCGAAGAGCAGGCACAGGCGTCGGCCACGGCCTCCGATATCAACCAGGACGACCTGGCCTCCTTGGACCACAAGATCGCCCGGCTGGAACGGGCGGCTGGTGAGCAGCTCGCCAAGGCGCTAGCCGCGGGCGCAGACCCAAAGGTCGCGGCGATAGCAGCCGTTAGCCTTAAAGAGGAGATCGAGGCCGCGCGCGAGCGCCGCAAGGCCGTCGCCGCGTGGGCCGCCAACGTCGCCGAGCGACGATCCAGGGCCGACATCCTCGCCGGCATCGCCAACGATGCTGCACGGGCACTCCTCGCGGACGGGAACATCGCTACGAAACAACGGATCCTCGAAGCGCTGTCAGTTGAAGTGACTGTCACCGGTTGGCGGGCTTGCCCGTCCTGCGGCGGTACGGGGCGGCTGAAGGGCGCGAACGCCAAGATGTGCTCCGGCTGCCATGGGATGCGCCTGGTAACTGAGGTAGAGATCGAAGGCGCCATCCCTGTCGCGGAGGCAGAAAAGGCAGCCGAGGCCTGGCCTGTGAAGCTCGTCGCAAGTTAGGAGCCGAGGCCGCTCTCCACGCTATCTGTCGCTCTGAGCCATCCGTCCACGCAGGCCAGCGATACGAAGTCGGTGCGGTAATGGCGTACGCCGGCGCCGCGCTCCAGCTGATGGTCGTTTGGGTTCGATCAGGTCTTCAAGTTCAAAGGGACGACAGCGGCGTCCCCCCGCCAGAAAGCCACTACGCCAGACAAAGGGCGTGTCCCGCTCTATCCCCCCAACAACAGCCGAGGTCGTCGTGATAGGGGGCAGGGGGTCCCGGCGAGCCAGTCGGGGTCCCTATTGGCGGCCGTCCGGCCAGCAAGGGACCCGAAGATCTGAACTCTAACTGGGTGGTACACGGCGACTCGCGGGCTCAGACGAAGGGTCACGCGTCTTCGCGTTGGATGGGCCTCGCATGCTGGTCCTATCCACGCTCAGCCTGTGGCCGTTGCCGAACGCTCGGCAGGCCACTGGAGTCGTCCTGATAACATACTATCAAATAATGTAGTACCTGTCAAGTGGCAGCCGGCACTCTCCTGAGCCGTTAGGCGCTCACCGTACGAAGTCCACGGTCCCGACATTAATGTCGACGTTGGCCGTACGCCTGCCAGCTCCCATCCACGCCGAGGCATGGACGTGGCTGCCGGAGCGCTCGTTAGCCCACCAGGGACGGTGGCGGCGGGCAGAGTCAGGTAGTCGACCGTTGATGAGCCCCTCGATCTCGGCGAACGAGAGCCGGACCACAGGCTCTGGGCGGGCCGCTAGGTACGCCCTGAGCGGGTCGTAGCGTGAGGAACCTCTAGATGCCGGCCAACCGTTGGCGCGCGGCGGCGGGGCTGGGGTATAGCTCGGGCCCTCATCGGGAAGTGAGGCCGGCGGGATCCGACTGTGGCTGGCGTCCTCAAGGTCACCGTCGGGTTCCCAGTTGAGGTCTGACCTCCGCGGGCGGTAGCGGCCCTCCAGCCAGTTGATGAACCGCTGAGGGTGCTGGACATAGGTGTTGACGGTATTGCGGCTCAATCCCGCAGCTCGCAGTTCCGCCTCGTAGCGGTCCAGCGCCCCCCTCAGTTCTCTGGCGTCCCATCTCGCCTCGTCCTTCATGCGCACATTCTATCTATTAAGGTAGTACCTGACCGGACAAGGTGGCTGCGGCGAAGGAGGCGCGAGCCGCACCGTGGTTGACCGACGCGCGGAGCGGCCGACCGGTCGACAGCACCAGCGGACGCGCTCAGTGGCCCCGGCGCTCGGAGACCCCGAAGCTGGCTTGCAGGGGGAGGGCGATAAGAACCTAAATGCCAGGCGCCTCTTCAACGCGCTGAAAAGTTACCACCGAAGAGTAAATCCAGCCAGTAGAGGCCGTCCTGCGGCTTGCTGTCCTTGTGCGCAAAAGCTTGCCAAGCTGCCCAAGGCCGCGTTGGTGGGGGTCATTCAGACGGTGCTGCTGTCACTCCCTCGCCCCGGTGCCCCTGGCTGTGGTCGCCAGGCCGCCGGTGCCAGGACGACCAAGCCTTTGGCGGCCCCTCTCCGTCGAAGACATCCACTGCGCCCACGAGCGCCTCAGGCGGCTATGTCCCCAACAGGTCACCCAGCGGCCACTACTACCGGCCCTTCGAGTACTACCCGGCAAGGGACCTCTACAAGACGATCACCGAC
>Ga0182030_10025708_pt1 | contig 10702 bp, 17 predicted proteins | sample 812S3MmetaG_FD_121299 | JGI IMG/M metagenome (GOLD analysis project Ga0182030, IMG submission 121299) | Permafrost microbial communities from Stordalen Mire, Sweden - 812S3M metaG (Illumina Assembly) | ecosystem: Environmental > Terrestrial > Soil > Wetlands > Permafrost | place: Sweden... | reverse complement strand
GGCGCCGCCCTCGGCGCCGATCAGCAGCAACCCGTCCATGGCCGCGGTCCGGCGGAGCGCCTCCAGCGCCTGCTCGGGCGTTTGCGCGATTGGCCCGGCGACGTTGAGCGAGGTGTTCACCGACACCTCGGTGCCGACCCGCCGTCCCATGGCGTGTCAATCGGCATCCAAACATCACGCCGTCTCGTACCTTTCGGCTAGCAGAAACTCAAAGGAGCCGTTAGGACTTCCTGCGGCAATAGAGTTTCCGAGCGAACGGGTGACCTTTCGATCACGATCTCCGGGAGTCAAACAACCGTGCAGGATCTCACGCCCGAAGGGCTTCGCATTTTGGAAGACGTCGCCCGGCGCCATGCGGTGAGCCTCGAAGCCGTGGTCACCATGCTCCATGCGCTTATGGAGGGCAACGGATCCCAGGCGCAGTTCAATCATCCCGATCTCGGCGGCATGGGACAATGGTCGCAAGGCGGAATGATCATGGTTGGCGACATGTTCAATCAAGGCCTGAAGCATCGTGTCGATACGCTCTGTAACGAACTCGCGGGCCTCCTGCGCGATCAGAAATTACTCACGGCCAATGCGGGGTCTTTTCAGTCGCAAAGCCAGAGTGGCGGCGGGGTCAGTTTGTTCGTGCCAGGATATCGTTCGTCTTCCCGCCAATGGTGGCCAGAGCAACTTGGCATTACGGCGTTCACCGGCGCCCAGAACGACCTACGATACGCCTATTTTCCCGGCTCGCACCGTCTCGCGATCCAACAGGGCGGTCTGATCAGCGTCTATGACACCGGAGAGCACAGAATCATGGGCTTCTCCCAGCAGCAGAGCGGCGATCAATCGCTGACGTTCACCAGTCAATTCGGGCTTGTGCGCGTCGTCGACTTGCCTTTGGTCGCTCCACTGCGAGATCAGCCTGAAAGAAATCCGTCCCCGTCCATGTCCGTGACGCCGCAGGAACCGCCGAAGCCCGCTCCCTCCGCCGTGGTTGTCGCCGCGCCGTCAGAGGCGGCTGCAAAGCCGATTACGATGGACGACATTTTCACGATGATCGAACGTCTTGCGGACCTTCGCCAAAAAGACATCCTCACAGAAGAGGAATTCGCGGCGAAAAAATCGGAGCTATTGAGCCGCCTTTGAGAGTTCGAAATTCCGTTTCCAGAGGCCGGAGTATGAGCGAGGTTGGCGGGCAGCTTCGAGCCGCATCACGCCGAGGTCCTTTCGTCTAGCGCCGGGCCGGGCCTTCGAAAAAGAACGTGTCGTCGTTCTTTCCGGGAGGGTGCTCGGGCTGAGCAATGGCCCGAGTCCTTTGGCCGCCGGAATGACGAATCAGCCCGAGGCCGCTGTCTTCAATTTCGACAAGGCGCGGATCTTTACGCGCATGCTCGCCGGTTTGGCGGCGCCTTTGACCATCTCACCGGTGGCGGGATTGCGGACCAAGGTTCCCGCCCTGCGGGCCGGCACTTTGCGAAGGGTCACTTTCAACAGGCCGGGCAAGGTGAATTCACCCACGCCGCGCGGATGCACTGATCCGAGCAATACGCTTTCCAGCGTAGCGAAGACGCCTAAGGCGGTCTTGTGCGGGGGATGTCGTTTTGCTCGGCGATCAGGTTGATCAGCGCCGACTTGGTGAAGGTTTCCTTGACCGGACGAAGCGGCGCGGCGGTGGGCTTGTTGGTTTTTGGCTTGCTGACTTTTGGCTTGGCCAAAGGAACTCTCCATGGAGTGAATAGGTTTCTGGATGTTGACTGAATCGACGCTTACTTGCTTGCCTTCGCCGGTCGTCCGCGCTTGCTCGGCGCCGCGGCGCTGGCCTTCTTGGCTGGCGCGGCACTCTTGCGCATCTGACCAAGCCCTATCCGCTTGGCCATTTCCGATCGCGCCGCCGAGTAGTTGGGCGCGACCATCGGGTAATCGGACGGTAGGCTCCATTTCGCGCGGTATTGATCCGGCGTCATGCCGAGTGTCGCCAAGTGTCGTCGCAGCGACTTGAATTTCTTGCCGTCGTCCAGACACACAAGGTAATCGGGCGTGAGCGATTTGCGAACGGATACGGCGGGCTCCTGTTTCTCCACCAGCGGGGCTGTATTCACTTGCCCGCTTGCGAGTCTCGCCAAGGCGTCATGCACGGAGTGAATCAGGGCGGGCACTTCCGCTATAGGCAGGGAGTTGTTGGCGACAAAGGCCGCCACGATCTCCGCGGCTAACTCGGTCGATTTCGAAGGTTCTGCATCTGATGTCGTCACGGGCGAATTCCTCAAAGGTCAAGGAAAATATGGATACGCTGAAACCGATAGCTCGTCGATACCCGTGCGGAGCCATAAATCATGGGCGACACGAGCGGCAGAGGTGAGGTGAGCGCAGGAGCGACAGAACAAATGCGAGGTCGATGATGGGCTTCTTCATTATCGGCCGAAAGGCTCGGCGAGCGCCTTGTTGAACGCGGCTTGGCCTTTTTCGAAGCCCGCAGAGGGCTCGAGCATCTGTCGGCGCGAGATTGTCGAAGGCGCGGGCCGCCTCGACGCGCCCGAGCTTGGCGAGTGCGAGCAGCCGCGAATGGCCGACGCCCCGAGACGAGAGCCGGTTGGCGAGCCGCAGCGTTTCGTCCGGCTCGTCGCGTCTGAGAAGCAGAGCGGCCAGGCGCGTGTATGCGACCTTGCCGTGCGGATTTTCATCGAGCGCGCGATCAAGCGTCGCCCGCGCTGCCTTCTCCTCTCCGAGCCGAATTTGCGCCTTGCCCCGCGAAGGCAGCGTGGCCGCGCGCTCGAAATTGGTTGTGGCAAGTTCGAAGGCGCGCATCGCGGCGTCTCGAGCGCTCCGCGTCTCGGCCGTGGTCTCGCGCGCCAGAAAGGCTTGGGCGAGCAGTTTATAGGCCTCAAAAGCCGCGCTGGCTTTGACGCCATCGCCCAGCAAGGCGATCGCATCGTCGATATGGTCGGTAATGGCCCGAGCTATCCCACGAGGTCGCCCATGACGACAGACGCCGCTGCTCAGCTGGCGATTTTAGCGGATGCGCTGACCGAGATCGTCGATTTGGCGACGGCCGACCCAAAAGCCTTGGCGCCGCCGGCGCAAGTGCTGGCGCGGGCCGGGGACATCGCCGCCGAAGCTCTGGCGGTCGCCGCGACTTACGGGCGCTTGCCGCCGTTCGCGGAGGCGGCCGAGACGCGAGACGACCCGGCGAATTCCAAAGCGCCGTCGTCGCCGTGACGGCGGTTTAACGGTTTATTAACCATGAAACCGCCGGGGCGTCGGTTGAAAAGTATGTCCGATAACTCGGGTTACCGGGCATGGAAGGGAACCCTCACAGAATCAGGCAAAATTGGCCAAACGACTCGCTTTCAGGTGTCAGATGAACGTCGTCGGGCTGTCGAGGATGGTGAGACTGGGCGCATCTCCGGCCTCCGCGGACGGAGCGGAGCGTCAAGTAACCTATGGCTTTTCCGCCAACCGCCGCCTTGTCTCGTGGATACGAGCCGTGCCTCCGTGAACCGGCGACCGCTTCGAAATCTGACTGCATGCTGGTCTCATCAATTCCGACTCGTTTTTGAGGCCAGTCTCACAAACTCCGACTCAGTCTCACAATGAGCTATGGCTGAATCTGGGTAACGGCGCGAATCAAGCGGCGGATTTCTTCTCGGACGCGACTTCTATTCCGTCTTTGAATGTTACACCGCTCACGACTTTCGGCAACTGATTTTGTCCTTGCAGTCGTCGCCAGCTTTTCGCCGCCGTCATCACCAGTTTGAACACCATGAGACGCGCCGTGTCCTGCGAGAGTGCGCCCTTCATGCGAACCGTGCGATGCCGGACCGTCGCGAATGTGCTTTCGATTGGGTTCGAGGTGCGCAGATGCGTCCAATGCTCGGCGGGAAAGTCGTAGAACGTCAGCAGCGTCTCGCGGTCCTTGAGCAGGCAATCGACGGCCTTTTGGTATTTGGGCGCGTATTTCTCGGCGAATGTAGCGATGGCGAAGTCCGCCTTCGCCCGGTCGGGCGATAGCCAAATTTCGCGCAAGTCATGGTGGGCGTTGGCCTGCACGGATTTCGGCAGCTTGTCGAGAATGTTCAGCGTCTTGTGCTGCCAACACCGCTGATGGCGCGTCGACGGGAACGCCTCGTCGAGAGCCCGCCAAAATCCCAGCGCGCCGTCGCCAACGGCGATTTCCGGGGCGACGATCAGGCCGCGCGCCTTCAAATCGACGAGCAGTTCCTTCCAGCTTTGCGCACTCTCACGCATGCCCGTGCGAAAGCCGAGCAACTCCTTCTTGCCGTCGGGCGTCGCACCGATCAGAACCAGCATGCATTCGGCTTGCGGCTCCATGCGCGCCTGCAAATAAACGCCGTCGGCCCAGACATAAACATAACGCCGAGCCGACAGATCGCGCTTTTGCCAGAGCTTGTATTCGTCTTCCCATTCCCCCTTTAGCCTTGCGATGACAGCGGGCGAAAGATTGGGCGCGTCCTTGCCGAGCAAGGCCGTCAGCACTTCCTGAAAATCGCCGGTCGAGATTCCGCGCAGATAAAGCGCCGGCAAAAGGGCATCAAGGCTCCTTGTGCGCCGCGCCCATTTCGGCAGGATCGACGAGGCGTAGCGGATGCGTTCTTCAGCGCTCAAAGCCCCACGATCCCGCGCCTTGGGCTTTTCCACCTCGACCGGCCCAATGCCCGTCTGGATCGGGCGAACCGGATCGTATCCATGCCGAACGACGCGCTGGCGGCCGTCCGGCAGCTTGAGATCGCCGTGCGACGTCAGGAAGGCCGCGAATTCGGCCTCCACCGCCTGCTCGATCAGCCGTTTCGCGCCAGAACGCAGGATTTCGGTCAGCGGGTCGTCGATTTCGTCTTTCTGACGGAGGGGAACAACTTTATTCTCGGACATGGCGTAACGCTCCTTCTTGGAGGTTCGGGTCGGCTGCACACCAACCCCGTTACGCCGCCTTCATCACCCCGTCATCACCCAGATTCCGCCATAGCTCTCTCACAATCCTGCAACGCATAATACGTTGAAATAACGACAAATTGAGTCTCAATATCCTCCTCCTTCCGGCAGAATTTCAGCGACCCTTGGGCGTTCGCGCCGTCGCGCCTCGCCGCCGCAAAAAGCGCCGATGGTGCTGGCGGTCTTGCTTGAACTTTGGCCCATTCTGAATTATACCAATTCTAAGGATATACGTATATACTAAATGAGGTATCCCGTGGCCTACAGCATCAAAGACGCCGAAACCGACGAGCTCATCCGCAGGCTGGCGAAAGCGAAGGGGAAGCCCATCGTCGAGGCCATCCGGGAGGCTTGCGCCAATGAACTCCAACGCGAACGGCAGAAAAAGAGCCTGTGGGAACGATTGCAGCCGCTCGTTGCGCGCGTCGCGGCTTTTCCCGAACGCGCAGATCAAAGGCACATCAGCCACAAGGATTTTTTCGATGAAATGTGGAGCGACGAGAAATGATGATCGACGCGTCCGCTTTTCTCGCGATCCTTCTGCAGGAAGCCGATGGCCCCGCAATGGCCCAGCGCATCGCTGAGGCCAAGTCGCCTTACACCTCGCCGCTCGCCGTGTATGAAACCTGCTCGCGGCTCATGAACGCACGCCAGATGACCGCCGAGCAAGCGCAAGACGCGCTCCGCGAACTGCTCGACGAGTCCGCCGTGCGGATCGTTCCCGTTACCGAAAGCATGATCGGCATGGCGCTCGGGGCCTTCGAGAAATATGGCCGCAACCGCCATCCCGCCGACCTCAATTTCGGCGATTGCTTCGCCTATGCCTGTGCGCGCGCCTATCGCGCGCCGCTCTTGTTCAAAGGCAACGACTTTTCACAAACGGACGTCAATGATTCCGTCCGGCGCCGAGCGCCAGGCGCGAGTTGAGCGGTTCAAGAAGTCGCGTCATGCGCCAGAGGAAAAATCACATCCTACAAGCGCCTCTAGAAGTCGCCACTGGGCGACAGCCGAGCGCATCACGGGGAGCGATCTTTACAAGCGGACGAAGACGCCCAAGGGCGACCGATGGAATAATTATCGCGACGCAATCAGGGACGCTTGGCTCCCGACACGCGTCTATCCTGATCGGCGAGTTGAACGCCGAGAATGATGAATAGCGGGCGCGGTCCCGAATAGCGCGTGGACCGCGCCTCCGAGATTCGCCTATCCCCATACGCTGCGGTAAGAGTCGCACGCTGGGCGTCCGCGCGGTAACGCCATCATAAATGGAAAAGCGACCACGCTTAGAAAACTGCTCGCGGCAACCATTGTTGTTGGCTTGGCCTCACTGTCCCCGGCTCTCGCGCAAGCGCCTGCCGCGCCGACGGATCAGACGACAAGCCCGACCGACGAAACCGCAAAGCCTGTGACAAAGAAGGCGCATAAAAAGGCTGGAAAGAAAGCTCACAAAAAGGCCGGGAAAAAGCACGCTCGCAAGAAGGCGAAAACTGACTCAGAAGCGGCTCCAGCGACGCCAGCGGCACAATAAGCAGGCGACGCTCTTCTCATTTTAGCTCTTGCTCCACGGCTTAGCTCTTGCTCCACGGCGAAAGCTGCGATTCGCGGCGCGGGCGCGTACTACGATCGGCTTGCGTTCTTCCTTTGGGGAGCTTCGCGGTATAGGGGCGCGCCGCCACAAATTCGACCTGCTCGGCGCCAAACGTTGTCGCCGTGCGTGCGGCGACAATCATCAGTGGAGCCGTTATAAAAAAATTCCCCTCGCTGTGGCGATCATCGCCCTCGGCGCCGCCCTGACGGGCTGCTCCCCGGAGAGAGCCCTGGACGGCACGCTGGGTGCGGTATCTGGCGCGGTCGTCGCTGGTCCCGTGGGTCTGGGCGCGGGCGGCATCGTTGGCGCGACCGCGGGACCGGCTATCGCCTCAAGCTGGGGAGTTCGCTCTATCCTCGTCGCCGTCGACGCCATCGCCATCATCGGAGTTCCTGAGCCGAGAGCCTCCAGGGCTGTTCAGTTCTTAATATTGCCCGTCTTAATACTGCCCGCGATCTCGAGGAGCTGGTTGATGTCGAGCCCGGCGCGCCATTTGGCATTTTGATGTTTTCGTTCGGGCCGGCGCGAAGCAGATTGTAGGCGAAGGGGCGCAATCGCGTGGCAATGTCCGGGTTCTTGCGGATGCGCGACGCGTCCTCGACGAAAGTTGCGTCGCGCGCGTACTCGCTGCCGTTCTCGGTGCGCCCGCGCCCGCGGATCTGGTAGTCGGTGCGTTTCGGCGGCCGTCCCATTTGAGATTCGCCTTGGCGCACTCGCGGCCTTCGGTCGTGCGGACGCGAATCAGGTCGCGCTCGAACTCGGCAAGGTCGCCCAAAATCGTGAGCATACCCGAGAGCCGGGTGACGCTTGAAGGCGAGATCGTGCGTCTGGTCCAGGTGCTGAGCGGGGCGATGGCCGATTCACCCGGCGCCAGGATTCGTGTATTTCTCCTTGGAGAGGAGCACGTCGTCGTCGACACCGGCGCGGCGCACGCAGCGAAGAGAGCGAGCGAACGCCGTTCAAGCCGGCGCACTGCGCTCTTTCCACCCCTGAGGAGGAAAGGGGCGCATTCATCGAGAGTTTTAGCGCCACGGCCACGTCAGCGCCATGATTTCAATGTATATGATGCTACGGCGCTATATAAATAGTACGTGCAGCGCAGGGAATTAAACCTTTGTAGCGTTACTCAAGTGATAATAAAAATATAGCTTGGATATGCTAAGGTATTTTTTGGGGAATTGTGCGGATGAAACCTTATGATCACCATACAGCAATGCGCGGATGTGGCGGGGATTGCGTCGCATGAGCTGACTCTTTGCGCCATTACTTCCGCCCGACATAAAACACTGCTTATGAGCTACCTGCTTAACCTCAACCGGGGTGAGAGAGCCATGTGCTGTATGATTATCGGCGATTTCTGGCGGTTGATGGAGCTTGGAGCCGAGGAGCGGGCTGCGGACGCGTTCCATGTTTTACGGCTGTTTCTTTCCGCTTACCCGAGAGCCCGTTGCACCGCCTAAGGCTTGTCGCGCGACAGTCTCTCCTCAAGCCTCCCGCCCATCATATTGCCAATAAATATCCTCGGGGTGCAGGGGCAGGCAGCCCCCTGCCTGAACAACTGGCGCACTTTGGCGCACTCTCTTTATTGGTCGCGCTGGGATTGCTCAGGGCTCAGTGGGCGTATGGGCGGAAGATGACGACCTGCAAGCCGAACTTGCGGGGATCGACGAGAACCTAAAATCCCCTCGCCGTTGACGCCGGCGCGAGAAACCTCGGTCATTTTCCGCAGCAGGGCCATCTATGATGAAATGCATGGCAAGAGCTACAGGTGGGACCGGCGCTCCGACACCGTTCATGAGAATCAAAACGAAAATTCTTCGTTTTGATGCGCGACGGCCGAGATGATCGGGAACACCCGTCGCGCGGTCGAGATAGCCACCGCGCAGCGAGGCGCTCGGTGACGGCCTAGCCGCCGTCGCTGGAGCCTCACTCGACGAGGGTATTGAACTTGGTGCACTGCGAAGCTTCCCAGCAAGCCGCCCGACTTCGGCCTCATTCGTTAACGAGAACCTTCGTCGACGCAGACCGTCGGCCAGGTGGGCGGATGCGCTGAAACAGGGTGTGGTGACGATGAATTATCGCCGAACGTGGCTTCGTGGCGTGGCGCTCGCCTTCAGCCTGGTTTCTCCTTTGCTTGCGCTGGCCAATCCACTAGACCGGGGATCTCTCGCGGATTTCATCAATGTCTTCCGCGAGCAGGCGATTCCGCGGCAGGTAGTGATCTGGCGGCACTCGGAGTTTAAGCGGGGAACCGTCGTCATTTCAACCAAGGAGCGGCGACTTTACTATGTGTTGGGTGGCGGACAGGCGATCGAATATGGCGTCGGCGTTGGCCGCGAGGGTTTCACTTGGTCGGGGACCAAGACCATCACTCGCAAGCGCGAATGGCCGGACTGGCGTCCACCCCCGCAGATGCTCAAGAGGCGCCCAGATCTACCGCGACACATGGCGGGCGGAATGGAGAACCCGCTCGGCGCGCGAGCGCTCTACCTCGGATCGAGCGAATATCGAATCCATGGCTCCAACGAGCCTGACACGATCGGAGCGGCCGTTTCTTCGGGCTGCATTCGCATGACGAACCGCGACGTCGTTGATCTTTACGGTCGCGTGAAAATCGGCACGAAAGTTGTCGTGCTGAAATAACGCGTTGCGGTGAAGCTCTCCGATATGACCACCACGGCTTTGATCTGCTGCTCGGTCAGTCCGTGCGCGATCGGCTCCATGATCGCCGAAGCGTCGGGCTTCGACCGGTCCTGACCGCGCTCTTTGCTCCAGTTCACCAGTTTGGCGACGATGTAATCGTCAAGCTGACCGGCCAGGCGGGGAAAGGCCGCCGCTCCCTTGGCGTCCGCCCCATGGCAGGAGGAGCAGGGCGCGACATTGGCTTCCGGCACGCCTTCGTCGTAGATTTTTTTGCCGGCGCTCGCGAGTTCTCGCGGCGCGCCGCCTAATTCTACTGCGTCAGGAACTGTTGTGGTAGGCGATGTTCATTGGCAGGATCGCCTTGCAGCATGGGCATTGATACAGGGTTTTGACGAGCGCGAACGCGAGCCGCTTTCGAAGCGTCGCTACCGAATTGGCGACGTGGCGCTCGGGCCGCAACGGTGGGTTCGCTGGATCCTCGACGGCAGGAAAGGCGAGATTTTTCGCGCTGCCTGGGGCCTGAGGGGGGAACCGCCGCTCGTTCGCGGATGAGAAATCCATAAGCGGCGATGCACAGCGTGGCGTGATGGTGGAAGCCGCGCCAGCCTCTGTCCTCGAAATGCGACAAGCCGAGTTCGCTCTTGAGTTCCCGGTAATCGCGTTCGATCCGCCAGCGCAATTTGGCCATGTCGACGAGCGTGAGCAGCGTGGCGTCTTTAGGCAGGGTCGAGAGCCAATATTTGGTGGGCTCTTTTTCGTCGGTGGGCCATTCGACGAGTAGCCATTCCTGCGCATGCGGGCGATCGAGCAGCCAATCTCTTGAAGCCGGACGAATGCGAACGGCGGCGAAACGCGAGCATAGCGCGTCATTCGTTCCCTCGCGCCAAGCTGCCTCGCTCCACGCGTCGGACGGTAGATGCATCGCCAACTGTTTCGCCGAAACGGGCCGATGCTCGCTGTCGCGGCGCAATCTCGTCGGAGTCCGCCCTCGTCCGGCCCGATGTTTCGGCTCTAAAAACGGCGGCGGCGGCAAGGGCTCCATGCCGGGAGGCCAAACGCTCAGCGTGGATTGCACTCCAACGACATAGGCGAGACCGAGCGCGGTAAGGCCAGAGCGAAACTTCGCATCGACGCCATAGCCCGCGTCCGCCAGCGCGACGCCGGCGGGAACACCGGCTGCGAGCGCGGTCTTAATCTGCTTGAGCGCGATCTCCGGCTCGGTCTGAAAGGCGACGTTCGAAGGCGCATGAGCCGCTGCGCGCCGAGCGGCGTCCCCCGCCCATTCTTCTTAGCAGATAGAGCTGATAGGCGATCCGCAGGCTGGCCGTGTGATTGGCGATCGAAAAGCTGACCGCGACCTGACAATTATCCGGCTTGCCGAGCCGTCCGCAATATTGCCGCGCCACGCCCACCGAATGAACCATGCTTATCCGGTTTGTTGACAAAGCATAGGGGAGGCGGGAAGCCTCTCAACTATTGATAATCGGCGCCCTTCTTGTGTCGATGCAATGCTGATATTTTAGCGATGGATTACAT
>Ga0182030_10025707_pt1 | contig 10703 bp, 7 predicted proteins | sample 812S3MmetaG_FD_121299 | JGI IMG/M metagenome (GOLD analysis project Ga0182030, IMG submission 121299) | Permafrost microbial communities from Stordalen Mire, Sweden - 812S3M metaG (Illumina Assembly) | ecosystem: Environmental > Terrestrial > Soil > Wetlands > Permafrost | place: Sweden... | reverse complement strand
TAGCTTGTAATAACACAGAACAGACAGGCACATTATTACCTGCGCCCGTCGTCTGTGTCCCCCAACAGCAACACGAAAAATAATAGTCTGTATAGACATACAAACTGTATAGGGTTTATAAGTGTCCAATATGTCAAAGAACTTGCCTAATCCAAACTCACAATTCCACTCTCGCTAACGTTTGTTTACAATCCCGGCAAATAGCCAAATAGTATATTTTATGCTGCCTTAAATTTCTTTTTAAACATGCTTTCAACTTCAGCAGCTTTGGCGGCATCTATAACTAAATCATCTAGTCTCTTATTAGCTAATTTTGCAAATTCAGTATTCTTTTCGATTCCAGCGACAGTACGCCCTAATAGTTTGCCAACAGCCATAGTAGTGCCAGCTCCAGCAAAAGGATCAAATAGAAAATCTGATGGTTCTGAGCCTGCTAAAATTGCATAGAGTGGTACTTCTAACGGCATTACAGCTGGATGCCCTTCTTCTCCATATTGTTTTAATAACCTGCTATCTGCACCAGCAGCAGCAGTATGAATTAGATCAAATTCCTGTTGACTAATGAACTGTTTTAGTCGTGTATATGGTTTGGACAAAGCCCATTTTTCTTTAGTGTTTGTTCCATCTGCGTTTCTTCTACCGCCTACCTTTATAAATTCCACCTTTTTATCTTCTGTATATATATCTATCTGTTTGAATTTACATTTAGCAGGGTCTTTGCGAAAGAAAAGTATTTCTTCATAGTTATATACCGGTACTTCATCTTCTTTGCCTTTAGTGAGTACATTTAACTTGTGCCAGATTTGTTTAAAGAAAAAATCCCAACGTATTTCATCTGTCATCATTGTGCTAAATCGATGCAGGATTTGGTTGTTGTCATATCGCCCGTAGGTATCGCCTAAATTAACTACACAAATTCCACTGTCCTTTGTTTCGTCATAAATATCCTGGAATACAGGTTTCAATCCTGCTAAATATTTTTCCCAGTTTCTTTCGTGACCTGCTTCCTTTTTCTTTTCATACATGCGTTGTTTCATGTAATAAGGTGAAGTAAACGTTATGTCAATGCCAGTGTATCCTTTTATAGTCTTTAAGTGTTTTCTAAGGTTCTTATTGTCATCATTGAATAAATTATGTGGTTTGGTAATTAAACTGTTTACTTCATAAAGTGCTTGACCTAAATTTTCATTTTGCGCCTCCCGATATTCTTTCTTCTTAGCGAAATTCTTTAGAACCGTACTAACAGGCACTCCTTTTTTCACATCTTCTAGTAGTTTTAATTCAGCGTGCTTTTTATCTAGCTCCACTATAGCACAAAACCTTTTCAAAGTCGAAACTGATATTTCAACATTGGCATTATCAATGGCAATTTGATAACGCCCATTTTCCTTCCCTTGCTGGGATGGCGGAATGTGTGGATAGGCTTCTACACATTGTTCATAGATGGATTTTACACGAACTTCATTTGAAAGTAAAACCGCTGCCGGTATTTCCTCGTCCTTAACGTCTATAACGATGCAAAGTGTTTCTGGTATGCCCTCTCGAACATTTTTAAAATATCTTCTCACGCCTTCAACAACTTTATACTTTTCGCCTCTTTGAGTAACCTTAAGTGGATTTTTGATCTGTTGTCCTTTACAAAAATGTCTCCTATAACGACTGTTAAAATCGTAGTGTTTTAATGAGAACTCGTTAGGTTCTAATAATGTGGTTTTTAACCAGATTTGATTTTCCATATTGTTTGTTTTTAATTGTTTATAATATTATTTGCTTCGGTTCTCAGGGTCTGATGTTAAGATTTTAAATTATGTATTTAAATTTTACTGTTGAAAGACTTATTTTCGCCCTTCTACAATTTTCTGTTTCAGTAATTCCGCAGACGTTTGTCAGCGCTACCATGGCACAAATGGACGACTTTTTTTGCGCGTGATAGAAACAGAAAAGTCATTCTCAGCGAAAGTGTTTTTTGTGTTTTTTTGTTCTTTTCATTTGCAAAATGTGTCTGTGTAAAATGTCTGGCGGGCTGTTACTTTTTAAAAGTTTATAGTAATAATTAACCTACACAACCTACACAACCTACACAAGCACATTTTCAAAGGGAGTTACTAATCTTTACGAATAAAAATATTACTACGCTTAGAGTCTCTCTGAAACTCGAATTCTAATGCTTTTAATCTTTTTGAAAAGATATTTTTTGGATGCGCAGAATACCTACTGGCTTTGCAATATTCATAGTACATAGTAAAAAGCTCATCTACAGGTATTTTCTTAGTAGAATCCTTTACAAAGCCATTATCCTCAATAAACATCTGAACATTATTAGACTCCTTTTTATAGAGAGCAACCTGCTCATTTGATAATTCACAAACTGTAAAATTCTTTTGGTTAATTAGTCGTGTAAGGCCGTCTAAAATCCAATTAAAAATGCCAGGTAACTCGTCAGAAATAATTTTTTTTGCGAGCTCTTTGTCCTGTTCGGCTTCGGGAATAGTTACGTCAAACCTGAGAATATGTAACCGCCTGAGATATGCCATGTCAGCATGAAGATTTTGCGGTAATTCATTACAGTTAAATATCAATTTTGCATAATCACTCATCACTCTAGGTTTTTCATATACCAATCTAATATCAACGGGTTCACCGGAAGCCAATATTTTGAAATATTCAGTGCTCATCTTTGAACTTAATTCACTGCAATAATTAAGTAGTTTACCTTCAATCATCGACCTGTAATATCCGCTACTGTGACATAAGTTCTCCAAAGAAAAATGAGTAATATTTTCCCGGCCAAGTAGATGGGTAATGACGTCATGGCACACTGACTTTCCATTTGCGCCATCACCATACAACACCAGGACTTTTTCTAATTTCAAATCGCTCGTGGGTAAGAAGGTGTATCCGATGTGCTCGGCCATTACCATTTGAGCCGCTTTATCCGGCAATACTCTTGCCAAATGGCTCTCCCATTTCGGTGCCTTTGCTGCAGGGGTGTAGGAAAAGGGTAGCACATAGGTCATGTAATCAGCGGGATCATGCGCACGGATATTATATTTGCCATCTGATGAAATCTCAAGTGTTCTATTGAGTAGATTTATCAGTATTTTTCTTTTATCCTTTTGTTCTGAAATAAAAGACATAGAAATATACTGCGCCTTCAATTTTGATAGAAAATTTACGTTATCAATTATATACTGCGGTACACCTGACTTCTCTCCACAAGCACGGAAGAAACTGTCAAGGTCACGGTCGTCAGTTATTCTTGAAAAACATACACCATTCCATATGTGCAGTTGATTATTTATCCCTAAAAGGGGATGGCCAGCTTTTAATGCAGCTAAGTCAATTACTTTAGCGACTAACACTTTATACTGAACAAGTGGCTGTAGAATTTTGAAAGAGGTTGCGATTGGTGATGAACCGTTCCCATCTTTGAGTTCGCTTAAAGGATCAGATTTTAGGAGGGTCTTTCGCAAACTGGATATCTGAAAATTGATGTCAGACATATTTTGCTGCATTGACGCTTGATAGTCAAATGGTCCAATCTTTTCTAGAATAAACCGGAATAGGTCAACATGAGTGGGCAAAGCTTCCGCTTCCCGCATTACCGGGGTTTGTTTTTTAATCATAAAATGAATGTTTTTTACTTCGTGATTTGATTCTTTATTTTAAACCTTCTTCAATCTTCCGTTTTAGTAATTCCGCATGTTTGCGGCTATCCGCCTTTATATACTTCTTAAAATTCTCTTCGGTAGTGTGGCCCGAAATTGCCATTATCGTAGTGGTAGGAATACCCCTGAGATACATGTTTGTACAAAAGGATCTTCTCGCCGTATGGGTAACAACCATCTTGTATTTTTTACATTGCACTTTTTCAACCTTATGTTTTCGGATAATTTTTTTCTCATAATCCTGATTCAGTGATGGTATTCTTTCTCCAATTTCTTTTAGGTATCTGTTGAATATTTGATTGCACGGGCACTTTGGAAATCCATCAGGATATTTTTTTAGTATCTCTTGAAACATAGGGAGTACTGGTATAACAACCTTGGTGTTAATTGAATACTTCTTATGCATTTTCCCCGGATCAATTTCTAAAAAGCCATCTTTAATATTTTCAATTTTCAAGATTGAGTAGTCTGAAAATCTGAGACCGGTGTTGCAACCTACGATAAACATATCCCTGACCGTTTCAAATAGCTTTGTTGGAAACACGTTAATATCCATTATTGCTTGAATCTCTTGCTCAGTAAGATATATGTCATCAGCTGTTGCTTTCCTGACCTTGACTTTATTTTCAAGTGAAACATTTATGCTGATCAATTTTCTTTGAATTGCGTAAGATATAAGGGTCTTAAGTGTAGTCAAATATTTAGCACTCGTGTTTAAGGCTAGACAGTTGTTCAGGTAATTCGTAAAATCATCAATAAAAGTTTGGTCAATGTCTGTTAGATAATACTCCCTTTTCTTTTGTTTTTGAAACGCTACGAGATGATTTAGGGTTGATACATATGGTTTGATGCTATTGAGATTGAACTCCATATCATCTTTCGTTTTGCGATAACCATTTGTGCTATCAAGGATGAGTGTATTGAAAAACTCTGTAATTAATACAGGTTTACTTTTATCTTCACCTATTGGAGGTTTTAGTTTTGCATAAACTGCTTTTTCAAGAGATTTATGTGACACCGTGCCACCCGCATCTTTTTGAAGCTCGTCATGTGTATCTCTGATCAATTGCTCAATTCGATTTAACCGGCCAATGAGTGCATTGTTTTCTGGTATTGGTTTAGGTTTATTTATCTTATTCTTATTTATCCAGTTTGCAACATCAATACTTTCGCCTGGGTAAATAATAGCCCTTTCGCCCCGATGAGTAGCGGTAAAGTAAATGGCAGATTGGCCATTTTTCTTTTTCGGATAACGAAGTAGCTTTGATATTCTCATTTTCGTACTCTTTATTTAAACTTTAGAAGTTCCTTTTCAGCTATGCGGTATATACCGTTCAATACCGTGGCATGAAGTTTCCCTTGGCGTATATACTTTGTAACTGTATTCGGCGTTACTTTCAGTATTACAGCAACTTCATCTCTTGTATATAATTTTGTGCTTTCATTCCCAGAGCTAGGGTAAGGAAAGAATTCTTTAAATGCTTCCATGATGCATTGTTTTAAGAAAAACTTTAACTGATCTTCTTCGATTAATAAAACCTGTTTCATTGTTGTTGCAGTTTAAATTGATAAAAAAGGAAGTGGTTGTTTAGGCATAATATTTCCCCTTTCGGGGTAAAACCCGTTAATACATTTTAATTAAATTAACTGTAAATGGAGTGTACTTAGGTGCTAAGTCATCCGATGTTTTCGCTCTCCTAAATACGGTGGACCGGTGATCATTAAGGAAACTTCATCTTTCCTTGGAATTGAGTATTCAATTTTGTGGGGATCTTCAAATAATATAAAAACGGTATCATCATTAATGAATCCATTTTTATTCCTCATTTTTTCAAGCATCGCAATTTTCATTGCAAATATTTTTTGCTTACAACTATTACCGATTTCAGATTTTTGGCTTATCTGTTTTAACTTTCTACTACAATAGATATAGGCATCCAGGAGAGTCATTACTTTTGAGTCAATCGCATTCATTAGAGAAGTTTCCCTCATGTCATCCTTGCCATATATCACTGGAGTAATCTCCTTAATAATTGCTTTTATCTCCGCAGATAATTGTTTAGAAATATGAGCATTTTTTTCAGTTGCTGTATTCTCTTTACAGAAGTGCTTTATGTCTATTTTCATTTCTCATTAATTTCAACACAAATGTACGGCAGTACAAATTACTGTAAAAACAATACAACCTTGATTCAAGGTTGAGTCAAGGTTGTATCTTTATAAGAGAAACTAAATGATAGACTAATAAATATTATTCTATTTCAATATCAATTTAGGGTATTGTGCAATTTTTATTGAGTAGGGCTTATTCCTGCCACCTTTAATAAAATAGTCAGCAGCAACATTCTCCGGCATTACAGCTAAAATATCTTTTTTTATACTTGAGACATAGCCATTAAAATAGTCATTAATATCCGTTAACGAACGTACTGCTGATTCAGCTTTCTTTATGTCAACACCACGATTAAGACTTTTATAAATGTCAAGTAGTTCTGTTTTATAATTTTTGAGTTCTTTAAAAGCAACTCCTTCTTTTTTTGAAAGGTAAAATAAATACAAGGTCAGACCTATAGCGGGCAATCTTACTTCTTTTTCCATTGCACTAAAGAATATAGTAGAATCTTCCTTATTAATTTTAATGGGGGATAGAGAACTGGATTGACTTAATATCTTCGGGAACCTATTTACGACTGTGCCGTTTTCATACTTTTCCAAAAGATCAGTTAAGTAGTCGTACAATAGAAAATACTCACCGTAAAAATTTCCGAACGTCTCACTTTTTTTTGATTTAGGTGCGTTATCTAAATAGTCGTCGGGAATTGAAAGATTGTTGAAATATTTGTTTTCGTGAAGAATTGCAAGATAGATCTGAAAGTCATCAACCATATGAAATTCGAAATCTCCAGTAGTAGCATCTTGTACACATTGTATTGCCTTTTCATAGAGCAATTTTTTTTTATCAGGAGTATTAATTTTCTCGTGATTACGCACTTCATTTAATCGCGCCACAATACTTTTGAGTAAATTGATATCGTTGCGACCTAAATCTTTTTTTAGATAAGAGGTCTTGTGTATTAAAAAATACCATTGTCCGGTATAATTCCTAAAGTATGAATATCTCTCTTTTGCCATAGCGGCCACTGGAAGGGTATCCTCATATTTAGTCAAAACGGTTTCCCACTCCCTGTTAAAGTCACTTTCGTAATACTCCTCGGTATTTTGGTCTACGATCATTAAAAACTATTTCTTCAATAGCAAATATACAATAGTTTCTAAGACTGATGTATCATATTGTCGGTAAGGATGGGCATCTTTTTGATATTTGGATAGAAAAATAGGTTATATAAAGAAACTGCCGACTAAAGTGCCGACTGTTGACCGCTTAAAAAGCGAAACCCGCTCTGGGAGCGGGTTTCTGGGTGTTGTATGTGGGAGCACACGGACTACTAAATATAATATACGATTAACCACAATCGAACAGGAATGAAAACGGGAGAGCGTTTGATAATGATTACATTGTTCCATCATGTTCTATTCTTTTCACTCTTTAACTAAAAATCTGCCACCTTTTCTGCCACCACCCCCTTATTTTAAGCAATTTTGTCTTGCAGTAAGTAATTAATACGAGACTGATTTTTTTAATTGCTCGATGAAAGAATTGTTGTTGACTTCATTTTCTTAAGATCAAACAAGCTCAGTTGCATAAACCCGAAATTACAAGCATAGCGAATAAAAATAAAATAATCAAAGGCTATCCATTATTTATTGAGATAGCCTTTGATTGTCTTGTTTAAAATCCCGGACAGCACGTACATAGTTTGTGTTGTTCTTGTTGTTGTTGTTCTGGTTGCCACTGTTGAAATTCTGGTTCCATGCGTTGTTAGCGTTGTTCTCACTCGAACTCCAATAGTTGGCACTGGCAAAACCACTACCATTAAATAATAAAGGCGTTGTTATAAATACAAGGCTCCCTGCATTTATTGCAATTACACAGCAACACATTTGCCATAGCATCTTCTATGGATTTGGTTAGCCTGTAATCCGCGTTTAACTGCCCTTAAGGAAGGCAGTCCCGTCTGGAGAATTCGCAAATCAAAACTAATAACCGGCCTCTTTTAAAACAGGAAAGAGCTGACCTTTTTGGTCAGCCCTATTGACTTTGTTTTTATAAGGCTTTGTAAAAAACAGTTAGGATTTTTTTACAAATTCAACACGCCTGTTGTTTGCTTTTCCATCCTCTGTAGTGTTGTCAGTAATTGGTTTGGTTTTCCCATAGCCTTTTGCGGTGAGCCTGGAAGCATCTATTCCCATGGCGATGAGCTGGGTGCGCACCGCATCTGCCCTTTGCTGTGAGAGTTTCAGGTTATATGCAGCATCGCCATCTCCGTCAGTATGCCCGCCCACTTCAAATTTCACATCGGGGTCGCCGGTCATTATTTTCTGTATCATGTTAAGTGTCCCCATGCTCTCGGGTTTCAGGATCGCTTTGTCGTAGTCGAAGTTGATGCCATGTGTAACTATCTTTGCGTCGGTAAACTTCTTGCCTATCATATTCATACCCGCGCCCAGCGCTATGCGCACATTTGTAAAGATGAAGGGCATATCTTTCTCACCTATACTGCAAAACGTTACTGAGGCAGGAGTCACAACGCGTGAATCAGGATCAACCAATACCCTGTACTGGTCCAAGTACATTTTCACTTGTTTATTCTTATACGATATGGCTACATGATGCCACTTGTTGCGCCACGCATCCCGTGAATGGTCCCCTGGATAAGGGGCGCTGAGATGTGTGTCATCCACGTTCGCGTCTCCGTCTATATGCAGGTCTACATAATTTCCGGGGATGTTAATTCTTACCACAGGCCCGAAACCTCCGGCCTTAGGTATCAGGTAGTCAAATTCTATGGTGAATGCGTCGTTGAGATAATCCGGAGTTTTGATCCTGGGGCTTACCGATACATAATTACCGTCAGTGAGAAAAAATGCATTTATTCCATTTAAAATATTCATTACCGCCTGTCCGCGTTCCAGCTTCCATTGTGCAGGAAATTCGCCATCCTGATCTTTAGTAAAATGGTCTTCAAAAATAACCTTCTGCCCCGGTACGAAGTCGTAGTTGTTGTAGACTTTTATATCATTACCGTTGTCTGATGCAGTACCTGTCTGGGAGGATTGCGCTATCGCCGTCGTGATAGCCATAGTTAACACGACGCACGAGAGTAATATTTTTTTCATAAGCTCTTTATGTTTGTTCCGAAAATTAGTGCTCTCATAATATAAAGCCATTTTCTTTGAAATTTTTACCGCTTCGCGGTATTTCTTTTTAAATGGTTAAATAGTTAAATTATTAAAAAGCCCGGACAGCACGTACATAGCCGGTGTAGACCTTGAAGTCGCTGCCCTGGACGCCACTGGCGAAACTCTGGACCCACGCACCGGTAGCGCCGTACTCAAACGAACTCCAATAGAGGGCACTGGCAAAACCACCTATTGCAACTCTATTAATATATAATTCGTTTAATTCACTTAGGCTGGGTAGATACCAATCGGTATAGCCGCCGCCGGCATACTGCCTGCATAGAAGAGCGGCATAGCTACCCGATCCCTGGTTTGTGACTATGCAAGTGGTGTTTGTACTGCCTGTGCCTATAGATTGCCCTATGGCATTTGTCGTGGTATAACTACCATTATACCATTGTATGCCTGTACTCTGGTCGCTCGTGGCAGCTATTAAACCATGCTGTACCAATGGATCATAGCCAGGGTCACCGGGTACCAAAATATAGGCTACTTTGCCCCCTCCGTAAGTATCTCCTATGTTATGCGTGGTACCCACCCAAGTAGGCACACTTCCGCTTAATTGTAATACCTGGCCATTTGTGCCTACCGGCACTCGCACCCACGCACTGCCATTCCAGTACAGCATATCGCCTGTTGTTGTGCCTGCGGGTACGGTACCTGTAATGGTGGTATTGGTTACAAGCGTTACTCGCCCCTGTGCATCGGTAGTAAATACAGGCACTTGTGTAGCGGAGCCGTAAGTGCCTGCTGTGCCTGTAAATGGCATGTAGATGCTGCCGCTGGTTGTTATGGTTCCACCAGCGAGGCCTGCGCCTGCTGTTATAGAGGTGACAGTGCCGGTACCGGCACTAACAGTTGTGGGTTTCCATGCCGGTATGCTTGCATCCCATGCAAGTACCTGGCCGCTGGTGGGTGCAGTGGGCATTATAGAGTTTCCCTGAATTGCGTCTGCGTTCCATAAAGCGGAGTCATAATATGCATTTATTACGCTGCCTACTATATTAATACCTGAACCCGAAGTATAAGTAGTGCCGGAAGGCGTGGTCGGCTCCCATAAACCGCTACTACTGTTCCATTCCAGGACTTGCCCTGCGGCGGGCGCTGAAGAACTAATATTTCTGCCTTGCAGTTTTATTACACTCGATGTTGTGCTGACGCCTGTTACATCGCCGCCCATAGTTACAGAGCTTGCCGTCACCGGGGCTGTGGTAATTGTGGTGACCCTGCCGTAAACATCGGTAGTGATTACAGGAATTAATGAAGAAGATCCGTAAGTGCTTGCGGCGCCGACGGTGGCTAAACCTAAGGTGCCCGATGAAGTGATGGGGCCGCCGGTTAACTGTCCTGGAGTAGTATTAACAGTGGTAACTGTACCCGCTGTAAATGTGGTATTTGTAACAGCCGTTACGCGCCCCTGCGCATCAGTTGTTAATACAGGTATCTGTGTGGCGGAGCCGTAAGTTCCGGCTGTGCCTATATTGGGCATGCTGAAAGTGGCGCCGGTTAGCGTTAAGCCTGTTCCAGCGCTGTATGTGTTTACGCTGTCATTAGCTGGTATCCAGGCAGCGCCGTTCCATTTCAGCACCTGCCCGCTTGCAGGCGATGCTGCGGCAACGGTATTGCCTTGCAATTTTGAAATACTATTTGCAGCGGTGGTACCGGTTACGTCTCCGCCCAATGTCACACCGCCGGTGATAGTAGTGGCGCTGTTAGCGTTTTCAGCAAACAGGG
>Ga0182030_10025706_pt1 | contig 10704 bp, 10 predicted proteins | sample 812S3MmetaG_FD_121299 | JGI IMG/M metagenome (GOLD analysis project Ga0182030, IMG submission 121299) | Permafrost microbial communities from Stordalen Mire, Sweden - 812S3M metaG (Illumina Assembly) | ecosystem: Environmental > Terrestrial > Soil > Wetlands > Permafrost | place: Sweden... | reverse complement strand
TTATCCGCAGATTTCGCAGATTAACGCAGATAAAAGCCGAAAGCCTTGTTGCCTGCGGCGCTTATGAATTGCCTGCGCCGCAGGCAATAACGGCTGCTCATAAAATCTGCGGATAAAACGGATTTCCTTGGTGTCTTGGCGTTTCAAGACTCAAGCGGCTCAACGCAACGGACGATGCCAGCGCAATAAGGGGAAGCACATGGAACTGTCGGATCGCATCCAGATCGAAAACCAGATTTTCCGCTACACGCGTTATGTCGATACCTGCCAATGGGACGACCTGGGCCGACTGTTCACCCATGCCCGGATTACCGCCAACAAGACCGCCCAGGTGTTGATCGGCGGCGACGTCATCCGGGACTATTGGAAGGGGATCAACCGCCAATATGAGAACGGTACCCTCAATACCCACCATGTCGTGACCAACCTGGAGTGGGTTGAGACTCCGGATGGCCATATCCAAGTGAAATCCTGCTTCACCGTTTTTCAGGCGACGCCGGTCTTGCCGCTGCAGCCGATCGCCTGCGGCCGTTACGACGATGTGTTCGAAAAGGCCGACGACGGCTGGCGCTTCCGCTCCAAGCATATTGACGTTACGCTGGTGGGCAATATGAGCCAGCATCTCAACATTGCGCTCGCCTGACGCACGCAACATTTTAAGAAAATCACCGGCAAAATTGACCCATGCCGTGTTAGATCATACTGAAATGGCGATAGAATCCGTGCGAAGGGTGGCAGGACCAAGACCGTGCTGAAGCGAGCAGAACCGTTGCCTGAGTACGACGTCTATCCGTCGCGGGCGTTCATCAATGCCGAGATGATGAAATTCGTGCGGCCCAACACCGCGCGCGGTCTGCTGGTTTTCGCCGGCGACTATCTGGTCTGGATGGCCGCGTTGGCGGGCGTGCTGTTTTTTGGGCCCCTGTGGGCGAAAATCCTGTGCAGCTTGATCGCGGGCCTCAAAGTTTCCAACCTGGCGAGCCTGGGGCATGAGTTGGCGCACGGCATGTATGTGCGAGGGCTCAGGCTCAACAAGGTTCTGGCGGTGCTGGCCTTCATGCCCGGTCTCTTCAACTATCGCCTCTGGTGCTACGACCATCACGTGCTGCATCACGCCAAAGTGAACGGCAAGCACCGCGATTCAATGACTCCGTTCTCAAAGGCCGAGTACGACGCGCTGCCGGCCTATCGCCGCTTTCTTGAACGTATCTACCGTGCGCCATACGGGTTGGGCTTTGCCCTCTATGAAATAATAGAACGCTGGCTTGGCGTGAAATTCTTCCCGCGTGCCTATATGCCTGAACGCACCCGCGCCGAGGCCTGGCCATATTTTGCTGTGCTGCTTGCCTATCTGGCCGTGTTCCTGCCGCTGCTGGCGGCAGCGCCGCTCTATTCCCACACCTCAATCCTGACCGCACTGCTGCTGGGCTTCGTCGTGCCGCACTATGTGTGGATGGAGTTGGTGGGCTTTACCGTCTATGTGCAGCACACCCACCCGCGCATTCCTTGGTTCGACAACTCGGCGGACCGGCTGCGGATCGCGGCGCCGGAGACGGTCAGCACTCACATCGAATTCCCGGGTTGGCTAAAGGTACTGGTCCACAATGTTTACGACCATGCTGTGCACCATGTGCAGCCGCGTATCCCCAGCTATCGGATGGCGGCGGCGCAAGCACGCCTCAACGAGATTTTAGGGCCGGCGGCGATCAAGACGGATTTTTCGCTCGCCTATTTCGGCGACACGACGCGGCGCTGCAAACTATTTGATTATGAAAACAGCCGCTGGCTGGATTTCAGCGGGCGCCCGACAACCGATCCGGTAAGTATCGAGGCTGCACGGGCATCGCTCGATACTGAAACCGATCACTAGAAGCTTTTCGCAGGCTCGACGGGAATCTCTGATCGTGGGACCCGCAATAACCGGGCCATGCCGAAAATACGATTGAACGGCGTAATGGGCGAGGGGCGGCCCAGCAAAATCATCTCGCCGCTCCAAAGATAATTGAATTCCGCGGCTTCGAGCAGGTGAGGACGGCCCTTAATGGGATATTGGACGAGAATTTTGCCGTCGATGAACTTCGCGGCAACTATAAATGAACCATCCTTGAGGCAGGCGATCGCGGGCAAAGATGTCTTCTGCAGATGTTTCCATTTTGTTGAGACCAGCTGAGCCCTTAGACCCAATGCTCTCGCCGCGCGGACAAGATTTGCCGTAAAGGGGCCGGTATCACTTTGGAAGTCGCTATCGCAGAGTTCTTCGGGCTGCTTGGAAACGCCGAGGCTCCTCGCGATTAAATACAGAGATTGCAACCCAGAATTTGATTGGCTTTCAAAAACCGCGGCTCTTGGCATGTCTGTCTCCCTCTACAGCGCTAATCCATAAAAGGGCATCCGTGCAGATAGTTCCGGCGTTTCTAATATTTGAATGAATCAAGGTTCATAACAAGGGCGCGCTGGGTTGGCTGTGTAGCAGCGGAAACGATCAATTCTCAGGAGTGTCGATATAGCTTATAAGCCATTTCAGGGGCTTGCGTCCCTAAAATTTGGTATCTGAATAAATTTTTCATTTGCAAGGTTGGTCCTCAATAAGCCAATTTCCTAAATGGCAAATATTGGTGATGAAAATTGATCGATCAGGAGCGCGACCTTCCTGAGTTTATCGGGCTGATCTACGATGCGGCCGTCGAACCATCACGATGGTCGTTGTTCTTGGATCGGCTGTGCGATATGGCGCCTGGCGCTAAAAGCGTCATGATGCTGCACGATGCAAACACGCGCTCGATCAGGCAATCCACGACCGCTCGGTGGGAAGAGGATTGGACGACCAGCTATACGGATTATTACGTCAAGCTTAACAAATGGACCGAGGCATTTGCATATTTCGATATCGGTCACGCGACCACCGTTGATGAAATTGTCCCTCCGGAAGTTACGCTGAAATCGGAGTTTTACGGTGACTGGCTGCGTCCTCAGCATCTGATCACCGGCGTTACGGTTTCGATTTTCAAAGAGAATCTCCGCTATATGAATTTCAGCGTGCTGTCGGACGCTGTCGATAGCGATGTGCAGGCTCAGAACACTGCTTTGCTTCAGTCTCTCAGCCCACATCTTCGCCGCGCGGGGCAAATTAACCGGCAAATGTCGGGACTGAATTTCGTATCCAATGCGATCGAGCAGGCGTTCGATCAAGTTGATCGAGGGGTTGTGCTGCTTCACGCCGACGGCAGCTCATTTTATTGCAACGCGCGAGCGCAACAGTATTTGAATCTGCATGACGGGTTATTGATCCACCGAAATGGGCGTGTGGGCTGCCATAATCCCGACCTTGAAGAAAAGCTTCTAAGGGCGATTTTTCTCGCCGGCGAGACTGCTCGAGGAACCGGCGATTCGGCCGGCGCGATCATGGCTGTTCCGCGCCGAGTTGGCCCTAGGCCCTGGTCCCTGATGATTTCGCCTATTCCGTCCAGCGCGCTGGACTTTGGGCATGCAGAAGGCGCCGTCGCTCTGTTCATTGTCGACCCCAACCAAAAGCCGGTCATTTCAGTTTCCAGCCTTCGCGAAATTCTCGGGCTTACGCCATCCGAAGCGCGGGTCGCTATAGCCTTGGCTGAGGGACGGTCGCCTGAGGAAATTGCGAAGGAACAGGGAAACACAATCCTCACAGTGCGAACTCATCTTCGCAACGCAATGAGCAAAGCCGGGATTAGCCGGCTGCCCGAACTCGTTTCTCTCGTGCTTAGATTCGGGAACGACGGCTAACGCGTCCTCAGTCCTATGCCGCCATTCGCGGCTCACAGTACAAAACTCAACAAAAGTCGACTTGCCGCCAAACCATAGGGTTTTCATTATCTGATTGCGACGAGCGTCCAGGAGAAGCCTGAACGTGAAGCGTGCGGCAGTTGATCGCGCGATTAATCCTGAGACTGGATCTTGAGTGACTTCAGGCCGGTGTCCGGGAACAGCGCGGATATTCAACACCGCATGATTCTCGGTCCTCGAACGCATTTGGCGACCCCTTTTTGGACTTAATAATCGAGGTCAGATCATGTGTACTACAGACGCCGAGAACGGACACGGCACCTTGCCCCGCGATACCGACCATAGCTTTGCCGAGGATGCCGGTTCGCTTGGTACGGCGATAAATTTGAGAGCGCAACTGGAAGAAATCGAACGGGCAGTGGATGCCCTCTTGTCCGGCAACAGCCCTCTTCCCTCATCAGCATCTCCTGAAGTGAAAGCGATGCTGGCCGTGTCTCGCCTGCTAGAACGGGAAGCCAGAGCGCTTCGTGCACGGAGCAACTGGACTGTTCTGTCTTCGGCTACGGCCTGACCTTGCGCGGCGGCGTCACGGCAGGATTTTGACGGGTTTAGTTTTTTAGGTCGGACCACCTTGTGGGCCGCGAACGAGGCGTCCCGGCAGTTGGTTAGTGGCGACACCTTCCCTATAGGTCACAGCGCCGGATACGATCGTAGCGTCATAGCCCTCGGCATCTTGCACCAGCCGTCGTCCGCCCGCGGGCAGGTCATAGGCGACGCGAGGCGACTTCAGATTAAGCCGGTCGAAATCGATAACGTTGATATCGGCCTTCCAGCCGCTTCGTATCAGGCCGCGATCCTTGAACCCCATCGCATTGGCATTTGCCGAGGTCAGCTTGCGGACCACCTCGACCAGCGCAAGACGTTCTCCGACGCGGTCGCGTACCCAGTGCTGCAGCAGGAAGGTCGGCAGGCTTGCATCGCAAAGAAAACCCAGATGGGCGCCGGCGTCGCCCAGACCGCAGAGCGTGTGGGGATTTCGTAGCATCTCTAGCTGCGGCCCCAGGTTGCGATCGGCATAGTTGGTCGATGGCCACATCAAAATGCCCCGACCGTCACGCTCCATCATCAGGTCATAGGCAAGCGCCTCCGGAGTGAGGCCGCGGCGCGCCGCCTCACTGGCGATGGAGGTCTGGGACGTAGGCTCATAGTCGGGGCGTTCGCCCAGCGGAAAGATATTCGAGAAGTTGCGCAGCATGACCTCGAACGGGGAATCACCTGGCTTTTCCGCCAGGATGCGGGCACGCGTCTGGGGATCGCGAAGCAAACCTAGGCGCTCTTCGACCGGCAGTGCAGACAGGCTTTGCCATGTAGCGCCATGCATGAACGGATTGAAGCTGAGCTCGAAGCCCAAGAATATCCCGATGGATCGGCCGCTGACCTGGGCCCGAACAGGCAGTTGTTCGGCCTGACAGGCGTCGATCCAGGCGAGGATACGACGCCATTTTTCAGGCTGGTCGTGCAGTTGCAGCAGTGTGAGCGACAGCGGCCTTCCGGAAGCGGCAACGATGCGGCGGAGCATTGCGCAATCTGCTTCGACGTCATTGAAGTCGGTGATCAGCTGAAGCACGCCGCTGCCGGCGTCCTTCAGCGCCATCGCAATCGCCGTCAACTCCTCCTCTGTCGCCTCCAGCGTCGGAACCTGTTTGCCGTCGCTCGATCGGTGATTGATAGTGCGTGAGGTGGCAAAGCCGATCGCGCCTGCCTCGACCGCGCCTCGGGCAACCCGGGCCATCAGCGCGCGGTCGGCTGCGGTCGCCGGCTCGCGGTCTACTGCCCGTTGGCCCATAGCGTAGACACGCAGCGCAGCATGGGGCAGCAGCGCGGCCACGTCGATGTCGTAGGATCGGCTGGCGACTAGATCGAGATAATTGGGGAAGGTTTCCCAACTCCACGGCAATCCTGTTGTCAGAACGATCTCGGGCAGATCCTCGACGCCCTCCATAAGGCGGATCAATCGCTCGCGATCCTGCGGATGACAGGGTGCGAATCCGATCCCGCAATTGCCGATGACCGCGGTCGTGACGCCATGTGCCGCGGACGGCATCAGCCGGTTTTCCCAGGTCACCTGTCCGTCATAGTGAGTGTGAATGTCGACGAAGCCCGGGGTTACGATTCGGCCTTTAGCATCGATAGTTTCGTTTGCCCGACCAAGGTTGTGGCCAACCCCGACGATGCGGCCATTAGCGATCGCGACGTCGGCCTCGAAGGGTTCGGCGCCGCTCCCATCGATAACCGTGCCGCCATGAATGATGATATCCGCTCGGTCAGCCATTCCCGTAGTTCCGCGTCTTTGAAATCTTCTGCTGGTTTGACCCTATCCACGCATCCATCGCCAGTCCAACGCTAACTTCTTCTCGATTGCGGCTGGGCTTGTCGGCTAAGGACCCGATCTGCCCGAAGCCTACACGGGTCAAAACGCCTTCAGCTTCCGGACTAAGGCATAGGCGGCGTTAATTTCCTTGGCGCGCGTTTCCGCCAAGTCACCAAGGTCGGCCCCCAGTCCGCTAACGCGATCGGGATGGTAGCGAGACATCATTTGCCGGTATGCAGCTTTGATCTCGTCGACCGTTGCGGTCGCAGGCACTCCCAGAACCTCATGCCACGATTTTTGCTTTGATTGGCTGATTGACCGCGCGCTTGGACCGGTATGTTGCCCGCCGGGTGAGGGGCGTGCACCCTTGGGTTTGCGACTTTGCCTGTGATTGGGTTTGCGGCTATTCCCGGACAGCCATCGCGAAACCGCGGCTTGCATGTCCCTCAAGACGGCAAGATTCCGGAACCCGAGCAACAAGAGTACGGCCGCCGCTGTTCCCCCTATCGCAAGATAGCTCAATATGCCGAGTAGACTGCTGCCGATCGCCGAAGCCTGGTTTTTGGTGGCCTGGTTATTCGACCTGTATTCGGATTGAGAACTAATGCCATCGGCGGCGGCTGACATGTCGATTCCAGCGGAATTCCCGTCGCGCAATTTTCCTTCGGTGCCTGCGTTGTCGGCTGGTTTGGTCGTCTCCTGACCGACGAAGTTGTCGTCGCGAAACTCACCGACGTACTTCTCGCCGCTTACGATGGTCAAGGTCCCATGGCCATTGTGTTTGCCATGGCGGATTTCCCCTTCGTACTGCCGCTTCAGTCGGCCTTCCTGGTACCACTGCTCGGTCCCGGAGCCGGTTGCCAGCCCTTCATCACAATCCCCGGACCAGGTGACTGTCTCATCGGCTACCGGGAGCGGGTCCCAAACGGCACAGTTGGTTCGTTTGTCGATCAGCCAGCCAGGTGTGCGGGCAAATGGGTCAGCCAAGAGAAGCGGGGCATGCGTATTTGAAATGGACTTGGTTCCAGGTCCTACAAACTTGTCGTTCTCCCATATGCCGGACTGCGATGAGCCGTTGAGCGTGGTTAGCGTGCCTGCACCGTTGCGCAATCCGTTACGAAACTCGCCGACATATTTGTCGCCGTTGGGCGAGGTAAGTATTCCCTGGCCGTTTCGAAGTCCGTCCTTCACCTCTCCCATATAGCCGCTGCCGTCGGCGAGTGTGATCGTTCCCGGTCCGTTAGGCTTACCGTCATTCCATTCGCCGACATATTTGTCGCCGTTGGCTGATATGAGGGTCCCCAACCCTTGTTGCCTGTCGTCTTTCCACTCACCGACATAGGTGCTGCCATCCGCCGATGTGAAGGTTCCCTGGCCTGTTTGCTTCCCGTCTCTCCACTCACCGGCGTATCTGTCGCCGTTGGCCCAGGTGAAAGTCCCTTGGCCTTGTTGCTTTCCGTCTATCCACTCACCGAGATATCGGTTGCCGTTGGGCCAGCTAAAACTTCCCTGACACTTATTCCACAGGGCGGAATTAATAGGGCAGGATGGTAACTGGCTCTGCCCCAATGCGGCTGACTGACAAACGCATAGGGCTATAGCGAGCAATGGTGGGCCGATGGATATGCCGGACACTGACGTTGGCGGCATCTCCGCTCATCCCTCTTTATGAGTTGCAGTATGCCTGTATGCACTAACGCAACTCATCCGCTCCAATAAATCAAGTATCGCGATGCCGGTTGAAGCCAGCTGAGAACCGATCCCGGCAGCCCTATCCCCAATTATGGCTTCGGGGGCGATGCCGCCTTCCAGTTTGCCTGGTTGGCCTCGCAAATATCTGCAGCTTTCTTCCAGAACGCCGGTGTGTCTGACTGGAATTGGAAATCGAAGCGTTCCGCGTTGCGGAACTCGAGCAGCTCAACTCCGTCCGGGCCGGCTCGATAGGTGTAAGGCATATCGCTTGGAATGAAGAACCCGTCGCCTTTCCCCAGTGTCTTGTCGCCAAGCCTTAAGCTGCCGGCAACTATGTAATAAAGGCAATGCGCGTTGTGGCTGTGCAGCGGAAGCGGGAAGTCTTTCTTGAACCATACATGGGTGAGGCTGAAACCAGGTCTGCTGAACATCAGCCTCACCTCTTCGCCTTCGCCAAGCCCGGACGCTAAAGCGCGCTCGAATTCGGGCATGGACTTTGCTGCGATGGGCGGTAACGGCATAGCGCCTGTCTCTCCCAGGAGGGGCGCATCCTGACCTCGGAAGATCGAGAACCCGGCTTTCGGTGAGCTTTCGCTTTTTTGGGTGAGGGTGTCTTCCGTCATCTGATCTGCTTCCCCGATATGTTTGTCCTTGGTCTCCAGCATCCCGCGCGATTTTGAGCCGAAAAAAAGGATGCGAGCAACCGGATTTTCGAAAAGCTACCGGCAGCATATCTGCAAACGAAGCATCCTGGGGAGATTTTGTATTTCAGTTTGGCGCGCGCGACCAAGTTTGTTGGTCGGCGGAGTATCCGATCGATAGTCGGCCGGCACAGCAGTCGCTAGCAGTGCGTCGAGCCGCCCGTTGGCGATGGCTGATAGAAGGGGCGATAGCTCCGGCCGGCGCGCCGGCAGGTAGATACCCAAACAACAGATTGATTAGTATTTTTGCGCCATAGGCGGCCCCGACAAAACTGCCGATCGTCCCCATCAGCACGACTGCGTGAAAGGCGAGCAATATGCCCGAGACCAGGAAAATCATCGGAAAGGTAAGTCGCATTGCCCGCGCAATCATGAAAGCGAGCAATGGCCCGATGATTAGAGAGTCGCGAGCAAGGAGCAGGCTGTCCTTGCCGGCCACGTAGAGCACAAAGCGGATCGGCGCCTCCAGCGCATAGGCCGCCAGATAAGCCAAGCCGCAAATCAGGAACAAATTGACGAGAGAAGGCGAGCCGATGTTATCGATTCCGACGCCGCCCGGCGCTATGCGCTCGTATGGGGGCGCATCGTTGTTGCTGCCTGCCGGCATGTATCGGCGACGTTCGGTGTCGTGCTTGAACATAATAGATCACAAACACGAGGACTGGCGCACCGCAACAAGGACGTTGGTGACAAATGCGTGACCGGCGGTGATGCAACGCGTGCTGCCCGATAAGGGTGCTTCGCATTAACTGCCTGTTTGGAGAATTTGCGCGTCTGCTCCTGCGCAGGGCTTACTAGACAATAATACACTCTGGCGGATTGGCTGGTTATCTGGGAAATGTCGGATTAAGCAGCGTATAGAATTCGGATTTTCGGATCGGGCCTGAAAGAGGCTCGATACAGAACAAGACAATGGGGGACAGAGATGAGGCGGTTCGAAGGCAAGGTGGCGTTGGTGACGGGGGCCGCGCTGGGCATGGGGCGAGCGACAGCCCGGCGTTTCGCCGCCGAAGGCGCCAAGGTCTGCGTCGTCGATATCCTCAAGGCGGGTGTAGAAGAGACGGCCGCGATGATCCGCGCCGAGGGAGGCGAAGCCTTTGCCTGTGTCGCGGATATATCGCAGGAGTCCGAGAATGAGCGGATGGCGGATGAGACGGTTGCCCGTTACGGCGGGCTGGATGCCGTCGACCTCAACGCCGCCATGCTGGGCGAGCACGCGCCCTTTTTCGAGAGCACCGTTGCCCATTATGACCGCATCGTCTCGGTCAATCAGCGCGGCTGTTTCTTAGGGATGCGGGCAGTCGGCCGAGTTATGAGGCCCGGCGGTGCGGTGGTGGTAATGTCCTCGACAGCCGGCATTCTGGGACATCCGACCAACCCGGCCTATAGCGCCTCGAAACATGCGGTGATCGGGCTGGTGCGCTCGGCAGCCCCGGCGTTCGGCGAGCGCGGACTTAGGATCAACGTAGTTTGCCCGGGCGGCGTCAACACGCGAATGCACACGCCAGAGCCGCTCGACGATCCTATCGTTCCGTTGCAGGATCTGCCGCCGGTCGATTTCCGCGGAATCGCCACGCCGCAGCATATCGCCGAATTGGTGCTGTTCCTCTGCAGCAGCGGGGCGGGCTTTATTACCGGCGCGGTCCATACGATCGACGGCGGCGGCACTTGCGCGTTCAACATCCCACTTCACTAAGCGGGCAAGCTGCCGTCGTTCTTGGCTGTAGCTAAAGCACTAAGCCTTTCGAACCGCAGACGCCGGCAGCTTTCAGGCGCCCTAAGCCGGTTAGGATTGGGATCTTGGCAGGCATCGCTCATCCCCATCTGGGCGGGGATGAACGATGCCTTGAGGCTCAAGCCAAGATATTGACGCCGCCGGCCTTTGACGACGATGTGCTGCCGTCGTGGTCGCCGTCGCTATCCACCTTCTGCGAAGGAGGCGGGGCGGCGGGTTTGGGCGCAGCCGAAGCCGCGGTTGACTGCTGAATACTGGGAATGTTCGACGAAACGGAACCGATTGCACTCACGATATTTTTTCCTGCTCTATCGCGAGTTTCTCCCGCCAGTCGCTTCACATTCAGGTCTGTCCTGAATGTTCATCACAGTACGATTGTGAAAACCGACCGCCGCTGCGGCAAGTGTAGATTTGTCGAGATTTGTATTTGAGCCCGGGCTGCCGCC
>Ga0182030_10025705_pt1 | contig 10704 bp, 9 predicted proteins | sample 812S3MmetaG_FD_121299 | JGI IMG/M metagenome (GOLD analysis project Ga0182030, IMG submission 121299) | Permafrost microbial communities from Stordalen Mire, Sweden - 812S3M metaG (Illumina Assembly) | ecosystem: Environmental > Terrestrial > Soil > Wetlands > Permafrost | place: Sweden... | reverse complement strand
GGTGGAAGCCGCACCGCTGCAGCACGTCGGTGGCGTGGGTGGCGACGGAGCCGAGGTAGCGCTTCACCACGGCGGGCTCCGCTTCGTCCTCGTCGAACCAGACGATGGCGCTGTCGAGGTCGGAGCTCGGGGCCGCCTCCCGACGGGCCTGGCTGCCGAGTGTCAGCCAGGTGAAGCGGACGGGTGGATCGCCGGCGTCGGCGACCACCAGGTCGAGCACCTTCCGGGTCAGCGCATCGGCGACCACCGAGTAGACCGACATGACCTCGGCCGCCGGCACCCCACCCTGGCTCATGGCGATCACCGTGGGCCGCAGTCTGGTGGACGCCTCGACGAGATCCTCGATCGTGCCGGCCCGTGAGATGGCGCGGCGGAGGTAGAACGACGAGCTGCGCTCCACGGCCAGGAGGTCGTGGTCCTCGATGATCCCCACCACCCGACCGTCGGCGGACACCACGGGGAAGTGCCGGATGCCCCGGTCGAGCATGTCGACGAGGACCTCGCTGCCCGACCGTTCGCTCGGCACCGTGAAGGCGGGCGCCGTCATGACCGCCGACACGGGTGAGTCACCGGGCAGGCCTCCGGCGACCACCCTCGACCGCAGGTCGCTGTCGGTCACGATGCCGACGGACCCACCGAGGTCGACGACGAGGGCGGTCGCACCGGCATCGGTCAGGAGCCGGGCCGCCTCGCGCACCGGGGTGCGGGGCGTACAGATCACCGGCGCGGACCGGATGGCCGCGCTGACCGGTTGGCGAAGCTGGTCGCGGGCGGGCTCGGCCCCGGGGTCGGCCTGCAGCTCGTGCAGGTCCTCGAGGAGTGAGCGGGTCAGGTAGCGCAGTCCCTGCGGCTGGGCGAGGGCCTCGGCCGCCGCATCGGCCGGGATCCGGTAGGTGAGGGTGTCCTCCGACGCACGGGTGCCGAAGTCGGTGGGGAGTCCGGACAGCAACGAGGCGAAGCCGAACATCTCGCCCGGTCCCATCAGGTCGAGCACGTGGCCGTCGTCGACGACCTCCACCGCCCCGGCGCGGATGATGCGGAGGTACTCGAGCGCCTCGGCACCCTTCGGAAAGATGGTCGCCCCCGCCGGGTGGAACTCGACCTCCACGGCCTCCGCCAGGCGTTCGACCATGCCGGGGTCGAACGCATCGAAGGGTGGGCACTGCAGCAGGAACTCGACGATGTCAGGTACGGCCGTCACCGCCGTCCAGCCAACCACACCCGAGGACGGTCCCGACCACCCGTGGCGCCCCCGGTCGGACCCGCCGCGGGCCGGGGCACCGCCCGGACCGTTACGGCCTCCCGGCTTCCTCCGCCCGCTGGACCTTCACGCCGGCGAAGTCGGGGTCCTCGCGCCAGCGCTCCAGGTAGCCGACGTAGTCGAGGAGGCTGCCGGTGTAGGTGAGGTTCCGGGCCGCCCGGCTGTCGATCGCCTGCTGTTCACTGTTGTAGAAGCTGGGCGTGCAGGCCATGAAGTAGCGGGCGCCACCCATGCCTGCGGCGAGGAGCACCGACAGCCACTCCTCCTCGGCCGCTTCCTCCGGCTCGATGACGACGATCCCCTCCTCGATGCAGGCCTCCAGGATGTGGGCCACGTGTTTGGCCGACTCGGACAGGAGGTGGGAGAAGTTCGTCCCGAAGCCGCCCTGGACCAGGCTGATCAGGAGCATGTTGGGGAAGCCGCTGGCCAGCACCCCGTGCAGGGTGTGGGCACCCTCGGCCCACCGCTCGGACAGCTTCACTCCGCCGCTCCCCGTCGGGTCGAAGCCGAGCCGGTGGTGGAGGTCCGTGGTGACCTCGAAGCCGGAGGCGTAGATGAGCAGGTCGACCGGGTACTCGACGCCGTCCACCACGGGGCCGCGCGACGTCATCTCGGTGACACCCCGCCCGTTCGTGTCCACGAGGTGCACGTTGGGCCGGTTGAAGGCCGGCAGGTAGTCGTCGTGGAAGCACACCCGCTTGCAGTGCTTGCCCCAGTAGGGCTTGAGCTTGTCGGCCGTCTCCGGGTCCTCCACGATCTGGTCGATCCGCTGCCGGATGGTCTCCATGGCCTCGAAGTCGATCCGCTCGAGCTCCGCGGCCTCCTCCGCGCTCGAGGACTTCTGGGTGTCGATCCACAGCAGCTCGGTCCAGCCGTCGTTGACCATGTTCACCGCGGGCTGGGCACCGGTCACGGCCTGCGTGAAGTTGACGATCCGCTCGTGCTGCCAGCCGGGCTCCAGGCTCCGGAACCACTCGACGTCGGTCGGCTGCTGGTTGCGCACGCCCACCGCCCCCGGTGTCCGCTGGAAGACGAACAGCTCCTCGGCCACGGCCGCGACCTGGGGCACCACCTGCACCGCGGTGGCGCCCGTGCCGATGATGCCGACCCGCTTGCCGGCCAGCTTGTCCATCGGCTCGGTGGGGCTGCCCCCGGTGAAGCCGTAGTCCCACCGGCTGGTGTGGAACGCCTTGCCCTCGAACGTCTCGATGCCGGTGATTCCCGGCAGCTTGGCCTTGTGCAGGATCCCCCCGGCGAGCACCAGGAAGCGGGCCGAGAGCCGGTCGCCCCGGCTGGTGGTCACCTGCCACCTCAGCGCCTGCTCGTCCCAGTCGGCCCCGGTCACGTCGGTCTGGAAGAGGGCGAGCGGGTAGAGGTCGAACTGCCGGGCCAGCAACTTCGAATACTCGAAGATCTCCGTGGCACTGGCGTAGTGCTCGGTCGGCATGAAGCCGGTCTCCTCGAGGAGCGGCAGGTAGACGTACGACTCGACGTCACACATGCAGCCCGGGTACCGGTTCCAGTACCAGGTGCCACCGAAGTCCCCCGCCTTCTCGACGATCCGGACGTCGGTGATGCCGTGCCTGCCGAGATCGATCGCCGTGAGCATCCCGGCGAACCCGCCTCCCACGATGACCACGGTGGTGTCCTCGACCACCGGCTCCCGGGTGAACCCCGGCTCGACGAACGGGTCCCGGTCCAGCTCCTCGCTGAGCTCACGGAACTGGGCCATGCCTTCGGGCCGGAGGCGCTTCTGCTGCTCCTGGCGGTACTTCTCCCGCAGCCCGTCGATCGACGGGCCGGCTCCGCTCGAGTCCTGCTCCATTGCTGTCGTCCTTCCCGTGGGGACCCACCCGTGGCACCGGTCGGCCCTGGCGCCGTCGATCCTGTCACGCCGGGTGGCCGATCCACATATCCGGGACCCGACCGGGCGCCGAGGCACCCCGGGCCGATGCCGGGGGGCGACCCGACCCACGTGCCGGCGGGCCTGTACAGTCGTCCATCAGCCGATCCGAACACGCTGCACCCCTCCGGGGTCTCGAATTCTCGGATCATCCGGACGGCCGCACCGCCTCGCTGCTGCGCCTGCCCCACCCGATGAGCGTGCTGCGGCACGCGGTCCCCGTCATCCTGGAGAGCGTGGTGGCACCGGTGGCCGCCTACTACCTCGTGCTGGTGGTTGCCGGGTTCCGCGGTGCGTTGATCGGGGCTCTGACCTGGTCGTACTTCCTGATCGGCCGTCGCCTGTGGCGCCACGAGCGGGTCTCCACGCTGCTCTGGCTGGGAACGTTGCTGCTCACCCTCCGGACCGCCATCTCGTTCGTCACGGGGAGCGCCTTCCTCTACTTCATCCAGCCCACGGCCAGCGCCTTCCTGGCCTCGTTGATGCTCGTCCTGAGCGCCGTGGTCGGCCGACCCTTCACCCAGCGGTTCACCCACGACTTCTGCCCGCTCACCCCGCAGCTCCTGGCCCGCCCCAGCGTGCAGCGCTTCTTCGTGCGGGTGTCCTTCCTGTGGGCCGTCGCCATGTTCCTGAACGGAGCCATCGTCCTGACCCTGCTCCTGACGGCATCGACGGGCACGTTCCCCCTCGCCCGGCTCGGTGCCTCGACGACGTTGACCGCAGGCGCCATCGCGCTGTCGATCACCTGGTTCGCCCGGAGCATGCGGCGTGACGGGGTCACGGTCCGGTTCGGCGGCCCTCCGGCGGAGGCCGTCTGATGGCCCCCACGGCCACGGCCACGGTGGAGGGGGACGGGGACGGAGCGCCCACGGCGGGCGCGGCGCGGCGCGGGGAGTTCGCCGAGCTGTCGCGGCGGGTGCGTGACCGGGGCCTGCTCGCCCGTCGTGGCGGCTACTACGCCGTGAAGATCCCGATCGTGGTGGCCGGCCTGGCCGCCGTGGTCGCCACCGTCATCGTCGTCGGCGACAGCTGGTGGAGCCTGCTGGCGGCGGTCGGCCTCGCCTTCGTGCTGGCCCAGATCGGCTTCCTCGGCCACGATGCGGGCCATCGCCAGATCTGGGCCCGCCGCCGGGCCAACGACACGGTCGGTCTGATGCTGACCAACCTGCTCAGCGGGTTCAGCTTCGGGTGGTGGCTCGCCAAGCACAGCCGCCACCACGCCCACACGAACTCGGAGGACCGGGATCCCGACATCGCCGCGGGCGCCCTGGTGTTCACCCCCGGGCAGGCACGTGCGTGCGGTCGGTTCGGCAGGTGGTTCGCCGGGATCCAGACGCTCATGTTGGTGCCCCTGCTGTTCCTCGAGGCCCTGAACCTCCACGTGGCCAGCGTGCGGGCACTGGCGCACCGTCGTGACCGGGCCGCCCTGGTGGAGTCGGGACTGCTGGTGCTGCACGCCGGCATCTTCTTCGTCTCGCCGTTCCTCGTGCTGTCGCCGCTGCGGGCCGTCGCCTTCATCGTCGTCTCCCAGGCCCTGTTCGGCTTCTACCTCGGTGCCAGCTTCCTCCCCAACCACGTGGGCATGCCCACCTCCGACCGGGACGACCGCCTGGGCTTCCTGCGCCGACAGGTCCAGAGCTCACGCAACCTGGCCGGTTCCGCCATGGTCGGGTTCCTGTTCGGTGGCCTGGACAGCCAGATCGAACACCACCTGTTCCCGACGATGCCCCGGGCCAATCTGCGTCGGGCCAGGGCCGTGGTCCGGGCCTACTGCGTGGAGGAGCAGATCCCCTACGCCGAACAGAGCCTGCGCCATGCCTACCGGGACGTCGTCCTCCACCTCCGGGCGGTGGGCGGGGCCGGCGTCGGCACCGTCGGGTAGCTGGGCCCCGCCCATCGGGTGGGTGGCGACCGGGGGCCGTCGACGTCGGGCTCAGCGGTGGAGGACGTCGCGGAGGCCGCCGAAGATCAGGGCGAACGAGCCGACCGTCCACACGATCACCCACACGAGGGAGAGCGAGTCGGCCGCGGTGGCGCCGACGAGGAGCACGATGCCGCCCAGCAGCACCAGGACGGCGCCCCGGCGCCGGCGCCGGTCGGAGGGACTCGGCGCCAGGACCTGGCCATCGGGTCCGATACCGGGGACACCGTCCACGGAGGTCCCGTCCAGCAGGTCCCCGACGATGTGCTCGAGACCGAGGGAGCGGGCCACGGCGATGCCGAGAGGTGGCTGCTCGACGGTCAGGTCACGGAGTCCGAGCACGTACGCCTTCCCCCGTGGCGTGCCGTCCCGGAGCTCGCGTTCGGCCCGCGCCACGCAGTCGGCGGTCGCCGTGGCGACGAGTTCCGGCTCCTCGAGCTCGAGGGTGGTCGCGGCGGCCTCGAGCGCCTCGATCCGCGGCGACGGTGCGCCACCCTCGGGCGGGGACATGGCCAGACCTTAGGACCCCGGCACCCGGCGGTGGACGGCGTCGGGCCGGTCGATCAGGGGACCAGGACGATCTTGCCCCGGGTGTGGCGGTGCTCGAGCATCTCGAAGGCGTCGCCGACCTGCTCGAGCGGGAACGTGGCCGCAACCGGCATCTCGATGGCTCCCGACGCCAGGAGATCGGCGAGCTCGGTCAGGACCTCGGGTGTGGACCCCGCGGCGCTGCCCTCCGTCCGGGCCCCGACCTGCGCCGCCTTCTCGAACGAGATGACGGTGTCGATCCGATCCGGGTCGACACCGAGGTCGACGGCCAGCTGGACGTACTCGGGGCCGAACAGGTCGATGAAGGCGTCGGCGCCGTCCGGCGCCGCCGCCCGCAGGCGGTCCTCCAAGTCGTCGCCGTAGGGGACGGGTACCGCCCCGTGGGCCGTGAGCCACCCGGCGTTCGCCGCCGAGGCGATGCCCAGGGCCTGTGCTCCCCGGACCCGGAGCAGCTGCACGACGAGGCTGCCGACACCGCCGGTGGCCGCCGACACCGCCACGGTGTCACCGGGGGCGGCACCCACGGCCCGTACCGCGGCGAACGCCGTGCACCCGGCCACGTACAGCGACCCGGCGACCTCCCAGCTGAGCCCGGGCGGCTTGCGGACCAGCTGCTCGGCCGGCACCGCCACGTGGCTGGCATGGCTGGACCGCTCCCACGAGAACCCGAGGACCTCGTCACCCGTCGACCACCGGTCGACACCATCGCCGACCGCGGTGACCACGCCGGCGAGATCGCTGCCCTCGCCGGAGGGGAAGGTGGCCGGGAACCGGTCGTGCAGTCGGCCCTCGCGGATCGACGTCTCCCCCGGGTTGATGCCGGCGGCCCGTACCTCCACCACCACCTGGCCCGGGGCGGGGACGGGCATCGGGATCTCCCCCACGTACAGCACGTCACGGTCGCCGTACCGGTCGAAACGCACGGCCCGGGCGGTAGCGGTCATTGGTCCTCGATTCACCGTGGTCGACGTCGGCTTCCTGTCCGCACCTTACGGTGGGCCCCGACCGGATCATCCGGGGTCGGGTGCCCGGCCGATGCCGGATCGGGACGCCCGCGCCGCCGATCCGGTGGGCGGACCGTCGGGCCGTCGAACGGATTGCAACCGTCGGATCACTCCGGAACCGGGTCAGATGTGCCGATACTGGTGCCGACCTGATGACCGTCGGACCCCGGGAGGCGAAGGATGACTGCGCGGCGATCGAAGCTGGCCCGGGCGACGAGGTGGGTCGGAGCCCCGCTCCTCCTCCTCGTGGCCATGACCGGGGTGGGCCTGTCGGTGGAGGTGCAGCACGCCGCGGCCGCCACCGTCGGCGACCAGATCGCGGCGTTCGCCGCCTCCGAGGCGGGCGTGCCCTACTGCGACGGCGGGGGAGGGATCAACGGCCCGACCAACGGCGGAGTGAACGAACCGGGGTGCGGCCCGGGCGCCAAGGGCTTCGACTGCATGAGCCTGGTCCAGTACGCCGTCTACCAGGCCACGGGCATCGCGCTGCCGGGCGACGGCAGCCAGCCCACGGGGGTGGGGACGGTCATCCTGCCGAGCGGGACCATCGCCCAGGACGCGGCCGACCTGCTCCCGGGTGACGCCACCTACTGGGGCGGCAGCCTCGACGGGTTCTCCCACTCCGGGATCTACGCGGGGAACGGGATGGTGTGGGACGCCATCGGCCAACAGCAACCGGTCCAGGAGCACTCGATGGCCTATCTGTCCACCATCTACTCCTACGACGGCGCCATCCGCTACTGGACCCCGACTCCGGTGGTCGGGATGGCGTCGCTGTCGGACGGCAAGGGGTACTGGTTGACCGACGCCGCCGGGGGTGTGTCCGCGTACGGCGGGGCCGTCTCCTACGGCTCGCTCGCCGGCCACGCCCTCAACGCCCCGATCGCCCACATCGTGGCGACGGCGGACGGCAGGGGCTACTGGCTGGTGGCCGCCGACGGCGGCATCTTCGCCTTCGGAGACGCGCCCTTCTTCGGCTCCATGGGGGGCCGGCCCCTCAACGCCCCGGTGGTGGACATGGCGCCGACCCCGGACGGCCACGGCTACTGGCTGGTGGCCGCCGACGGCGGCATCTTCGCCTTCGGGGACGCCACCTTCCACGGCTCGATGGGCGGCCAGCGGCTCAATCAGCCGGTGGTGGGCATGAGCGCCGACGACGCCACCGGCGGCTACTGGCTGGTGGCCACCGACGGGGGGATCTTCGCCTTCGACGCGCCCTTCCTCGGGAGCACCGGCGGCCTCCGCCTCAACCGCCCGGTCAACGGGATGACGGCACTCCCCGACGGGCAGGGCTACTGGTTCGTCGCCTCCGACGGCGGGGTGTTCAACGAAGGGGCCGCCGGCTTCCTCGGGTCGATGGGCGGCACGGCGCTCAATGCGCCGGTCATGGGCATGGCCGTCGACTCCACGACCGGGGGATACTGGCTGGTGGCCGGCGACGGCGGGGTCTTCAGCTTCGACGCACCCTTCTACGGGGCGGTCTGACCGCCCGCCCGAGCGGCGCCGTAACGACCAGCGACCCGGAGGGACTGACCAACATGACCACCGACGACCGCCAGCTGTTCCCCGACCTGTCCGCGTTGTTCATCAACACGACGCTGACCCGCTCCCCGGAGGTGAGCCACACGCAGCGCCTCATCGACGTGAGCGCGTCGATCATGGCCAAGCAGGGTGTGGCCGTGGACCAGTTCCGGTCCGTCGACCACGCCATCGCCACCGGTGTGTACCCGGACATGCGCGAGCACGGCTGGGCGGAGGATGCGTGGCCCGAGCTGTTCACGCGGGTGCTGGCCGCGGACATCCTGGTGATCGCCGGACCGATCTGGCTCGGTGACAACAGCAGTGAGACGAAGAAGGTCATCGAGCGCCTCTACGCCCACTCCGGCGAACTGAACGACAAGGGCCAGTGGCTCTACTACGGCAAGGTCGGAGGGTGCCTGATCACAGGTAACGAGGACGGGATCAAGCACTGCGCCTCGAACGTGCTCTACAGCCTCCAGCACATCGGCTGCTGCGTCCCGCCCCAGGCCGACGCCGGATGGATCGGCGAGGCGGGTCCCGGTCCCAGCTACGGCGACGAGCTCGAGGACGGCAGCCGGGTCGGCTTCGACAACGAGTTCACCAACCGCAACACCACGTTCATGACGTGGAACCTGCTCCACCTGGCCGCGCTGTTGAAGTCGGCCGGCGGGTTCCCGGCCTACGGCAACCAACGCCAGGAGTGGGACGCCGGCACGCGGTTCGACTTCCCGAATCCCGAGTACCGCTCCTGAACGGTCCGCCCGTCCGGACCTACGTGGCCATTCCGGCGACGTCCGTCACGCCGGATCCGCCGAGGCTCCCGTAGAACGGTGCGTTGAACGCGAAGATCCCACCGTCGCTGGCCACCAGCCAGTAGCCGGACCCGTCCGCGGTCGGGGCCATCCCGATGACCGGCTCGGCGAGGGCGATGTTGCCGGTGGACCCGTGGAACGACGCGTCGCCGTAGTTGAAGACCCCACCGTCGGAGGCGACGAACCAGTAACCGTGCCCGATGGGCGACGCGGTCATGGCGACCACCGGCTTGTTGAGGGTGAGGTTCCCGGTGGATCCGTAGAACGGTGCGTGGCCGCCATCCCGACGATCGGCTCGTTCAGCACCAGGTTGCCGGCCGACCCGTAGAAGCCGGCGTCACCGAAGGCGAAGATCCCCCCGTCGGACGCCACCATCCAGTACCCACCGCCGTCGGGCGTCGGCGCCATCCCCACGATGGGCCGGTTGAGCGGGGTGAGCGCCAGTGTCCCGAGGTACGACAGGTAGTTGGTGTTGCCGAAGCCCTGGAGCGATCCGTCGGAGCTGTAGAGGTAGTAGCCCGTGCCGGGGTCGGCGGACAGGTTGAATGCGATCGTGCCCTCGGCGACGACGATCCCGGTCTGGTTGGCGGAGACGCACTCGAACTGCATCGCCGCCGACACCACGGTCGACCCTGACAGGGTGATGTGGTCGATCCGCGTGGCGCCGGTGGTGGCGCCGGTGGGGTCGGCGGTGTCGCAGAGGAGTCCGGCCGGATTCGGCAGGCTCACACTGGCGTAGTCGGACTGGCCGATCGTCGAGATGTTCGAGATGACGTCGTAGTGCCCTTCGGGGCCCCAGGTGATGTAGAGCCCGCCGTTGGAGATGCCCGCGGTCAGGCCGCCGGACACCGTGGTGATCGTGGGCGAGGTCGTCCCGTCGCGGTACGTCGCGAAGTAGCCGTAGTTCAGCGGCGGGGCACTGATGTGGGTCTTCGCCGGGGACGACGTGACGCTCGATGCGTCCGCCGGTCCGGCACCGAGGACCGGCACGGCGACCAGGGCGATGCTCAGGCCGGCGAGCAGGCGGCGGACGAGCCGTTGCACCTGGGCTTCGGGTCGGGGACCCTTGCCGCCGGATGGGTGGGGCATCGCCCGGACTCGTTGGAGTGCCTGGTGCTGGCCTTCGCGAGCGTCAGTCGTCCGCTGATCCGAAGGGCTGACAACCGAGTTCGACGATGGCTACGCTTCGCAGATGGTGGTGCCACTGTTTAGTCCAGGCACCTTCAACGGGGAATCACGCTCCCCGAAAGTGGCGGGGCACGGATGCCTCACATCGGTTCTGGTCTTCCTGATGATCGTCGTCGTAGCGATCGTCATCGGTGTGATGGTTCTAGTCCACGATGATCATGCTGCCGTCGCGCCACTCCCTTCGACCGACTACTCGATAGCAGTGTCGTGCTGTACCGTCAACCGATTCGGAGAGACAGTTGCTGTCGGTACGTTGCATCGCCTATCTGACCGAGGCGACTACAACCTAGGAGTCGTGGGGCGTTTCTATAATGCCAGGACGGGTCAATACATCGGGAATGGCGGTTACTCCGTATGGGCCCCGACCATTGGTTCCACACTCGCACTTCCGGTTACGAGCACTACTCCGTTGCCAAAGGTTGCGTTACGAGCCACGATCACCCTTACATGGGATAACCCTCAGCCGTTCAGCCTGGCCCCGTGGTGAGGCGGATGGGAAGGGACGAAACGCGGCTGGCCATCGTGATCAAGGGCCACGGCCAGGT
>Ga0182030_10025704_pt1 | contig 10704 bp, 9 predicted proteins | sample 812S3MmetaG_FD_121299 | JGI IMG/M metagenome (GOLD analysis project Ga0182030, IMG submission 121299) | Permafrost microbial communities from Stordalen Mire, Sweden - 812S3M metaG (Illumina Assembly) | ecosystem: Environmental > Terrestrial > Soil > Wetlands > Permafrost | place: Sweden... | reverse complement strand
GGCGTATGCCTGCCAGAAATCCGCTGCGGCGCGATGCATCTAAAGCGGCTGAACACGGCCGTTTTTCTCGTCGTCCAAAGCGCGGCGAATGGCCTTGTCCAGACGGCCCGCCGCCAGGTCGGATTGTACGCAAGCATCGATGGGCTGCTGCGGATGGCGCTGGTCAAGCCAAGAGTACAGATCGTCCAACTCCTGCGGCGTCAGTGCCTCTATCGCATGTTCGATATCTCGGACTGTGTTCAAGCCCATGGCCTCCTCCATCCATTTTAGCGGGCAGATACCACTTGCAGGCAACGGGGTTCAATCCAGGCAAGCGCCGGCGTCCACAGCGGCAGCGGGATGAGGGCGTCCCGTTGCAGGCCACCCCGCTTGACTTCTGCAAGAGAGTCCGACGTCGCAGAAACTATGCGGCATTGGAATGCCGTCCCGCCCTACAAAGTGCGCTCAGTCCAACGCTATTTGCGAGACTCGATAGCTGGCATAATAGGACCGGAGGCTCCATCTTGGCCACGTTGACCGGTCCTGTTTCCATATCGCACGAGAACGAAAAGAACCCCTGGCTTGCCGCTGCCGCGCGCTTCGACGAGGCCGCCAAGCGGCTGAAGCTGGACGACGGAATGTGCAAAGTCCTGCGCACCCCCACCAAGGAAATTACGGTGAACATTCCGGTGCTGTTGGACGATGGGCGCATCGATGTATTCACCGGCTATCGCGTGCAGCACTCGCTGGCGCGCGGTCCGGCCAAGGGCGGCATCCGCTTCGCTCCCGACGTCACGCTGGATGAAGTCCGCGCGCTGGCTTCGTGGATGACGTGGAAATGCGCCGTGGTCAACATCCCGTTCGGGGGCGGCAAAGGCGGCGTAGTCTGCGATCCCAATCTGATGTCCGACCAGGAACTGGAAAGACTGACGCGCCGCTACACCTCCGAGATCATGGACTTCATCGGACCGGAGCGCGACGTGCCCGCGCCGGACGTCAACACCAATGAGAAGGTGATGGCCTGGATCATGGACACTTATTCCATGCATCAGCGCCACACCGTGACGGCGGTGGTGACCGGCAAGCCGATGGCGCTGGGCGGGTCGCGCGGCCGCCCGGAAGCTACCGGCCGCGGCTGTATGATGGTCACGCTGAAAGCCCTGAAGCAACTCGGCATTCCCTACGACCAGGCGCGCGTGGTGATTCAGGGCTTCGGCAACGTGGGGGGGATGGCGGCGAAGCTGATGAAGGCGGTGGGCTTCCATATTGTCGCCATCGTGGAATACGACGGCGCGGTATACAATACCCACGGTCTGGACATCGCCGCTCTTGAGAAGCATCGCAAGGCGACCGGTTCCATCACCGGCTTTGCGGGCGGTGAGGACATGGACAAGGCGGAGGCATTGTTCCTGGATTGCGACGTCCTGATTCCGGCCGCCACGGAGAATGTGATCACCTCGCAGAATGCCGACCGGCTGCGCTGCAAGATCCTGTGCGAAGGCGCCAACGGGCCCACCACGCCGCTGGCCGACCTGATTCTGGCTGACAAGAAGGTCTTCGTGATCCCCGATATTCTGGCCAATGCGGGCGGCGTCACGGTCTCTTATTTCGAGTGGGTGCAGGACCGGCAGGGCTATTTCTGGAACGAGCAACTGGTGAACAATCGCCTCCAGGAAATCATGGACGAAAGCTTCGACGCGGTGGTGGAGTATGCCGGGAAGCACCATACCAACAATCGCATCGCGGCCTACATGCTGGCGCTCGATCGCGTGGCCAACGCCATCCGCCTGCGGGGAATTTACGCGTGATGGCAGGGCATGCTTTAGTTTCCCCTGATGATCGTCGATGGAGCTATTGAGCCTTGCAGATTTGTGTGACAGCCCCGGTGGGGCAGGCTTCAGCCTGCGCGGGGCTTCAGCCCCGCCGGCCCTTAACGGTATTATGCGAGGCTCTGTAGATGTCCTCTGACGCCTCCACGCCGCTGATGCGGCAGTACAACAGCATCAAGGAGCAAGTCCCCCACGCGTTGTTGATGTTCCGCCTGGGAGATTTCTACGAGCTGTTTTTCGAAGACGCCGTGGTGGCCGCGCGCGAACTGGAGATCACCCTCACCTCCCGCAATAAGGAAAAAGGCGCGGCCATCCCCATGTGCGGCGTGCCCTATCACGCCGCCGAAGGCTACGTCGCGCGCCTCATTCAGAAGGGCTATCGGGTGGCCATCTGCGACCAGATGGAAGATCCCAAGCTGGCCAAAACGCTGGTGCGCCGCGAGATCACGCGTGTGGTCACTCCCGGCACCGCCATGGACGCCAACCTGGTGCGCTCCCGCGAGAATAATTACCTGGCCGCCGTGGCGCGCTCCGGAACACGTTCCGCCGTGGCCTATGTGGATATCTCCACCGGCGAATTCCGCGTGACGGAGCTCGACCCGGGCGAAGTTTCCGGCGCGCTGGAACAATTGGGCGCGCGCGAAGTCCTCTTCCCCGGAGATCTGCCGCTGCTCGCCGGGGACGACCGTGCAGGCAGCGCGCCCCGCTTCGTCCGCACCGAACTGGAGGAGTGGATCTTCACCCAGGATTACGCCGACCGCACGTTGCGCGACCACTTCAAGCTGCTGACCCTGGATGGCTGCGGGCTGGCCAACCGCCCCGCGGCCGTCAGCGCCGCCGGCGCCATCCTGCACTACCTCCGCGACACCCAGCGCACCGCGCTCGACCATCTGGACCGCCCGACCTACTACGACCGCGCCGATTCCATGATTCTCGACGCCGTCACCGTGCGCAACCTCGAGCTCACCGAGCCCCTCTTCGCCGCCGACGCCGCCGGCCCGCAGCAACAGTGCACCGTGCTGGCCGCGCTCGATCAGTCTCTCACCGGCATGGGGGGCCGTCTGCTGCGGCAGCGCCTGCTGCGCCCCTCGCTCGAGCGCGCCGAGATCGAGCAGCGCCTGGATGCCGTCGAAAATCTGTTGCAGCAGACCATTCTGCGCGCCGAACTGCGCAAACAACTCGGCGGCATACTCGACCTGGAACGGCTGCTTGCCAAAGTGACGCTGGGCTCGGCCGGTCCCCGCGACCTGCTGGCGCTGGGCCGCTCGCTCGAAAAAATCCCCGGCCTGAAACGCTGCTTCGACACCCAACAAGCGGCGCGCCTGCGCTCCCTGCACGACCGTCTGGACGAACTGCCCGACGTGGCCAACCTCATCCTGGAAGCCATCTCCGATGAGCCGCCGCTCTCGCTCAGCGACGGCGGCACCATCCGCGCCGGCTTCCATGCCGAGCTCGACGAACTGCGCGATTTGAGCCTGAATGGGCGCCAGTACATCGCGCAGATTGAAGCCCGCGAGCGGCAGCGCACCGGCATTCAGTCGCTGAAGGTGCGCTTCAATAACGTATTCGGCTACTACCTGGAGATCACCCGCGCCAACCTGCACCTGGCGCCGGCCGATTACGAGCGCAAGCAGACGCTGGCCAATGCCGAGCGCTTCACCACGCCGGAGCTGAAGGATTACGAGCGCAAGGTGCTGGACGCCGAAGAGAAAATCCTGGCGCTGGAACGGGAACTGTTCGCCGATGTCCGCCAGCGCACCGCCGCGCAGGCGCAGCGTATTCGCGCCACCGCTTCCGCCGTAGCCGAGTTGGACGTCACCGCCGCGCTGGCCCAGGTGGCGGCCGAAAATCGCTACCAGCGGCCCCGCTTTTCCGAGGATGGCGAGATGCGCATCATGGCCGGCCGCCATCCGGTGATCGAGCGGCTCACCGATCAGGAGGCCGGCCGTTTCATTCCCAACGACCTTTACCTGAACGACACCACAGACCTGATCGACATCATCACCGGCCCCAACATGGGCGGCAAGTCTACCTATCTGCGGCAAGCGGCGCTGATCGCCATCCTGGCGCAGATGGGCTCGTTCGTGCCTGCGGAATCGGCCAATCTGCCGCTGATCGACCGCGTCTTCACGCGCATCGGCGCTTCCGACAATCTGGCGCGCGGCCGCTCCACGTTCCTGGTGGAAATGACCGAGACGGCGGTGATCCTGAATGCCGCCACGCCGCGCAGCTTCATCGTGCTCGACGAGATCGGCCGCGGCACCGCTACGTATGACGGGCTGGCGCTGGCCTGGGCGGTGGTGGAGCACGTCCACAGCAAGACGCGCGCCAAGACGCTGTTCGCCACGCACTACCATGAGCTCACCGAACTGGCCGAGCAGCTCGACGGCGTGCGCAATTTGCGCGTCTCCGTGAAAGAGGCTGGCGACCACATCATCTTCCTGCGCAAAGTAGAGCCGGGCCGCGCCGACCGCAGTTACGGCATCGAAGTGGCGCGGCTGGCCGGCCTTCCGCTGACCGTGATCTCTCGCGCGCGCGAAGTGCTGAAGCTGCATGAGCGGACGGAGCACGTGGTCACCGAGGAACTGGCGAAATCCGAGGAGACCGGGCCGGTGCAAATCCAACTGTTCGAGCCGGTGGGGTATGGAATCGCCGAGCGGATCCGCGGTCTCAATCTCGATGAACTGCGGCCCATCGAGGCGCTGCAATTGCTGGCCGAACTGCAGAAGGAGTTGAAGCGGCAATGAGAGTGGCCGGCGTGATGAGCGGGACATCGCTCGACGGCATCGACGTGGCCATTGTGGAGATCTCTGGCCGCCGCATCGAGACCGCAGGATTCCAGTCGACGCCCTACAGCCCGGCGGTCCGCGCCGCGATTCTGGCGGTTTCCGACGCGCCCACCGGGACTGCGGCCATCTCGCGGCTGAACTTTCAATTGGGGGAGTTGTACGCCCGTGCGGTAATGCGCGCGGTGCGCCGTTTCGGCCCCGTGAAACTGGTCGGATGCCACGGGCAGACCATCTATCATGAGGGCGCGTCGAATACCTTGCAGATCGGCGAAGCGGCGGTGATCGCGGAGCGCGCCGCCGTCCCTGTAGTGTCGAACTTTCGCGCGCGCGATATCGCCGCCGGCGGCCAGGGCGCGCCGCTCGTGCCGTATGTCGATTACCTGCTGTTCCGCCATCCGAAACGTACGCGCATTGCGCTCAATATCGGCGGCATCGCGAATATCACCGCGATCCCGGCGGGCGCGTCCGCGGAAAAAGTTGTGGCATTCGATAGCGGCCCGGGCAACATGGCGATTGACGCGCTGGCCCGCGAACTGGGCCAACCCTACGACCGCGGCGGAAAAATCGCCGAGTCCGGCACCGTGAACACCGCGCTCCTCGACGAGTTGTTGGCCGATGGCTATTACCGCCGCAAACCGCCTAAGAGCGCGGGCCGCGAACAGTACGGCGCGGCATTCGTCGAGCGGCTGAAGAAGACGGGGCTGCCGATGCGGGACCTGATAACCACGGCGACGGTGTTGACGGCTGCCACGATTGCGCTGGCAGCGCGCCGGTTCGCGGGGCCGTCGACCGACGTGATTGTCTCCGGGGGCGGCGTACACAATCGGCAGATCATGGCGCACCTGGCGGGATTCCTGCCGGACGTGGCAATCTCGACGTCCACCGATCACGGCATCGATGCGGACGCCAAAGAGGCGATCGCGTTCGCCGTGCTGGCACACGAGACGTGGCGCGGCAAACCGTCGAATCTGCCGTCGGCGACCGGCGCACGCCGCGCGGTGGTGCTGGGCGACATTACGCCGTAACGTGCCGCAGGAGGTGGGGCAGGCGGTGCTCGCCTTCGCTCGATCCTATTCGAGCTGAGCCAAGACGTGGCGCAGACACTCGTGTCTGCGGCGCCGGAGACTCTTCTCGGCGCTCCGGGACAGTGGATGCCGCTCGCGAAGAAAGTCGAGATGAGTCGCGACCCAGCAGGCAGGAGTGCCGGCGCCACGAAAACGGGGTCATCCCAAATTCCACGACATCAGGAGTTCTGACCTCGGGATCTCTCGCGATTTTCCCGGGCCGCCCAGGCCCTGGCTCTCTGGAAACTGCTCGTGGATCGCGCCTCGCCGCGGCGCCCCGGCTGAAAGCTGACCGCTGCCCAGCCGACTGCCCGCTGGCCTACGGCAGTTCTTCAATCAGGCGATCGATGTCCGACGGCGGAATGTAGAAATGCGGCGACGTGCGTACCCAGCCGGCCCTCGGAGCGACGCTGATTCCGGCAGCGCTCAGTTTCCGGACGATCTCCGCGGCATCCACCCCTGGCTTGCGGAAGCTCACAATTCCCGCGCCCGTTTCCGGGGTCCGCTCGCCCAGCAACTCGTAACCCTTGTGGAGCACGCCCTCTGCAATACGGTCGCCGAGATTTTGGATAAGCGGGGCGATTTTTCCGAGTCCGATTTCTAGTATCAGTTCAATTGATGCTCGTAAGCCGAAGCATCCAATAGTATTTAGCGTTCCGCACTCATACCGGCCCGCATCCTCGCGGAGAGCCATATCCCGAGAGGCATAATCGTTGTACCCAGCCACGTTGGTCCAGCCGAATTCCACGGGCTCCACGCGGTCCTGAAGTGCCTTATTTATGTATAGGATGCCGCATCCTTCCGGACCTAAAAGCCACTTATGGCCATCGGCCGCCAAGGCGTCGATATGGCAGCTCCGCACATCGAGTGGAAAAGCGCCCAGACCCTGGATCGCATCCACCAGGAAAATGCAGCGATTAGTGCGGCAAATCTCACCAATCGCTTGAATAGGGGCGCGGTAGCCGGTCAGAAACTGCACAAAGCTGATGGCCAGCAGCTTAGCCCCGCGAGCGGCATCGGCGATCTTTTCCAGGGGGTCGGTGACAGACAGCCATGTGACGTTAACACCCTTCTTTTCTAATCGCTTCCAGGGGTAGTAGTTGGCCGGAAATTCCTCCAGAAACGCCACCATCCGGTCACCCGGCTGCCAATCGAGCCCCAGGGCCACTGTAGCGATGCCCTCCGACGTGTTCTTGACCAGGGCGATTTCCGACCGGTCGGCTCCCACCAGGCGGGCAGCGGCGACCCGCAGCCCCTCGTAGGCATCCAGCCAGTCTTTGTAATGACGGCTGCCGAACTGTGTGCAATCGTCCGCCAGGTGCTTCATGGCATCGGCGGCCGGCTTGCACAACGGCGCGACCGCCGCGTGATTCAAGTAGATCAGGCGCTGGCGCACCGGGAATTGATGGGCGTATTGATCCCAAAGAGTAGGTTGGGGGGCAAGATTTACGTTTGCAGTGGGGCTCATTCCCTTTACAATACGTTATAAGGGCCTCGGGAGCCACCCATGAGACTTCTCACCACGACCATCTTGTCGATCGCCTTGGCCGCCGGGGCATCTGCCGCCGATCGGAAGAACAAGAAGGACGATCCCAGCCAGATCGGCGACCGCGATGTCGGCAAGTGTCTCAACTTCTATTCCGTCGACAAGGAAATGGCGTGGGGCAAACAACTGGCCGACGAAGTGGCGCGCGAATCGAAGATTGACGACGATGCCATTCTCTCCGAATATATCAACCGCGTGGGGCAGAATCTGGCGCGCAACTCGGACGCCAAAGTGCCGTTCACATTTCGCGTGATCGATGGCGAGGAGATGAATGCGTTTGCCCTTCCGGGCGGGTACGTGTTCGTCTACACCGGGCTCATCAAACTGGCTAGCGACGAGGACGAGTTTGCCGGCGCGCTGGCTCACGAGATTGCCCACGTGGCGGCTCGCCATATGACATGTCGGGCCTCCAAAGCGCAGGTGGCCAGAGTGGCAGGCGTGGTTCCGGGAATATTTCTGGGCGGCTTAGCAGGATTGGCCGCGCGTCAGGCCGCCAATGCCGTCATCCCCATGACTTTTCTCAGTTTCAGCCGCCACGATGAGTCGGAGGCCGATTATCTGGGCGTCCAGTACATGTACGCCGCGGGCTACGATCCTACAGGCGCGGTCAGCATCCTGGAGAAACTGGAAACGCTGCAGAAAACCAAACCCGGCGCGGTCGCGAAGGTGCTGGCCACCCACCCCATGAGCTCCGACCGGATCGACAAGGCCGAGCAGGAAATCCAACGGATTCTGCCGGCCAAGGCGGAGTACGTGGTGACCACTTCGGAATACCGCGACGTGCGCGAGCGGTTGATCGCCCGTGAGGCCCGCCGTAAAACGGACGACAAAGACGGCCAGCCGGTATTGCGCGTGAATCCCGGCGAAGGCAAGATCGACGATCCCGCGGCCCAACCCGACGACCGTCCCACTCTGAAGCGCCACGATTTCACCGAGTAGGCGCGCCGCTTCTCTGCCGCTGCAGTGACGAAAGAAGTGGCGCAAAATCATCCGCCACGGTAACCTGAAAATAGGAGCAGCGCCCATGAGTATAGACATTTCACATGAAACCGAAGCGCGCCTTACTGATGAAGCCCGGCGCCAGGATATTTCCGTGGAAGCGTTGCTGAAACGGCTGATGAGCGAGCGCGCGGTAACAGCCCATGTTGCCGGCCCTGCCCCGGAATTGCCAGTTTGGCATCTCGGAGGGGTGGGGCCTCTCCACCGGCGGGACATCTACGACGATGTCCGTTGATGACGTCTCGGGTTCTCACGATTTCTTCCCCCTTTTGCGACCGTCGGGCGAGACGAACTTAACCAACATACGAGCGGAGAACATGCCGCGAGGCAGACGATCATCACTGGAAGGACTTGCCTCAAGTTATTGAGCGAATGCAGATTGAAATCAGCGACTTCTTGGGTCGATTGATGCCTGAACGCCAGGAATGGTTTCGGTAAGCTCTACTTCGCGGCTAAGCTATGCCTTCCCGCCCTTCAACTCGTCTTCCAGTTCTTTGATGGTGGGGAGGCTCCCCTTCAGGCCCGCCGGCAGGCTTTCCGTAACGCGGAATCCCGATATGCCGATCGGCTTCTTCGTGTCGCGCAGTGCATATTCGGCTATGATCGCATTTTTCGATTTGCAGAGAATGAGGCCGATGCTCGGCTGGTCGTCCGGGTGGCGGAGCAGGTCATCCACGGCCGATAGGTAGAAGTTCATCTTTCCCGTGTACTCCGGTTTGAAGGGACCGGTCTTGAGGTCGATGATCACATAGCAGCGCAATTTTAAATGGTAGAATAGCAGATCGATCCTGAAGTCCTCGCCGCCCACTTCTAGCGGGTACTGGCTGCCCACGAACGCGAACCCCACGCCGAGCTCCAGTAGGAACTTTCGAATGTGTTCCAGGAGGCCTGATTCAAGCTCCTTTTCATGGGCGTCCTTGGCGAGCGTGAGGAAATCGAAGTTGTACGGATCCTTGAGGAGCTGCTGCGCGAGCTCGGATTGGGGCGACGGCAAGGCACGGGGAAAGTTCGTCTGCGCCTTTCCTTGCCGACCGTAGAGGCCGGATTCGATCTGGACGACGAGGACATTCCGGCTCCATCCGTGCTGCAGCGCTGCCCGTGCGTACCATACCCGCTGTTCGGGGTCTTTCACGGCATCGAGGATGCGAACGTTATGCCCCCATGAAATTCGTCCAACAACCTGTTGGACAAATGACTCCTCCGGCCAGGACTCCGCGAACGCCCGCATATATAGCAGGTTGGTTCGGGAAAATCCCTTCATATCCGGAAACTCGTTGTGGAGATCCGTGGCGAGGCGCTCAATGACTTTTGCACCCCAGCCAGCGCGTTCCTGCCGCTCCAAGATCTCGCGGCCTATGCTTCAGTAGAGGGAGATTAGTTCGCGGTTAACGGCGAGCACAGCCTTTATCTGGGCGGCTCGAGTCCGCTGTTTCAGATCGCGCAGAAAATCTTCGTAGCCTTCGGGACGTGCGCCGCCAGAACGATCCATGATTTCAATGGCTTCATGCTACCATCCTGAGCTAATAGGTGAACTCTTTGCAGTGCCGAAATCCGAAGTCCGCCACCTCCTCCCCCATCGGAATCCTCACACCGGTGTAACGCCTGGAACCCACCGGGCTGGACGCTCCGTCCGCGGCTGGAGTCGGAGACGGCGACCGCTGGCTAAGCGCTCCTCGCCGACGTGTTCGACGAAAAGGTCGGCCCCGGCGAGCTGAAGCGTTCCATCCGCGAGAAGCTCCTTGAGTCGTACCATAACGGGCTTAAGGCGCAGGCCTTCGAGTGCGGCTCACGAGGGCCGGCCGGCTCGAGATCGATTCATCCGAGAGAGTTTCGTCTCGCAGGAGGCCTTTGCACCCAGGCGCCCAACGCAACTCGGCGCTCGATTTTACAGTGGATTGAGGCTACTCCCCGAGCTTGGGGAACAGCGAGTGGTCCAGAATGCGGCGCGTCAATTCCTCCATGGTGAGGAACTCCTCGCCGTCCTTGTAAAAGATCTTGTCGCCGGGCAGCAGTCCGATGGTGATGTCCAAACGGTCGCCGCTGCGGTCGATATGGAGGCCGGGGAGCTTGGGCAGAGTGGCGATTTCCACCTTGGCGGTATTTACCCACTTGGCGTCCTGCTCTTCGCGGACCGTCACGCGGATCTTCTGTCCCTGGTAGCCGATTTCGATGGCCTCCGCGCCAAACGCCTCAATGTAGGCGTCCACGCAGCGAACCAGCGCACGATGCACCTCGTCCAGCACACGAGGCAGCCGCTCCAGGATCTGTGCTTCCCTCTGGCGACGCTCCTTCTCCTCGGTAATGCGCATCTGGAGCCACTGCAAATTCATAAGTGCGACTTCCATGTTAGCGCGGTGCTTGGTGGGGCAGGCGGTGGGGTGCTTAAACAGTTTCGGGATTTTGGTTAAGAACCGCTTGCTGGCGCGCGCGGCTCGGAATGGCGTCTCAATGTTTGTAAGTGTTTACAGAGCCGCGACCGCGAGGGAGCGGTCGTTCAG
>Ga0182030_10025703_pt1 | contig 10704 bp, 10 predicted proteins | sample 812S3MmetaG_FD_121299 | JGI IMG/M metagenome (GOLD analysis project Ga0182030, IMG submission 121299) | Permafrost microbial communities from Stordalen Mire, Sweden - 812S3M metaG (Illumina Assembly) | ecosystem: Environmental > Terrestrial > Soil > Wetlands > Permafrost | place: Sweden... | reverse complement strand
TAAATGAACCAACCGCTCGGGGTAAGCGGCGTCGCGTTCGAGCTGCGCGACATACGGTCGAACCTCGCCGTGCAGAAAGCCGCGAACGGCTTCCAGGATCTCGTGGGAGAAACTGCTTGGCGGTGAATCACCGATCGGCGGGCTCATGTCGCCGTCCAGCCACCGTCAACGGAAATTGCCTGCCCCGTGATATAGGCCGCCCCCTCCGATACGAGAAAAGCAACCGTCGCCGCCACTTCCTGCGGTAAGCCGCGACGTTGAGCAGGGACCAGTCTTTTGTATCCGTCCGGATCGCTGCCGACACCCAGCATCGGGGGAGCTGCATCTCCCAGTATTTGCGTCGAGTTGCCTCGAATATCCGTCTGAATGACGCCGGGACAAATAGCGTTTATCGTGATGCCATACTCGGAGTACGTGCATGCGGCTTGGCGGGTGAGCCCGATCACGCCAAATTTCGACGCGGTATAGGATAAACCGTCGGCGCCGCCCCGCAGTCCGCCGACCGACGAGGTATTGATAATCCGGCCGGACCGCTGAGCAACCATCCGCTTCAACGCCGCGCGGCAGCCGAAGAAACAGCCGCGCAGATTGATGTCGATGACCTTTTCCCAAAGGTCGTCGCTGGTGTCGATGCAGCTCGCAAAGCCATCGAAGACGCCTGCATTGTTGATCATGACGTCCAGTCTGCCGCTGTGCTTGAGGGCCGACTCTACGAGAGCTTCGACCTGGTTATTATCTCGTACATCGGTGCGGTGAAATTCGACGCTGCCGCCGAGCGCTCGCACGCTCGTCACCGCGGTCGCGCCGGCTTCCTCGAGGAGGCCGCCGACGACCACATGCATACCGGCGCCACTGAGAGCATTCACGATTGCGAGGCCGATACCCGTCTCGCCACCCGTGATCACTGCGACTTGCTGCGGGGGATTGCTCACGGTTTAGTCGCGTTGCGTCCGAGCATTGTGACCGTACCGTTCGCGGTCGGCCGCGAATTCTTCGGCATTGTGGTCTTGCGGCTTGCCGTAATAGCCCGTGCGGCTAATGTTGTATAGTCCCAGAGCGCTCATATCTGCCAGCGACTCCGCCATTTTTAAGGCCATCGTATTGGGATTCAAGATGCTGATATCGCGTTTAGCCTGGGTGTCATGCAGCCATTTTTCCAAACTGGACGAGATGATCGTACAAGCCAGTATCACAGCCTCGGCGCCGGTATCGGCTTGTGCTTTTCTCGACGCGGCCAGCGCGTCCCGGGCGACGCCCGCCGTATCTCGTATCATATCCGCCACGAACCAGTCGATACAGCGGGTATCGCGGCATTGGCCATCGCCGTACAATTTCAATAAATCCCGGATGTAGGGTAAGGCTTTCTTGTGGTCGGTGATCAGAACGTAATCGTGGCCGAAATACGGGGCGAACCGTACCGATGCTTCGAGGGGGCCAATCACGGGTATGTCGACCAGCTCCCGGGCCATGCGCACACCGGGGTCATAGCAGCAACCGACGATCACGGCGTCAAAACCATCCGCCTCCGCCTTTAAGACGTCCTCGGCGACCACGAGCTCGACGATGTGCTTGTTGTAGTAGAAATCGATATTTTCCGGGCAATTCGTGGTGTTTGTCACCACTAATTCAGTATCGCGGCGTGCGTAAGGGAGTAGTGTCTCGGTGATCAGCTCGTTGTACGCCGGCGTACCGAAGGGATTTATAAAATTGATTTTGATGCCCATACACCCTCAAGAGCCCGGCCGTATAGTCTATCGACCGGTGGGACGAGAAATCTGACAATGCGGTCAGTATGCGCTTTTTTTTTCAACCTGCAAGAATTTAGCTATGTCGGTGGCTGAATGATGGTGCATTTCAACGAAAATACAGGTTTCCTGGCTGCAACTGAGGCGGCTTCTTGCCAGCGAGCGATTGAGTGTGCTATCTAGAGCGCTGCCGACCGTTTCGACCCATGCGTCGAACTTTCGGAGAGTCGGCCGACTACGTTTTTGACGCTGATACAGCCTCATTGGAGAAACCCTTTTGATCGAATCGATTAATCCGCCCGGCGCCTCGTTTCCGGGAGTCTCGCAGGCCGTCCTGGTCCGGGGAGGGAATCTTGTGGCGCTCTCGGGGCACGTGCCTGTCGATGCGAACGGCGACTTGGTCGAAGGCGACTTCGAGACTCAGCTCACCGCTGTGTTTAACAATATTGGCCGCACCTTGGCGGCCGCCGGTACAGACTTCCTGTCGGTGATTCGATTCACCATGTACGTCACCGACTATTCCCCCGCGATGCTTCCCGTATTGAAAATGGTTCGCGCTCGCTACATTTCAAAGGAGCGGCCGCCGGCGAGTGCATTGGTCGGTGTCGCCGCACTCTATGATCCTCGCGTTCGCGTAGAGATAGATGCGCTCGCCGTGATACCGGGGTAGTCGTGGCAAAACTCGATGTGGCCATTGTCGGAGCGGGTCACAATGGGCTGGTCTGCGCGACCTACTTGGCGAAGGCCGGACTCAAAGTCGCCGTATTTGAAAGCCGCGGTGTCGTGGGGGGGCCGGTAGTCACCGAGGAGGTTTGGCCGGGCTACAAGGTATCGGTCGCCTCCTTCTGGATGTCGTTACTGCAGCCGAAAGTCATGATCGACTTGGATCTCATCCGTCATGGCATCCAAGTATTGCCGACGCCGCCCGGCTTACAACCGTTTCCGGACGGGCGCAGTTTAATTTTTTGGCATGAGACGGCTCGGATGGTTGAAGAGATCAGGCAATTTTCGCCTGCGGATGCGGCGGCCTACCCCCGATTTGTCGCACATATGGAAGCGTTGATTCCGTATTTGCGACGCCTATTGTTTGAAATACCGATCGATCCCGGAAGCCGACAGCTGGCCGATATCAATCGCATGGGACTGTTTGCGTGGCGATTTCGCGACCTCGGCCGCCGCTTCTACGACTTGTGGGACCTTTTGACCTTGAGCGCCCATGATTTTCTGCGACGCTGGTTCGAAAGCGAGGCCGTATTGACCGCATTCGGATGCTACGCGTCCGGGAGCGGCGGCAACATTAGTCCCAAGACGCCCGGCTCCGCCTACGTGCTCGCTCGCCCCTTGTTGCGGGATGGCAGCACGGCCGCGGGACCAGGCGGCCTGGTGAAAGGTGGTATGGGAAGTATCAGCAGCGCGCTTCTGCGCGCCGCCCAGGAAGCGGGCGTGGAGGTCCGGGTTAACTGCCCTGTCAAGGAAATCGAGTCCGAGAATGCCCGGGTTCGCGGTGTGGTTCTTGGTAACGGGGAGCAGATCGCAGCCAAGACGGTTGTCGGCAACGCCAATGCGCAGACCGTCTTCCTTCGACTGGTACGCGAACAGGAACTACCGCCTGAATTCGTTCAGGCCGTGAAACGAATTCGCACCGACTCATCCTGCTTTAAGATCAACGTGGCAACCGACCGGCTGCCCGTTTGGACCGGTTGGACTTCGCGCGCGATGGAGGGGTATCCCGGATCCGTCACAGTCGCAGACTCGCTGGATTCTCTCGAGTCCGCTTTCGAAGCGGCCCGACATGGCGACATCGCGCCCAACCCCTATCTATGGATATTGGTCCCGAGCGCCTTTGATCCGAGCGTTGCTCCCCCGGGCAAACACGTTCTGAGTATTTTCGGCGGTCACGTTCCGTATGCGCTCAACGGCGGTGCTTGGAATGATGGCGCCCGCGAACAGCTCTTCGACGTGGTGGCGGCAAAGATTGATAGTTATGCCCCTGGGTTTTCACAATCGATCCTTCATAAGCAAGTACTGGCACCGCCAGACTTGGAAGCCATGTTCGGCTTGCCCGGGGGGCACGTTCATCACGGTGAACTCAGCATCGATCAAATCTTTTTTCGCAGGCCGGTCGCCGGCTATGGTAATTATCGCTCGCCAATCCGCGGCTTATACCTGTGTGGGGCATCCACGCATCCAGGCGGCGGCGTTACAGGTGTGCCGGGGCACAATGCAGCGCAAGTCATCCTGAAGGATGTGCGTCGGTGAATTTCATTGGGCCGGCATCACTTGGGTTCTGCGCTGTCCGCTTGTCCTGCCAGCCGGGCGTTCGCCATCGCTCGAATAACCTCAGGAATCGGAATACTGACTCGCGAGGTCAAGTCGAAATAAACCGATGTCACTTCCGCATCGGCCGCTGTCGCCCCGTTTCCCGCATTGATGAGCGTATGTGTCGACACCAGCGAGCTTCGTCCGATCTTTTTCACAGAGCTCCGCGCAAAAATCAAATCGCCCGCGCGAAGTTCGCTGCGTAGGTCCATGGTGTGCCGAACATCCGCCCAGCCCTGTCGGCGCTCCGTTCGCCATCGAGGCTCATATCCGAGAGCATGCACCAGGTGCCACATGGCTTGGTCAAATGCCGCCGTGTAGTACTGCACGTTCATGTGTCCCATGTCGTCGCACTGACTCGGATACACCACGGCGCGAAACGTTTCTATCGATTCGATCTCCGGATGCAAGGTATCAACTCCTATTGCCACGGGTTGCGGCGCCGCTTCAACCGTTTAGATTTTAACTCGAGGTATTCATGATGGACAAAGTAGTTCCCTATTGGAGAACAGCCGTGAGCGAAGTGTCGAGCGCGGATGTTTTCATCCGCGGTTACAGTCTAGGAGACCTCATCGGCGAACTTCCCTTTTCTGCCGCGTGTTACTTACTCATTCGTGGTCACCTACCGTCACCGGGTCAGACACGCATGATGGAGGCGGTCTTGTGTTCCGTCCTCGATTATTCGCTGCGCAAGCCGGGCACTATCGCCGCGCGGTATGCGGTTTCCGGTAATCCATCGATGGTGGCGGGAATCGCAACTGCGGTCCTCGCGGTCGGCGAATACACTTTGGCACCGGATGAAGCCGGCCGGTTCATCATCGACTCTCTCGCCGAAACCGATGCGGAGAAACCGTTGCAGGAATCCGCATCCCGCTTGGTCGCCCTGCTACGCGAGCAGCGCCGCCGAATTCCCGGATTTGGACATCCCAACTTCAAGTTCTTAGATCCCCGTGCTCAAAAGCTCAAGGAGATCGCTCGATCGCAAGGCGTGTGGGGAAAGGCCGGCGCGTGGTATGAAGCAATCCATGCGGCCTATACGACCGCCGTGAATAAACCGGAAATGGTCATCAACGAGGTGGGTATGATGGCTGCCATTTTGGTCGACATGGGGTTCACCCCGCCGGAAATGACTGGGATTGCGTTGATATCGAGTCTGCCGGGTGTCGTTGCCCACATTTCGGAAGAACTGCAGTCAAAAGTCCGTATCCGGGTGGTTCCGGAAGAAACGGTTGAGCAGCCGAGTGTCAGACGGGTACTTCATGCGGACCTTGAGCGCGCCGGCTGGAAACCTTCTCGATGAATCCGCAGACAGTCCTGCGAGCCAAGTGCTCGAACGCACTCAAATCCTTGGAAGTGCGTCCGAGAATGCTACTGCGCCGGCGCGGCAACACTTAAGGATCGGTCGGTCGCGCCCCCTCGCTCTGCCCCTACAGCTTGCAATTGGTAGCCGTACGTGAGCAGTGAAACGAAGTGCGCCGCGACTTCCTCCGCTTTCGTTGAACGAAGTTCGTCATACCAAACGAAGACGGAATTGCACATTCCCAAAATCCCATTCACCGCAATATGCGGCGGGATGTCGCGGAATACGCCGGCACTCACCCCCTCTTTGTACACCGTTTCGAGAATGGCGTTATAGGCTCGCTTGCGGTTGCGAATCAGGCGCTGCCGATCTTTCGACAATTCTCCCTCATTCTGGAAGAAAATCGTGGTCCAGTCGTGGTGCTCCATCACAGTGATCAGATGCTGTTGAATGAGATCGCGCATGGTCTGCACCGGGCCTTTGAACTCGTCGCGGGTTTCTTGCGCGGAGGTCACATACGTTTCGTAGATGGTGTCGAAGACGCGCCATAGGATCTCTTCTTTGTTCTTGAAATAATAATAGATGCTGGACTTCGAGTAGCCCATGTCTTCCGAGACCATGTCGATGGTTACCGCCCGGTACCCGTGCTGCGCGAACAATCTTGCGGCCACCCTCAAGATTTCATCCTGCACCTCGTTTTGACGTTTTTCTTTTAGATTTTTCCGGAAACTTTGTGTTTGTGCTTTCATACGCCTGTCCATGACCCTCCAGCGGTAGTGTAGTGGAAGTCCGCCGCCCGGACTCAATGTTGCGAGGTTTCGGGCGCTTTGCCGCCTTGAGCTCGAAAGCCCATCCAGGCCTGATCGATCAAATAGTCGTGTAGCGAATCGGCGTTAGCAGTTGTGAGGACGTCCCCAAATCGGGGCATCCCCCGCGAGGCGAAAGCCCCCTGTAGCACAATGGCGCGGAACACATCGGATGTCGCGATGCCGTCATTGAGCCGGGATAGGTCCGGCGTGACGCCCGGCACCCCCAGAGCATGACACCTCGAACACCAGACATTGAAAAGCCGCGCACCGCCGGCGATTTGTTCCGATGTCCCAACGGATGGAGGCGGAGCGGTGTACGCAGATAGGCTACGAATCTCGGGCTTGGGAACATCAGGCGCACCGCTCAGCTTAAAGGCGATGATTCTGCCTTGATTGACGTATTTCATCGCGGCGGTGCCCGCGAAACTACTCATATATTCGCCCCCGTGCGCCGCCATGACGGCGACGTATTGGGTGCCGGCGACTTCGTAGGTCATGGGCGCCGCCATGATAGGTGTCCCGGTATCGAGCACTTTGAGAATTTTCCCGGTGTCCGCCGCGTAGGCCGCGAACTGGCCGTCCTCTCGGCCGGCAAATACCAAGTTTCCCGCGGTCGCGAGTGTTCCACCATCCAACAGAAAGTAGTCGGCGGAGGTCTCCTGCTCCCATACCAGCGTCTGCTTGACCGGATCCCATGCTTTCAAAGACGACCGGACCAATGCCCGCTGAGTATTGGGATTGCGGACAGGTACCTTGGGCAAGGAGCCCACAATCGGCGTCCACGCTGAGGGATCATAGTCATGGTCCGGATACACAAAACCCAGGCCCTCCGTGGCCTCGTCGACGAATCGAATGGTCGCGCCTGGGTTACGGGTGAGATCGACCAGCAAATTCGGCGCATCCGTTGACGGGATATACACCAGCCCGGTTTGCAGGCTGTAGGACATGGGCTGCCAACTATGCCCGCCTTGCAACCCGGGGTATATCAATTTTGGACTCGGGTGATAGTCCGCGTCGTTGCTGACGATGGGCCGAAATGCAGCGTCGAGGCCGGTCGCCCAGTTGGTGTAAACGTAAGGACTGGCGGAAATCGGCTTCCCCGTGACACGGTCGATGACGTAGAAGTAGCCGTTTTTATTTGCCTGAAGCAGCGTTTTTCTCTTGCGGCCGTTGATGTCGAGGTCCGCGAGCAGCATCGTCGCCGCCGCGTCGTAGTCCCACCGATCACCCGGCGTGGTTTGAAAATACCAGACCATTCGGCCGCTCTGGGCTCGCAAGGCAACGACGGACGCGGTGTAGATATTGTCGTCCGAATGACCGTGGGCGTCGCGCGGTGCGTTATAGGGCGCAGCATTTCCCGTTCCGATGTAAAGCAGATCTAGGTTTGAATCGTAGGCCATCGCCGCCCACACCGTGCCCCCGCCGCCGAACGAAGGATCGCGTTTCGGATTCCACGTCTTAGCTGCTGCTTTGAGTTCCGGCGTCGGGTTGCTCTCCGTCAAAGACGGCACCGTGAATGTCCGCCATCGCAGCTTGCCGGTCTGCAAATCGAACGCCGACACGTAGCCACGCAGTCCGCCTTTGCTGGAGTCCGCTCCCGCATTGCCCACCGCAACGAGTTCGCCCATGAGCTGCGGCGCCCCCGTACACACATACGGTTCGCCTCGATCGACGAGTGTATTCACTTCCCATCGTTTCGTGCCGGTCGCCGCGTCAATCGCGATCAGCCGGCAATCCGCCGAGGCGACATAAACCTCACCTTTCCACATCACCAAACCGCGATTGACGACATCATTCTGTTCGTACCGCGCGACTCTCGGATCGCTGTTCGGATCGAATTTCCATCGAAGCCTGCCGTTCGCTGCGTCGAGCGCGTAGACCACGCCCCAATTCCCAGTCGTATACATCACCCCGTCCACGACCAGTGGTGTAGCCTCAAGTCCGCGGCGGGTCTCGGTCGAATACTCCCACGCAAACCCTAGATCCTTGACCGACTTGTCGTTGATGGCGCTTAAGGGAGAGCTGTAAGTCCCATCCCGCCCGGTGCTCATCCACTGACCCGGCTCACCGTCGGCGTTGCGCAAACGAGTGGCGTCGACGAGCGCCGCGCCTCGTGCGCCCGCTGACTCAACGGGCGCAGGCGGCAGTGTTTCACTTGCCCGCGTCGCTCCCGACAGAAGTGCGATCGATAGGAGTGCAAATAAACACCGCCGAATAGCAAACTGAGACATCATCGGCATTCTCATTTAGAATATTGACCGTCTTGTATGATAAACTGACTTGCTGTTCGATATCCAGTCTCGCGGCCGTAGCGCGGAGACAAAATAGAATGAACGCGGTCTTATTGAGCGGCCCCTCGATGAGGAATGCAGATGCGGCGCGCCGTGCAATCATTTTCTGATCAAAGAAAGCTGTTTAGAGGATGGTGGGTAGTCGCTGTCTTGTTTCTTGGCGGCTTCATGATGTATGGCGCGGGTCTGTATTCCTTCGTTCTGTTCGTCACGCCTCTGTCGAAGGAATTTGATTGGAGCCGAGCTGCGACCGGGGGACTGGTTTCGGCATTTTGGATCAGCGCACCGCTGGCGCTCTTCGCCGGACCCCTCCTGCAGCGCTTCGGCATCAAGCGCACAGCACTCGCTGGCATTGTCATCGAGGCACTCTGCCTCATGGCACTCGTGTTCGCATCGCAGCTCTGGCAGATGTATCTACTGCGGGCTCTGGCTGGATTGGGCAAAGTCCTTTATGCGATCACCCTGCCTGTCACGCTGTCCAAATGGTTCTCGAAGCACTTTGGAATTGCCGTTGCCGTCATGTACGCCGGATGGCACATCGGAGGCTTGGTGCTAGCCCCCTTGACCGGCGGCTTGATCGAACATCTGGGATGGCGCACCACCTCATTTGTGCTGGGCGCAGCGCTGTTGCTGATTGCCTTGATTCCCACCTATTGGGCACTGCGCGTACCGTCTGCAGACAGCATCGGTCTTCCGCTTGATGGCATCGACAAACCGTCGCCCGCCCCAGATCCTTTGGTCGAGGCCAAGTCAACCGAGCCAAGCAATCATCGCGACGTCGTCCGGACCTTGTTAGCGCAGCGGTCGTTTCAATTTATCATGGTCGCGACGGCGCTTTATTTCGTGACCTACGGCGGCGTTCTGGCCCATCAGGCCGCCGTTGTGGAGGACGCCGGTATTTCCTCGCGTATTGCCTCGATTTTACTAGGCTCGACAGCCGGTTTTGCAGCACTAGGCGCACTCTTCACGGGTTGGCTCATCGACCGTTGGCCGCTCATCTACACCACGATCGTGCAATACAGCTTGATGGCCGCCGGAGTAATTTGTTTGCTGCTGATCATGCACACGCCATCTGTCGGCCTGCTGAGCGTACACGCATTGACGTTCGGCGTGGCGGTGGGTGGCAGCGAAGTCTATTGGATAACGCTATTGAGACGGCGACTCGGCGATGGCAACTTTACGCAAAGCTGGGGCATTTACTATTTTATTGAGCTCGCGGTGCTGGTCATCGCGCCCATTGGCGCCGGCCTTCTCTACGATCTCACAGGCAACTACACGGTCACGCTCGCCAGCGAACTAGCGCTTCTGGCGGTCCCATTCTGCCTTTCGCTGCTCGTAGTTACCCGCAATAGATTCACGTCGATTCCAACGCCCGTTGGTAGAGCCTGACGCTAAATTCGTTCGAGCATCGCACGCGCGCGAAGGCCGCTGGGGAGATTGTTGCTAGCGCCGATGTAACACGCGCCGAAGTGAAGCAGAGTCGGCTGACGGAATGGCCCACTGAGCTACCCGACACATGAGTAACACTCCTTTCCGACGGTATAAAACGTTACCGATGTGCCCGGAACGGACTCCCCCACTCCAAAATGCAGGGAGGCTCTGAGATATCTCGACTACGCTTTTCTTTTGATTCTATTTTTATTTTTCCAGTTATCCCCATAACTTCACCCATCCGCGAAAGGCAGGCATTATAGGGTTTTTCGCTCCATCACTACTGACTAGGCTGAAGCACTCTTCGACTTATGATAGCGCGAATTGTGTCTTGCGCAAGTTTTGCCCAGCCCCCGACTCGACATTAACCTGACGGTCTCACGAGAGAGATACGCGGATCTTCCCTGGCCCTCGGCATCTGTCTTTCCACGTCGAATTAACGCAATACCCGTCCCGTCCGGATGGAAATCAATGTCGTTGAGTTTCAGTGCCACCAGCTCGCCGCGGCGAGCCAAGGTTTCGTAGGCGACGCATAGCATCGGAGAGTGGTCCATTCCGGGTGCTGGATTGCAATTTGAGCACAGTTTGCGTTGGTGGTAGCGTCAGGCGATGGGCGCTGAGCAGAAAGTGGGTGCGGTGCAGCTAAACGCTCGGCTGTGTGGCGTGTCTCCGCCGGTCACTCGCCGGCTCGTGATCAGCGAACAAGCGTCTCTGGCTCAGCTGCATGCCGCGCTGCAAGTGGCCTTCGGTTGGAGCGACGAGCATCTGTATGTTTTTCAGATCCGTGGTTGGCAGTTTGGTGACCCGGC
>Ga0182030_10025702_pt1 | contig 10704 bp, 8 predicted proteins | sample 812S3MmetaG_FD_121299 | JGI IMG/M metagenome (GOLD analysis project Ga0182030, IMG submission 121299) | Permafrost microbial communities from Stordalen Mire, Sweden - 812S3M metaG (Illumina Assembly) | ecosystem: Environmental > Terrestrial > Soil > Wetlands > Permafrost | place: Sweden... | reverse complement strand
GATCTCCTGCGTGGTACGACCAATCATCGGCTCCCAAACGAGTCCCCGTTTTTCTAACAAAATTCGGACACCATCTTCATCTATGTCCCGGATGCGAAGATTGAGGTCCAACTCCGGACACAAGGCGATTACGGCTTTGTCGAGCAGGTGACAGGCCGTATAGGCAGCTAAGTCTGCGGTGCCGTAAGCCACGCCGATAAATACTGAAATGCTGATGATTACTAAGTTGGTTCGCATATTTTGATAATAAGTGGGCGCAATACAATTTGGAATGGTGTATCCACGACTGCTTCCCATCATCGCTGAAATTCGTGCATGCGAGACGTGTTTAGCTGATCTTGCAATGAGGAGGCAACAATGCCGCACGGTCAACGGCGCAGAGTGTATGGCGCCAGTATAATCTGACGATTCTAAAGCTTGCTTTCTGGTGCGGCGTTTTTCAGTAGCTTCTTAGCATAATTGCTTGGAGCAGTGGTTGATAGCGATGTGTACAAGGAGGATTCTGTGGATGTACCGCCTTTCAGAATGCCAACAACTTCGGCTCGCGAATTGAGAATCGGTGAGCCTGAATTTCCGCCCTCTGTGTGCAATGGCAGTATTGAAGTATTTTTTCGTCTCCCTTTGATTCTCGACTCATTTGTGGCTTGGGGTTCCGAACCTTTCGTGCCCTTCTATTAACTGCTTTCATTACTTACCAGCGGCGTGGGCGGAGTCATAAACTCTTTTACGCAGGAATTAGCGTGGAGTGGCTCTAAGTCTAGGACTAATCATGTTAGTCGACCTCGTGTCGATGATGCCAAATGATTCGCCCAAAAACCTGCCAAACAATTCGCTACGTCACAGGACGCCTTACTTTATTTCGACAGCTAAAAGCGGCTTACTTTTTTGCAAGTGTTGTCCGTCCGTCGATTCGACGGCTAGACAAATTTGATAATGACCGGGAGCCAATATCGCAGGCGAAAATGACGCGAAGAATCCGCAATCGCCGAGCTTTTTCGCATGAATTGCCTCGGCAACACCAGGATATATAAGACCGCTGCAGGCAGGAATCACTACTGGTGGTGTCTTGCTGTCGGTGCTGTCGGCGCTTTCGGTACCGACCGCGCCATTGTTCCTACATACCAAAAGGGCTACTCGCTTTGCGACCTGCATTGACTGATTGTCATAAGCCCAGCCGGAAAAAACTATCGGTTCTTTGGTATCTCTTGCCACTGAGATTTCTTTTTGCGATTGGGCTGCCGGCACTCCGTTGAGCTTGTCGAGGCAGTAGGCTGGTTCTCCAGCAATAAGAGCTACGTCATCCAGCTCTTTATGTGGTCGGCTGAAAACGTTTAATTTGAGTTGTTCAAGTTTAGCCGCCTGGTGTTTCACAAAAAATGGATTGGATTGAAGTTCGGCAAGTTGAGAATCTGCCTGTATCTTGTAGGACCGCAAAATGTATGCGTGTTTGAGTTGAAAATTGCGCCAGAACATCCCGTTGACTGAAGCCGTTGAGTATCCAACCCAATAGAGAACTGACGTCATGCCGACCAGCACGACGAGTAAGAGTGGCTTTATTAGTCTGTTTTGGAAGGTGCTAAAGCACGTTGATAGATAGGCTCCAATCAACATGAGTTCCGAGAACTGTACATATCGTGTAGCGGCTGCTTCGAGGTATCCTCGGTCCGAGCGGCCGTAAGTGATCAAAGCAACAGCGGCAAGTCCAAAGAGAAATATTGATATCGTTGCTCTAGATGCGGCAATGTGTTTCCTGTATGGACGTTTGAGAATGAACACCGCGGCGATTGACAGGTAAACTAGAAGGACGGCGATGCCACAGGCTTGCATGAATTTAAGTTCAGAACAAAATGGAAATCCGACAAGGGTGAACAGATAGGCTGGCATCACGGAAAGCTTATGTGCCAGAGCATTTATCGGTGCTTCACTTTGTAGATGAGGCAGGTCTTTATTAGCAGATGAAAGTAATGCACCGTAAATAGCAAAACAACCGAGCATCATGCCCGCCCAGAGCCTACATTTTGCTGACCGCAACAGGTCACCAAATGGAACTCGCCAGATTTGCAGCATTCCTACGAGCCAGACGATTAGCCCACTCGCCGAGCCAGAAAACGTGCCGATAACGCCACAAATAATTGCGGATATGAATGTTTGAGATATCCCTTCCTCTTTGTCCGCGCGCTCGAGCAAAGTGAATGCCAGCACGGTAAAAAATATGGTCATGCTGTTCAGAAATACAGAGCCGTTTAGAAAGACGTCCCAAGGACGTAGCCCAAATAAAAGAAGCGAAACTGGCGCTAGCAGCAGTAAAGTGGTGGGTTTCGTTCCTAGCGTTTTAAACGCCAGTAAGGCGATCAAAAGAAAAGTTAGTACTAAAAAAGTCCAGCTTAAATACATCTCGGCGATGATGTTGAAATGAGTAATTGAGCCCAAAATCAGCATCAATATTTTTCCAAACAACAAACAGTGTCCGTTGTGCAGTCCGACAAAAAAATCGGCTGAAAGGTTGCCGCTAGCAAGCTGCGAGAAGCCATCGACAAAAATATAGTCGTCGACTACGGGTACGTTCACCCCATAAGCTTTAATGAAATTCAGGGCGACGCCGCAAGGAAAAAGACAAAGAATCGCGGCAACTATGTAAAAGATGACAGTCATGTATTTGATTAAGGTGATTTCCCGAACATGCTGCCGAATTTTTGTTTCGACTTCTGCAGACGGTTAGCTAGCTGCCATGCCTTTCCTTGTGTGATGCCCTCGATAAGCTTTTGTCTTTCATCCAGAAGTTCGAGCAATTGATCTTTTTCACCGATAACCCGGTGCAATTCTGCAATAACTGTGTTGACTTCAGTCACTACTTTGTCGTATTCCATTTCCAAAACTGCAAGACGATGGTCTCTATCAGTCTTTGTTTTCTCTTCCAACACATCGTATATTTTTTGAGAGGCTTCGAATCGAGCTCTATTCAGTCTGAGGTTTGTTATCAATTTCGTCAGCAGGGCTGCCTGTTCATTGCTCATCGCGAGATCTGCTGCACTCGCTGGTAGGCTCGCCGCGGACGCAGCCGCGAGTTTTAAAAGCGCACTTAGATCTGGAGCTGATGTCAATCGTGCTAAAGGATCAGGTTCGGTCATCAAAGCGAATACGCTGGCGAGCTCGGGATATTTACGCTCCGACAGTGCAAGCAGAATTTTGCCGATAGAGTAAGCATCGCACGCCTGTGCATCTTCGCTTACTGATAGCAATCCTGCTGGCACAAACATAGGTAACTCTTCTGATACAGCCCAACCAAAATCAATCAAGACAGGCTTGCCATCTCGAATCAAGATGTTTCCAGCTTGAATATCACGATGCTGAATTCCTTGTATCTGCAGCTCGTTTAGAATCCGCAAACACTCAAGAGCAAATAGCGTTAAATTGCTAATCGAACTAGTTATTGTGGAACTATATTCTTCCAGGCTGACTCCGCTGATTTTCTCCAGCACCAACACCGACGAATCGCCACACTCTTTGATATCTAAAACTCGAGGAAAGAAAACTGAGTCAAGTTTGGACAACATCGACTGTTCCCTGTGAACAAGCTCACGTGTCGCTTGTTTGTAAATCACGTCGCCACCATCGTAAACGCGGCTCCAGTATTCCAATCCCGCAAATTCGGTGAGCTGGCGGCATGAAATTAGCGGGCCAGCCTCTTCGAACCTCGGAAGCGGGCAACTTAGATCGATCTCGTGAGTCGTTTGGAAGCAGATGTATACATTGTGTCCATCTGCTTCTCCTGCGAGCTCTACACGCTTGAAATGTTTTCTCAAACAGCGCTCAAAATCAATCGCATGAATTGATTTTTTTGTTGAGAGTGCCGTGTCGGACGGCAGCACGTTGGGGTCCTCTACGATAGCCGCATACGCAGTAAGCGTGGCAATCTTTGTTACTGCTTCGTCAATGTCTTTTAGATCGATTGTTCTATCGGCAAACCACTGATTCGAATCCAGAGCCAGAATTATAGCGGCTCGATCAGTAATCAGTCTCCAATTCGCTTTGAGCGTGGTGATTCTTGTGACTTCGAGATGTTTTGTAGCCTTCGCAATTACATCTAGAAAAGACTGCTCGGTGCTTAGCGCTTTTAAGCTCGCGGCGTTGTTTTGCAAAGCGCTAAATAAAAAGAATCCGGGTTTGGCGCTTATGTCTAGAACTGTTCGACCAGTGAGTAGTGACGGGCGCAGAAACTTCTCGACGAGCGAAACTTTTGCTTTGGTAAGGTCTCCTGGTTTTTCCAAATTTATGGCTGATGTTGTTACAACGAACTCTTGAGCGCCTTTAAATACCGCTCCTGATTTTACCAGCACTACGGATTCGTGGGCTGAGTTGGTTCCCGTTCCTGCTTCAGTCACAGTTCCAGCCCCTGCTCCTGCGCCAGTTCGACCTCCAATCCCTGTCTCGTTCCCACTCTCAGATGGCTCTGTCGCGGTTCTAGTGGATTGGTTCATAGGTGGCTTTTTGCCGGGTTCAGCGTTATTTGCGTTAGAGAATGTTTCGGGCACGGCTTTTCCAGTGTCTCTGCTATCGCCATGATTTTAACCGTTGAATGCAGCCATTAATACCTCTTTATTACTTTCGATTCACATTGTGCTGTACTTTCCAGAGTTTGTTAATTTTCAGGAGGCACGCCGGATGTTTCTGCCCGAACCGGGTGATAATCACCTGGTACGCGCCATCGTCAGAAAGGCGCCGCCAATGAGGCTATAAGCTGTGTCTGAAAAGTCGAATCCGTTTAAAGGCATTCCGTCTTTATTCTCTCGAAGTTCTAAAAATCAAGATGCTGCAACGCCTCCGGTTGTGATCGCGGATGGACGGCAGTTAATTGCCGACTCCAAGTTTTTCGATGCGGCCTGGTACCTGTTACAAAATCCCGACGTCGCTGCTTCCCAAATTGCTCCGATAGACCACTACTTCACCTGTGGTGAGAAAGAAGGTCGCAATCCTGGACCAGATTTCGATGTCGCCTGGTATACGAAAAAGTATCCAGAGTTTGCCGCCACCAAAGTTGGTGCTCTTGAGCACTACTTGCGACATGGTCACTTGGAAAACAAATCGTCCACTTTGGCAGAGTACCGAACAAAGCTCGAGAATGATCCTCGCATGTTCGAAGAAAGAGTTGCCTTGAAAGGCGCTCCGCTGAAGGTTTATACGAGCCCGCCTTTGACACGTCGGATTAACCTGATCGTCGACACAATGGCTTTCAATGAATTGAGCACCCACGAATCGAGCATCCAACGTACTATTCATCGCGGTTTGAAAGTCTCGGTACTACTAGCTGAAGCCACCGGATCCTCTCTTCGGTTTGTGACTCGCGTCGCACGAGCACAAGTTAGTGGTTTTAAGAAATACTTGCTCGCGAATAATTTGCGCATTCCCTCGCAAGTTGAGTTTGTTTACTCAGACTATGTTATTGCGTCGGCTTCTCTTCCCGTTTCTCGCTGGGATATCTTTATCACTGTTGATGAGGCTAACACCGCGTCTGTTCGAAAGTCGATCCCCGAGAAAGGCATCTTTGTGGTGGCACCGTCAGGTGCGTCGGAGGCTACTCAGTCTCCTCAAGGGCATGCTGATGATGAGGATGATGATGTTTCCGACTTGATTCACGATCTGAGCAGGAGTTGCGCAAGTGTTTTCGTTTGACTTTAAGCCTTTGCATTACGAACATCCATGGTCCGTTTCGCACGAGCACAGGCTATCTACCTTGCTAAAAGGCGATATTAAAGTTGCTTACCTGTATGAGGCACCACCCAAAAATACTTTTCGCTATCGTGTCTACAACATGGTGCAGGCACTCAATCAGTCCAGTCGTGGATTCAGCGCTTCATATTTCTCCCCCGACGAGTGGAGCACAATAGCTGCGCACATTGATGAAATTGATGTATTTGTGGTTTCACGAGTCAGATACACAGCAGAACTAAATCAGTTACTTACCCGCGCTCGTAACAAAGGCAAGCGAATTTTTTTCGATATCGACGATTTTTTATTCGATCCCGACTACACCCATCTAATCGTCGATACATTGGACCTCCCTTCCACCGAAGACACATGGAATTACTGGTTCTCTCTTATCTCTCGCATTAGGGCTTCCATACAGCTTTGCGATGCTGTCATCACCACCAACGCGTTTCTGGCTGAGAAGTTAACTCAGTATTTCGGCAAGCCTGTTCACGTGGTGCCCAACTTCATGAATGAAGAGCAAATTGGAATCTCTAACCAGATCTTTCAATTGAAGAAAGACTCGGGCTGGAAGCGCGACAATGACATCACACTTGGATATTTCAGCGGCACTCAAACACACAATAAAGATTTCGAGGTGATTGTGTCAGCACTGGCAGAGCTCTTTGCGGCTGATTCCAGGATTAAGCTGAGAATCGGCGGACATCTTGCGATTTCTGAGCCTATCGCAAAATATACGGATCGCCTTGAACTTCTACCGTTTTGCGATTTTGTCAATTTGCAGACATCGGTAGGAAAAGTCGATATTAACCTGGTGCCGCTTCAAGAAAATGTCTTCTCGAATTGCAAAAGTGAACTGAAATATTTTGAGGCGGCAGCTGTCGGAACAGTGACGATAGCTACTCCTATCTATACATACTCACACGCTATAGAGGATGGAAAGAATGGGTTCCTTTCATCCTCGTACGATTGGCTCGATAAACTGAGTTACATAGTTGCTCATCTAGACGAACAGCCTTCGATTGCAGAAAGTGCTCTCAAAGACTGTCAGGAGCGTTACTGGTTGAAGCCGCAGATTACGGCACTCGAGAGAATTTTCTCAAGCTGAATTCTTCACAAGCTTGGAATATTGGAAAAAGCGATGTGTAGTATCGAGCTCTTCAGCTTTCCGGCGACGCTCGTTGAGCTCATCGAGTGGGTGTGGTTTGCAGGTCAAGAATAATTCGGCGGAACCAGGCTGCATAAGAGTATTTGAGTTGTTCATCATTTGCACTACATGTGGCTCAACTTCATAGAATCTTCGTTCTACGTCATTCTGCGCGCACTCTGTCCAGTGTGATACCAATTTCTGGTGATCCATCGTTGGGATGGCTGGATCATGTATTTTATTCGTCTGGCGGACGTTACGGTTGATCTGGCTGCGCTTTAGCTTCCGCCTGAGCAGGTCATTTTCAGCTTCCTCTTTTTTCTGTTCGTTGCCACCGAAAAAACTCATCAGCTCAGTAATCATGTCAGTCAGCCCTCTCTTGCCCTCGTGCCGGTATCATCTCTTACGGAGCGGTCGTGTACATCCCGCTTGATCGGTATACCTCCTGCTATTTTTTTGAAATATTTGTACTGATGGGCAATATTGTCTGCGCTGCTCACATTCTATCTCTGATATCGAAAGTTTAGGTGGGTACTCGATTAAGGCGTGTACGTGTTCTTTCTCCCGTTAAATTCTAGAATCTGATAGTTCATTTTCTGACCAACAGTCTAAAACGATTCTTCAATCAGGTTTAAAGATTCGTTATCAAATACACCTCGTCGGTATTTGGTAACGCAAATTAGGTGAGCTTTTAAATCGATAACGCTATTACTTTCTTTTCTATACGACATAATTTCACTTTATTTTCTGCATGGACAAAGCTATAATGGTATCATGAAAGTCAGATATAACTACCGTTGCTACCCAGCAGCGGAGCGGAGCCTTGCCGTATTTGTGGGGGAGACTACAATAGGACATGAGGCTCGACCATACGGTAAGGCAAGATAAAATGAATGAGGATTTCTCCAACGATTGGAGGTGGTATTGATTGTTTTGACAAAGGTTAGTTTGATGGTGGCACTAATTTGCTGGTGTCTGACCATGTCTTTGCCGGTGGTTGGCAGCGAGTCGGGGTTTATCCTCTCCCAAAGGAGTGGCGTGTGTGGAAAAGCAGAAATCTACGTCTCAAGCAAGGGGCTCAAGCTTGTGCAAAAAAGCACAAGCTGCGTGCTAATCATGAAAGCGCCTGACTGGAAGGTCAATTATTTCAATATGGACTCGAAGGTCCTGTACGAAACCGATGCGAAAAAATGGCAGGGAAAGTCGCCGGGCTACATAGCTGATTTGATGAGCGACAGCCGGTTCTTAGCCCTCGCTCCACAGAAAACAGCTAATGCTAAATCGATAGCCGGTCTGCACTGCAACGAAACTCAGTTGGTGCACATTGGAATTCTCCCTCCTAACACTAAACTGAACGAAAATGAGCTAAAGTCGGCCACCTACTATGGAACCAGCGCTCTGTCGGTTCCTGACCAGGCTGTGCTTGTAGTCCAGCGGTTCTACAGAATTCCAACCATCAAGGGGTTTCCAGTCAAGGTTGATGTTTCCGATCTGCAAGGACACAATCAGAACGAGCTTAATACTTCGTCTTGTGTGAAGTCGGTGTTTAGTTCATCAATCTTCGACGTGCCTACTGGCTACAAAAAGGTGACAGCCGAAGAAGCTGTTACGGCAGGCGATCAGGGACTTCTGCAAGACATGTCGACTGATCTCGGAGGCAAGTTCGGGACCCCATAAACGATCAGAAGGACAAATGCCGCCAACAAGAGGCACCGGAAACTCTTGTCGATCCGGTGCCTCTCGCACTACTTTATCCTACTTGTCGATTTCCTCTGGTCGGCACCTACTGTTACGGCTAGAACGACAGCCTTGAACAAGTTCGGTTATTGCCGCCTATAGATTGCACGATTGTAGAAACGTTTGATGACATTGTTCTTCGGCGTGATAGCAGCGATAAAGCTCTGTTGCAAATAATTGATCCAAAAATCGAGACGAGTTATGAGACGCGTTTCTCCATGCCATTTTTAGGGCTATGCAGCCTGAAATGCTTCGTTGACCATTTTCCAAAACTCAGCTTGGACGTTTTTGCTATCAATTCCAAACTGTTTTTCAACTAAATACACTTCGCCCTTGATGCCTGGTAACGGCTGCCAAGCTTTCATTTGTCCTTTTCTAAACATGCGCATGACTTCAAAATCTTTAATGGTGGCATAGGCGGTCTTCATTGATTTGAATCTGCGGGCCGGATGTATGAGACGTTTGAGTTTGCCGTGATCGGCTTCCAGTCGATTGTTCAGATACTTAACTTGTCGATGCTCAAGGTCTGGATCACATTTGCCTTCTTCCCTCATCTCCTTAAGAGCGGCACCATAAGCGGGATTTTTGTCTGTATTGGTTGTTTCTGGTCTATCGTAGGACTTTTGTTTTTTCAGTGCCTTGCAGAGAAAACGCTTTGCCATAGCCGTGCTTCGCGTGTGTGATAAGAAGAAGTCCAACGTCCGGCCTTCTTTGTCTATTGCTCGGTAAAGGTACTTCCATTCACCTTTTACCTTGACGTAGGTTTCATCAACTTGCCAGGACGTAGAGTAGGACGGACGATAGTACCAGCGAAGACGCTTTTCGATCTCTGGAGCGTAGTGTTGAACCCAGCGGTAAATCGTGGTGTGATCGACATCGACGCCACGCTCTTCCATCATTCCTTCCAGGTCGCGGTAGCTGATGCCGTACTTGCAATACCAGCGGACGCACTGAAGGATTATCTCGCCTTGGAAGTGCCGCCAATTGAAGTCGCTTATAGTCTGCTCCTCAATTCGAGATTAAATCCGGGGCGCCCGATCTATATAGTTCGTAGAATATCAGAGATGCGAACTAACCGTGCCAAAAGAGATAGCCAATGACCAAGCCCAAGCCTAAAAAGCCCAACAATTTCGCAGCGTCAAAACAAATCACGAAATCCGATGCAGTCAAGAAAATTGTTCGGGTGGTCCGGCAGCATCGTCTTTCATACGATGGCTTCATCGCCGTCTGTCAGCAGGTCCGACACAAACTAAAGATGGAAAAGCCCAAGAAAGAGAGAAAGCTGCCGGAGTTATTGTCTCTGACCGAGCTCAAGAAGTTCTTCAAGACGGTGCAAAAGTGCGGTGATACTCAGCACGAGCAAATGCTCAAACTCATGCTCTATACGGCAGTGCGGGTAAGCGAGCTGTTCAACATCCAGGTTGACGACGTTGATCTGGACGGCTGCAAGATCTTCATTGATAACGGAAAAGGTAGCAAGGACCGGTACATTCTCTTCCCCTCGGATTTTCGGCTTGCCTTGCAGACCTATATGGAGGCTCATGAAGGCAATAATTTTCTATTTGAATCCAGGCTCAACCAGCCGTACACTCCCAGACGGGTCCAACAGATTATGCGCAAATATGCAGACCAGTCCGGTCTCAAGCGCGCTGTTCACCCTCACCTTTTGCGTCATCAAATGCTCACCTTCTTAACGGCGCAGGGACTTACGGACGCAAAAATACAGCTTATCTCGGGCCATGAAAACCGAAAGAGCCTTGAATCTATCAGCACTTATCACTGGCAGCCATCGAGGGGGATTACCAACAAGCCATTCGTAATTTAGAAATTTAGCGGGTTTTTGCAGAAGGTAGAATATGAAAAGCACAGTCAGGGGTGAATTGCAGCCACGAATCTTGGAGAGCTTACTTCTCACGAGCTCTGTATTTTTCGCTACGATGCAGGGGTGCAGCGCTCAGAGTGAAATTACGAGCTGGGGCGATGGTGTAGAACGCGATCCCAAGTACAACATTCAACTTGATGGAGAAGGCAAAATTCGAAAGCTGGGAGAATGCCAGCAATTGATAATGGACCCAGCCAAGGGAAAAGCGCTCGACCCCAAGTCGGCGGCGAAG
>Ga0182030_10025701_pt1 | contig 10704 bp, 15 predicted proteins | sample 812S3MmetaG_FD_121299 | JGI IMG/M metagenome (GOLD analysis project Ga0182030, IMG submission 121299) | Permafrost microbial communities from Stordalen Mire, Sweden - 812S3M metaG (Illumina Assembly) | ecosystem: Environmental > Terrestrial > Soil > Wetlands > Permafrost | place: Sweden... | reverse complement strand
GCCGATGTTGAAAATGAATTTCTGGTCTCCTATCTGGTCTCCTAAATGATCGGCGCTATGGAAGGTTTTTTGAACATCTGATGGCATTTGGTGTTCGCATAGCCTTGAATGAGTTTTATTAACACCTTCGCGTAACCGATTTCTGTCGAACCTAGAGCTTCATCGTTCTCCATAAGCTTTTCAAGGACTCCAGCTAGCTTTCAAATAAGCTTGTTCAGTCTCAATCGGCAGCAGCGGCATTTGTGCGATGAGCCGAAGATAGTCTTCGTCGATCGCTTTCATTGTTTTCATAACTCACCTCGTTGCCTCTTTTTATTTCTTTTGTCGTACTCCGCATGCGGGGAGAAAGCGGTGTTTGAGCGCGTCCACCGCAGAGGAGATGTCAGGGAATTCGCATCACCCTTTCACTTCTCACCCACTGAACCATTCTTGGATTCCTCGAGCCGCGAACCAGCACACGATCATCATCTTGCTTAACTACGCGACCTCGCACACCATCTGGAAGCTGCACAAGGGCGCAATCTAATGGACCAGAATGCTCACGGGCATTGGTTATAATCGTTTGCGGATCAAAATTATCGGTATATCCAAACTCAGGCACCGTAAGAAAAAGCCTTCTCTGGTCATCACTTATATAACGACCGAATTCGTCGAAAGTAATGACGCCATCCTCATTGAAATCAGGGCAAGGAGCACCGCCAAACGCATCTTTGATACAAACTTCAAAGTCGGCGGTTGCCACCGTCTTAGCATTCAGTGCAGGGAAAACACTCGTAACTCCAAAATATGAGATCCGGCGAGGTGCGGATTTGATCACATCCAGCAACGAACCTGAATGACACGCACCAATACAAATACAAGCGCTGTCACCCTTGAAATTATCTTCAATTTCCTTAACGAGGTCTTGATACGTCCAGACCCCGCCCTTTTCGTAAGTGCAGACCAGCCCACCACGATTAAGGCTGCCATGCGAATGGATAAACACAAGCAGAAATTCCCCAGGGCTGGAGTTTTTCAGCAGCTCTTTTAGCTGGTTCTGGCAATTTATTGTTGTTGCGTCCTCGTCGCGAAGAGCAACAATGTGGTCATCTGGAACACCTTGTTGCGACAGCGTTTTGATAAGGCTCAAATCCTGTGCAACAACGGACTGTCTACCAGGGTGAAGGTGGTCTTCTTCAAACCTGTGCACACCTGCTGAAAAAACTCGCATTCGTTTATAGTCGAGCCGCTTTTCGCCGACATGCTTTCCAGATGCAGACAGGCTTAATCGCGCTTGGGCTGCATTGCCATTCTGGTCTAAAGTAGCGGTTTTGAATTCATCCGCGAGGCAGCGTGGTGGTGGTGCTGGCAAGTTGCATAACATGGTAGCCATGAATGCTGATAAAGCAATATTGATTGCTCGTAAAGATGATTTCATCAAAGCGTGAAAATTGCTCCCAGTGATATTTGCTCTTCAATTATGCCCAAACCGAATAAAGTCAAGACATTAGCCCCAATTAGATATTGAATTAATCGGTCAGTTGAAGACCTTCGATCAAGGTAAGGTGAGATGCTATTGGTTAATCGAGCGGAGAAAGTTTTATGGGTACCCTCGCATTTTCAATCCTGATCGTGGCTGGCAGCGCAGTAATTACTGTAGCTGGTCTTATCGCCGTTCGCAAATTCGGCAAACGAGATATTCTAAGGCGACACAACGAATTAACCGGTCATATTCTCGCCGTCGTCGGAACACTAAATGCAGTCTTACTTGGACTGGTTATCGTAGAAGCGCAGACTCGCTTTCAACAGGCACGCACAAACGAAGCCGCCGAATCCAGCACAATCGCCGATATGAGGATGTACGCGGAGTATTTGCCGGAGCCAACGAGAAGCGCCGTGGATAAACACGTCGAAAAATACGTCAAATTGGTTCGAGATGTAGAATGGGATTCGCCACCATCAAAGCAGCCCAATCAACTAGCCATGAAGGAATTGCGTGCGCTGTGGAAACTAGCGTGTAATTTCACTCCAAGTAATTCGAAAGAACAAAATCTTCAAACTGAAATGCTTGCTTCATTAACACAATCATTCGACTTGCGGAGATTTCGCATAACTACTGGTCGCCACGGATTACCGGTGATACTGTGGACGGTGCTTATAACCTGCTCTGTAATAACCGTAATCTGCACTTATTTTCTGGCAGCCGAAAGCCTGGCAATGCACGCAATCCTCGTCACCCTGCTAAGTATTACGCTGTCAATGGGCATTCTGGTGGTCTGGGTTTTAGGCAACCCGTACGTTGGCGATTGGAAGATTAGACCAGAGCAATTTACGCGCATCAGCACCTCAGGCTTTCCTATCACAAGCGATAGTGACCCTTTTGCAAGTGAAACCAAGAAGACAGAGACAGAGCATTAACTCGCTAAGCGCTTGCGCGCTCTTCACCGCCACCAAATGAGTTAGCTAAAACAGCATTACCTTTATCTTGCACTCGTTTCAATCTATCAGCGGTAGGGGCTAACCCAGCCTCTTCAAGGACATGCGTCGCAGACAACTTATCTTCTATCTTTTTCTCCATACCTGTGAGTTTCGCTTCGAAAGCACCGGTATCTATGCTGAACTTCAATGACAGGGCATCGAGCTTATCTTTGAAGTTCTCAAGCGATGCTGCGTCGCCTGTAAGTTACACTGCCTCTTCACTCTTTAACAGATACACTTTTATTGTCGAAGATAGCCAACCGAGGAAGAATCCCGCACACACCAGAGCTACAGTTGATAAATGTGTACTGCCCCTAAGCCACCAGGTCAGAACCAGAACAATTGTCCAGGCTATAAATAGACCAATGCTGTATGCCGTCCAGGATTTGCGCCAGCTGCTCATGTTCCCTTCTCCATTTGCCTGCCACATTCATCATCTCCCAAATAGGCGAGCCATGGAATCGTCAAAAGCAGGCGCAGCAGATTGCCGGGGTTGCGGCAAAACCCGTGCTCCTTTCTTAAACAGACTTGAGCCAATTGCGGGCTTCTTCGATTTGCGCCAATTTAAAACAGCGCACCGGATACGGATAAATAGGCTTGAGCAAATCGGTTACTTGCTCTACCCAGTGCTCATCGCATACGACAGCAACTGCGGTAATGTCCTTCATGTGCTTGAGCATCGCGCCAATCAATTTCTCTTTGAAGATACCAAAATCAAGACCAGTGAAGCTGCGCACTTCTTTGAGAATACGGATTTTTCCGTGCTTTTCCATAAAAGCCAGTATCTTCTCGGCAGTTGCGTGGTATTCATCGGCGCTTAAGCGGCCATCAATCATTAATTCCAGCGTGTCAGTATCAGGTATTTCTCGGCATTCGTACATCGGTTTTCTCCTGCGGTTTACATCCATGCAGATCGGTATATTTACTAATTTCAGCATATACTAAAATTAGTAATCTGGAGGAAATGTGAAGTTGAGCAAACGAGCAGGCTCGGATGAAAAGCGGTTGTTGAATTGGGTAGAGCGTGTAGCCACCTTCTGTACCGAGCAATATGGACTACCACCCATTACGGGACGGATTTTAGGATGGCTGATGATTTGCGATCCGGCGGAGCAGTCAGGTGCTGAGATAGCAGAGGCAATTCGAGCCAGCAGAGCATCAATAACAACGAATATGCAAATGCTAACTGCAGGTGGACTTGCTCGCAGGAGCACGCGACCTGGAAGCCGTACTGTTTATTACGTCATTGATGATGACGCTTGGGACAAGGTTATGCAAAGACGCATTCAAAGCCTGCTTTCATTTCAACAAATCACTGTCGATGCATTGGAACTGATTGGTACTAAAGGCAGCCAGGCAACACGCATTCGGCGTGCGCATGAGTGTTTCGGCAAATTAGCTAAAGCTCTTAATGAATCGCTGAAAGCAAAGTAATTCTTGCATCGTTCTCCCCGAAAGAGGAGAGCATAAAAAAGTGCGGGGGTCTAAGCGGCCTTTGCGCAATACGCCCTGACGAGATTGCTCTTGAGCGTTATTATTTCTCTGCTCATTGCTCTGATAATTCTGCACAGAATCGGCAAGTCGAGAAAAGGCCGATACTTCTGTCCAGGTTTTACCACCAGCGGCCTAGCCAATCGTAGCCTGGATTTTCTACATCAGTCATAGGTGTCAACAACTTATTTCCAGTTTGGATTTCTCGAAATCTCTACGACGTCCGAAATTTCATAATGAATACCAACCAGGCCAGAAATGCTGCCACCGGTGGCAGACAAATGTAAGACAGCTGCAGAGCCAGAAGCTTCCATTGAAACCTTCTTCTCTTGCCCACATCTGCTGCCTGTTCGAATCCATCGAGGAAGGCGGTCCAGGTGAAACCCACCTGCAAGAGCGCAAGGAGAATCAAACCAAAACCAATTGTATTAGTCAGTGGCGAAGCATGGAAGCCGTAATATTGAAGCATAGGCTTGTCTAGCAAGGGAAACAAAAGGAGCAAGGCTATGCGTAAACAGGTGAATATTCCGATTAAGCCACCGGCAATCAAGACCCACCTCGTGGGTAAAAGCATTGATTCAGCATTTTTCAGATTCATTGTAAACCTCCAACTCGTACCAGCTCAAAGCTAGCAGAGAGAAGCGATTAATTTGTTTTCGAACTATTAAAATGGGAGTTCACAGCGCCTGTTTGTCGTTCGTCTTTGTTTTGTTCGCCACTTGTGCCGCGCCGTCCTTCGCGAAAGACACGTCGGGCACTGGTTCAGATACCGTCAGAGTAAAGGGCTATACCAAAAAAGATGGGACGAAAGTAGAGGGGTACGAGCGGAAAAAATCATCCAAAGCAGATGCTGCGCCAGCTGATGACACGCAGCAAGTTAAGGGTTACACAAAAAAAGATGGGACTAAAGTAGCAGGCTATACAAGAAAGGAAGCAGCCAAAGCGTCGAAGTAAGGCAGATGAGCACCGCGATTGAACGGTCTCAAACTCGAAGGACATTTACTGCTCTAAATTCTGAATACCTTCTGAAGGTCGCTCGACCCAGGCACCATCCACCCAGTCTTTGATAATGTTATGGAATTGTCCGGGCTTTAATTGACCATGTCGAAGAATAAAAAGTTCAAAAGCATCGTCTGACGGTGCAATCTCGAAGCGGCCTGATGTATGCCCTTCACCGGGTAGATACTGTGTGGTGTCCCAGCGCGCTCAGAGCGGCCCCCCAACCGTGAGCAGAGTGGCAGGACGATTAAGGTTTTGTCCCGCTGACAAAACCCGTTACTCTTTCAATATTCAACTCTTTCTGAATTGCATTATGCAGTGACAAAGCGGCAGCGGTATTCGGCTCCAATCGCCCCAAGTCATGACCCCAAACGATGGTTCCATTCTTGTCGATCAAAAATGATGCGGAAGAATAAGCGCGTGCGGATCCGTGTATCCAGAATGCACCAATCGTATTCCAACTGTTGTCGATTGCGATTGGAAACTTATATTCAAGCTCATTAGTGGCTTTCGTAACTTCTATAACGGAGTCGCCATGAGTCGTTTTTGCATGATGGATACCAATTACAATGAGTCCATCTTTCGCATATTTTTCGTAAAGTTCGTTCATTAGTGGTGCACTGGAGACGCACATCGGACACTTCCGATACCAAAATCTGATGAATACAGGGTGTCCGCGTAACCCAGCTATGGTTAAGGGCGGGCTATTTATCCATTGCAAATCGTTGGCGAACGCGGGCGCTTTGGTACCGATAATTTCATTAACGTCAGCGGATGGCTTAAATGTTTTGCCATCACCTTCGAGAGCTCTTAAATCAGCCTCCGACGCTCGCCCGCAATCAACAGTACCGGAAGTTTTGGCTCCGATTTGATGCTGCATGTCCAGATGAGAATCAGTGCCCGGCGTGTAAGTTGCGCCACCCGCGGCAAAACTAGGAAGGCAAAGGCACGCAGCGCCGATAATGCCTGCAATGAATTCAACTATGCTTTTCTTCTTTCGGTGCGTAGCCATTGGAAAAACTTCAAACAGGATACCCCTAAATCATGACACATTTAAGCGGGTCATAACTTGTTCGAAAGGACAGCCTCTTGCTCCGCGTTGCTTCGGCCTTGCTTGACACGTGCTAGGAACGGCTTTGTGAGTTTTGGGAAAGAGGTTTCCTACACTTTCGGTGCCGCTAGGCGCTCACGCTTTCTACCGACAAAGTTTTTCTCCTGATTGCGATGGAAAACTAAACCTTGCCTGCTTTGATGTCCGTATTTTGAGCCTTGTGTCGCCAGTTTCGCGTAGACTTATTCCAATGACCTCTTGCTTGAAGTATTGAAAACTGGAGATATAGTAGTGCCGAATGAATTCAATAAACCCGTGCTCTCAAATGGTTGGATCGCCGCTGGCTCGCACCCGAAACAGTACGACATGGGCATGGATAGTGACGAGCACCATAGTGGTACCAAATGTGGTTACATGAAATGCAACGTGAGCGAACCGCAAGGTTTTGGTACGTTGATGCAAATGTTTGAAGCTGGCGAAATGCGAGATAAGCGTTACCGCCTAACCGGATGGACTAAAGCCAATGATGTGGACAACTGGGCGGGAATGTGGATGAGGGTCGATGGTCCAGAAAAAGGTAAGTCTCTGTCTTTTGACAATATGCAAGAACGTCCTATTACAGGGACCCAGGACTGGACCAAGAATGAGATAGTGCTAGATGTGCCAGCTGATGCCACTTTTGTTGCATTTGGTGTACTTCTGAATGGTAGCGGACAGGTTTGGATGGATGATTTTAACTTTGAAGAAGTCGATAAAACGGTGCCTCTTACGGGAGCACGCAAGAGTGGTGGTGGTGGTTACAGAAAGACTTTCACTAATATGAATTTTGAGGAGTAAGGTTGAGTTGCGATTTCGGAGTGTGGGAACACCCAAAAATTACTACAGTTACTGATGCAAGAGCGACTTACCTCGAGCTGTGCGCTGGAAACAATTCGAAAGTGCTACCGAGCAAAAAGGTGGCAGCTTTTATGCAAGACCTGGATGCTGCTTTTCCCGATATCAATATCGACCCAAACCCGGATTCCAGCCCATGGAGTTGTGGTCATACGGTGTCTATAGGATCAGTAGTTATGTCATGCCGTTGGTCGGTCGCGGATAATATGGAGGACTTTGTTAGACGATTAGCTTCTAAGCATGGCTTGATTTTCTACAACCCACAACTTGACACCGTTAATTTCTGAGATGTATTCCCGACACCGCAAACGAAAAAGTTCAATTCATCGAACGATCGCATAGAGCAAAGAGTCAGTCATCTTGCCGTCTTTTTGCACAGCCTTTCGGAGTCGCCCCTCGAGCGTGAAGCCCGCTTTTTCCACCACTTTCACCGAGGCTGGATTCCAGGCGAAAATCAAAGCGTAGATACGACACAGATCGAAGTGGCTAAAACTGTATTCGGTAAGGCTCTTAACTGCTTCTGTGGCAATGCCACGTCCCCAGTAGTCCTTACCGAGCCAGTATCCTAATTCGGCTGAGCGTCTGTGAATGTCGTCCTGGAGCTTCAGCCCTATACCACCAACCGCTAGTCCATCGACTTCCAGCGCGAAATGCGTGCATGGGTTGATGGAGGTGACGAGGTCCAACCACTCCTGGGCGTCTGTTTCACTATAAGGATGTGGAAATGAATCGCGTTGATTCATCCAGATCTCTCGACAATTGGCGTTATGAGCAATTGATCTGACGTCATCAGGTCTGAACTCTCGAATGATTGCTTGCTTTAATTCCAGATACATTGAGGTTGTTTTGTCTTCCGTCTCGGGACTTCGTTATCTCTGCACTTCATTATCGGCTAGAGCGACTAGCCAATCAACCAGAACATTCAACTACCAGTACTACATATGGTATCAGCACCGCTGGGCTTCGGTCTCTGATTCGCTAGCATGCTCATTGCTTTTCGACATTTTGACATCGTAAAAAGACGGATCGATTTTCGGCACAAAATAAAAGCCCCTACCGTAGCAGGGGCTTATATTAGAAGGTGATCGTTCGATCGGAATTAGTTATTGTTTGACCAATCGCTAACTACTGACTGAATTGGTTCTACGTATACAGTCTCAATCGATTCTTCGACTGGTGGTGCAAACGAAGTTTGTGGTTGTCCTACAACAGGAGCTGTAGCAGCTACTGGTGCAGAGATTTCTTCAATCACTCCAGCTTTTTCGCGGAGCAAATACTCTATGTAGTCTCCACGGCTCATACGCGAGGCAGCGACTTGTTCGTCGAGCAGGCGGTGTGCCATTGGGGTTACACAGACAGCCGTCGTAGTGCCACGGTTTTTGCCGAAGAAAAACGATTTGGCTCCGCCCTTAGGACCGGTTTGCTTAGCAGCAGCTGGCAGTCTCAGTGGTGGTTGGCCGGCGCGCTCACGAATGAGCATTTCGACATAGTCACCATTCGAGACACTAGCTGAAGCAGCTTGCTCTTTGAGCAATTGTCGTCCTAGTGCGGTCAAATTGAACGAAACCGAACCTGACTCCTTCCCTGGGAAACGCGATCTGCGTGGGGAAGTTGTTTTTGTTACGGTGGTGTTTGGTTGGACCGTTGTATTCATCTGGTTTTCGGCAGCAGGTCAACTCTCGCATTAGCTTCCTGTCAAATCTCTGCCTTTCCTCCTTTTCTTAAAAACGTATCCTAGTGGTATTGCAATTACTTGCTGTTCAAAAAAATGTAGCTTTCGCTACCCCTCCAACGCTCTCTCTTTCGTTGACGCCAATTTGCCAACGCCTGGAACTGTGTTGCCTCGAAAATTTTGATTGCACGCGGCTGCTGAAAGGAGGATGAACTCCCTCTTATCATCCTTGCGTAATCAGTTATTTTCTTCTTGGAAGTTCTTCGCTTTTTGGTTCGAAGAGCGATCCTGGCAACCCTTTCCAAGACCTTGATTATATAGCAAAGTTACAAAATAGGGCGGAAGTCATGTATTACCTTCTTTTCATTCACAGGCGTTCTTGGGGCGCCTTACAACGATCGAAAAAAGTGCAGGAAGTGACTTACAGCCCAAGTGTTGAATGCATATGCGATCACTGATCCAAGTATCGCACCAACGAAAACTTCCTTCGGTGTATGTCCTAGGAATTCCTTAATCCGCTCTGTCGAAAGTCGTGGATGCTCGGAAAAAATCTCAGTCATGATCTGATTTAGGACCTTCGCCTGCAGTCCTACAGTGCGTCTTACGCCTGCAGCATCGTACATAACGATCAAGGCGAGGCATAATGCGATTGCAAATTCAGTCGAGTTGAAACCTTCTATCAATCCAACCGAAACTGCCATGCCCATCGTGCAGCAACTATGGCTGGAAGGCATGCCTCCAGTCTTCGCAACTATCCGCCAGTCAATCTTTCCCGTCTTGAAGAGTTTTGTGAAAATTTTGATCGACTGCGCGATACCACTGCATAAAAGCGTGACAAGAACAACCTGCCAACCACGTTGATCGTGTAGTGGAGTTGCAGCCGCTGCTATCGAAGGAGCGCTCAGGGTCTGCCCTGCAGTATCGGCGAACAATGTTAGAAACTGGTAAATTGGAAGGCTGTGAAAATCCATGAAACTTTTAGTTGCTCCTTAGTACTTCCGATGCACGGCATAACTGAGCAAGGCTCCAAGAACCTCTGCTGAAGCCTGCTTGATGCATCCATTTTGCAAGAGTTCTAAACCGCGTCGCTCGAGATCGTGCAAGCGCCGCTCAGATTCCTCTTTTCCGAATACTCTTACCCATGTCGCCTTTTTACTGGCTTCGTCTTTTCCAGGCGTCTTCCCGAGCGTATGCGCGTCGCCTGTGATGTCGAGGACATCGTCGGCTATTTGAAATGCCAGACCTAGAATTTCCGCATACTCACTTATAGTGGCTATTTGAGCATCACTGCCACTGACGAGTTTAGCGCCAGACCAGGCGGCGAAGCGAATCAATGCTCCTGTTTTTCGTTTATGAATTGAAGCTAAGACAGATTCATCTATGTGTAATTGATCAGCCGATTTTTCACCTGCCGACAATTGGTCGGACCGCTCGCTCTTATTGGCGGGACTCTGCCCTGGGCGCGCTTCGATTTGCCCTGTGTACTTCAAATCATCCACCTGACCCCCGACCATACCGCTCGCTCCTGTAGCACGGCTCAGTTCCAGAGCGACGTTAAGAACGTCATCGCGTGTGACGCTTATAGGGGTGTTTTCCACAATCACTTCTATGGCCAGCATTAAAAGTGCATCACCTGCAAGTAAGGCGATCGCCTCGCCAAACACTTTGTGATTTGTCGGCTTCCCTCTTCGCAGATCATCATTGTCCAATGCCGGTAGATCGTCGTGAATAAGGCTCATCGCGTGAATCATCTCAATCGCGCAGGCACATGGAAGCACCGCCTGTAGTGCCACCTCTCGCTGGTCTTCCTCAACGCAGCCTTCTGCCGCTGCTATGCATAATAGCGCTCTCAGTCGCTTGCCGCCAGAAAGCACGGAGTATGCCATCGATTCCCATAACAACGATGGTTCTCGCAATTGCATATACTCGCGCAATCTTTCTTCCAGAATCGTGCGTCGTATGTTTGCATAATCGTTAAAATCAAAATTTGATTTTGAAATTTCCATCGCATGCATGGGCTGCGAACCATCCTCTCGAGCTAAATGTTTCTGGTTTGTTTCATCACGCGCATCGCGTCTTGCGCGAGTCTCCAGCCGAACAAGCCGAGCTGCACCCAATTCTTTTCTTTGCTAATCAATAT
>Ga0182030_10025700_pt1 | contig 10704 bp, 11 predicted proteins | sample 812S3MmetaG_FD_121299 | JGI IMG/M metagenome (GOLD analysis project Ga0182030, IMG submission 121299) | Permafrost microbial communities from Stordalen Mire, Sweden - 812S3M metaG (Illumina Assembly) | ecosystem: Environmental > Terrestrial > Soil > Wetlands > Permafrost | place: Sweden... | reverse complement strand
TGCTGTTCTCCTGGGTCAGCCTCGTGCATGTCGTGCGCGCAGAGTTCCTGCGGGCGCGCAATTTCGAGTACGTCAACGCGGCCCGCGCACTCGGCCTCGGAGACTTCCGCATCATCGTCAAACATGTGCTGCCGAACGCGATGGTGGCGACGCTGACCTTCGCGCCGTTCATCGTTAATGGCTCCATCGGAGCGCTGACGTCGCTCGATTTCCTCGGCCTCGGCATGCCGCCGGGGTCGCCCTCGCTCGGCGAATTGCTGTTTGAGGGCAAGGACAACCTGTCGGCGCCGTGGCTGGCGCTGTCGGCGTTCTTCGTCGTCGCGATCATGCTGTCGCTGCTGGTGTTTATCGGCGAAGCCGTGCGCGACGCCTTCGATCCGCGGAAGACCTTCGCTTGAACTCGGCCTTGCTTGACGTGCGCGATCTGACGATCGCCTTCGACGGGCGACCCGTCGTCGAGGGCGTCTCGTTCACGCTGGCGCGCGGCGAGACGCTGGCGCTGGTCGGCGAATCCGGCTCAGGCAAGACCGTGACGGCGCAGGCCATCGTGCGCCTCGTCCAAGGCGCCGTCATTCAAGGCCAGATCCTGTTCGACGGCCGCGATACGCTTGCGATGAGCGACCGCCAGTTGCGCGAGGTCAGGGGCGGGCGCATCACGATGGTGTTCCAGGAGCCGATGACCTCGCTCAACCCGCTGCACAATGTCGAGCGGCAGATCGCCGAGATCATCGAACTGCATGGCGGCAAGGGCAAGGCCGTGCGGGCGCGCGTGATTGAACTCCTAACGGAGGTTGGCGTCGCCGAACCGCAGTCGCGACTTGGCGCCTATCCGCATCAGCTCTCCGGCGGCCAGCGCCAGCGCGTGATGATCGCGATGGCGCTCGCCAACCGGCCGGACCTGTTCATCGCCGACGAGCCGACGACGGCGCTCGACGTCACGGTGCAGGCGCAGATCCTGCGGCTGCTGCGCGATCTCCAGGCCAAATACGGCATGGCCATCCTGTTCATCACGCACGATCTCAGTCTGGTGCGCCGGCTCGCCAACAAGGTCGCGGTGATGCGGCAGGGCCATATCGTCGAGGCCGGCCAGACCGACCAGGTGTTTGCTGCGCCGCAGCATCCTTACACGCGCCTGTTGATAGACGCCGCGCCGAAGGGCGAGCCGCCGCCTTCCGACCGACACGCGCCCACGCTCGTCTCGACCGACGATCTCAAGATCTGGTTCCCGATCCGCAAGGGATTCCTGCGCCGCGTCGTCGGTCACGTAAAGGCTGTCGATGGCGTGACCATCAACCTCAAGGCCGGGGGCACGCTCGGCGTCGTCGGCGAATCCGGTTCGGGCAAGACCACACTGGGCCTCGCGGTGCTGCGGCTCATCCGCTCGGAAGGGCCGATCGTCTTCGCTGGCCGGCGCATCGACGGTTTGACGCGTAGTGAGATGCGGCCGCTGCGCCGGGCGATGCAGATCGTGTTTCAAGACCCGTACGGCTCGCTGTCGCCGCGGCTTTCGGTCGCTGACATCGTCGAGGAGGGGCTCATCGCGCAAGGGTTGAAGCTCGACGCGAAGGCGCGCCGCGAGCGGGTCGCGCGCGCGCTCGGCGACGTCGGGTTGGACGTCGGCGCGATGGACCGCTACCCGCATGAGTTCTCCGGCGGCCAGCGCCAGCGCATCGCCATCGCCCGCGCCATTGCGCTCGACCCGAAATTCATCGTGCTCGACGAACCGACCTCGGCGCTCGACAAGAGCGTCAGGGCGCAGATCGTCGATCTGCTCGCCGACCTGCAAAAACGGCGGGGGCTTGCCTATCTGTTCATCAGTCACGATCTGGAGGTCGTGCGGGCGCTCGCCAGCGACATCGTCGTGATGAAGGCGGGCAAAGTGGTGGAGAGCGGCCCGGCGGCGGAAATCTTCGCTCGCCCGCGTGAGGACTATACCAGAGCGCTGCTCGCCGCGGCGCTCGCGCCGATATAAGGAACGAACACAATGGCGCGCGGCATCATCATCGTTCTGGACTCGGTCGGCTGCGGCGGCGCGCGCGACGCCGGCGATTATGGCGACGAGGGCGCCGATACGCTCGGCCACATCGCCGAAGCCTGCGCGGCGGGAAGGGGCGACCGCGCGGGACTGCGCTCCGGGCCGCTGGCTTTGCCCAATCTCGACCGGTTGGGGTTGGGTCTCGCTATGCACGCCTCGACCGGGCGCCGGCCGCCGGGCTTCGCCTGCAAGGCGCCGACGGGGCAATGGGGCTATGGCGTCGAGACCTCGCGCGGCAAGGACACGCCCTCGGGTCATTGGGAGATCGCCGGCACGCCGGTCGATTTCGATTGGGGCTATTTCCCGTTTACCACGCCCGCGTTTCCGCAGGAGTTGACGCACGAACTGATCGCGAAAGCCAGGTTGACGGGAATTCTCGGCGATCGCCACGCCTCCGGCACCGAGATCATCGAGCGCTACGGCGAGGAGCACCTGCGCTCGTTGAAGCCCATCTGCTACACCTCGGTCGACTCGGTGTTTCAGATCGCGGCGCATGAGGAGGCGTTCGGTCTGGAGCGGCTCTACGACGTCTGCCGCACGGCGCGCGCGTTATGCGACCGTCTCAACATCGGGCGCGTTATCGCGCGGCCGTTCATTGGCGAACGCGCGGGGCAGTTTCATCGCACCGCCAACCGCAAGGATTTCTCCGTTCCGCCGCTGCCGGGCAACCTGCTCGCGCGCGCGGCGACGGCGGGCCGTCAGATCGTCACCGTCGGCAAGATCGGCGACATTTTCGCGCATCGCGACACCGGGCTGGAGCTGAAGGGCAAGTCCAACGACGAGCATGTCGATCTCATAACGCGCGCGTTGCGCGAGACCGGCGACGGCGGGTTGATCTTCGCCAATCTCGTCGATTTCGATACGGAATACGGGCATCGCCGCGACGTTCCCGGCTATGCCGCCTGTCTGGAGCGGTTCGATGCGCGGCTGCCGCAGATCCAGGGCGCCTTGCGGCCGGGCGATCTCTGCATCGTCACCGCCGACCACGGCAACGATCCCACCTGGAAGGGCTACGACCACACGCGCGAGCACGCGCCGATCCTCGCCCTGGGCGACGTGACGCCAGGGCCGATTGGCGAGCGCAGGAGCTTCGCCGACATTGCCGAGACGCTGGCGGCGAAGCTCGGTCTGCCCGGCGGGGCGTACGGGAGAAGCTGGCTGTGAGCTTCGCGCTCGATCCCCGGTTGGCGGCCGATACGCTGGAAATCGTCGATCTCGCCCTGTCGCGGGCGTTGTTGATGAACGACGCGCGTTACCCCTGGGTGATCCTGGTTCCGCGCCGCGCCGGGCTGATCGAGCTGACAGATCTGGACTTGGGCGAGCGGGCGCAACTCACGCAAGAGTTGGCTCAGGCTGCGGAGATCCTGCAGGCATGGCCCGGAGCCGAAAAGATCAACATCGGCATGTTAGGAAATATTGTGCGGCAATTCCACGCGCATGTTGTAGCAAGGCGCGCGGATGACGCGGCGTGGCCGGGGCCGGTCTGGGGCTCAGGCGCAGCCATACGTTACGATGCGTCGGAATGCGACGCGGCGTTGGCTTGGTTCAGGAACAGATTTGCAAATCTGACAGACTGAAAGCCCTCTTTCCCTGAGGCAGGGGAGACGAGGGCTCTCGTCACAAACAGATTAACCGCGGCGTCCGCCCTTCTTGGCGGCGGCCTTCTTCGGCGCAACTTTCTTCGCGGCGGCCTTCTTCGGCGCGGCTTTCTTGGCCGCTGCGGGCTTGCGGGCGGTCGTGGTCTTGCGGGCGGCGGCGGCGCGGCCGCGGGTGGTGTTGAGCGAAACGCCCAGCGCGGTAGCCTTCTGACGCGTCGCGCCTTCCGTGCGCTTCAGCGCCTTGGCGATGGCGGAAGCCGGCTCTTTGCGGGCCAAGGACTTCAGCGTCTTGACGTCGTCCGACGACCAGGGACGGCGGGAGGGCGGGGTTTTCGGGGCTTTGGCCATTTCGTCTCCTTATAACAACCGGACCTGAATGGCTGGCCCGCCTGATTCGTTGAACACAGATCTGTTGATATTGCAAGCCAAACCCGGTCCAGTCAGGGCTGTTTGTGAAACAAACAAGAAACAAGCGGGCCGGTTCCCGCCTTTTTTATCAAATCAGAGGCTGTTGGCGCCCCGGACGAGGGTCCAGGCCCCATCCGCGCCGGGGCGAATCGCCAGCGCCTTTTGCCTTACCAGATAGTTGACGTGAGCCAGGGTCTCACCGAAAGCGAACGACATCTGATGCGGGTCGTCGATGGAACGGCCAAATACGACCGGCACCAGCTTGACTGCCGAGGCCCCGTCGGCGCCGACCGCCCGCAGCACCGCGTCGCAACGCTGCCGGTGATGGCCAACCAACTCGTCGACGCGGGTATGCAGGCCGACGAAGGGCAGGTTGTGGCCGGGCAGCGCCAGGGTGTCAGGCGGCAGCTCCAGTTTGAGTTGGGCCAGCGAGCGCAGATAGGCGCCGAGCGGGTCGCCGTTGGGATCGATCGCCTCGACGCTGATGTTGGGCGAAATCTTGGCCATGACCTGATCGGTCGAGAGGATGAAGCCGCCGTCGCGGCAATAGAGCATGACCTGTTCGGGGGAGTGTCCGCCGCCTGTGAGAACGTCGAAGATCCGGCCGCCGATCTCCAGCGTCTCGCCGGCCATCAGCCGGTTGAAGGTGCGCGGCAGCGGGCTGACCATGCGCAGGTAGTGCAGGCCGCGGCTCAACAGGAGATCGGTCTGAGCTTCGTCGAGGCCGTGACCGCGATAGAAGCTGCGGTAGGGTTCGGCGTTGAGCGCGCCAGGATCGAGACTGATGGTCAGCGTCTCCAGATACTCGGTTTGGCTGGCGTAGAGATCGACGCCGAGCCGCTGGTTGAGCCAGCCGGCCAAACCTATGTGGTCGGGATGGCAATGGCTGGAGACGATGCGGGTCAGCGGTTTGGTCTTCAAGACGCCTGACAGCAGACGCTCCCAGAGCGCGCGGGTGGGCGGGTCGTCGATGCCTGTGTCGAGCAGAGCGAAACCGTTTGCGTCCTCGATCAGATAGACGTTGACGTGATCGAGACGGAACGGCAGCGGCAGTCGCAGCCAGAGCACGCCTTCGGCGACCTCGCGCGCTTCTCCTGCGGCGGGGGGCTCGGGATAAGGAAAGGTCAAGGCCAAGGTTCATGCTCCGGCGGGGGGATTGTCATTAATATAGGCGCGCCGCGGATTGACCAGAGGGGGGCGCGCATTGACGGACTGTCGCGGCTGCGTCAAAGACCCGCGTCTCCAATGACAAAAGGCGCTGGCTCATGTCCCATCCGATCGACGTGCTCGGTCTCGGCAACAGTCTCATCGACCTCATTGCGCTGACCGACGAGGGCTATCTCGTCGAGCAGGAGATGCTCAAAGGCGCGATGACGCTGATCGACGAGGACCGCGCCGAGGCGCTCTACGCCGCAAGGCAGGCGCCTAAGATTGTTTCCGGCGGCTCGGCGGCCAACACCATCGTCGGCGTCGCGTCGTTCGGCGTCAGCGCCGCCTATATAGGTAAGGTCAAACACGACGAGCTCGGCGAACACTTCCGCAACGACCTGCGCGCGACCGGCGTCGCCTACGACACCGGGCTCGCCGCGCACGGTCCCGGCACCGGCCGTTGCTTCGTCTATGTCACGCCGGACGGCGAGCGCACGATGAACACGTTTCTCGGCGCCTCGACCTATCTGTCGCCCGACGACGTCGATGAGGCGCTCGTGCGCTCGGCGCGCTTCGTCTATCTCGAAGGCTATATGTGGGACCGGCCCGACGCCAAGGAGGCGTTCCGCAAGGCCGGTCGCATCGCGCATGAGAACGGCGCCCGCGTCGCGCTGACGCTGTCGGACGGTTTCTGCGTCGACCGTTTCCGCGGCGAGTTCATCGATCTGATGAGGACGAAAGTCGTAGACACCGTGTTCGCCAACACCGACGAGGCTCTGTCGCTCTACCAGACCCCGCATTTGCAGGAAGCGCTCGACGCGTTCTCGGCGGAAGGCGTTTGCGCGGTGGTCACGCGGTCCGAGAAGGGCTCGGTGATTGTCGAGGGCGAGGCGCGCACGGAGGTTCCTGCGCATCCGATTGCGCGGCTCGTCGATACGACCGGGGCGGGCGACCTGTTTGCCGCGGGCTATCTCGCAGGATTGGCGCGCGGCGCGGAGCCGGCGGATTGCGCGCGGCTGGCGGCGCTGGCGGCGGCCGAGATCATCCAGCACATCGGCGCCCGGCCGGAGACTTCGTTGAAGGAGCTGGCGGAGAAGGCGGGGCTGAAGGTCTGAGGCCCGGTCATCCACGCGAAAGCGGGGCTCAGCTCTTGCGGCTGGCCAGATAGGACTTGAACTCGCTCATCGAGGCGAAGCGGTAGCCGCCGTTATCGGTTTCGGCCTCGATGGTTCCGTCGGAAAAGATCACGTAATTCGCGCCGCCGGCGGCGTAGCGGCCGACGATCACGGGCGGACCCTCGGGTTCGGCGATCGCCTCCTCGACCTCGCGCAGGCTCGGCAGATGACCGCTGCGGTTGAGATTGACCTCGTCGTCGTCCTCGCTCCCGCCGCGCGGGGCCGGCTCGACGGGCGGGGCGGGCGGCGAATCGGGCTCCGGCTCGGCGGCGCGCGGTCTGGGCGCGACGATGCGGTCGAGGCGCGCGATCAGCGCGGCGACGCTGAGCGAAATCCCGCCGCAGCCGAGCAGGATCACGCCGCTGAGGGCGTAGAGCATGCCCATCTCGGTCGGCACGAGATTGACGCTCACCGCCAGCGAGCCGAAGCCGCAGACCGTGAGGAGCGCGCCGATTGCAAAACTCAAGATCGCCATGTCGCTAACGTTCTCGTTAATGTGTCAAAAGCAAGGGAGCAATCCCGGCTTTTGCGCGTTCATTGGGTTGCGGGCCGGCGGGGGCGCCATTAGTTAAGCGATCCGGGCGCGTTCGGACGGCGTCCCGCGCGGCCATTGCTCAGGAGCCAAGCCAATGTCTTTCACCCTGCCCGAACTGCCCTACGCCTATGACGCGCTGGGTCCCTACATGTCGAAAGAGACGCTCGAGTATCATCACGACAAGCACCATCAGGCCTATGTCACCAACGGCAACAACCTCCTGAAGGGCACCGAGTTCGAGGACAAGTCGCTCGAAGAGGTGGTGAAAGGCTCGTTCGGCAAGAATCAGGCTTTGTTCAACAACGCCGGCCAGCACTACAACCATATCCATTTCTGGAAGTGGCTGAAGCCGAACGGCGGCGGCGCGATTCCCGGCGAGTTGGAGAAGGCGCTGATCGACGGCTTCGGCTCGGTCGACAAGGCCAAGGCGGATCTCATCGCCGCGGGTACGACGCAGTTCGGCTCCGGATGGGGCTGGCTGGCGGTGCAGAACGGCAAGGTGGTCGCCCAGAAGACTCCGAACGGCGAGAACCCGCTCGTCCACGGCGCCACGCCGATCCTCGGCGTCGATGTGTGGGAGCACTCCTATTACATCGACTATCGCAACCGCCGTCCCGACTACCTGAAGGCGTTCGTCGATCACCTCGTCAACTGGGAGTATGTCGCGGAGCTTTACGCGAAGGCGAAGTGACGGGAACAGCGCGTTCGTTATGGCCGTCCCCGGACTTGATCCGGGGATCGTCCCGGCCATCCGCGACGGTCCGCAGCGCGACGGTTTATAGCCGCCGTCGCTGTCATTGCGAGCGAAGCGAAGCAATCTATGTGGCGGTTGCACGACTGCATCCGTTCGCTCACCGAGCGGCTGGATTGCTTCGCTTCGCTCGCAATGACGGATGGCGGGGGTCTCGATTCCTTCAGGCCCTAAGTTAGCGCTTGTAGGGCGCTTCCCGCGATTGTTACGGCCAATCAATCATCCGTCAGGTTGATGACCTTGTCTTTGCAGAGTTCGACGCCGAGCTGCTCGGTGTCGGCCTCGTCGGCGAAATGGCCGCGCACGTCGTAGAGGCAATCCTTCGTGCGCTTGATGTGAATGACGGTCTTGCGGCCGAAGGCGAGCGGGCCGGCGACCTTCTTAGCGTCGGCGTCGCCCGCCGGCGCGACGGTCAGTTCGACCAGACCGACCGAGCGCTTGTTGTTGACCGTGACGGCGAGCGAGCCCCCGGCGGCCTCGCGCGGCTTCGGCCTGGGTCGCGGCTTGGCCGCCTTGGCGGGCTTGTCGGCCGCGTCGTTCTGGCCCCCCGGCTCCGGCGCCGCGATGCTGTTGGCCGCGCCCGGCGCGAGCGGATCGGGCGTCGTCTGCGCCTGCGCCGATCCCGCCGCCAGCGTCGCCGCCAAAATCGCCGCGACCCCGATCCCCCGCCGCTTGACTGTCATTGCCGCCTCTGGCTGACGCGAATCGCGCCGGACGCCCTTTCATTGCGCAAATCGGCTTTAAGGGAAAGGCCGCTCAAGGCCGCAGACCCGCTCTTTCCCAAGCTTTCGTCACGATGTCGGGGACATCGGCGATCCGCTCGGCGACGAGATAATGGGCGTCGAACTCCTCGCGGACGAAGCCGGCCATGCGCATGTGGGCGATGAGCGACAGCAGCGGGCGCCAGAAGCCGGCGACGTCGGCGATGACGACTGGCTTGCGGTGACGCTCCAACTGCACCCAGGTCAGTTGCTCGACCAGCTCCTCCAGCGTGCCGACGCCGCCGGGCAGGGCGACGAAGGCGTCCGAGCGGTCGAACATGAGCTGCTTGCGCTGGTGCATGTTGTCGACGACGACAGTCTCGGTCCACTCGTGCGTGGCCTGTTCGCGCTCCTGGAGAAAGCTGGGGATAATGCCGACGACCTCGCCGCCCGCGGCCATCGCCGCCCGCGCCGCGCGTCCCATCAGGCCGCGGCCGCCGCCGCCGAACACGAGGCGCGCGCCCATGCCGGCGATTCCCGCGCCGAGCTGCTCGGCGGCCTCGGCGTAGCGCGGGTCCGTTCCGTCGCTCGATCCGCAATAGACGCAGACGCCGCGCTTCACTGCGACAACAGCCCCTTGACGATCCCGCTCGCCTTGGCGAAGTCCATCTGGCCCGGGTACTTCGACTTCAGGGCGTTGACCACCTTGCCCATGTCGCGCACGCTCGCGGCGCCGGTCTCGGCGATGGCCGCGCGGGCGGCTTCATTGACGGCGTCGTCGTCCATCTGCTTGGGCAGAAACTCGTTGATGACGGCGATCTCGGCGCTTTCTTGGGCGGCGAGATCGTCGCGGCCGTTGTCCTTGTATATCGTCAGCGACTCCTGGCGGGTCTTGGCCATCTTGGTCAGCAGCGCCAGTTCGTCGGCGCGGCTGACGATCTTGCCAGAGCCGCGGGCCTCGATCTCGCGATCCTTCAGCGCCGACATGATGAGCCGCAGGGCCCCGACGCGGGTCTTGTCGCCTGACTTCATGGCCTCTTTCATCTGCGACGACACCGTGTCGCGCAGGGAAACCGCTTCCGCCATCGTGAAACTCCCGCCTGCATCGGCTTGACGCCCGGCGCGGGCGGCGCTTAACCACACGCCCATGTCAAACGCAACCGCATCCGAAACGGCGCCCGGCTGGGCGCCGCGAAAGCCAACCGCGCTCGTCGTCCTGGCCGACGGGCTCGTCATCGAGGGCTTCGGCCTCGGCGCGACCGGCGAAGCCGTCGGCGAGGTCTGCTTCAACACCGCCATGACGGGTTACGAGGAGATCCTGACCGACCCGTCTTACGCCGGGCAGATCGTCACCTTCACCTTTCCTCATATAGGCGTGGTGGGGACGAACGAGGAGGACTACGAAACGGTCAATCTCGCCGCCTCGGCCGGCGCGCGCGGCGCCATCCTGCGCGCCGACGTCACGGAGCCCTCCAATTACCGCGCCACGCGGCGGCTCGACGCCTGGCTGAAGGCGAGGGGAATCATCGGCATCAGCGGCGTCGATACGCGCGCGCTGACGGCGCGCATCCGCCGGCTCGGCATGCCCAACGCCGTCATCGCGCACCATCCCCAGGGCGCGTTCGACCGCGAGGCGCTGCTGGCGCAGGCCAAGGCGTTTCCGGGCATCGACGGCATGGACCTCGTGCCGGATGTGGGAACTACGCAGCGCTACGAGTGGGACGAGACGAGCTGGACGCTGGAGAACGGCTACGGCCGGCGCGGCGCGGCGAAGTTCCGCGTCGTCGCGCTGGATTACGGGATCAAGCGCAACATCCTGCGGCTGCTGGCGGATCAGGGCTGCGAGGTGATCGTCGCGCCGGCCTTCGCCTCGGCCGAGGACATCCTGGCGCTGAAGCCGGACGGGGTGTTCCTGTCCAACGGCCCCGGCGACCCCGCCGAGACCGGCCGCTACGCCGTGCCTGTCATCCAGGCGATCCTGGAGACCAAGACGCCGACCTTCGGCATCTGCCTCGGCCACCAGATGCTCGGCCTCGCCATCGGCGCCAAGACGATGAAGATGCCGCAGGGTCATCACGGCGCCAACCATCCGGTGAAGGATTTCACCACTGACAAGGTCGAGATCGTCTCGATGAACCACGGCTTCGCCGTCGATCCCGCTACATTGCCGGACAACGCCGAGGTGACGCATGTCTCGCTGTTCGACAACTCCAACTGCGGGTTTGCATTGACCGACCGGCCGGCGTTCTCGGTGCAGTATCACCCGGAGGCGTCGCCGGGGCCGCAGGACAGCCACTATTTGTTCAAGCGCTTCGTCGAGGCGATGGAGCGGCATAGGGCGCGCCCCTCACC
>Ga0182030_10025698_pt1 | contig 10705 bp, 10 predicted proteins | sample 812S3MmetaG_FD_121299 | JGI IMG/M metagenome (GOLD analysis project Ga0182030, IMG submission 121299) | Permafrost microbial communities from Stordalen Mire, Sweden - 812S3M metaG (Illumina Assembly) | ecosystem: Environmental > Terrestrial > Soil > Wetlands > Permafrost | place: Sweden... | reverse complement strand
GGCACCCCGTCAGCAAGCGGTCCTTGTCGTTTGACTTGAGTTTGGCGGCAGAAACTAACTAACCTGCATTTCTCATGGGACCTTGCGTGTTGCTTTGTGGCGCAGGCTCTTCAGCCTGCCGCGTCGGCTCTCAAGCCGGCGCCTGGAGCGGGAGCCGCTACCACCGCATGTCTCGGCACGAGTGCCGAGACGGCAGTCTAAGAGGCTGCGCCACGAACAGCTTGCGCAGTGTCGGTTGAAAGCCGATGAGAAATCCGGCCTAACTCCCGCCGTGTTCCGCCACGGTAACTACGGGACGCAGATCCGTATCCACCGCCTGCAATTGGTCCAGCTCTTGGAGCACCCTGGCCCAGTCGCCGGCGTCAGCCTTGGTCGCATTGGGAGCGCCAAGGTCGTGGTAGAACGCCAGGATATCGCTTCGCAGCTCCGGAGGCGCTTCCGTGTAGTGGCCCTGCAGTTTGTGTAATAGTTCCGAGTAAGCGGCGTCCGCCAGTGTGTATTTCCCCGCCTCGGTAAGGGTTCCCACGTCCAGATTGTCATTCGGCAGCTTGAGACGGCCGGCATTCTGCTCCGCAAGCAGTGCTCGATAGCGGTCAATCGTCGCATTGAAGCTGGCCATGTACATATTCTCCGTCTCGGGTGTCAGCCTCTTAAATGCCAGCGGCCGCAGCGGGCCCACCTTTGGCAAGAAGCGGAACAGGACCGCCAGGATTTTCGACCGGATCCCCGGCCGCCGATAAGTCGAGCCCCAGTTCTTCCGGTAGCTGGAACGGGATAAATTGTAGAGGAAGTTCTTGCGGGTAATGCTGGGAGCGTCTTTCCGGATTTCCTGTTTCTTGATTTGCCAGGCGACTCTGGTCATGGCCGGAAGAATCGTCCCGACCGCGCGGCGATACGATCCAATAGCGAGATCCACATCCAGGAATACCTTTTCCAAGCTCATTCCGTAGGTATCTTCGAATGCCCGCTGAAGCACGGGTTTGGCCACTTCAAACCCGATAAAGCTCTTGTAGGCGGCGGAGGCGTAGCGGCCCCTGGCCGCTTGAAAGACATCGAACGCGAACTCCGTCTTGGCGTGGGTAAACGGATCGTCGGCGTACGTTACCAGTCTTCCGAACTTCCGGCCAAGCTTCGGATAGAGCAAAGGGACTGCAAGGTTAACGGCAACCGTGTGACCGTCATTATCGGCGGCATAGTGCGACAACGCACCCAGGGCGAAGGCGTACTCATCGAGATCCTGGGATTCGCGAATCAGATTGAGGATGAAATCGCCGCTCCGGACGTAATGGGTCAAATTGCTGAAGAACTTGCTCCCGAACGGATAATACCCCAGATCCTGAATAATGCATCCTCCGTAGGCGTAGGCGTGTGCTTGCGCCAGATCGTCCGCGGTGGCAGCCGGGAATCGTTTGAGTAGCAGTGGTTTGATCGCACTGTCCCAGGTCGAATCGATGATGGCTTCGTGGGTGAGGACCGAATAGGAAAAGGCGGTTGGCGCCCCGAATAACAGCAACAGCCCCAGCACGACCGAGCGTTGGAGTGTCCGCAACCGGCACGGCGCCTCATGTTGTGTCATGGTTTCCCCCCGGTAAGTTTCGCTCCTTTCGGTGCGCCTCGCATTTTTGGCCCATCAGGGGGTTCGCGATGCGACGCCGATGTCCAGCAGGGCGTCAGACCACTTATCGACCTCCCTCTCGGCTTCCTCCCTGGTGATCCCGTACCGCTTCTGGACACGCCCGATAAGATGCCCTTTCGTGCCGGTGATTGCCTGCCAGTCATCGTCGGTGAGTTTCTTCCAGTGGGCGCGTGCCGAACCTGCGAACTCCGCCCACTGGGTTTCGACTTCATGCCATTTCATACTTGTTTCTCCTTGCCGGCCACCACGCCGGTCTACCTACCTCCTGCACGAGCCCAGCCAATCGCTCCCGACGGCGGATATCGCAGCCTGATTGGACCGGCTGTTCGATCGCTTTGAGGCGTTCGCAAATCGCGGATCGGCAGCTTTCGCACTTTCGGGTGCAGATATTGCACGGCGCCGCGGTTGATCGTCCGCCAACCCATGCGGTTTCAGCGGCTTCACCTTTCCAGTAGGTGTGCGGACTGCTGGCCCATGCCGTGCTATGCAGTGTACGCGGCCCGTGTGGGCGGAGGGACTAGCATGAAGGCAACAACTGCGGAACTGGCCGGGATCCAAGAGGTCCTCGAAAGAAAACAGGCCGATCTGGTTCACGTATTGCGAAGGCGGGACGGCATCACTATTGAAAAAAGCGCGGACCAAATGGATGAGATTCAGTATGCGTCGGAACGCGATCTGGCCATCCGAAACGTAGACCGCGAGTCCGCTCTGCTGCGCCATGTGAAGGCCGCGTTGCGGCGCATTCACGACGGCAGCTTCGGAACCTGCATGGACTGCGAATCGACGATCAGCCCAAAACGCCTCGCAGCCGTGCCGTGGGCGCCGCTTTGTATTCAGTGCCAGGAAGCCGCCGACCGGGGTGGACAGGAGGCAGAGGATGTTAGCGAGACTCTCGTCAATGCTGCGTAATCCAGTCGTGGGAACTCAGTCGAGCGTTCGAACCGTCGCGTTTCTCGGCAACTACCTGCCGCGCAAATGCGGCATCGCCACGTTTACGTCCGACCTGCTGGGAGCAGTAGCGGCCCGCCACCCCGCGAGCCGATGCTTCGCGGTGCCGGTCAATGACATCGAGGGCTGTTACCAATATCCGGACGTGGTTCGCTTCGAGATTAAGGAGCAGGATCTGGATTCTTACCGGCGCGCCGCGGACTACCTGAACACCAGCAATGTGGACGTCGTCTCGGTCCAACACGAGTTCGGAATCTACGGCGGATCGGCCGGCAGCCACTTGATGACCCTGCTGCGCGAATTGAAAGCGCCGGTCGTCACCACCCTGCACACCGTTCTCCTCAAACCGAACGACGACCAGCGTCGCGTCATGCAGCAATTGATCGCGCACTCAACCCGGCTGGTGGTTATGACGGAGCACGGTCGAAATATTTTGCGGGAGGTGTACCATGTGCCGCCTGCCAAAGTCGATCTGATCCCGCATGGCATTCCAGACGTGCCCTTCGTTGCCCCGGATTCCTACAAGGGCCGGTTCGGATTGGCCGGAAGGCAGGTGCTGCTGACGTTCGGACTGCTTTCGCCGAACAAAGGGATTGAACATGTACTCCATGCGCTCCCGGATGTAGTGGCGGAGTTCCCCGGCCTCATCTATATTGTGTTGGGCGCTACCCACCCCCACGAGTTGCGCGAACGAGGCGAAGGTTATCGCCTCGGCCTCGAGGCCATTGTCAGGAAGAACGAAATCGAAAAGAACGTCATCTTCCACAACCGCTTTGTGGACCTGAAGGAACTGACCGCTTTCATTGGGGCGGCGGACCTTTACATCACTCCCTATCTGGACGAAGCCCAGATTACGTCGGGAACCCTGGCGTATGCGTTTGGCGCGGGCAAACCCGTGATCTCGACGCCGTATTGGCATGCCGCCGAATTGTTGGCGGACCAGCGAGGCGCACTGGTGCCATTCGCGGACCCGCGGGCTATTGCGCGTGAGGTAAGCGGGTTATTGCGCGATGGAAAACGCCGGAAAGCCATGAGCGACCGCGCCTATAAACTGGGCCGCGCCATGGTCTGGAGCAACACGGCGGAAATCTACATGGGCTCCTTCCAGGCGGCGCGGTTGCAGGTAGTAGCGGCGCCCCGCGCGTCTGTCGCGGCGAACGGGTTTGGCCGTCGCCCCCATGAATCGCCGGAGTTGAACCTGGACCATCTTTACCACATGACCGATTCGACGGGCATTTTCCAGCACGCCAACTTCACTGCGCCGAACCATGCGGAAGGCTACTGCACCGACGATAACGCCCGCGCGCTTATTCTGGCGGTGCTGCTCGGCCAGTTGGAAGAAACTCCCAAGCGCGTCCGGGCGCTTGCCACAACCTACGCCGCGTTTCTGGACTACGCCTTCAATCTCAAGACCGGGCGCTTTCACAATTTCCTCGGTATCGACCGTCATTGGCTCGATGAGCGGGGATCCGAAGATTGTCATGGCCGGGCGATTTGGGCGTTGGGCACGGCTGTGGGCCGTTCGCCCCATTGGAGTTCGCAGACGAAGGCCGAATCGCTCTTCGTCCAGGCCCTGCCGGCCGCGATGGACTTCACTTCGCCGCGGGCTTGGGCATTCAGCCTGATTGGCATTCACGAATACCTCCGCCGGATGAAGGGTGACCGCCTGGCCGTTGACGTCCGCCGGGAATTGACCGCGCGATTGATGACGATCTTCGACAAAGTCGCCGGGCCCGGCTGGACTTGGTTTGAAGAGGGTCTGACGTACGACAACGCCAAACTGCCTCACGCCCTGATTGTCAGCGGGCGCGCCACCGGGCAAAAGAAGGTATATCAACGAGGCATAGAGGCTCTGCGCTGGCTGGTGGGCGTGCAGACTTCGCAGCATGGGCAACTGCGGCCCATCGGCAGCAACGGATTCTACCCGCGTAACGGCGCCCGCGCCAACTTCGATCAGCAGCCCATCGAGGCGCAGACCACCGTCTCGGCTTGCCTGGAAGCATACCGCGCCACATCCGACCTCTGGTGGTACGAACAGGCGCAAGGTGCCTTCGACTGGTTCCTCGGTTGGAACGACCTCGGAAACGAACTCTACTGCCCCCAGACCGGCGGCTGCCGCGATGGCCTGCACGCAGACCGCAGCAACGAAAACCAGGGAGCCGAGTCGATGCTCGCCTTTCTCCTGTCGCTGACGGAAATGCGGCAGATACAGAATACCGCGAGCGCCGTTCAACGAGCCGACCTGGCAGTCCCGATCACCCCATGCAAACAATCGACGTAAAGCGCAGCACTGTCATTCTGGATCCGGACCGCACCCACGTACTGGCCCGGCCTTTTCGCCTGATGAGCGACCGGCGCTCCACCAAGATCTCCGCCCGCGTCATGGCTCTACCCGAAAGCAAGGTCCATACCCTCCTGGCGGGGGTTCGAGCCGAATTCGGCGACCGTCAACTGAAGATCAACGACTTCCTCCGCCGGAGGTTCGATGCCGTGAGCCCCCTGATCGATGGCCAACCACTGTCCGAGGAACGGAAGTTGTTGCTGGGCGGATATTTCACTCACGAATATTCGCTTGAGGCCGCCGCGCTCTTCAATCCCTCGATGGTGCCGCACCCGGATCAGTCGAATGTTCCGCCCGGCTCCCTACGTTTCATCCTGAGCTTACGCGCCACCGCCGAAGGCCACGTTTCCTCCATCGCTTTTCGCAGCGGAATGCTGGACGCCGACAGCCACGTCGCCATGGACGTGCCCTCCCGCTACAGCCTCGAGCCGATGCAAGTGCCCAACTCCACATATGAGAAACCGCTTTTCGAGCGGAAGCTTCAGGAACTCCGTCTCATGGGCGATTTCAACCGGGAGGTGCTCAACGGCTTGCCGGACGCATTCACCATGGATGAACTCCGGGCCAGCATCGCGCGCACCGTAACACAACTGCCCGAGGGGCAGGGGCAAACCGTCAGGAATGTAGCCCGGGAAACTTTGATGCTCGCCAGTTCCAATTACGAAGTGCAGTTTGCGCCGGAGTCGGCTCTATCCGAGCGGGTCTTGTTCCCGGTCACTCCGTCGCAGAGCAACGGCATCGAGGATGCCCGTTTTGTGCTCTTCCATAACGAAGACGGCACCCACACGTATTATGCGACTTATACCGCATACGACGGTCGGATGATCCTGCCGCAGTTTCTCGAGACGTCCGATTTCCTTCGTTTCAAATTCATCACCTTGAACGGCCCTGCCGTCGAGAACAAAGGCATGGCGCTCTTCCCCCGAAAGATTGGGGGCCTCTACGCGATGCTCGGCCGCCAGGACGCGGAGAATATTTACGTCATGTTCTCCGACCATCTCCATTTCTGGGACACCATGCAGCTCATTCTGGAGCCCGCGTTCCCCTGGGAGTTCATCCAGTTGGGCAACTGCGGCTCGCCCATCGAAACGGACGCCGGCTGGCTCGTAATCAGCCACGGCGTAGGGCCCATGCGCAAGTACTGCATCGGCGCCTTCCTGCTCGATCGTGACGACCCCACGAAGGTCATAGGCCGCCTGTCGGAACCACTGATCAAGCCAAATGCCAGCGAGCGCGACGGCTACGTGCCCAATGTCGTTTACTCATGCGGCAGCCTCGTGCATGGCAAGCAGCTCATCATCCCCTACGGTATATCCGACTATGCCACAACGTTCGCCGCCATTCCGTTGGAACAGGTCCTGGCGGCAATGAAATAGTTTCCACAACTACGCAAGATGAACGGCAATCGCACTCTACAGGAGAAGACAATGGCAGCCAGCACCATATCGGTCGAGACGCACCCGCACTATGAAGACGTATTAGCGCAGTTACCGGCCTCCAAAACTACGGAGTACAGCAAGGGCCAGATGATTTACGGCATGGATAAGCTCTCCACCAGTATCTATCTGGTGCTTACGGGCAAGGTCGGGCTTTCCCACCTGGCCGAAGACGGCACTGAGGTGCTCCTCGAAATCGTCCGGCCCGACGAATTGTTTGGCGAGTCGGCCTTCCTAAACGTGCCTTGCCGCTCCGAACGGGCCAAAGCCATCGAAAAGGCCGAGTTGATGACCTGGGCCGTGTCCGACATGGAAGAGCTCGTCATGAAACGGCCTCGCCTGGCGGTGGCGTTGCTGCAGGTCCTCGCCCAGCGCAACGCCGACTATACGCGCCGGATCGAGAGCTTTGCGATCGACTGCGTCGAACGGCGGCTCGCCCGCACCCTCATCCGCTTCTCCGAGCGGTTCGGGATCGAGGAAGAGGGCGGAGCCGTCCAGATGATGCCGTTTACTCACGACATGCTGTCGCGCTACGTCGGCACGTCGCGTGAAATCGTTACCCAATATATGAACAGTTTTCGGGACAGGGGCTACGTAAGCTATGACCGGCGAGGTATTCGGCTGTATCGTGGCGCCTTACGCCAGGTGATCGATGGACGCGGTTTGCCATCTGCTGACAGCAACGACTAAGACGTTGCCGGCTGACGAACGTATAGGGATGTCTGGGCGCGTCTTTCGCCTGTGTGGCATGCCGGCCCATCGCCTTTGGCTGCACTGCGGCCCGCAGGAACAGGCGCTTCGCCCGATCGGCCCCCGTCCCGGCGCTTATGACGATACGCCCGCCTTTGTCCGGGCGCCTCCTCCCGGCGCCTCGCCGCGGAACCCAGGGAACGCGGGCCAACACCCATTCTGGCGGGGATGCCGCAAGGCAAGTCCTGCACTTTCCGCAGCAGAACCTGCATCGTCTGTACCCGTCTCGCTCCTCTGCCAACTTCGCCAGCCTTGCACATTTGCCGCAGTCTCTCCACAACCCCTTAGTCTGCACGGCGGCGACGCCGCCCGTCGCCGTGCAGACGACGATGGTGCCCGCCGTGCACTAGCAAAGCAGTTGCAGCAAATACCTGCGACAGGATAGGCAGAACACATGAGATTAGCGGCTGTAGCCAGTGCCTGACGCAGTCGGGCATGGCGCCGGGATCAGTCACCACGAAAAGCCTCGGGAAAACCGGCCGGTGGCTTCCACCGGGCGCCATCGAGGCGCACACCAACGTCTCGGCCTGACTGGAAGCGTGCCGGCCGCCGCCCTGTTGACTCTACTCGACAAACCATCTGATCGACAGATCCGTGAACGACCCGGAAGTGCACAGTACAAAGGACAAAATGAAGATCATCATCGGCGCGTTTCTAACGGTATGTGGACTCGTCGCGGCGCCCTCGCCGCAAATTCCGGGCATGGCCCGACAATCGACTGACAACGCGGCCCGCATGGCCGCCGGCGAAACGCCGCTTTACCAAGCCTCGTTAACCTCGCGAACCGTGAAAGCAATTGACTACCAGCACCGTAGCGGCGCCACGAAGATCGATTTCCGCGGCACCGATCTCATGCCGGCGGCACGCGGCGAGGCCAAGGTGGAGAGTAAGCGGGGCTATATCGAAATCGAGGTCCAATTCGATGAACTGCAGCCGGCCACCAGGCAAGGCTCCGAATATCTCACTTATGTACTGTGGGCCATCACCCCGGAAGGCCGCACCGCTAACTTGGGTGAAGTCCTCCTCAATGGAACGAAAAGTAAACTCGATGTAACCACTGAGCTACAGGTGTTCGGGTTGGTAGTTACCGCTGAGCCCTACTACGCGGTCACTCGGCCCAGCGACCTGATCGTGATGGAGAATGTGGTGCGCGCCGATACCAAAGGCAAGATCGAACAGATCGATGCCAAGTATGAGCTCCTGCAGCGCGGTCAGTATGACCGTCTGGCAAATCCCCTGGCCTTGAAGCTGGACAAGAAGGTGCCGCTCGAACTCTACGAGGCCCGCAATGCCGTCCAAATCGCACGCGCGGAAGGGGCGGACCGATTCTCCGTCGAGACCTTCCAAAAGGCTGAGAAAAGCCTTTCCGAAGCTGAGGCTTACGAGGCCGGCAATGCCGGCAGCAAGCCCGTAAGCATGGCTGCGCGGGAATCCGTGCAGATGGCGGAAGACTCCCGGACAATTGCCGTCAAGCGTCAGGAGGAACTGGCCCTGACGGCGGAGCGCCAGGGAGCGCTCGATCGCGAAACACATTCGGAGACGGAACGGGCGTCCGCGCAGGCCGAGACGGCTCGCGTCACACGGGAAGCGGAAACGGCGCGGATTAGCGCGCAGGCGGAATCTGACCGGCTAACGCGCGAGAAGGACGCCCAAAGCGCCGCCGCTCAGACGGAAGCCGATCGCGTGAAACGCCAGAATGACGCACGCATGGCTGCGGCCGGGGCCGACGCGGATCGCCTGAAACAACAGAACGACGAGCGCGCCGCTGCCGCCAGCACGGAAGCGGACCGTCTGAAAGCCGAGAACGACACAAAGATGGCTGCCGCCCTAACCGACGCGGATAGCCTGAAGCGCGAGAACGAAGCCCAGCGAGCCAGTGCCCAGGCGGATGCGGACCGCGCAGCCAAAGACAAGGCACAGGCTGAGCGGGAGAGGGTTGATCTGCGAGCTCAGCTACTGAGCCAGTTCAACGCCATTCTGCAGACCAGGGATACGGTGCGCGGCTTGGTCGTAAACATGTCGGACGTCCTCTTCGACACGGGCAAATACACATTGCGCCCTCTGGCGAGGGAGAAGTTAGCCAAGGTGGCCGGCATCGTCGCAGGCCATCCGGGTCTGAGGTTGGACGTGGAAGGCTATACCGACAGCGTCGGTGGGGACGACTACAATCAGACCCTCTCCGAACAACGCGGCGGCGCCGTGCGCGATTACCTGACGCAGGAAGGCATGTCAGCCGGTTCGGTCACGTCGGAGGGTTTCGGGAAAGCTGACCCGGTGGCTACCAACGACACCGCTGACGGCCGGCAGCAGAATCGCCGCGTGGAAATAGTGATCTCCGGCGAAATAATTGGCACGGAGATAGGCACGCCGATCGCATTCCGGTAATCGGAAAATCACGCTGCAGGGGGCCGGCGCGTTATAAGCGGGCCCCCGCGGCCCAGAGATTGCAGTGGCGCGCTCGGGCGTCGAGAGAGCGATACGAAAATGTACACCGCAGTTGCACTACAGGATCTACGAGAAGTTCGGGAACCGCCCATGGCGGAGTTGCTCGACGAAGCCCCGTGGCAACCATGGGAATTGGAACAACCGCCGAAGAGATGGGGCAGATCCGCGGCTACAAAAGCCTTAAAGTGGGCCTCGATTGCCGGGCTTCTGGCTCTCGGTGGGCTATGGTCCCGCGTCACTCCGTTCGAGGTAGTGGCCAGATTCATCGTGGGCGCCGGCGCGATCCTGGTGATGGCCCATGCCGTCCTTGCCAGGCGCTACGCCCTTGCGGCAGTCTCTGCGGCGCTTGCCGTGCTGTATAACCCGCTAACGCCCCTGTTTTATTTTGCGGGCGGCGACTTTCAGCGCGCGGTGCTGGTGGCAAGCGCCACCCCGTTTCTTGCTTCCCTGATCTGGCGCGATATGAGGAAACATCGCCATGTGTAAGGCGCCACGCAGCAATAACTTCGCAGTTGAGATCGTGGCGCACGCACTCCTGCGTGCAGCGTCGAGTCTCCACTCGACGCCTCTGCGTCCTGGAAATGCAGGCGTCGGCAAGAGTGCCGGCGCGGCACCGAGGAGTGCGTGCGCCACATCTGCCGGTCAGCCAACGTGAAGTTATTTTTTGCGTTGACCCCAAGTATGAAACGCATCGAAGGGAGGAGGTGGCGAACATGATAGACAACAGAACGGATAGCAGTACATTTCGGGAAGGTGACCAAGTTGTACTTGACCGTGGCTCCTACCAGGGCACCCCGGGGGTGTTTGTCCGGCTCCGGAAAGACGTCAAGTGGGCTGACATCAGGGAGCGCAATGGCAGCCTGCGGAGCCACCCGGTGGAATGGCTCGCCCACGCCGCAAACCCGGTTTCGACGGTGTTGAACTGACCCGCATCCGGTCCGCGCAAAATGCTCCCGGATTGCAATTCCGATTAATTTCAAATGGAGGCTGGAAACATGAATATTCGACCTTTATACGACCGCATCGTGGTGAAACGGATTGAAGAAAAGGAAGCCATGCGCAACGGGATCGTCATCCCCGATTCCGCCCAGGAGAAACCGCAGCAGGGCGAAGTCTTAGCGGTGGGGCATGGCAAGAGGCTTGAGGATG
>Ga0182030_10025695_pt1 | contig 10705 bp, 7 predicted proteins | sample 812S3MmetaG_FD_121299 | JGI IMG/M metagenome (GOLD analysis project Ga0182030, IMG submission 121299) | Permafrost microbial communities from Stordalen Mire, Sweden - 812S3M metaG (Illumina Assembly) | ecosystem: Environmental > Terrestrial > Soil > Wetlands > Permafrost | place: Sweden... | reverse complement strand
CCGCTCTGGCCGAGGCAGGATCCTCGCCGGCCATGAAGCAGTACTACCCGGCCCAAGCCGCCGCCTATCTGGCCGCCGCGGAGAAGGGCTGGGCCTTCCTTCAGGCGGCCAACACCAAGTACGGCTCTTCCAGGTACCAAAAGCTCACCTTCTACTCCGACGACTGGCAGGACAACGACGAATTCGCATGGGCGGCCTCGGCTCTTTATGCCGCCACCGGCACAGCAGCCTATCAGATGCAGCTCTTCGCCCTTTTTCCCAACCCCGCCGACCCATCGACCTTCCGCTGGGGCTGGTGGTCAATGGCCGAGGGCTGGGGCAACGCCATCAGGGACTATGCCTTCGCCGCTTCGAGCGGCCGGCTGCCCGCGTCCGACCTCAACGCCTTGTACCTTGCCGCGTGTCAGGGCCAGATTGTGGCCGCAGGCAAAAATGTGGTCGCATGGGCGGCCGACAGTGCTTACGGCACGCCGTTCCCTCCGGCCACAAAGGCCGTCCTTGGGGGCGGCTGGTACTTCTCGCTGGACCAGGCTTCGGACGCGGCCGTTGCCTATCTCGTTAGTCCAAATCCGGCTTTTGTGGACGCCCTTGTCAGCGCCCTGAACTACGAAGGCGGCACCAATCCGGTAAATGTCACCTATCTCACCGGCCTTGGCCTCAAGCGCCAGCGCAACATCGTCGACCAGTTCGCCGTCAATTCCCGCCGCGTCCTTCCCCCCTCCGGCATCCCGCTGGGTCAGGTCACAGCCTCGTTCGAATACCTTACAAACTATGGATCCGAACTGTCGGAACTGTCTTATCCGACGGATGGCGGCACGACGGACACTTATCCCTATTATGACCGGTGGAGCGACGCCTATAATGTGACGCAGGAGTTCATAACGGTGAACCAGGCGCGCAGCTTCATGGCCACGGCTCTTCTCGCATCCTTCACCTCGAGTTCGGGCGGTTCCTGGACCGCCCCGGCGGCGAGCATCACCGTGCCGAGCGCTTCCGTCCTTTTGGGCTCGCCTATCACGCTCACTCTGCAGGTGCCCGGATTCGACCTGACCGGAGCCCGGATCGTCTGGGAGGGACGCGACCAACAGCCAGCCTTCGGTTCCACCTACACCGTCACGCCCGTCAATAACGGCGACCAGTGGGTGGAGGCCGAAGTCGAGTGGCCGGATGGTAGGCGCGCGTTCGCCGAAAACGATTTCCAGGCGAGCAGCCCGCTCCAGATCTGGATCGGCAATTCCCTGCCCGCGGGCGCAATCACCAACTCGGACGGCGGCGACAGCTGGAACTGGGTTTCATCAAATCCCACACCTGAGTCGGGATCCGCCGAGTTTCAAACCACCGTTGCCTCCGGCCTCCACGAGCTTTCGTTCAACGGAGCCGTCGGAGCTACCATGCAAGTATACGCCGGCGACACCGTGTTCGCATGGGTTTACCTGAATAGCGCCAGTCCGCCATCGGAAATCATGTTGTCGTGGTACGACGGCTCATCCTGGGAGCACCGCGCCTACTGGGGCGTCAACGAGATCACCAATGGCAATAGTGGAACTGCAAGCCGTTACTATGCCGGCCCGCTTCCCGCCACGGGCAAGTGGGCAATCCTCTCTGTTCCAGCCAGCGCCGTGGGCCTTGAGGGGGCTGCAGTGAGCGGCATGTCCTTCTCACTCTACAATGGAGGCGTCACCTGGGATGCGATCGGAAGGTCGTCCTCGAGCCCGTGACCATTTCCAAGCGAGTCTCAACCATTTCCAACACATACGGTTCCGAGATGCGCACACAGTCCCAGCGTGGCGACTATGCACCTACCGGACCGTATCCCCTTTCCCGCTGCCGAAATTCCGTTCAAAGAATCCAGGTGAATCCTCTCGCTGACTGCCGCCGGGGCCAAAGGGGTGAGCACCCCATGGCCCCGGCGTTTCTCTCCCAGTAGGATGGGGTTGCGTGCCGAATCGCTATTTATTCGCCTGCTGCACCTTGTGGGCCCTCCTATCCGCCACCGAGCTTCGCGCCCAACTGCGGGCGGATGTGGACACCCATTCGCTGAGTCTGCCGGCGGTCGGCGACTGCACGCTGAGGATACTCTCTCCGTCGATTCTCGAATTTACCCAGATATCCTCAGCCGTGAAAGGTCCGCCTGCGTTGCAGGCCTTCCAAGTCATCGTTGGAGGCCAAACGGCACGGATCGCGGCTGTTGGAATGAAGCGCAGAGTGGCCTATGCGCCCCTTGCGCGCCGCGATCTGAGGATCGCCACCGAATATTACATTCGCATCGCTGACGCCATCGGCTCGCCGGATTCCTCCAAAATCATAGAGGTCCGGGATTTCACCGTTGCAGGCGGGAGTCCACCCATTGTCGCGAGAGTCGCCTGTGACCCGCTCCGCTACAGCCCCGCAATCCACGTCAATCAGGAGGGCTACGTGCCGTCGCTGCCGAAAAAGGCAATCGTCGGCTATTACCTCGGCGACATGGGCGAAATGGACATTCCCGCTTCGCTCGGATTCGCGCTCATCGATGCAAAAAGCGGAAAGTCCGTCTATATCGGCGGCCTGACGCCCCGCATGGACATCGGCTACAAGACGACGCCGACGCCTTACCAGAAGGTGCTCGTGGCGGACTTCAGCGCATTCAAGGCACCCGGGGAATATCGTTTGCTCGTGCCCGGCCTCGGAGCATCGCTTCCCTTCCTCATTGACGACGGCATCGCGATGGGATTCGCCCGCACGTATGCCCTCGGCCTCTATCATCAGCGCTGCGGCACCAGCAACGAGCTGCCATTCACGCGCTTCGTTCACGGCGCCTGCCACATCGCCCCGGCGCAGGTTCCCGCGCAGTCGGATCCCCAGTTCGCGCACACCTGGGCGGCCATTGCCAGCTATGGGGGCACGCCCAATCCGGACAACCCGCCGCAGATCGCGCCGCCGCTCGTTAGCGAGGCCAGCCAGCTTTATCCCTTCGTGAGGCGCGGCACCGTGGATGTATCTGGAGGCCACCATGACGCAGGCGATTACAGCCGTTACACGATCAACAGTGCCGAGCTCATCCATTATCTCATCTTCGCGGTGGATTCTATCCCCGGTGTCGCAAAGCTCGACAACCTTGGAATTCCCGAGAGCGGCGACGGCATCAGCGACGTTCTCGAGGAGGCAAAATGGGAGGCAGATTTCATCGCGAAGCTTCAGGACAGCGACGGTGGCTTCTATTTCCTCGTTTACCCAAAGAACCGCGAATACGAGAGCGACGTCCTTCCTGACGACGGCGACCCCCAGGTTGTATGGCCGAAAAACACGTCCGGCACTGCCGCCGCGGTGGCGGCGCTCGCGCAGTGCGCCTCCTCGCCGGAGTTCAAGCGGCACTATCCCGCGTCGGCCGCCCAATACCTGCGTCAGGCAAGGTTCGGCTGGCGTTTTCTTATGAGCGCCATCACGAGGCTCGGGAAGGCCGGCGCTTACCAGAAAATTACCCATTACGGAGATCATTACACGCATGACGACGAACTTGCGTGGGCCGCCTGCGAGCTCTTCCTCGCCACGGGCGACACCCAATTCCAAGAGCAACTGCTCGACTGGTTCCCGAATCCCTCCGACACCAGGACCTTCCGGTGGGAATGGTGGCGAATGTCCGAGAGCTGGGGCAACGCCATCCGAAGCTACTCATTTGCCGCCCGCAGCGGCAGGCTGGCGGCAAATGCGCTCAATGCCCGCTATCTCCACCTCTGCGAGGAGCAAGTCGTGGCCGCCGGCGACGACGCGCTCGATTGGTCGGTCAAAAATGCATACGCCACCCCCTTCCCTGTCGCCACAAAGGCGGTAAACCGCGCAGGCTGGTATTTCTCCCTCGACCAGGCTTCCGACATGGCCGTCGCATACTTAATTGATCCGAAACCCGCCTATATCGACGCCATGGTCGGCGCGATGAACTATGAGGGCGGCTGCAATCCCGTCAATGTTACCTACCTCACCGGGCTTGGGCTCAGGCGCCAGCGCGAGGTCGTCGACCAATATTCACAGAACGACCGTCGCGTCCTTCCGCCCTCGGGCATCCCAATCGGGAACATCCAGACTATATTCCAGTTCATGCCTAATTACGGATCCGAACTCCGCGAAGCGACTTATCCCGACGACAACGCCGCCACAGGCCCCTATCCGTTTTACGACCGTTGGAGCGACGCCTACAATGTGACCACCGAGTTCATAGCTGTGAACCAGGCCCGCAGCCTTCTGGTAGCAGCCTTTTTGGCGTCCCGCTCGCCGTCGTCAGAGCGGAAATGGACCTATGCTCGCGCGGAAATCGTCGCGCCGAAGGTATCGGTTCAGCTCAACGCATCCGTCACCCTCCGCGTCAACGTGCCCGGCGAGGATCTCTCCCTTGCGCGCATAGTCTGGGAGGCCCGCGATCAGGAGCCGGCCCTTGGTCCGTCCTATACCATCTCGCCGAAAAACATCGGCTCGCAGTGGGTCGAGACCGAGGTCGAGTGGCCCGACGGCCGCCGCGCCTTCGCCGCTGGCTCCTTCCGGGCCGACAGCGCAGTGGTCGCGTGGATTGACGGCGCTGTGCCGGCAGATGCCGTGACCACATCGAGCGGTGGCGACCAATGGAAGTGGGTTTCGGCCGATCCTGCGCTCCATTCCGGCTCTCTCTGGATTCAATCCAACCTCGCCTCCGGCCTGCACGAGCATGGGTTCACTGGCGCCAGCGCAACTCTCAAGGTCGACGCCGGCGATTCTCTCTTTGCCTGGGTCTGTCTCGATCCCGTCAATCCGCCCTTGGAGATCATGCTGTCTTGGAATGACGGTTCCTCGTGGGAGCACCGCGCCTATTGGGGCGCCAACACGATTGCCTACGGAAAAAGCGGGTCGTCCGGGCGCCATCCCATGGGTGCTTTGCCGCCCGCGGGCCGCTGGGTTCAGCTCAGGATCCCGGCCAGCGCAGTCGGTCTCGATGGTTCCACCCTAAGCGGCATGAGCTTTTCATTGGTCGCCGGTCGCGCAACGTGGGGCGCAGCCGGCCGAACCCGTTAGCTCCGAGTAGGCGCCGCAAGACCAGGTTCCAACGGCCCGGCGGCATCTCCGCCAGATCCGGGCCCCTTAGGCGTCTCGGTTACGCCCGCTATTCGCTCCGCACTTTCCACAACCCCATGTGCGACTGCGTAGCGGGTCAGGCCGGCAACTTCGTGTATGTCCAGCTTGTCCATCAACTGCTGGCGATGCTTCTCAATGGTCTTGATGCTAAGATTCAGAGTGGACGCTATTTGCTTGTTGACGTGGCCTTCGGCCACCATTTGCAGAACCTCCTGCTCGCGACTGGTCAGATGCTCATTTCGTCGCCCTGCCGGCCGACCTTTGACGTATGACTCCCGATAGAGCTCGAGCAGCCGCCTCAATATTGACGGGCTGAAATACGCGTTTCCCTTGGCAATTTCCCGAACCGCCTTTATCAATTCGCTGGCCGCCTCCTGCTTAACGAGATAGCCGGAAGCACCCGCCTCGGTGAGCTGATGGACATATTCATCGTCGGCGTATGAAGAGAGGATAAGCACCTTGGTCGGAATGCCGTCGCTGACAATTTGGCAAGTCGCCTCAAGGCCGTTGAGCATCGGCATCGCAATGTCCATGACGACGACATCGGGGCGCAATTCCTGCGCCATCCTCACGGCCTGGCGGCCGTTGTCGGCCTCGCCTATCACCTCGATATCGGGTTCTGCCGAAAGCAGCGAGCGCAGGCCCTGGCGGACGACAACGTGATCCTCAGCGAGCAGAATAGATATCTTCTTCATAAAGGCTGGGACAGGATTCGGGAAGAGGGGATGGCTGCGAGCGCCCAGGGTGCCCGTCGTTCACGTGCGAATCGAAAGGAATCTTCACGCGTACGCGCGTGCCGCTTTCCATGTTAGATTCAATTGAAAAGCTTCCATTTACTAGACGAACACGCTCCTGCATGCCGAGAAGGCCAAGGTGACCGCTGCGTGCGCCCTCCAGCTGCTTCTTAACGTCAAAGGCGCAGCCGTTGTCCCCGATTTCCATGCCGAGGGCACCGTCCGTCGAGGTGAACTCGATTTTTGCGGTGGTCGCCCTCGCGTGCTTGAAGACGTTGTTCAACGCCTCCTGCGCCACGCGGAAGAGAACCTCCGCCCGCCTCTCGTCGACACGGCCAAGGTGTGGGTGGGAGACAAGCTCTGTCCTGATTCCCGTCCGCCTCGTGAACGCCAGGATATGCGCGCGGAGGGCGGATTGAAGACCTAGGTGATCGAGCATCGCCGGACGGAGTTCGCGCGCGAAGGAGTGCACCGTGTCCATGGTGCGCGCTAGCAACTGCTCCGCTTCGGCGACATTGCTCTGGAATGCGGGGTCGGAGATGACCTGCTTTTTCAGCATCGTGATCGTGACGTTGATAGCCGTAAGTGCTTGGCCGATCTCGTCATGGAGCTCGCGACTGATGCGCTTGCGCTCGTCCTCCTGGGCCGAGAGCACTTGGGCGGATAGATCGCGCAGGTTTGACTCCATAACACGGGCATCCTGATAGAGCTGAAAATAGTGGTCTCTTCGTTCCTGTATTGCGGCTTCAGCCCTTTGGTGCTCGGCAATCTCCTCTTCGAGCTGCGAATTGCGCAAGGCAAGCGCCTCGTTGTGCTCCATCCAGATTCCGAGCCGCCTTTCCTGCTCACCGCAGTGTCCGCCATCCATTCTGAATGGCGAGAGGGCTCCGATGAGAAAGGAGTCGAGCTCCTGCGCAAAACGGGCTGGAACCGCCGGAAGGCCATCGGGGAGGACCCCTTCGGTGAGTGCCTGATGATGCATACTGATAACATCAGCGATCTCCAAGCCCCCGGACGCAGCGGCTCGTCCCAAGGCTGACGCCTGCTGGAGGGTCGCTTTGCCCGGCTGGGCAAGATGCTCGCGAAGGGCCCCCTGATAGGTCATGGGAAGGCTCTGAAGAGGCTCGGTCATATGAACGCGCCGGCAGGCATTGCGATGAATCCCTTAGTGTCCCAGCCGAACATGCGTGTTCCGCTCCAAAGGTGGGTGTTTGCGGCATACATCTAGGGTATTCACCCACCGACGCTTGGTTCCAAATGGGGGTCTAGATGAAACGACTCGTACTCCATCAATATAATATCCTGACGACCATTGGGCAATGCGACTGTTATTCATTCATGAAAGGTTCGGCGCCTTGGGCGGCGCCGAGGCAAATATTTTTCTGACGGCGCAGGAGCTGCGAAAGCGGGGTCACTTTGTGGCCATTGCGCATGGAGGCGCCGACAGCGGCGATGCCGAATGGCGTGATGTCTTTACCAGCCGAATTGGCCTGGATGGAGCTGCCAGCGACGGCGCGTTGGACCGCGCGATAACGCAGTTCGAGCCTGATCTCGTACTCCTGCACAAGTTTTCCGATCTCCGCATGCTCAATGCCTTGGCGACCTACTGCAGACCGGTGATCCGGATGGTTCACGATCACGACCTCTACTGCATGCGTAGCTACAAATATCACTACTTGAGCCGCCGAATTTGTACACGAGCAGCGTCTGCCTACTGCATTTTCCCATGTGGAGCCTCCGTGGGGCGAGCCAAAGGCACCGGATTTCCCCTCCGTTGGGTAAGCTACAGCGCAAAACGCCGGGAAATCGCTGCGAACAGAAAATTCTACCGCCTGATCGTAGCATCCGAATATATGAGAAATGAACTGCTGCGCAATGGCTTCGCCTTCGACCAGGTAGAAATTCACGCCCCGGTTCCGCGGTCGGCGAAATTTCCGGACGCCCCCTCGTTCAGCAACCGTAACCTTATTGTTTACGCGGGTCAGATAATTCGCGGAAAGGGAGTCGACGTGCTGTTGGAATCGCTAGCACGGGTCAAATCGCCATTTGAGTGTGTCATCTTGGGCGACGGAAGCCAGCGCGCGGAATGCGAACGCCTGAGCAAACGCCTGGGCCTGGAAAAGCGCGTGCATTTCGTGGGCTTCGTGCCGCAGGCTCTAATCGCCGGATACTATCGCGATGCCTCGCTAGCCGTTATGAGTTCATTGTGGCCCGAGCCCTTCGGGGCAGCGGGCCTGGAGGCCATGCGGTATGGTCTGCCCGTCATTGCCTTCGATGCGGGCGGCATCCGCGAATGGCTCCTGGACGGCGTGAACGGAATTTTGGTGCCCTGGATGGATCGCGACGAATTCGCAAAGGGGGTGGACGCTCTTCTTCAGGACAAGACGCTCGCCCTTCGCCTCGGCTTGAAGGGTCGCGAGCTGGCCGACGAGCGATTCAATTTCGATACCTATATCGACAGTCTGGAAAGCCTCTTTTCCCGAGCCGTCGAAAAGACGGCCAGTGCTCACGCAGAATTCATGGACATAAAGGTATGAAAATATGCCATCCCAACTGCATCGGCCCCGACCTCATGGGGCATTTCGCCTCCTTTTCGAGCCGCAGAGGCCTGCTTCGCCTGAATCTCCGCTGCTCCCTGCGCCGCTTCACGTGGAAGTGGCTCCTGAGTGGAGCCGACGTCGCAAAACGAGCGCTGGATGTCCTCGGGAGCCTTGCAGCCCTCATGGTCCTGAGCCCGCTGCTGATTCTCGTCGGCACGCTTGTCCGCATTGACGGCGGCCCGATCATTTTTGCCCAGGTCCGCGTGGGCCGCCGCGGCCGCGAGTTCAAGATGTTCAAGTTTCGTTCGATGCGCTCGGACTCGGAAAAGCACCTTGCGGAGCTCCTCGCCGCCAATCAGCACGCGGAGGGCGTCACCTTCAAGATCAAAGACGATCCGCGTGTGACCTGGGTCGGCCACTGGCTGAGGCGGTTCTCGCTCGATGAAATGCCGCAGTTCTACAACGTCCTCCAGGGCAGCATGTCGCTTGTGGGGCCGCGCCCTCCCGTCCCGCGCGAGGTCGCGCTTTACACGCTCGCTGACCGTCGGCGTCTTTCTGTCAAGCCAGGCATAACGTGCATCTGGCAAATCAGTGGCAGGGCGGAAATAGACTTTCCGGGTCAGGTTCGCCTCGACGTCAACTATATCGAGAGTCAGAGCCTGCGTCAGGACATCCACATTCTTGCCCGAACCCCGAAGGCCGTTGTCTTCGGCTCTGGAGCCTACTGATGAAGGCACTCCTCATCTGCCCTGCCATCAGGCCGGCTGTTCCGCACCTTGCCGCGGATGGCCCGCTCGCCACGACGCCGATTCTCGGCGACTGTTTCGTTAGCCATTGGATTGAAAATCTGACCGGGCTAGGCGCTAGCCAAATCCAAATTGTCGCCTCTGACGGCGCGGACCGAGTACGAGCGGCAGTTGGTGACGGCGCCCGCTGGGGGGTGCGCATTACCGTCATCGCATGCAACGTCGAGCCAACCAAGGAGGAGGCCGCCAGCCGGCATAATCCGGAAGGCGAGCCGGGGTGGCTTCCGGCGCCCCACGACATTGTTCCCATGTCCCATCTTCCCGGCTGCCCTGACCTGCCGTTGTTTGAAAGCTATGCAAGCTGGTTTGCGGCACTGCTGGCCTGGATGCCGAAAGCAATGACACCCGCCCGCGTTCGAGTGACGGAAGCCCGCCCCGGTGTCTGGGTCGGAAGTCGCTCCCGCGTCGCTCCGACGGCGAAGTTGATCGCGCCTTGCTGGGTCGGAGACCAGGTGTCCGTCGCAAAAGATACCGTTGTCGGTCCGTGCGCGATTCTCGAGGACCGCACCGTCGTCGAAAGCGGGGCCCGCGTTACCCAAAGCTGGGTCGGGCCCGACACATTCGTGGGTCCGATGACATCTGTGGAGAACTCGTTGGCCTGGGGAAGCTCCCTTATCGACTGGCGAACGGATTCTTCGCTCCGCGTACCCGACCAGTTCCTCCTTAGCTCCCTCGCTAGGCTCCAGTCCGTAGCCACTACTGACAGGTATGGCCGCTCACTCGGCACGCAAGCGCGCGCAGAAACAAATTCCGAGTTGATCACCACGTTGCGCGCCCGCCTGGACCGCGGGTCCAACCAGAAGCTGCCGGGCTGATTGCCGAAGACATCCTTATGAAGATCGAAAGCAAAGGAGAATGCCTGAGCATCTCTGAAATCCAGGAGCTGACGGCTGCGAATTCGGCCAGATTCCGTGACGAGGTCCAGTTCGCACTAAGCGGATCACCCTCGGTGGTCGAGATCAACCTGTCACAGACGCGCTTCATGGACAGCAGCGGGCTTGGGGCGTTATTTGCACTCTACCGGGCCACCGCCAAGCGTCACGGTGTGGTCCTCCGCCTGCTCAATCCGACGTCAGAGATCCAACAGTTGCTTGAATTGACCCAAATGCAGCAGCTTTTCGAAATCGTCAGGCGTTAATCCCATGGCCCCTCTTTCGCTCGAGCCGGCCCGGCCCGTGGCGCTTAGGCTCGCCTTTGCTCCCGATCGGGCTTCCGCCCGCGCGGTTTCGGTTAAGATTCGGAGTTTTCTCGCCGAACAGGGAGTGCCGGAAAAGGAGCTTTTCTCCTATGAACTGTGCATTGCGGAGGCCAGCAACAATGCGGTGGAATATGCGGACGGCGACTGCCGGCACCTTAAGCCGATCGCGGAGGTTCTCTTCACCCCATCCCAAATCGAATTGCGGGTGACCGACCATACCGCTGGCTTTGTCCTGCCTGAATGCATCGCTTCGCCCTCGCCCATGACCGATCGCGGCCGCGGGCTGTTTCTCATTCAATCGGTCATGGACGAGGTCCGATACCTTCGGGGAACGACGGAAAACACTTTGGT
>Ga0182030_10025694_pt1 | contig 10705 bp, 10 predicted proteins | sample 812S3MmetaG_FD_121299 | JGI IMG/M metagenome (GOLD analysis project Ga0182030, IMG submission 121299) | Permafrost microbial communities from Stordalen Mire, Sweden - 812S3M metaG (Illumina Assembly) | ecosystem: Environmental > Terrestrial > Soil > Wetlands > Permafrost | place: Sweden... | reverse complement strand
TCCTTGCAGATTAATTCAATGGGGCAGAAGGCAGTGTCTATGCGGAATTATGCAAGTGGCTCGTATTGCCAGATTTATACCAGACCATGGAAAAACTACGGCGTGAATCGCTTTTCACCAGCGTCGATTGCGATCGTCAGGCGGTTCAGTTCTGGAGGTAGTGGGCAGGTGGCGTAAGGGGTGTAGGCGCAGGGAGGATTTTCCAGGCGGTTGAAGTCGAGGTCAAGCAGGCCGGGTTTGTCGAGACCATGGTCGGGCAGACCGGTGTGAAGAAAACGGGCTGACTCATAAGTTGTGGTCTTGCTGGTGGTGTCGCGGAGGATGAAGAAGAGCGTTTTACCGGAGGGGTCTTCAACGACCGGCTCGAGACGGATGAGTTTGCCCTTGAAATCGAATTCGACGATTCCGGGCGCGGGCAGTTTGAGCGTGGTGCCGATGATGGTGGGAATATCTTCAATGTGCGGCGGGTTATAGGGAATCCATGCGGCGGTGATGTAGTAGTCGGGGTCGGGTGCGTACCAGTTGAGTCCGTGGAAGCTGAGGCGAGTGGGCGAGTTGGCGTCTTTGATGCGGAGAACGAAGCGACCGCCGCGCTCAAGAACCGTCAAAGTGAGACTGCGCCAGGTGATCGTCGAAGGTGTTTTGTCATTCACGCTCAGTGGTCCGGGATGGGCAGGCGTGCCATTGATCATCAACTCGTCTGGAAAGCCACCGGGCGGAGGCGAAAACTGAACGATCTGCTCTTTGGGGCCGGCGCCAGTGACGGTAAGCAGACCGATGTGCTGTGGACCGGGCGCGCCAATGCGGAGAGTGCTGTCCAGCGAAGTTCCTACCGTGTTCACGCCGTTGGTGAGCCACTCCAGGCCGATCAGCGAGAGCCAGCCGTCGGGGGCGTCGAGATCGCTTTCCCGCTGCGTGCGCCATGCGGTGAGCTTGAGTAGCCACTGGTCAGCAGTTGCTGTCTCTTCTGCCGCAGGCTGTGAGGGCACAGGCGTCGGTGTTTCTGCAACCTTTGAGGTTTCTTTTTGCGCGGCGGTCGGCATGGAGAGCGCAAGGAATGCGCAGGCAGACAGGGTTGCAAGAGTCAACCAATAAAAACCGGACAAATGCTTTTTCATTTGGGAAGCACCTCATTGCAATCGGAAAGGAGCATCTTCCACCGAGGTAGCGGCGAATGCGCCAGACGAACCGGGAGGAAGAGATTCCCCGTGCATCCAGCATAACCTTGTAAGCCGGATTGTGGTGGAATGAAGGCATAGATTTTCATGAGTCCTCTGCGGGAAGCGAGTTGGGAACCCTGCGGCAGAAGTTGCAAATAGGGCCGGAAAGGACTGTGCTCTGCAGGCAAGGAGATTAGCAAGGTACGCAATCTTGAAGCCACCGTTGCCGATTACAGCGCACAATGCCAAGACCAACGCTAACCTTTCTTGCCACCCGGCAGCATTGCCTTGAGTCTATCTATCAAACCGGGTTTGGGTGCTGGAGTGCCAGCAGAAGGCTTGGCTGGAGCAGTCGCAGGAGTTGTGACTGGCGCAGGTTGAGCGGGCTTGGCTGCAGTATGCGCGTCTTGGGGATTGGGTGCTGGCGTAGCGGCTGATGGCTTGGCTGGAGTCGCATCAGGCGCAGCCTTTCCACCAATGGGCAAAGGACTGTGCCCGCTCACAACGTTGGATGCAGTGACTGTTGGCACCGGCTCGTTGTCGTTCTTTACCAGAATCGAAATCCGTCGATTCGATGGGTCAGTAGGATTGTCCTTGATGCGCAGCATCTGGTCAGCATAGCCGCGTACTTGCGATACCTGATCGGTGCGCACGCCATCCTGCTGCAACAGACGTCGCGCAGAGTTGGCGCGGTCAGCGGAGAGATCCCAATTGCTGTAACCTGAGGCGCTAGCATATGGCGTGGAATCAGTATGTCCCTCGATGAGCAGTGAATTGGGCAGAGTCTTCAGTTCCGCTCCCAGAAGAGCCAGCAGCGCTTGCCCGCTTTCGCTCAGCTTGGCGCTCCCCTTCTCGTAAAAGGTTCCGTTCTTGCCCTCGATCAACTCGATGCGCAGACCCTCGGGCGTGATGGTGATCTCGATCTGCTTGGAAAGCTCTTCCAGATCCTTTCTGGCCTTGATCTCCTTTTCGAGTTTGTCCTTGAGATTCTTCAGATTATCGGTGCTTGCCTCTTCGATGCTTTGCCCCGTGCCGGTCATTGTGGTTCCGGGCAGGTTCGCAGTTCCCATCGGATCGTTGAAGTATCCAGCCACAGCCCGCTTGACCCGTTCGCTCGATCCCATCAACCACAGCACAATGAATAATGACATCAGTGCGGTGACAAAGTCGGCATAGGCCACCTTCCATGCGCCACCGTGGTGGCCGCCGTGGCCGCCTTTTTTCTTGATGACGATGATCGGTTGCCCTTTGCTGGCTGGCATGATGATGCGCTCCTCTTGAAACCGGTTAGCAGACGCTACGCCGCAACTGCTTCAGCGCCGCCTTGCTGGTTTTTACAGTGTTTCTCCATCTCGTCGAAAGAGGGCCGCACATGAGCGGGAATCGCGCGTCGCCCCATTTCGATGGCGATCATGGGAGCAGAACCCTTGAGAAAGGACAGCAACAGCACGCGCAGCACATGCAGGTATTCATTGTGCTCGTCAACTGCCTTGGTCATGTTTGCGGCCAGCGGGCCAACCACTCCATAGCACAATAGAATGCCAAGAAATGTGCCTACCAGCGCCGCCGCAACCTTTTCGCCGATCTCCTCTGGCGGGCCGCCCAGCGATCCCATCGTGATGACCACGCCGAGGACTGCTGCCACAATGCCAAGACCGGGCAGTGCGTCAGCCACAGTAGACAGAGCGGTGATCGGCATCATCGCCTCATGATGATGCACCTCCATATCAAGCTCCATCATCTGATCCATATCGAATGGCTCTACGCCACCCGTGATGGCCATGCGCAGCGTATCGCAAACATAATCACGAGCATGATGGTCGGCAAGAAACGCTGGATAGCTTTTGAAAATTGTGCTTTCCTCAGGCTTTTCCACGTCCATCTCCACGCTCAACAATCCCTCTTTGCGCACTTTGTTGAGGAACTGGTACATCATCTTGAGTGAGTCCAGATAACGAGGCTTTCCCAGCGACGATCCTTTGAGCACGCCGGTAAGTCCGCCAATGATTTCTTTATTGATGTGCATCGGATTGGCAACCAACAACGTGCCAATAGCTGCGCCTCCAAGAATCAGCAACTCGGCCGGTTGGACGAGAACCATGATATGACCCTTTTCCATCAGAAAGCCGCTGATGATGGAAGCAAAGACGACAAGAATACCTATGATGGCGAACATGGTCCCCCCCCCGGCGCAGACGTAATCTGATTTCCGCCCGCATGAAAGCTGGTAAACATTGCGGCCTTCGCTCTTTCGAGCATATCGACCAGGGTTCCGTTTGATTCGGCCTGCGCTGAGCCTATGCTGACTGTGAGCGACACCTTATCGCCCCACCAGCGAAAGTCCGCAGTTCTGGCTAAGCCAGCCAACATCTGGGCATGAGAGGACAGCATCTCCGGGGTCTGTTCATGCGACAGTATGAGAAACTCATCGTCGCCCCAGCGTCCCAGCTTTTCAGTAGGCCGCAATCCCTTGGCTAAGGCTCCCTGCACTTTTTCAAGCATCGATTCGCAGGCACCCATTCCGTGAGTCTTGCGCAGGTGGTTCGCCTGATCGACGGTAATCCACAACACGCCAAAAGGAATGTGGCTACGCTCGAAATCTTCGAACTCTGCCGCTAACCGCTCCTGAAACTCGGTCTGGCTGGTGGCAACATCGCCGCCATCACTGCACTCTCCGCGTGGCAGCGCATCCAGACTGGCTGCGGGATGAAAGACAATCGCCGTGCCAATACGCTCTCCCTTTGCATCGCGCAAGATCAGATTTCGCGTCAATGTGGGAACGTCGTGACCCAGCTTATGCCGAGCGTGAACCAGTGTACGGCGTCCCGACTCCACTTCGGCGCTGGGTTCCAACTCGCCAGGTGGCACCACGGAATCGAGTAGTGGCTCCAGGCCAACTGGTGACGGAAGTCCCAGCAGGTCAACGCTGGCATAGCCACTGATCGCCTCAGCAGGTTGATTCCAAAAGACTAGCTGACCGTCCATACCCAGCAGCGCAATGCCGTCAGCGAGACTGTTGAGCGCGGATTCCAGCAATTCTGTGCGATCGGCCATCGAAACTCTCTCTGACTCCTACATCGGCGCAATACGCATCAACTTCATAGTGGGACTCGGTGGAAAAATAGTTTGAGGACATAGCGGGAACGGGAACCCTTCAGTACAAACCGTTTGCGAACTGCGTACCCAATAATGAGCACACTTCGATAACAACGCGTGCAGATTTTTGTGGCTAGCAGCCGTTACACGATGTAATCTCATTCAGTGGAAATTTTCTTACGAGGAAAATTATCTATGTACAATCATTATCTAGCGAAATCGGTAACGAAAGGCACGGGTTCGGGTTCTGTGTGTTTGAAATTCAGACAATTCCAGAGTTTGCGTCATTCTGCCGATAGTGCTGCAAGAGGCGGAAACAGGTTCTTCGCCTCTATCAGCCGCATCCGGCAGCCAGCCATACCTGGCAGCTCTGTTGTGGTGGATCACGTTGGTTGAAGGCGCAGTCGGAGTTACGGGGCAGACAATTGGTACTATGCGGCAGACGAGGCGAACGCAATGAATAAGATCATCCTGGCCGATTCACAGGCAATTTTTCGCGCTGGCACGGCCAAAGTGCTGGCAATGGACGACGATCTGCGCATCATTGCGCAGTGCACGGATCTGGATCGAATGTTGCACGCCATCACGACATTTCCTGGATCCATTGTTATTTTTGCCGCCTCGTTGCGGCCGGATATGGCTCATCTGCGCTCCATGCTTGAGACTACCAACAGCCGCGGCATCGTGATTGCCGAGAACAATGATGCGGTTGGCAATTATCTGCAACAAGGCTTTCGCGGCGTGGTTTTGCGCAGCGTTACAGGACCAGCGCTGGTGGAATGCGTGCGTCGCGTAGCCGCTGGCGAAACCTGGCTTCCGCCACAGCTTGTCGTCACTGAATCGCCGGATGAAGATATGGTCGGAACGCGTGTTCGCGACCGCCTCACGCCCAAAGAGATGCGCATTGTGGCCCTCATTGTTCAGGGTTGCAAGAACCGCGAGATCGCTTCTCGACTCAAGACCACAGAGCAAGTCATCAAAAATTATCTACGTTCGATTTACGACAAGACTGGAGTCAGCGACCGGCTGGAACTTGCCCTGTTCACCATCCACCACCGAGTGCTGGCGCAAGCCGCAGCCGAGGTTGGCAGCAAACTGGAAGCAGAGGAACAGGCCACGCCAGTTGGTGTCGGATAGGCACAACCATTGGTTGTTGCGTGAACGCTTGATTTGTAGCCCCTCACACGACGCAAAGTCCTCGCCGGACGCGCAGTCCTCGCTGGACGCGCAGTCCCTGTTATTCTTGTTTGGTGATTCAGCGTAAGCATATCAAAGGATTTTTCGTTCTGACGTTACTGCTGGCAGTGTCTCTGGTGGCCTGCCACAAAGAAGAACAGGCCGTTGCAGGCGTCGCTCAAAACGCCGTCAACGCCGAGCACCAAGCGCAGGCAGCAGCCACCGAACGCGAAAGCCAGCGAGCCGCGCTGGATCATATTCCACTGCCAACCAAAAGTATGTATGTCGATGTGCATGAACCCGGAGCGTGGGCAAATCCCTTCCTCTCGGTCGATGCGGAGATGCTCAATCTGCGTATCACGTTGGTCGATGCCAACACCAGCAGCATGGGTCAGGGAACGATGCTCCGCCCTGAGGCCGCGCGCCGCCAGGAGATTCAGTTGCACTCCAGCGACCTGGCCAAGGCGCTGATCGCACTGCCTCCCGGGGCATGGCGCTATGGCCGCGTGATTGCTGTTGCCGAATCGCCGCTGGCCAACCCCAAGGATCGACCCAAGGTACGCCGCAACGTCGAAGCCGCCATCCAACAGCTCAACGACCTGGGCATTGTGGTCGAAGAGTGGCCCGCCCGCTGAAGATTTTCGATTTTTGGGTCTTACTTTTCCGCAGTCAGCGCAACGTTCGTCGGCATCCAGTTCATCCGCCGCAGCAGCACGGGAACGCCAAATGCCGCGCCTGCCACCAGCGCAGTCGAGACTAAGTCATTGCGATAGAAGGGTAAAGCCGCCGTGTAGCAAATCGCCAACCCGTTTAGCGTTTTGGGATACATCCAGCCGCTCACCCAAACCGCATAATTGGAAACCAGAAAAAACGAGGTTGGCCCCAGCAGCGCGCCTGCTCCCACGCGCATGACTGTCGTCCGCGCATGAAGCAGAATATGCCCCAGCACCATCGCCATCAGATACCAGGCCCAGGTAATCAGGTAGCCCTGCCAGCGAAAGCTGTAATGGTACGTATAAACCGTCAAAATATAATCAGTGGCCATCAGTGCCACCAGCGGTGCCATCATCTCCCGCCACGAACGCCGTGCGCCAAAATATAGCAGCGCCCCGCCAACCGCAGTAAAGTTCAGCCATCCGGCATGGGGAAGCAAACGGGTCAAAACTGCAACCAGCAAAAGAAGATAAGCGGGCATGGACACCTCAAAACTCAAAAATGATTGTGTATTTCAATAGAGCGCATTCGAAACGGGGAAATCAATCAAGCAAGCCAACCTTACAATCTCTATTCTGCGGGTCGGCAGCCGTCTGGTCAACTCAGATTTTGATTTGGTCAATATAAATTTTAGGGAGAGCCAGAACACGTAACCTGATTGCAGCACTCAAAGATGCTGCAATGGTGAAAATACACCTACGTTTTCCTTACTAGAAGACTACTGATTCAATGCCTGTGCCACGCCTCCACAGCGACCTCAATCACCGCAAACAACACACTGACCGCAGCTAGAAAACCCTTTGCCCGCTGCCAGTGCTGCTCATGCCGCTCCATGCGCCGTTCAAGATCAGCTATGCGTCCACCATTCCCATCGCCCATCAGTCCTGTCATTTGTGTTTTGAGCACACATAGGTCACTGAGCACTTGCGCTTCGAATTCATTCATCATCCGCATCCGTTGGACTCCATTCGTCCATAACTCACTTAGTAGATTCCGCTCACGATCCAACCGGAAGATTGATGAACAATGCCGTTGACCACTCCGAGTAGTTTGGCGGAGTCGATCCATCATACATCCGAATGTAGAACCGGTCATTCGCAGTCTCGCGGGTAAACGTCATATTCGGCACGGATGAACGCATCACAAGCCCCGGATCTTCTCCTGCCATAAATGCAAAATCTCTGCGCCGTATCTCAAATCCGCCACCAGTCGGAGCAGCTATATTTGCGCTAATAGACACAGAGTTCCCATTCAGTGCGGTCACCGTCAATCCCGTTATGTTGGCAAGATAAGTGGGAGCAATCGTCGCTGGCAACCATGCATCTGCTGGCACCGTCGCGCTCGTCTTGATAGCCAGATCGTCAGCCCAGTCATTGGCAAACCGAATCGCATACTCTACAAGATCTGGATAACTCGCGCTATAACTCACCTTCACTGCCCGAACCACAACCTGCGCATTCAGGTTCGTTGACGGAGCATTCAACTGCAATGCGTCCCCAGGCCACACATCGGTTGCAAAACTTACTCTGGTTCCAGAGTAAGTTCCACTCCACAGCGCGCTAACTCCACCAGACGCCTGCTCAATAGCCAAAGCTGCATTGAGGCAATCCGCTGAACTTCGCGCCGCCGGATTGGTTACCGAACCTATCCACGTAGATACAGAGGGCAACCCTGCTTGCGTGAGAGATTGTTGACTTACTGTGTTAACAGCTCTGCCAACAGCTCTGCCAACAGTCCGGTAAGTTACTGCGACTTGCTCCCCACTAACCGGGGCAAATCCAGAATAGAACACCAGCTTTCCAGTGCGCTCCACATGGCATTCCGCTGACTCCACTGCTGTGCCGATGCGCCGTGTATACGGACCGCCGTTTGGTGGCGTACTTACAACCCACCCAGATCCGAGATTAGTCAGATTGATCGCACGCATCGTTCCTATCAGATTGATACTGCTAACTGCCGTTATACTGCTTGTAACTGGAAGACTGGCTATTGATCCGTCATACAGAGTTACTGGCAGTCCGGCAACTCCGTTCACATATTCCTGTATCTCAAGTTGCAGATTTGCTGGAGCTGCATTCACCTGCCCGCCAAAATTGATTGCCCCATTGTCGCCATAAGAGCGATAGATCGCCAGCGCACGTTCGCTCTCAACGCAATGCACTCTCACGCGAAGAGTATATTGATTTGCAGGATTGATTGCATAAGCAGTGCCAGCGGGAGTTCCCTGGATAAGTGGCTGAAGCGAAACTGCTCCTGTTCCCTGATGCGCAGTTGCTTGAAAGCCCGCAATACATCCTGATTGCGTATCCAGCCCTACAAAGAATCCGGCCAAAACGCCTGTGCTTCCTGGAGAAAGAGTAACTCCCACTGCCTCCAGTAATAGAGTTCCTCCCATCTCCACCGATTCAATCCAGGTCAGAAGCGTTTCTCCGTCAATGCCGTTTCCACCGTCCATCACCAAGCCACCCGCGCCCAGCGCGAGATATCCAAATCCACCAACGCTACTCCAAATGTTCTGGTTGATTTGAGGTTCATTGAACAGTTCTTTGATCATCGTAGATCTAGAAGATGCGGGGAAATATGGGTCGGCTCCCAGATAGAACTGCGTTGTTACACCATCACCAAGAAAATACTCAGTAACATATGCAACCGGCTCATGCTCTCCGCACACCGTTATGTCATTTGCAAGTGCTCGCTTGACGCTAGCGGTAAGTGAAAGACAGGCAAGATTCAGAGTTCCATCCGTCTCGTTAAGCGGGTGCACTGTGTTACTGACAGGCGAAAGTGCAAGCGCCCCATTCAAGGCGCGATACGACGAACGAGCTACACTTGCCACTTGTCCAGCGCTCTTGCTCCACGATGCGCCTGGGTCAGGAACAAAATTGTTTACCAACAAATTAGAGGTCAGACTCTGCGTGGAAAGCACCGTCGAGCCAGTCTGTGTTACCAACGATGTCATCAGAACCCCGGCGAATACATTGGTTGTGCCAGTACTGATCGGCATCATTAACTGATCGAGCAAGAGTTCATCACTTAGAGCCTGAATGGCAATTCTGTAACGCGGACCCTCGATTCCAATTCCTGCGTACTCCGGCATCGGACTAACTGCAATGTAGCCGGTGAAATAAGTCGTTCCATCATCACCCGTCACTGCAATTGGCTGGTTGCGAGATGGCGCAGTCAGGCTGCTGTTGGTTGGCAGACTAACCCACAATTGGCAAACAGAAGGTTCATTCAGCTTGCGCTCGATCGTCAATGGGTGCACTGCATCCAGCGCTGCCGTGTAATCGTTCCCTGCAATCAAGATCTTCATATCAACTCTCTGCCCCACTACTCACTAACTTGTTAACCCACCAACCTTCTAGACAAGCGCATTGGCAGCGGGCAGAAAACTCCTGTAGCACAGCACCCGTTCACCGTCCATCGAGTCGGTTACCGGCAATGCTCTGAATTGTCCCTTCAGCAACACTCTTGCAAGACTTCCTGCATTCTTACCGGCCAATGCTATCGAGGATTCTTCCGCACTGGCCATTGTCTGCAATCGCGGATAGTGGAAAAATATCCTTTCTCCTTGACCGCCTTCCATGACAAATAAAGCTGACCACTCCTGATAGAAACTTCCACCTTCACGGTCCACAAATCCAGTTACAGCTTGTAACTTGGATCCTACGGAGGGAACACCACCCAACAAGGGTCCAGCAAGTGTAAGTCCTGTTGAACTTACTTGCGACACCAACGCAACGTTAAAGGTCACGCGCCGAATGTAGTCAACGTCTGTTAGTGCCTGCCTTACATATGCACCTGAAACCGGTGAGCCAACATATCCAGTCTGCCCTGCATAATCCGCATCGAGCGCGATCATCGAACCAACTGAAAACTTTGCGGCATCCGTAGCTGCCAAAACGATAGACGTTGCCGTGGAACCGTTTTGCAGAGCTATTGCACTGGAAGCATTTGCGCCATCGGCAGCCGGAACACTCCCACTGGTCGGAGCCAGAAGATTCATATGTTGAGAACCTGTGGCCAACGCCATAGTCAGCTTCGTCCAACTCAGAAATTGAAAACTCACATGCGCATCTAGTGTTTCTCTCACTTGCTCAAGTGTGGCCGCAGGAATCCCCGTAAGCACTGCCGTAGTCTTACTAACTGGCGTGCGCGAAAATCCTTGAATCCAGCCCAGACTAACCCACGGAGCGGGCGGCGTATCAAGACTAAATGTGCCTTGTTCAGATGCATCGAAGAGAACAGGCGTCTGCGTTGTCCGATTTACTGGCGCAAAGTATGCGCGAACTCGCCTGACTACAGGCGCGGGAGCCAGAAATCCATTGGTTGCCATTTATTCCCCCTGCTCCTGGTAGCTGTAGACCATTACCTTGGCCGAGCGGCTCAACCTGTCCCGTTGGACCACGATAGGTCCAAGACTGGGCTCGTCCCAAAAGATCTTAGAACTTATCCTTAAATAGTGGCGATCCTGGTTCCCTCTGTGAAGCGGCGCGGACAGAGTTGTGCAAGCTGGGCGAAGATAGATTTCAGGATGCCACAGATCAAGTCATGGACTG
>Ga0182030_10025692_pt1 | contig 10706 bp, 11 predicted proteins | sample 812S3MmetaG_FD_121299 | JGI IMG/M metagenome (GOLD analysis project Ga0182030, IMG submission 121299) | Permafrost microbial communities from Stordalen Mire, Sweden - 812S3M metaG (Illumina Assembly) | ecosystem: Environmental > Terrestrial > Soil > Wetlands > Permafrost | place: Sweden... | reverse complement strand
CACGAGGATGTGGACGCCGCGCCGAAAATCCAGCGCCCGCGCACCGGGCCGGAGCGACGGATCAACAAGGCGCTGGCGGGTTACGATGCGCGTTCGCTGAAAGAACTCGAGGAATGCCGGAAAAGCGCGCTGGAAAACGCCCGCGTGATACATCCCGCCGACACTGATTTCGAATGGCGGCGTTCGATCAAGCCAAGCATGCGCGGTCCGCATTACCTGAGCTTTTCGGTGTTCACATACTACTCCTGCGGAGGCGCTCATCCCTCGCCAGTGACCTCGTCGATCATTTTCGATCTTGAAACCGGGCTACGCGCCCAATGGAAAAACCTGCTGCCCAAAAAACTCGTCGGCAAAACCGACGAAAACGGGGCTGGCGGCATCGAGATGCCTTCAATGGCGTCCAAGCGGCTGCATGAGCTTTATGTTCAGGCCTATCGGAAAGGCGAACACGCCGACGACAAGCAATGCGTCGATTCCGTCGAATCTTCCGACAGCGAGCCCATGTTCCAGGCCTGGCTCGACGCCGGCGCCGGCGGCCTGACCTATGTCATGCTGCTCAACCAATTTGACACGGCGTGCATGGACGAATTCGTCCTGCCCTTGGAGACGTTGCGCGCCGAGGGCGCTCCCGAAGCGACCCTGCGCGCTCTGGACCTTGCGCACAAAACCTGGATCGCCGACAAGCCGCCGAAATAATCGAGGCGACGAGGGCCCTTCTTTTGACCCCGCCGCCTCGTTTGCTTTCCCAACCGTGTCTCGCGGTATCAGGAAAGTATTGGTTTAAAGCCCCGCCAGATAGCTCGACGGATCGACCGGCTTCGAGCCCTTGCGCAATTCGAAGTGCAATTGCGGCGAGGCGACATTGCCGGTCTGGCCGGACAAAGCGATGGTCTGACCGCGCTTCACCGCGTCGCCGCGCTTGACGTTGATCGAGCCATTATTGGCATAGGCCGAGACGAAGCCGTTGGGATGGCGGATCAGCACCAGATTGCCATAGCCTTTCAACTCGCTGCCGGCATAGGCCACGACGCCGCCTTCCGCCGCCTTGACCTGTGTTCCCTCGGGCACCGCGATGTTGATGCCGTCATTGCCCGCCGCGCCAAAGGCCTGGATCACGCGGCCGCGCGCCGGCCAGCGGAATTCGGGATTGGCGGCGTCGCCGGAGGCCGGTTCGCTGGCGGTCGATTGCAAGGTGTTGACCGGCTGCAGGCTGGCCGTCGGCGTCGCCGCATCGACTTGCGGCGCTTTGGTCTTTTCGAATTTCGACGCGACGGGCTGGGCGGGCGTCAAGGTCGGCGCCGGCGCCGCGACAGCGACCTGCTGCCTGACGGCCGGCTTGGCGGCGATCACCGCAGGCTTGGGGGCGAGGGGAGCGGGCTTGGCGGCGGCGAGCTTTGCCGCCTTGGCGTCGGCCTGCAATTTCGCTTCGGCGGCCTTTTGCGTCGCCTCGGCCGCCTTGGCCTGGGCGAGACGGGCGCGCTTCTCGGCAAGAACCGCAGCCGCATCGACTTGCGGGGCGGCAAGGGATTTCAAAGCCGCGGCCATTTTCGGCGCCGCAACCATCTTCGGAGTTGCAAGCATCTTGGGCGCCTCGGCGCGAGGCTCCGCTTCTGCCGGAGCGAGCGCGGCGGTGCGCGCGCCGCTGGCGTGATAGACGGGGATCACCAACCGCGCGCCTGGCTGCACCTGAGCGCTGGTCCGGTAGCCATTGACATTGAGCAGCGTCGCCGTCGGAACGCCGTAGCGCTGGGCGATGATTTCGGCGCTCTCACCCTGGGCGACGACAACGGGCGTGCCGCCTTCGGCGCTCCAGTTGGAGCCGCCGGCCGCGGCCGGGCGCGCCAGCGTAGCCGCATGCTGGACGGGGGCCGCAATTGGCTTGGGAGCGGACCAAGAGGCAGGATTGGGGACTGACTTCACGGCGGCGGCGGCGCGCGGCGGGGCCAGCGGCTCACTCTGGATTGCGGCGGCGGGACGCGGCGGCGTGTAACGCTGCTGAGGCTGCGGGTCCAAATTCTCGGGCGGACGCGGTTTGTCGTCGAAGGTCCGGAAAGCTTCGGAGAAGAATCCGCCACTGCTCTGCTGCGCCGGCGCCTGGGCGATCGTGCCGGTCGGCGCGTGATCGACGCGAGCGGATTTGGCGAAGGGATCGGCAAAAGGATCGTTCAGGCGGCTCGAATCCGCGCATCCGCCGAGCCAGACCGTGACGACTCCGACCAGGGCCAACCGGGCTACCTTGCCCTTATTCTGCAGCGTTTTGTTCATAACGCATCCCACTCACGCAAAAACCAACATGATGATTTAACGGGAGGCGGGTTAAAGGAGCGTTTAAGATGAACGGCGATTCATCAAAAGCGCTGATATTAATCTGTTATTGACCTTAATCGAATCTGAAGAGCCCGCGCAGCAGCTTCTGCGCCCGGCAGGGGCCGAAAGCCTCGGCTTCGATGTGGCCGCCATGCAGACGGCTGTAACGCACGATTTCGCCGGATGGCGCTTCATCGGTTTTTCGCGCTGCGACCAATATGCCGCCCTCCCCCAAAGCGCCGAGAACATTGGGCGGCGGACGGTCGAGCGCGCCATGCGCGAGAATGCGGTCGAACAGCCCGATCGCAGGCGAAATGTCGAAACCATCGGCCCAGAGAAGATTGACGTTATCTATGCGCAACCGCTCGATCCGACCCCGCGCTTCGAGCGCCAGTCGCTGGAAACATTCGACGCCGACAACGTCGCGGCCGAGCCGCGCCAGCACAGCCGTCGAATAGCCGGAGCCCGAGCCGATTTCCAGAATGCGGCAATGGGGCTGCGGCGCCAGCAGCGTGAGCATCTGCGCGAGTTGCGACGGCGATTCCATTGTCTGGCCGCAGGGCAAGGGGATCGCGACATCGCGCAGCGCCAGCTCCGCATAGGCGCCGCCGGCGAAAGTTTCGCGAGGAATGCTCTCAATCGCCCGCAGCAGGTCTAGATCGCGCAGGCCTTTGGCGCGCAGGCGCAACATGAGCTGCGCCTTGGCTTCGGCCCGCGCCTGCGCGGCGACGCTCAAGTCAGGATTTTGGGCGGGCGGCGGCCGCATGTCCATCGTTTCAGTCGAACATTCCGGCGAAATGCTTTAGCGCCGGATCGTCGGTGAGGTCGAGACGCAAAGGCGTGACGGAAATTTTCTTCTGCGCCACGGCTTCAAGATCCGTGCCCGCGCCAACGATAAAATCGGGACGCTCGAAGGCGATCCAGTAATAGGGATTGCCGCGGCCATCGAAACGCGGCTCGATCTTCATCAATTCGGCGTCGCGCCGTCCCTGCCGCGCCAGCACCACGCCCTGAGCCTCCGCCGCCGGACAGGCCGGGAAATTGATATTGATCAGCACCTCGGGCGAAAAACCCTTGGCGATGATTTTCTTGATGAGGCCGGGCGCATGGGTCTCGGCGCAATCCCAGAAAACACCCTTGGGAGAATAGCATTGCGATAGGGCGAAGGAGGGAAAGCCCAGCAATGTGCCTTCCATCGCTGCGGCGATCGTGCCGGAATAGGTGACGTCCTCGGCGACATTCTGACCCTTGTTGACGCCGGAGAGGATCAAATCCGGCGGATTGTCGGCCATCAGCTTGCGCACGCCCATGATGATGCAATCGGTCGGCGTGCCCTTCACCGCAAAATGCCGTTCGGAAATTTTCCGCAGGCGCAGCGGATCGGCGAGGGACAGCGAATGCGCGACGCCTGACTGGTCGGTCTCCGGCGCGACGACGACGACGTCATCGGAAAGCTGGGCGGCGATGCGCTCCAGCACCTTCAGGCCGGGGGCATGCACGCCGTCGTCGTTGGTGACAAGTATGCGCATTCTCTAGACCGCCCGAATCTCGAATTTTCTCGGAGCGACTTATAGGCCTTAAGGGGAAGAGCGCAAATGGCCGTGTCCCTTCTCCCCTTGCGGGAGAAGGTGGATCGGCCGAAGGCCGAGACGGATGAGGGGGCGCCGCGGCTTGGCCCCCCCATCCGGCCTTCGGCCACCTTCTCCCGCAAGGGGAGAATTGGCTAACCCCGGGCGCCTCTGCTTTTCACCCGCGCGAAATTCTCTCCAGCCCGCCCATATAGGGCCGCAATGCCTCCGGCACGGTCACAGAACCATCCTCGTTCTGGTAATTTTCCAGCACCGCCACCAGCGCGCGGCCGACGGCGACGCCGGAGCCGTTGAGCGTGTGGACGAAACGCGGGCTCTTGCTGTCGGCGGCGCGGTAGCGGGCGCCCATGCGGCGGGCCTGGAAATCGCCGCAGACCGAGCAGGAGGAGATTTCGCGATAGCGGTCCTGGCCCGGCAGCCAGACCTCGATGTCATAGGTTTTCTGCGACGCGAAGCCCATGTCGCCGGTGCAGAGCAGCACTGTGCGATAGGCCAGGCCGAGCCGTTTCAGCACTTCCTCGGCGCAGGCGGTCATGCGCTCGTGCTCTTCGAGCGATTGCTCGGGCGTCGCAATCGACACCAATTCGACCTTGGTGAACTGATGCTGGCGGATCATGCCGCGTGTGTCGCGGCCCGCCGCGCCCGCTTCGGCGCGAAAACAGGCGGTGCCCGCCGTCATGCGCAAAGGCAGCGTGGCCTCATCGAGAATCTGCTCGCGGACGAGATTGGTCAGCGGCACTTCCGCGGTGGGAATCAGCCAGAAATGGTCTAGCGACCCGATCTCACCGGCCCCGCTGTGTTTCTTCTCGAAAAACGCCTCGGCTTCGACGAGGCCCAAGGCGGCGAACTGGTCGTCCCGGAATTTTGGCAATTGCGCCGTGCCGAACATGGCGGCGTCGCGCACCAGCAGCGGCGGCGCGACTTCCTGATAGCCATGCTGGTCCGTGTGCAGGTCGAGCATGAACTGCGCCAGCGCGCGTTCGAGCCGCGCCAATCTGCCTTTCAACACGGTGAAACGCGCGCCTGACATGCGCGTGGCCGCCTCGAAATCCATGAGGCCGAGCGCCTCGCCGATCTCGAAATGCTCTTTGGGCTTGAATGTGAAGCTCGGGATGATCCCGACCTTCCGTATTTCGACATTGTCGTTTTCGTCCGCTCCCTCGGGCACTTCGGGCAAGGGACGGTTGGGAATGGCGGCGAGTTCGTGCTCCAGCGCCGCGATGGACGATTTTTCCTCGGCCTCGATAGCGCCCATGCCGGTCTTGAGTTCAGCGACTTCCTGCTTGAGCTTCTCGGCCAGCGAAGCATCCTTGGCCTTCATCGCCGCGCCGATTTCCTTTGAGGCGGAGTTGCGGCGCTCCTGCAGCGCCTGCGCCTTGGCGATGGCGGCGCGCCTCGCGTCGTCGAGTTCGATCAGTCGCCCCAGCAGCGCATCGGCGGCGGCCGCGTCGGGCTTTCGGCGCAGCAGGTCGGCGCGAAAGCCTTCCGTGTCGTCGCGGATCAATTTGATATCGTGCATGGCATACTTCCGAATTCTTGGCGCGGTTACTCAGCGGGGCGATGTTTTTCAATCATGCCCACCGCGAAAACCGCACCTTCGTAAAGAAGCAGCATGGGAACGACAAGAGCGCACATGGAAATCAGGTCCGGCGGGGTCAGCACGCCCGCGACCACGGTGATGAGCACGATCGCGTAGCGCCGCTTTTCGCGGAGAAAAGCCTGGTCGATCATGCCGACATGACCGAGCAGCGTCAGGACCACCGGAAGCTGGAAAGCCGCGCCGAAGGCGAAGACCAGCGTCATGATCAGCGACAGATATTCGCTGACCTTGGGCAGCAGCGCGATGGTCGGCTCGCCCTTCACGTCGATCTGCTGGAAACTTACCGAAAACTTGATGAGAAAGGGCATGACCGCGAAATAGACCAGCAGGGCCCCAAGGAAGAAGAACACCGGCGTCGCCACGAGATAGGGCGCGAAGGCGCGCCGCTCCTCCTTGTAAAGGCCGGGCGCTACGAACTTGTAAACCTGCAGGGCGATGATCGGAAAGGCGATGAAGGCCGCCCCGAACATGGAAAGCTTCATCTGGGTGAAGAACTGCTCGAGGAAATGCGTGGCGATCAGCTTGGCGTTCTCCACGCCGACCACGGAGACATAGGGCCCGAGCAGAATATTGTAGATCTCGTGCGAATAGTAGAAGCAGATGGCGAAGGCGGCGAGAAAGGCGACCAGCGCCTTGATCAGCCGGGCGCGCAATTCGATCAGGTGCTCGATCAGGGGCGCCTTGGTCGCGTCGATATCCGCCTGGGTCATGAATGGGTTCCCGTGGCGACGGCGGAGGGTTCGGCTGGCTTGTCGGCAGGCGATTCGTGCGCAGGTTGCGGCAGCGCAGCATCGGGCGCTTTCGCCGTCATGATCGGCGCATCCGGTTTCGGCGCTTCCGTCAGTGGCGCGGTCGCGGAAGCTGCGGCGCTCTCGACGATTTTGGCGACGTCATTGACCGCGTTGGTCATCGAGGCCTGTTCCTTGAGATGGCGAAATTCCTGCTTGAGATCGTCAAGCTCGGTGTCGCGGATGGCCTCGTTGAATTGATTCTGGAAATCGGCGGCCATGCGCCGCGCCTTGCCGACGAGGCGACCGATCTGCCGCAAGGTCGCGGGAAGATCCTTGGGCGGGATGAAAATCAGGGCCACGACGCCGATCAGCAGCAGCTTGCCCACATCGAAATCGAACATGTCGGACCAGACTTTTCAGGCAGAATTTCTACGCCAAAACAGATGACTGTTTTATCTTTCTAAAGAACTGCGCGAGCGCCGGATCAGCCGACCCTCGGCTTGTCGCGGGAGGCGTCGAGCGCGGCCGGGCTCTGGGTCTGGACCTGATGCTCGATCGTGCGCGCCGGCTCGGCCGCCGTGGGCGGCGGCTCCGGCTGGTCGTCTTCGGCGAGACCCTTCTTGAAGGATTTGATGCCCTTGGCGACATCGCTCATCATGTCGGAGAATTTGAATTTCTTGCCGCCGAAAACCAGGAGCAGGACCGCCCCAATGATCAGCAGATGGGTCAAGGAAAGGCCGCCCATGACAAAAAACCTCCGGATTGACTTGAAACAGTCGCGCTTTAAGGGTCGAGCGCTCGAAGGCGCAACCTAGTGCCCTCACGACGCAAAAACAAGGCGGCGTTGAAAACCGGGGATGAATTACGCGCGCGCGCCGCAGAATTGGCGATGGCGCTTTCAAAGCCGAGTTAAAAAGTCTATGAGCACTGGTCCGAATTGCCTAGAAACGGCCGCCTGTTCCGGTTTTTTGATGCTGCCGCCCGGAATTGCGCCCAAATCTGCGCTTCGCTTGACCCAGATGGATTCGCTTAACCAAGGCCTTGAAAAGAATGAGCAAAACCAGCTCCTCCCCTGCAAAGACCGCGCGCGCCGCAGCCCCGAAGGCCGAAACCGGCCAAAAAATAGACGCCGGGCTGGTGAGGCAGATCGCCGACATGCTGAGCGAGAGCGATCTGACCGAGATCGAAGTTGAAAAGGGCGACTTGCGGATTCGCGTGTCGCGCCAGGCGACCTTGATCGCCGCAGGGCCCTCATATCCGCAGCCGCAGGCCTTCGCCGCCCCGGCGGCCGCTCCCGCCGCGCCGGTCGCCGCCGCCGCGCCCGACCATGCCGATTCCCTCAAATCTCCAATGGTGGGAACCGTCTACTTGCGGCCGAGTCCCGACTCAAAACCCTTCGTCGAAGTCGGATCCCTTGTCGCATCGGGCCAAAAGGTGCTGCTGGTCGAAGCGATGAAGACCTTCAACGATATTGTTGCGCACAGGAGCGGCGTCGTCACGGCCGTTCTGGTCGAGGACGGCCAGCCCGTGGAGTACGGCCAACCGCTGCTCGTGATCGCCTAAAGTCCGATCCGATGGAATCGGATCGGACTTTAGATTCCTGTTTTATCGCATTTTCTTCACGCGAACCGGTATCCACTTCGCTTGAAAATGCTCTTGGGGGCGCCTAACGCCGATGTGAGGAGCCTCCGTCGCTCCTCCCGGCGATCGCAAGAAAGAAACCCGATGTTCGAAAAGATTTTGATCGCCAATCGCGGTGAAATCGCCCTGCGCATCCTGCGCGCCGCGAAGGAGCTGGGCATAGCGACGGTCGCCGTCCATTCGACCGTCGACGCCGACGCCATGCATGTGAAGCTCGCCGATGAATCCGTCTGTATCGGACCGGCGCCGGCGCGCGATTCCTATCTCAACATCCCCGCATTGCTGTCCGCCTGCGAGATCACCGGCGCCGACGCCATCCATCCCGGCTACGGCTTCTTGTCGGAAAACGCCAAATTCGCCGAAATCCTCGCCGACCACGGCATCGCCTTCATCGGCCCGAGCCCTGAACATATTCGCATCATGGGCGACAAGATCGAGGCCAAGCGCACCGCCCGCTCCCTCGGAATTCCCTGCGTGCCCGGATCGGAAGGCGGCATCACCGACGATGTCGAGGCGCAGCGCGTCGCCGCGGAAATCGGCTTTCCGGTGCTGGTCAAGGCGGCGGCCGGCGGCGGCGGCCGCGGCATGAAAGTGGCCAAGACGGCAGAAGACCTGTCGGACGCGCTCACATCGGCGCGCACCGAGGCCAAGGCGGCCTTTGGCGACGACGCCGTCTATCTCGAAAAATATCTCGAAAAGCCGCGCCATATCGAAATCCAGATTCTCGGCGACGGCAAGGGAAACGCCGTCCATATCGGCGAGCGCGACTGCTCGCTGCAGCGCCGCCACCAGAAGGTGCTCGAAGAGACGCCCTCGCCCGCCCTCAATCAGGACGAGCGCAACAGGATCGGCGAAATCTGCGCCGACGCCATGCGCAAGCTGAAATATTCGGGCGCCGGCACCATCGAGTTTCTTTACGAGCACGGCGAGTTCTATTTCATCGAGATGAACACGCGCATCCAGGTCGAGCACCCGATCACCGAAATGATTTCCGGCCTCGACCTGGTCGTTGAGCAGATCAAGATCGCCAGCGGATCGCCGCTCGGCTTCACCCAGGCCGATCTCGAATTGCGCGGCCACGCCATAGAATGCCGCATCAACGCTGAAAACCCGGCGACCTTCATGCCCTCGCCTGGAAAAATCCTCTATTTCCACACGCCGGGCGGCGTCGGCGTACGCGTCGATTCCGCCGTCTACCAGGGCTACACGATCCCGCCGAACTACGATTCGCTGGTCGGGAAGCTGATCGTGCAGGGCCGCACCCGCAACGAGGCGCTGATGCGCCTGCGCCGCGCCCTCGACGAATTCATTGTCGACGGCATTGACACGACCCTGCCGCTGTTCCGGACGCTGGTGCGCAATTCCGACATCCAGGATGGCGCTTACGACATCCATTGGCTGGAGAAATTCCTCGCCGCCGGCGGCATGGACAATCCGGAACCTTGAGGGCGTCGCGCATCGTCCCTTTGCTGGTGGCCGCTCTCGCCGCGCTCTGGTTCGTCTGGCCCACATCCGCCCCGCCGCCGGCCCTCATCCTGGGTCTTTCCGACGACGGCTTGCGCGGCGCGCCCTGCCCCGCGCGGTCGCTCTACGAACAGGACGCGCGGAGAAAGCAGGGTTTGCGGGCAGAGGCCGGGCTTGGCCGGCGATTGCGCGAAAAATATCCGCTCGGCTCGGATGAAAAGCCCTTCGTCGCCGAACTCGACGCTCAGAATTTCGCCCGCTTTTCGCCCTGCCCCAATGACGAGAGCGTTTTGGGCGCTCGGTGGCTCAGCCCGAGCTGGGGAAAGCCCGACGCCTATGTCTATTGGCGCGTCGATGCCGCCGACAAGCTGACCTTCCTCGACGGGCATGTCAGCAAGCGCGATTGAGGACGCGGGGAGCGTCAAATGCGCTCATTTCCGGCGCGGCGCCAAAATGTGAGCGGCCCAGCGAAGCGGATTTTGAAAACGCGCTCCGTTTTTCGTAAAGCCGGTGTATCCTGCGTCGATGCATGCGCCCGACTCCGCCAACGATCCGATCACGCCGCGCATTCTGCTGCGCGCCTATGCCGCCGGGCTGTTCCCCATGGCGGAGGACGCCGAGGACGATCATCTGCACTGGTTCGATCCGCGCGAACGCGGCATTTTCCCGCTCGACCGGCTGAACATCTCCAGAAGCCTCGCCAAGACCGTTCGCGCCGAAAAATTCAAAATCCGCGTCGATCATGATTTCGACGCCGTGCTCGCCCAATGCGCCCTCAGCCGGCCCGGGCGGGACAAGACCTGGATCAACCGTCGCATCGCGAAGCTGTTCGGCCAATTGTTCGACATGGGTCATGTCCATACGGTCGAGGCCTGGCGAGACGGGAAGCTGGTGGGCGGCCTCTATGGCCTCGCGCTCGGCGGCGCCTTTTTCGGCGAGAGCATGTTCCACAGCGCCGCCGACGCCTCGAAGGTCTGCCTGGTGCATCTTGTCGCGCGGCTCAATTGCGGCGGCTATCGCCTGCTCGACGCGCAATTCATCACGCCGCATCTCGAAAGCCTCGGGGCGATCGAGGTTTCCCGCCATGACTACCGCCGCATGCTCGACGCGGCGCTGCTCATCGACGGGGATTTCCGCGCGCTCGACGCGCAGGACGGCGCGCCACAAGCCATTTTGCGCTGGGCGCTGCCAGGCCAGTGAGTCCTGGGCTGGCCGATATTACCTGAAATTCGGGTCGCGCGGCAGGTCGTTCGGGCTCACGGGCTCGAGTCTTTCACGACGCATTGGCGCCTCCTGCCGAAGCGGCGCATCGGGATCCGGAGCGCCGTCGAAGGCCGGCGGCGGCGGAGGCTGGCGCTTGCGTTTCGGTTTTTT